>ERZ747221.1809-NODE-1809-length-20393-cov-5.314924_pt1 | contig 20393 bp, 16 predicted proteins | sample MGYA00374949_ERZ747221 | MGnify/ENA primary metagenome ERZ747221 (study PRJEB28779, sample SAMN05720172) | bioreactor metagenome | isolation source: Anaerobic biogas reactor | place: USA:Washington, USA | collected 2015-08-08 ... | reverse complement strand
CCGGTATCGCCATGGGCCTCATCAAAGAGGGCGACGACTACGTGGTGCTGACCGACATCGCCGGCGTCGAAGACCACCTGGGCGACATGGACTTCAAGGTAGCCGGCACCGACCAGGGTATCACCGCGCTGCAGATGGACATCAAGATCCAGGGTGTCACCTTCGCCATCATGAAGGACGCCCTCGAGCGTGCCCGCCAGGCCAGGATGTTCATCCTCGACAAGATCAAGAGCACTATCGGTGAGCCGCGCACGCAGCTGTCTGACTTCGCCCCGCGTATAGGCACCATACGCATCGATCCTGAGAAGATCGGGGCGGTCATCGGTAAGGGCGGCGAGACCATCCGAGGCATGGAAGCTGAGTTCGAGTGCACCATCGATGTTGCCGAAGACGGTCTCATCAAAGTCTTCGCCACCGACGGCAGACTGGGCGATGCCTGTCTGGAGCGCATCGGCCTTCTCACACGTGAGACCCAAGCGGGCGACATCATCGAGGGCCGGGTGGCCTCCACCACATCGTTCGGGGCCTTCGTCACGCTCAAGCCCGGCACCGACGGACTCGTCCACATCTCCCGTTTGGCCGACCGCAGGGTGGCCAACGTGGAGGAAGTGGTGAACCGCGGCGACTTGGTGAGAGTGGAAGTGCTGGAAGTGCAGCAGCAGCCGGGAGGCAAAGAGAAGATCAGCCTCCGGCTTCTGGAGAACCTCTCGGCAAAGGAAGGCAGTGTCGACTGACGAGTATCGTCTGGAGCAGCTCCCCAACGGGCAGCGTCTGATCACCGAGAAGCTCGATCACCTCAGATCGGTGTGTATGGGCTTCTGGATCCCGGCCGGTTCAAGGGATGAGACGGGCTCTCTCGTCGGGGCTACGCACTTCATCGAACACCTCCTCTTCAAGGGGTCGTCGAAGTACACGGCGGAACAGATCGCCCAGGTCTTCGACGCCCTTGGGGGGGAGCTCAAAGCAAGTACCTCCCGCGAGTACGTGGTAGTGTACGGGCGCTTTTTGGACGACCAACTCCCGGTGGCGCTGGATGTCATGACCGACATGCTCGTCACGCCCACCTTCACCGACCTCGACAGGGAACGTGAGGTGGTGCTGGAGGAGATCGCCATGGTGGACGACTCTCCCTCTGACCTCATCCACGACGTTCTGGGCGAGGTGGTCATGGGTGGTCATCCCTTGGCGCACCCCATCCTGGGCACGCGCGATACCATAGCCGGTGTGTCCGAAGAGGACATCCGCGCATACCACGACCGGCGCTTCCGGTTCGCGGATATGGTGGTGGCGGCCGCGGGCAACATCGACCACGAGCAGCTGCGCGAGTCGTTGCTCGAGCGGCACGGCATAGCCGATGGGCTCGAACCGAGCCGGGCCACGAGCGAGCCCGAAAGAGCTCCCCGGCGGCATTTCGTAGCCAAAGAGACGGAACAGATGCACGTATGCCTGGGTGGCGTAGGGATGGCCCGCAGCGATCCGCGCCGCTTTCAACTGTCTGTGCTCGACAGCCTCTTCGGTGGGTCGCTCAGCTCCCGGCTCTTCCAGGAGGTCCGTGAGAAGAGGGGTCTGGTGTACAGCGTGTATTCGTTCTCCAGCATGTACGCCGAGACGGGGCTCTCGGGCGTCTACTTCGGGTGCCGCCCGGAGCGTCTGGAGGCCGTCATGGAGACCGTCGGCCGGGAACTGGTGCGCCTGAGCACTGAATTGGTGCCCGAAGACGAGCTGCGGCGGGCGAAGGAACATCTTAAAGGCCGGGTGATACTCGGTCTGGAGAGCACGTCCAGCCGCATGACGCGCCTGGGCAAGGGCATACTCACGAATACCGAGATACTGTCACTGGACGAGCTTGCCGAACGCATAGACGCCGTCACCAGCGAGGATGTGCTGCGTTTGGCCAACGAGGTCTACAGACCGGGCGGGCTGTCTGTGGTCGGCATCGGGGCAGATGAAGAATGTTTCACCTCAGCGGTGCCGGAGGACTGTCTCGCGGGGCTGACTTAGGGAGGGCCGATGAGCGAAGGCGGAAAGCGCGAGGGAGGACTGATAAGGGTAGCGGTGTCGGGGGCCAGAGGCTGGATGGGTCGCATGACGTGCGGAGCCATCGGTGGCGATCCCCAATTGACACTGGTCGCGGCTGTCGATCCCGCATTCACTTCCGAAGAACTGTCTGCCATGCAGGCGGAACCGCGTTTTCTGCACTTGGAAGCCGCCATAGACGAAGTGGGACCCGAAGTGGTGGTGGATTTCACGACACCGTCCGCGGTGCACGACAACGTGCTTCTCTGCGTGCGGCGCACGATCCCTGTGGTGGTGGGCACCACCGGACTCGGTCCGGCGGACCTGGCGGAGATAGAGCGCGAGGTCGAGAAAGGCGGCGCCCCGGTGCTGGTGGCGCCGAACTTTGCCATGGGCGCCGTGTTGATGATGCAGTTCGCCCAGAAAGCGGCGGAGTACTTCCGTGCGTGCGAGATAATCGAACTGCACCATGAGGGCAAGCTCGACGCCCCGTCGGGCACTTCCCGCCTCACCAGGCTCAGGATAGAGGAGAAGTGGCGCGAGGCCGGTTCGGAGCGAGAGGTGCCCATCCACAGCGTGAGACTGCCCGGGCTGTTGGCCCATCAGGAGGTCATCTTCGGTGGTTCGGGTGAGACGGTCTCCATAAGGCACGATTCACTGTCGCGGGAGTCCTTCATGCCTGGGGTCCTTCTGGCCATCAAGAAGATACGTGGTCTTCAAGGACTCGTCGTCGGTCTGGAGAACATCCTATAGAACCTGCTTGTCTGCGCGGAGGTTCTACTCGCGACCTGTGACGACTGAACCGCTCAAAGTCATACCCCTGGGGGGTCTTGGGGCCATCGGCAAGAACATGATGGTCTTGGAGTACGGCGACGCCCTCATGGTGATCGATACCGGTCTCATGTTCCCCGATGACGAGATGTTGGGCATCGACTTGGTGCTGCCCGACTTTTCGTACGTGGTCGAGAACAAGGACCGGGTGCTCGGGATAATCATCACACATGGGCACGAAGACCATGTCGGCGCGCTGCCGTATCTGCTCAAGGAGGTCGATGCGCCTGTCTACGGTACGCGGCTGACCCTGGGATTGGTGAACGCCAAGCTGGGGGAGCATGGGCTGCAGGGCAAGGTGGTCCTGCACGAGGTCACGCCGGAGACGATTCTCGAACTTGGGCCGTTTATGATCGAGTTCTTGGAGGTCGCGCACAGCATCCCCGACGGGGTCGGGCTCGGCATCCACACTCCGGTCGGGATCGTTGTCCACACGGGCGACTTCAAGCTGGACCAGACTCCCATCGACTGCCGTCCCACCGCGATGCAGCGCTTCGCCGAGCTGGGACGCAGTGGTGTGCTGCTCTTGCTGTCCGACAGCACCAACGCTGATGTCCGTGGCTTCACAAAACCAGAGCGGACCGTGGGCCGCCAGCTCGACAGCATCTTCGCATTGGCGGAGGGGCGCATAATCGTAGCTTCGTTCGCCAGTCATATCCATCGCATCCAGCAGGTCATGGATACGGCGGCGCGGCACGGGCGTTCGCTGGCCATCATCGGACGCAGCATGGTGAAGAATGTCAATATCGCATCCAATCTCGGCTATCTGACCGTGCCGGACGGGCTGATCGTGAAGCCTCACGATCTGGCCGTCTTGCCTCCAGACCGGGTGACGGTGCTCTCCACGGGAAGCCAGGGTGAGCCTCTATCGGCGCTGGCGCGCATGGCCGCCCGCGATCATCCCTCCGTCGAGATCCAGAAGGGCGACACCGTGATCATCTCCGCCCGCCCGGTGCCCGGCAACGAGACCAGTGTCAACCGGACCATCGACAGGCTCTTCGCCTCGGGGGCCAGGGTCATCTACGAGGCGTCGGCGGGGGTGCACGTCTCGGGTCATGCGGCCACCGAGGAGCTCAAGGTGATGCTCAACCTGGTGAGGCCGAAGTACTTCATGCCCATCCATGGGGAGCACAGGCACCTGTATTTTCACGCGGAGTTGGCCCGCGACACCGGGATCCCCGACGACCACGTCTTCATGCTCGAGAACGGCCAGGTTTTGGAGTTGACCCCCGATCGCGCCGAGGTGGCGGGACAGGTGCAGGCTGGGATGATCCTCGTCGATGGGTTTGCCATGGGCGACTTCCACGATCTGATACTGCGCGACCGGCGGCACATGGCGTCTGATGGCCTGGTGATGGTAGTCGTGGTGAGGAGCGCACAGGACGGCAAGGTCGTCGGGGAGCCTGAGGTGGTGTTTCGCGGTCTCGCGCACTCCGGTGAGCTGGACGAGCTGAGCGAGCAGTCCAGGCGGCTGGTCGTCGAGACGCTGGCCTCAGAAGACATGCTGCAAGTGACCGATCTTGGGCTGGTCAAGACCCGCGTGCACGACGTACTGCAGAAGTTCCTGCGCAAAGAGGCCGGCAGGCGCCCCATGGTGCTGCCGGTCATCGTCGAGGTGTGATCGCATGGAGGACGGCTGACATGGCCGGGACTGCACGCAAGGGCAGCGGACGGGGCGGCGCGACGGCGGCGAAGACGGCCGCGAAGTCGCCGCCGGGTAAACAACGGGCCTCATCGAGCGGCAAACGTACGTCCTGGCACTCCCGCTCGGAGCGTACGCGCGAGCTCGTGGCCTTGGTGCTGTTCGGCATCGCCGCCTTCCTGCTGTTCGTGCTCACGGCCAGCGAAAAGGGTGGCGTGGTGGGCCGGGGCATGGGTGCGGGGCTGGACTACGCCTTTGGGAGGCTGGCCTTTGTGATTCCGCTGGCCTTCATCGCCGCGGGCATCCTCATCGTCTTTGCGGTGAAGGTGACGCGGTCGTTGCGGTTCTGGGGCGTGATCGTGTTTCTCGTGGGGCTGTTCCTGCTGATGGGTGGGGCGGTACCTCCGTTTGGCGACCACGGGGGAGGCCTGTTCGTGCGGGTCGACTTCGAGGAACGGGCGGGTGCGTTGGGCGAGGCCTTCTACGCCGGTGTGCACGCTCTCTTGGGCATAGTGGGCGTGGGGATCATCGGGTGGATCCTCGTATTGGTTGGTTTCAGCATGGTGACCGGGTTCACTGCGCTCTGGTTGGGAAGGCGCACCCGGCGGGCCGCTCAAGCCGTCAAGAACACGGCGGAGAACAGCGCCATGATGACCAGGCTGCGCGAGGATGCTGTTCCGCCGGCAGACGGGGTCGCGTCGGGCTGGGGCTCGAAGTCCCCTCGCACGCCGGGCCCGCCTCCGAAGCTGGGGCCGGTCGACCTGGTCGGCGGCGATCTCTCTGAGGCCGAGACCGTGGCGGGCGCGACGGGTGGGCGCGACGGCAAGAGCGGCAGCACTTTTGGAGATGTCTTCGACGACTGGGTGGGCTCCCGGGAAGGTCCACAGCACTCCGATGCCTCCGGCGGCACGGTGATCATGAGCAGAAGCCCGGGGGTGGTTGACGGAGCGGAGGCGTTCGCCGACGTGTACGCAGCGTCGGGACCGCGCGAGAGCCGGGGCGCAGCCGCCACCGACGGGGTGCCGGCGGATGTCGAGCAGCATGCGGCAACCATCACGCCTGATCGGCCGGGTGGCGCCGGGTCCGCGGGGTCCGCGGACGGGGGCGGACCCGACGACGAGGATGCAGCGGAAGAGGGGGGGCAGGCCACGTTACCCGGCCTCGCGCGTGAGCCGCGCCAGACCGAGCTCCCCCTGAGCGAACCGGCGTACGTCCTGCCGGAGCCGGCCGTGCTTCACAAGAGCACGCCGGCGACCTCCGGGCAGGACACTGGGCAGCGTGACACCGCCTCAGTGCTGCTGCAGGCGCTCTCGCAGTTCGGGGTGGAAGCACGCTTGGTGGGTATGGTTGTGGGACCGCGCGTGACGCGATACGAGTTGCAGCTGGCTCCGGGCACCAAGGTGGCCAAGGTGTCGGGGTTGAAGGACGATCTGGCCTATGCGCTCGCCACCACCGAGATCCGTATTCTCGCTCCCATACCGGGCAAATCGGCGGTGGGGGTGGAAGTCCCCAATCAGCAGCCGGATTTCGTGACTCTGGGCGACATCTACCACGAGTTCCCGAAGTCGGCCGGACCGCTCATGGTCTGGCTTGGCAAGGACATCTCGGGCAAGGCGGTCTACGCCGACCTCACCAAGCTGCCTCACCTGTTGATCGCGGGCACCACCGGGTCGGGCAAGAGCGGGTGCGTCAACTGCCTGGTGTCGTCCATCCTGCTGCGGAGCACTCCGGAGCAGGTGCGGATGATCATGATCGACCCCAAGAAGGTCGAGCTGTCCCACTACGACCGCATACCCCATCTTCTGGTGCCGGTGGTCACGAACATGAAGGACGCCGCGGGAGTGCTGCACAACGTGGTGAAGGAGATGGAAGACCGCTACGAGCTCATGGAGTTGGACCACACGCGCAACCTTGCCGAGATGAACAAGTTGCGGGCGCGGCGCGGCGAGCGCCCCGTGCCGTACATCGTGGTGGTCATCGATGAGTTGGCGGACCTCATGATGGCCTCACCGCAAGAGGTCGAAGACCATGTTATCCGTCTGGCCCAGAAGTCGCGGGCCGTCGGTATCCACCTCGTGGTGGCGACGCAGCGCCCGTCGGCAGACGTGATCACGGGCATGATCAAGGCCAACATCCCATCGCGTATCGCGTTCGCGGTGTCGAGCCAGACGGATTCCCGCGTCATACTCGATGTCAATGGAGCCGAGACCCTGCTGGGGCAGGGCGACATGCTCTTCAAGCCCCTCGGGTCGAGCCATCTCGAACGGGTGCAGGGAGCGTATATCACCGAGGAGGAGATAGCGCTGCTGGTCAACCATTGGCGGCACCAGGCCGAGCCCGAGTTCCGCGAAGAGCTGCTGCAGCGGCCGGTGGAGGTCAAGAAGGGTGAGGACGACCTCTTCGATCCCGATTCCGACGATCTGCTCGCCGACGCCGCCCAACTGGTCATCGAGACGGGGAGCGCCTCGGTCTCCATGCTGCAGCGCCGGTTGCGCGTGGGCTACACGCGGGCGGGTAGACTCATCGACATGTTGGAGCGCCGGGGCATCGTAGGGCCCTGGGAGGGTAGCAAGCCTCGTCAGATCCTGGTGGAAGCCGACGACGTCGAGCATGTGCTGGCGGCGCTCCAGGCTGAGGACGGCCCGGCCGGCGTAGGGGACGACGAGTGAGTCGCGGGGGCGTGAGCCTGCCCCGTCCGCCTTGGAAACTGCCTGCGAAGATGATAGATTTACGGGCGTCATAGTGGGGCTTCCGGCCGTTCGGCGGTCCCGATTCCCAGCAAGAAGCCGTTTAGCTCGCAAAGCGGTTCTTCTGACCCGAGAGGTATCGCCGGTCCCCTGTGTCGGATATAGGTAACACGCTCCGTGAGACCCGGGTTCGCAAGGGTCTCACTATCAAAGACGTCGAAGCCGCGACCAAGATCCGGGCCAAGTATCTTGAGGCTCTGGAAGAGGACGACTTCGAAGTGTTGCCCGGCCCCACCTATGCGAAGGCCTTTCTCCGTACCTATGCCACCTATCTGAAGCTCGACGCTGACGATCTGGTCGACTCGTATTCCCGGAGCCACAGCCCTCGCAGGGACGAGACCGGCGGCGCGCGGGGAGAGACCGTGCGGCACTCCCAGTCGCGCAGCATGGCCGAGCGGCAAAAACGCAAGACCAGGCGGACTCAGCGGGGGCTTGCTCTGCTCGGCGTGCTGGCCGTCATAGCCGTGGTGCTCCTCGTGTGGTTGGGCTCGGACTGGGGCCGACAGAGTGTCGCGACCATCGATCCTGAGAGCCTCACGAGCCTGGGCTCCAACACGAGTGTCACGCAGAGCGGCGCAACCACCTCATCGGTTCCGCCCGGTGGTTCCACCACGACGGTGTCGGTACCGGTGACCAGTGGCGAGAACATCGAGATGGTCGTCAATGTGACGCAGGATAGCTGCTGGCTCGTGGTGCATGAGGACAGCGAGGCCGGTGCCGAGTTATACGCCGGCACCCTCTCCGCGGGTGGGCAGATGACGTTCGACAGTTCAAAACGCTACTGGATGAGGGTGGGGAATCCCGGCGTGCTCGCGGTGACCGTGAACGGTGTGTCGGTGAAGCTGGACGAGACGGCCGGTTCGTTCGTCGTGACCGAAGCCGGCGTCGAGACGAGCCAGTAGGATGCCACGCCGTCACACTTCGCAGACGCGTCTTTACGTACACACACTGGGATGTCCTAAGAACGATGCCGACAGCCGCTCGGTGATGCGGTCGGCGTCGGCCGCCGGGGCGACGCTCGTGGACGATCCTGCCTTGGCGACCCACATCCTCATCAATACGTGCGGCTTCATCCAGGATGCGAAAGAAGAATCCATTGGAGCCATATTCGAGGCCTGCGAGGCCTACCCGGACAAGAACATCCTTGTCATGGGGTGCCTGGTCGAGCGCTATCGTGACGAACTGCGGGCCGACATCCCCGAGGTGGCAGGGTGGTTCGGACTGGCCGGCGGATCCGACGAGGAGGGGCTCCTGCGCCTGCTGGCGGAGGGTGGCGATGTCGAGGCGCGGGGCGTAAGGCGCCCCATAGCCTCCCGAGGTCCCGGCCCCCGGACGTCGTGGGCCTACCTCAAGATCTCCGACGGTTGTGACGAACCGTGCACTTTTTGCGCAATCCCTGCTATCAAGGGGCCTTACCACTCACTGCCGGCCGCGGAGATACTCCGTGAGGCGAGGCGGTGCCTGGCCGAGGGAGCCCGCGAACTCGTCTTGGTGGGGCAGGATACGACCCGTTGGAGCGACGGAGACCTCGACCTGGTCGGTCTGGTCGACCTGCTCGCCGCCGATGAACGGGTGGCCCGTGTGCGGGTCATGTATCTGCAGCCCGAGCGCGTCACCGACCAGTTGTTGCGGCGCATGGCCGCCCAGCCCAAGCTGTGTCGGTATCTTGACGTGCCGTTTCAACACTCCCATCCCGAGATCCTGCGCGCGATGGCCCGCTGGGGAGACGGAGACACGTACCTTGAGCTTCTCGAGAGAGCGCGCCGTTTGATGCCCGATGTGACGCTACGATCTTCTTTCATCGTGGGGTTCCCGGGGGAGAAGGCCGCGCATTTCGACCATCTTCTCGGCTTTGTTCAAGAAGCGGGGTTTGATTACGCGGGAGGGTTCGTATACAGTCCTGAGGAAGGCACGGTCGCCGAGGGCCTGAGACCGAGGGTGCGGAGGTCGGTGGCCATTGGTCGCCTCAATCGTCTCAACGAGTCGCTGGAGACCTCTGCAGAAGAGAAACGCCTGAGCCTGGTGGGCTCGGTGATCGACGTGATGGTCGATGCTCTCGATCCGGCGGAGATGGGCGATGGTGTGGCCGCGGTCGGTCGCACGGCCGGGCAGGCTCCCGAGGTGGACGGAATCACGTATGTCGAAGGCGCGATCCCCCAAGGGACGGCGATAGGTGACATAGTGAGAGTGACGGTGACCGCCGCGGTGGGACACGACTTGGTGGGAGTGTGTGATGCGCCCTAATCTGCCCAACTCCATCAGTATCTTCAGAATCGTCATGATCCCGTTGTTCATGGTCTTCGCCCTGGCGGAGATCCCGGGTGGCGACATCGTGGCCCTTGTGGTGTTCGTAACGGCGTCGGTCAGTGACTTCGTAGATGGGTTCTTGGCCCGCAGGTGGCATCAGACCACTGTGATGGGGGCTTTCCTCGATCCGCTCGCCGATAAATTGCTGGTGATAGCGGCGCTGGTGTGCCTGGTGGAGTTGGGACAGACCGATGGTCGCGGTCACCTGTCCGCCTGGGTTGCTATGGTGATAATCGCACGTGAGTTGGCGGTATCGGGCCTGCGCATGGTGGCCGCGGCGGAGAACGTGGTTATCGCGGCGAGTAAGTGGGGCAAGATCAAGACGTTCGTCCAGATGTTCACGCTTGCCGCCCTCATCATCACGCCGCGCCTGTTCAAGTGGGAGTGGACCTTGGGCGGGCATCATGTGACGTGGTACTTCGTGATCATCATGCTTGTCATCACGGTGGTGAGCGGCATCGACTACTTTGTGAAGGCGTGGCAGAGCCTGCAGGGCAAGACGGGGGCCGATGGAAAGAGGGTCCCGGTGGAGTCGAAAGGGGAGTAGCAGATATGGACGAGGCACGAGGCGCACAACAGAGGTTGTTCGTCGCGGTGCCTCTGCCTGAGGCTCTGGCGGGCTTCGTGCGCGAAGCCCAGGATCTGCTGCCGCCGGCGCCCGGACTGCGGCTGATGGGACCTCAGCAGTTCCATGTCACGCTGGCCTTCATCGGCGAGGTCGAGGCTGCCAAGGCCGAGGCCGCCAGGGCGGTCGTCGAATCGGTGCCTGCCGGCATGGGCGGCGAGGGGGTGTTCGAGCGGTTCCTTCTCTTGCCCTCGCCCAGAAAGACCCGCGTGGTGGCCCTCGAACTGAGCGACGGCGAGGGCTCGTTCAAACGGCTGTATGAGTGGGTCATGAGCGGCCTGGAAAGAGCCGGGGTCATGCAGAGGGAGAAGCGGCCGTTCCGACCGCACCTTACCATCGCCAGGCTGAGAAATCCGGGCATGGTACAACCAAGGTCCGAGAGCGGGCGGGCGCGGTATGCGATAGAGTCGGTGTGCTTGTACAGGAGTGAACTCACACCCCGCGGTGCCGTCTACACGGTGCTCGCGAGGAAGGATCTTGTCAACGAAGTCGAGGCCTAGAGAGCTGAGGAGGAGTGGTGGAAAAAGACAAAGCCCTGGAAATGGCTGTGCTTCAAATCGAGAGGCAGTATGGCAAAGGCTCGATCATGCGGCTTGGTGACGAGTCGGCGGTCTTACGGGTGCCTGCCATCTCCACAGGCTCGTTGGCGCTCGATCTGGCCCTGGGGGTGGGCGGGGTCCCGCGCGGCCGGGTGGCTGAGGTGTTCGGACCGGAGTCCAGCGGTAAGACGACGCTTGCGCTGCACATGATCGCCGAGGCCCAGAAGGCGGGCGGCAAGGCGGCGTTCATCGACGCGGAGCATGCTATGGACTCCGTGTACGCGCGAAAGATCGGTGTCAATATCGACGAGTTGCTGGTGTCGCAGCCCGATAACGGCGAGCAGGCCTTGGAGATAACCGAGTTGCTCATCCGTAGCGGCGCCTTGGATATAGTGGTCATCGACTCGGTGGCGGCGCTGACCCCTCGAGCGGAACTCGAGGGTGAGATGGGCGACGCTCATGTGGGACTTCAGGCTCGTCTCATGAGCCAGGCGCTGCGCAAGTTGGCCGGCACCATCAACAAGACGCAGACCAGCGCCATCTTCATCAACCAGCTGCGTGAGAAGGTGGGGGTCATGTTCGGCAACCCCGAGGTAACGCCGGGTGGCCGCGCGCTCAAGTTCTACGCTTCGGTGCGACTGGACATCCGTCGCATCGAGACCCTGAAAGACGGCACCGAGGCGGTCGGGAACCGGGTGCGAGTGCGGGTGGTGAAGAACAAGGTCGCGCCGCCGTTCAAAGAGGCTGAGTTCGACATCATGTACGGGCAGGGCATCTCCACCGAGGGCGATGTGCTCGACCTTGCAGTGGAACACAAGTTGGTGCAGAAGAGTGGCTCGTGGTTCTCATATGGCGATCAGCGGCTTGGCCAGGGACGCGAGAACGTCCGCCAGTTCTTGCGCGACAACCCCGAGTTGGTGGTCCGGTTGCGCCGGGAGGTCATCCAGGCTGTAAATCCTGAGTGGAACACCGAGGGCGGAGCCGAAGCCGCCGAAGCCGTCCAGGGTGTAGCCGAGACGGAAGGGGCGGCTGAGACGGCCCAGGCCGAGTAGCCGGTCGTGGCCTTCCGTACGGCAAGGGAAGCCGCGGGAAGCCCTCTTGGTGAGGGGGTCATCACGGCATTGCCGGTGAAGAGAGGGCGCACCGATAGGGTGTCGGTGTATCTCGATGGTTCTCGTGCGTTCGACCTGGCCTGCGTCATCGCCGACGGCGCCGGCCTGCGGGTGGGCGACCGTCTGACGGCCGATGAGCAGCGACGGCTGCTCGAACTCGACGCACCCCACCGGGCGCGCGACCGCGCGCTCAGGTGGTTGGCGTTGCGCGACCGTTCGTCGCACGAAGTGGCCGATCGGTTGAGAGTGGCCGGGTTCGACGCCCAGGTCGTCTCCGAGACGGTGGCCTGGTTGAGCGGGCTCGACTATCTGAACGATGCCCGCTTTGCGGCGGCGTATGTGTCGGTCAAGCTCAAGTCGGGATGGGGGCGCCGGCGCATCGCGGCCGAGCTTGCTCTGAAGGGCGTGGAGCGCGCTCTGATAGATGCAGCGCTCGACAAGGCAGACGTGGCGGCCCAGGACTCCATGGAGGGATTTGAGACGGTGTTGGCGTTGGCGCGCCGGCGCTTTGAGAAGCAGTTTGCCGAGGATCCCAAGGGTGCTACACGGCGGCTGGCAGGTTATCTGAGTAGGCGGGGGTACGACTGGGACACCATCCACGCGATCACCCGGCTATTGGGGGAGAAAGCGGGTGGTGACGGCGGGTCTACATCTTCTTGACACCCCTGTTGAAACGCCTGTAAACTCCACTGTGTGTGAAAATCGGTCGACGACGGTTTTGCGCGACCTTGCTTATAGCGATTTGATTCTTCGGCCCGGTACGTTGTTTGGCATAGGGATGCGGGTGCCGGGTGCTTAGATTGTGGGGGTAATACCCATGCGGGGGGACTGGCCCGTGGACGGCAGTTTTCCCGTGGTACGGTCTGTCCCGACTTAGGGCAAGGTACGAATAGGCAGTCAGCGGCCGAGCGTATGCTCGGCTTTTTTCTTGTAGGTGAAGAGGCCGGCTAGAAACGTTGACCCAACCAGGCGGCGGTGACGCTCGCGAATGGAGTGGTGGAGACATGATGACAGTGGTTTGGATCGTGATCGTGCTGGTGGTAGCCGTCATCGCTGCGGTCGCCGGCTTTTTTGCCCGCAAACATCTGGGGGAAGCGAAGATATTCTCTGCGGAGACGGCGGCCGAGAAGATCGTAGAGGACGCAAAACGGCAGGCCGAGTCCATCCAACGGGAAGCCCGGGTGGAGCTCAAAGACGAGATGCATCAGTTGCGTACCCAGACGGAGGCCGAGGTCAAGGAGCGCCGTCAGGAACTCACTCAACTGGAAAATCGCCTCCTCAACAGAGAAGAGGCGCTGGACGAGTTACAGAAAGACCTGGCCAAGCGCGAGCAGTCGGTGACCGATAGGGAGGCGCACTACCGCAAGGTCATCGAGGAGGCCGAGACGTCCAAGGCGGAGCAGGAAAAGCAGCTCGAAGCGATCTCCTGCATGACGAAAGACCAGGCTGCGGCGGCCTTGCTCAAGCGGACGGAAGATGAGGTCCGGCACGACATGGCCAAGCTGATACGCACCATCGAGGAGGAGGCGCGCTACGAGGGCGACCGGCGGGCCAAAGACATCCTCTCCATCTGCATCCAGAGGACCGCGGCCAGCCACGTGGCCGACACGACCGTGTCTGTAGTGCCTCTCCCGTCGGACGACATGAAGGGCCGCATCATCGGGCGTGAGGGCCGCAACGTGCGCACGCTGGAGAACCTCACCGGCATCGACTTCATCATCGACGACACTCCCGAAGCGGTGGTCCTCTCCGGGTTCGACACGGTGAGGCGTGAGATCGCCAGGCTCACTCTGTCGAAACTGGTGGCCGACGGACGCATACACCCGGCGAAGATCGAGGAGATGTACTCCAAGGCGCGAGAGGAAGTCGAGAAAACGATCCACGATGCTGGGGAGCAGGCCATCCTCGATGGGAACGTGCACGGCGTGGCCCCCGAGCTGCTACGGCTCCTGGGACGCCTCAAGTTCCGGACCAGCTACGGTCAGAACGTCCTGATCCACTCTCTCGAGGTGGCCCATCTGGCCGGGTTGATGGCGGCCGAGCTGGGAGTCAACGCCAAGCTGGCGAAGCGGGCCGGGCTTCTGCACGACATCGGCAAGGCTGTCGACCACGAGGTGGAGGGGTCTCACGCGGCCATCGGCGGCAATCTGGCGCGCCGGTATGGCGAATCAGACGCAGTGGCCCATATCATCGAGGCTCACCACAACGAGATCGAACCGACGACTGTCGAGGCGGTGCTTGTAGCGGCGGCCGACGCGGTCAGCGGCGCCCGTCCGGGAGCGCGGCGGGAGACTCTCGAGACCTATGTCAAGAGGCTCGAGTCGCTGGAGAGGATCGCCGAGAGCAAGTCAGGTGTGGAGAAGTCGTATGCCATCCAGGCCGGTCGTGAGATCAGGGTCCTGGTGAAGCCGGAAGAGATCGACGACGATTCCGCGGCCCTGCTCTGCAGGGAGATCGCGAAGGAGATCGAGCAAGAGCTCGACTATCCCGGGACCATCCGGGTCACGGTGATCCGGGAGAGCCGTGTGGTCGAGTACGCCAAGTAGAAAGAGGCGGGCAGGCGGTATGCAGGTGGGGACCTATTACCTGCGTTCGTTCGGCTGCCAGATGAACGACCACGATTCGGAGCGCATAGCGGGGCTTCTGGAGGAGTCGGGCCTGACCAGGTGCGAGTCTCCCGAGGAGGCCTCGCTGCTCGTCTACAACACGTGCTCCATCAGGGAGAAGGCCGATTCTCGTCTGGCCGGCCACCTGGGGACGGCGGCGCGGCTCAAGAAGCAGGAGCCCGCCCGCCTGGTTGTTGTAGCGGGATGCCTGGCGCAGAGCCGGCGGGAGGGACTTCTAGACGACTTCCCCTTCGTGGACGTCATGGTGGGGCCGCAGAGCCTACACGAGCTGCCCGCGCTGCTCCAGCGGCGGCAGGAGGAGGGGGCGCCTGTCGGCGCGTTCCAGGAGGAGACGAGTGAGTGGAGCGCCGGGCTGCCCCGGGCCCGGCAGGCCGGTCCGTGTGCCCTGGTGCAGATAAACGCCGGCTGCAGCAACTTCTGCTCCTACTGCATCGTGCCGTACGTGCGGGGCCCGGAAGCCTCACGCCCTCCTGGGGAGATCTTGACCGAGTGCGAGCATCTGGTCGAGTCGGGGGTGCGCGAGATCATGTTTCTGGGCCAGAACGTGAACTCGTACGGCACGGAGCCGGGCTTCGAGGGCGGCGAGACGTTCGCCGGTCTTCTGCAGAAGGCCTGCGAGATCACGGGCCTGGACCGCATCCGCTTCATGACTTCGCACCCCAAGGATGTCTCCGAAGAGCTCATCCAGCTGATGGGGCGCCCCAACCAACTGTGTGAGCACCTGCATCTGCCCGTGCAGTCGGGGAGCGACGACATCCTGCGCGCCATGCGGCGCGGTTACGACCGGCAACGCTATCTGGATGTCGTCAGGCGGCTCCGCGAGGCCGTCCCCGAGGTGTCGCTCACCACCGACCTCATCGTGGGATTCCCAGGGGAGACCGAGAGCGACTTCGCCGACACCCTCTCCCTGGTAGAGGAGTGCCGGTTCGACGGCGCGTTCACCTTCATCTACTCGCCGCGGCGGCAGACGGCTGCCGCGCGGCTGCCGGGGCGTCTGGAACCGCGGGTCGCTCAGGAACGCATGGAGAGGCTGGTAGACCTGGTGCAGCGGATGGGCCGCGAGCGCAACGAGGCGCTGGTCGGACAGACCGCTGAGGTCTTGGTGGAGCGGGTGAGCCGTCACGGGACCAAAGACGTGATGGGGCGCACCCGGGGCTACAAGCCGGTGAACTTCGAGTCCAACGCGGCGCCGGGAGATCTGGTGACGGTGGAGTTGGTGGAGGCCACATCCACCAGCTTCCGCGGCAGGCAGGTGCCGTGATTCGCGGCGCGGCGGCCGACGACGGGGGTGATCGCTCGGCGGCCGGGCCCCGCGTCGTCGGCCTGTTGGGGCCCACCGGGGTCGGCAAGACGGCGGTGGCGCTGGAGCTGGCCCGCTTGTTCGGCGTGCGGGTGATCTCGTGCGATTCCATGCAGGTCTACAGCGGTTTCCCCGTGCTTACCAATCAGCCCTCGGCCGCCGAGCTGGCGGTGGTGCGGCACGAGCTGGTTGGGATCGTGCCGCCGGATGAGTCCTTCTCGGCCATGCAGTACGCGGGGCTGGCGCGGCCGCTCATCGCGGAAGACCTCGCTCGCGTGGGTCGCGCGCTGCTCGTAGGCGGTACCGGGCTCTACATGCGGGCGGCTCTAGCTCCTCTCGCGGCTCCGGTGGAGGCCGACCCGAGTCTGCGCGCTGAGCTCGAGGCGCGCGCCGCGGCCGAAGGCCCGGGCGCGCTCCACGCGGAGTTGGCGGCTCGCGATCCCGATGCGGCGCTGCGTATCGACCCCCGCAACGTGCGGCGGGTGGTCCGGGCTCTCGAAACGGTGTTGCTCACGGGACGGGCGTGGTCGGGCCGTGACGATCTGTGGGCCCCCGACTATGACCATCCCACCACGGTGGTGGGACTGGTGATGGAGCGGGCTGAGCTGTACCGGCGCATCGACGCCCGGGCGTCCGCCATCGTGGCGGGCGGGGCGGTTGAGGAGGTGCGGCGGTTCAGGGAGGAGGTGGGATCGACGGCCGGCGCGCCCGGTGGTCCCGGGATCCGGAGCGCCATCGGATACCCGGAGATCTGCGCCCACCTTGACGGCGAGCGCAGTCTCGACGAGACGGTCGCGCTCGTGGCCGCGGCCACGCGGCGCTACGCGCGCAGGCAGCTCACCTGGCTACGGAAGCTGAGGGACGCTGTTATCATTGATGTCCAGGGCAGGGATCCGCGCGGGGTGGCAGAGCAGGTCGCGGATCTCGTTTCTTGAGAGACGCGGGGGTCGCGCATCACATGAGATTGGCCAAGTGGCAAGGACTGGGTAACGACTACCTCATCATCGAGGAGTCGGCCCTCCCGTCGGCCCTGACCCCCGAGATCATCGGCCTGCTGTGCGACCGCCACCTGGGCGTGGGGTCGGACGGTATCCTTCTGCACGCGGCGCCGAGCGGGGCTGTCCCCGGGGCGGTGGCCCGCATGAGGGTCTTCAACCCCGATGCCAGCGAGCCCGAGATGTGCGGCAACGGCATACGGCAATTCGCGCGCTACCTGGCGGAGCAAGGGACGGTGACCGACACGGAGTTCGTCGTGGAGACCCTGGCCGGACCCATCAAGCCGCGACTGCTGCCGGATGGCACAGTGCGGGTGGACATGGGCCGGGCCCGGTTCCGAAGCGACAACGTGACGCCGGAAGCCGGTGGGACGGCAACCGCGGGTCCGACAGGCGCCGTGAGCCCCGGTCCGACAGACGCCGTGCGCCCCGGTGGGGCGGCCGCCGGCGACGTCGTCGACGCCGAGCTGGAGGCTGCCGGGCGTCGCTATCGCTTCACGTTCGTGGATGTCGGGAACCCTCACTGCATCATCGTGGTGGACGACCCCGCGACCTTCGACGTGGCCGGCGTGGGCGCCGTCATCGAGCGGCACCCGTTTTTCCCCAACCGGGTCAACGTGGAATTCATCGCGGTGGAGCCCGACGGCAGCGTGCGCATGCGGGTGTGGGAGCGCGGTGTGGGGGAGACCCAGGCCTGCGGTACCGGCGCAACGGCTGTGGGGGCCGCCTGTGTGCGGCTGGGGTTGACGGCGAGCCCGGTGTTGGTGCATCTGCTCGGCGGCGATCTCACCATCGAGGTGGAACCGGGGCAGGGCGCCGAGGCGGCCGCGGGCGACCCCGCGGGAGCGGCGGCCGGCCTCACTGGCTCAGCGCCCAGCGGCGCCGACCCGCGGGTCTTCATGACGGGGCCGGCCGAGAAGGTCTTCGACTGTGACCTTTCGCCCGCACTCCTGAGCCGGCTGGGCCGGCCGGCCGCGCATACCAGCTGATACGACCACCAAGGAGGCGAACGTGCAGTTCTCCAGGCGTATGGACAACCTGGCCCCGTATCTCTTCGCGGGCATCGAGCTGAAGATCGCCGAGAAGCGCAAGCAAGGGGTTGACGTCATCAGCCTGGGCATCGGCGACCCGGATATCCCCACTCCCGCCTACATCGTGGAGGAGATGCAGCGCCAGGTGGCCGACCCGCGCAACCACCGCTATCCGAGCAACCGGGGTCTGTTGGAGTACGGCGAGGCGGCGACGGCGTTCTACAAGCGGCGCTTCGGCGTGGAACTCGATCCGGAGAAGGAGTTCATGGCCCTTCTGGGGGCGAAAGAGGGTCTGGCTCACATCTGCATGGCGCTGCTGGACGCGGGCGACCTGGCCCTGGTCCCCGATCCCGGGTATCCCGTCTATGCGGGCGGGTCCATCATGATGGGGGCCGAGGTCAAGTACCTCGAGCTCCGTCCCGAGAACGGCTTTCTGCCCGATTTCGAGGCCGTCCCGCTGCCGGTGCGCAAGGCCGCCAAGCTCATGTTCCTCAACTACCCGAATAACCCGACGGGCGCGGTGGCCGATCTAGACTTCTTCTCCAGGGCCGTCGATTTTGCCCGCGAGAACGAGATCATCATCGTTCATGACTGTGCCTACTCGGAGGTGCGCTACGACGGCTACGCCACCCACAGCATCCTCGAAGTCGAAGGCGCCGGGGACGTTGCCATCGAGATGCACTCATTCTCGAAGACCTTCAACATGACCGGCTGGCGTGTGGCCTGGGCCTGCGGCGGAGCGGACTTCGTCGCCGCGCTCTCCAAGGCCAAGAGCAACATCGACTCAGGCACGTTCATGGCCGTGCAGCGCGCCGGAATTGCAGCCCTGGGGAACTACGACGGCTTCATCGGCGAACTCAATGCCGAGTACCAGCGCCGTCGCGATGCGTCAAGGCGGATTGGCGGGGATGTTGTTGCTCAGCAAAAAAGTCAGGGATAACTGCTCAGGGAAAATGTCATCATACTAGTGTATGAGGACCATCACATTGAGCGGAAGAGAACGGCGCAAAGCAGAGATAGTGAGCCGCTTGGCTGCGGGTGGGCTGGATGTGAAGGCGGCCAGTGAGATGCTTGGGGTCGGAGAGCGGCAGGCCTACCGGCTTCAGGCCCGGTTTCGGCAGGAGGGCCTGGCGGCGGTCAAGCACGGCAACGCTGGTCGCCCGGCGCACAACAGGACGGATCCTGCGCTGGTAGAGCGGATTGTGTCCTTGGCAGGACCTGGGGGCAAGTACCAGGACCTGAACGTGAGTCACTTGCAGGAGATGCTGGCCGAAGTCGAGCAGATCGCGATCGGCCGTTCGACCCTGGACCGCCTGCTCCATCAGGCAGGCGTGCGCCAGCGCGGTCGCCGAGCCCAGCGCGTTCACCGGCGCCGGCGCGAGCGTCGTCCTGCCGAGGGGATGCTGTTGCAGATCGATGGCAGCCCCTTTGCCTGGCTGGAAGGACGCGGTCCCAAGGGCACGCTGCTGGGCGCGATTGACGACGCCACCGGCAAGGTGCTCTATCTGCACTTCCGTCCCAGCGAGGACCAAGTGGGCTATCTGCTCTTGCTGCGCACCATCGCCCGGCAGCACGGGCTGCCCATGAGCATCTATCACGATCGCCACACCATCCTGCGCTCACCCAAGCAGCCAACCGTGGAGGACGAGTTGGCCGGGCAGGCGCCCATGAGCCAAATCCAGCGAGTCATGAGCGAGCTTGGCATCGAAGCCATCCAGGCCTACTCGCCTCAGGCCAAGGGGCGCATCGAACGCCTCTGGGGCACCCTGCAGGATCGCTTGACCAAAGAGTTGCGCCTGGCCGGCGTGGACAGTCTGGAGGCGGCCAACGCTTTTCTGCCGGGCTTCATCGCCCGCTACAACCACCGCTTCGCCCACGCGCCCCAGGATCCTCACAGCGCCTGGGTGCCCCTCCCGGACGATCTGGACATCAGTTACTACTTCGCCCACCGCGAGACGCGCACGGTGCGCGCCGACCACTGTATCAGTTTCGCCGGTCAGACTCTGCAACTGCTGCCCGCTGCCAAAGCGCCAAGCCTGGTCAACCAGAAGATCGCCGTTCACCTCGTGCCCGAAGGAGAAATCACTCTCTACCATGGCCAACAACCTGTACCTTACCGTCTGCTCGCGGCCCCACAACCGACGTCGGCCCCGCCCAGCCGCAGGCCGCGGCCCGCAAAAGAACCCAATCCCCAAGCCGCAGCTCGCCGCCGGGCCTGGCTCTATGCCCAGCCCTGATGCTGTCCACTTGCTGCCAACCGGCAACCTGGTGTACCCTCGGCACTATCCGGCCAAACGGAAGCGAGCTCTGGTGGAGACCAACTCGCCCAGGGATAACCGGATGGGGTGGCGACGGATATCCGTCCCGGGGGAGGCCCCAAGCCTCCCCTCCCGTCTCCTGCCAGGATATCCGGAGCTATCCCCCCATGCCTCGAAAACTCAAAACCTTCCACTGCACATCTCAGCACGGATGACGGGGATTCTCACTATGCCTTACTGACATTTTCCCTGAGCAATTGACTGACATTTTCGCTGAGCAGTAACAGATGGGAGGCGAATCTCCGCGCGAGCGCCGACCCTTGGACCGAGAATGACGGAACCCGATCCAAGGATTCGCGCGCC
>ERZ747221.1807-NODE-1807-length-20400-cov-3.170939_pt1 | contig 20400 bp, 15 predicted proteins | sample MGYA00374949_ERZ747221 | MGnify/ENA primary metagenome ERZ747221 (study PRJEB28779, sample SAMN05720172) | bioreactor metagenome | isolation source: Anaerobic biogas reactor | place: USA:Washington, USA | collected 2015-08-08 ... | reverse complement strand
CCGGTTTGCGTCACCAGCCAAGGAAACGCGTTGATCCGGCCGGATGACGCGCGCATGCTGAACCCGCACCTGGCCCTGCCGCGTGATGACCGCCGCCTGGCCTGGCTGATCTACCTGCGCCACGATATGCCGGATGAGACATTTGTCCGCGAAGCGATCCAGGCCGGCTGCCACGGGCTTAAGCTGCACATGGCGCCCCTGGTGATCGCGGGTGCCGACTGCCGCTTGTTCCTGAATGCGGCCTGGGATTGTGTCTTCGCGCGGCTGGAGGCGCATAGGTTGCCTGTCCTCTTCCACGTCACGCAGTACCTGGGCGGCAGCCGCTACAAAAACCGGGGCGGGGCGGACCAGAACCTGGTTCGCAACCGCTACTTCAGTGAAGGCTGGGCCCACGGCCTTACCGATACGAACCAGGATCTGCTTGACATGTTCCTCGAATTGGTCCGGCGCCATCCGGGCATTCCCTTTATCGGCGCCCACGAGCTTTACCTCGGCCTGGACCGCCTGGACGACCTGCTGGACCGGCATGAAAACCTGCATGTCGATACGTCCGGCGGTTTCCTGCTCAACGATGACGACGATTTCTATCCCCGGGACCGGGACTTGATCAAGCCATTCGTGCTTAAGCAAGCCGACAGGCTGCTGTACGCCTCAGACGCCGCAACCGAAACGTATGTATCCCAAGACGAACAGCGTGCCCTGCAGCGCTGCTGCATGCGTTTCATCAAGCGGCTGATGTTGCCGGACGAGGCCTTGCAAAAGGTTTGTCACCGCAACGCAGAACGAATCTTTGGTTTTTAGGGCGATTTTCGATCCGGGATTCTCTCACCGGTCCGTGCATGTCAGCAGGGGCTTTCGGCACAAACCAGCGATCAGGGCATGGACCGTGGCAGGTAGCATCAGCAGACTGCCAAGGAGCATGACCGCGATCTCATATCCTAAAGCGCTGCGCGTGTCGGGGCGGCCGCGCAACCGGTTGAAAAAGGACCCCCAGGGAATGCCCAGGACATTGCCGATCATGATCGCCCGGGCTGCGCCAAGGATGCCATAGGCTTTTACCTGACCGGCGTGCCCGGTCAGCGTATGCCATGCCTGATGCGATACTTTCCCGCGGCTGTCGGCGTAGTGCTGGGCAAACAGAACCGCCTCAAGCGCGTCTTCCAGAACCCCTGACAGGTCGCCGGCGAGCATTTCCCGGATCTCTTCGTGGCTCATCCCGGTTTCCAGGGCCATTTTTGCGTGGGCGTAGGAGCAGACGGCACAGCCGTTGACTTCGGTCACCGCCAGCATGACCCGCTCGATGGTCTGGGGCAAGAGCACATGGCGACGCCTGGCCCTGGCCAGGTGCGGCATCGTGCGCATCCCATCCACCAGGATCACATAGATCTCGCCCAGCGAATACAAGCGATGGCCCATTCCGGTTTGCATGCGGTTACCTGCTTCCCTTTTTCCTTTGCATTGTAACATGACCGCCCACAGCTGTCGCCGGAATCCTGTGCTATAATCCCCTTGAGGGACCGTTCATCAATAAAAGAGCAGCATATTTCAAACCAGATCCTTGTCTTCTTTTTCTGGAGGCGCCTATGAATACCACCGTCGGCACACGCGGCAGTCAGATCCTGATCAACAACCAGCCCGTCTACAGCGAAATCCCGGGCGTTAATCCAAACGTTTTGGGCTTGTTGTTCAACCAGCGCCTGATCCAGGGCGTTTTCGACGACAAAACCGATCCCAGGCGTTTTGACGACCTGTTCGGCAACGGCCGTTTCGATCCGGAAGCGAACACCGACAACCTGGTCCGCGCCCTCCCCGCCTGGTATGCGTATGGCCTGCGCGCCATCACGGTCGGTTTCCAGGGCGGTTGGCCGGTCGGCCATGTCGACGTGCGCGAGATCGACAACAACCCCTTCGGCACCGACGGGCAATCGCTGGATCCGGCCTACGCCCGGCGGATGGACCGGATTATCCGCGCTGCGGACGCGCTCGGCATGGTGGTCATCGTCAGCCTGCTCTACTGGGCCCAGAGCCGCCAGCTCAGGGACGGCCGGGCAATCCAGGCAGCGATCAGGACCGGTGCACGCTTCATCCGGGACAACGGCTACACCAACGTCATTTTAGAAATCGCCAACGAATACAACATCAGCGGGTTCAAAGACCACCCTCTGGTCCATGAGCCGGAGGGCATGGTCAGCCTGATCGACCTGGCGCGCGAGCAGTCCGGCGGGCTGCTGGTCGGTTCGAGCGGCGGCGGCGGCATGGCTGACGAGGCGGTCGTCAAAGCCTCCGACATCGTCCTGATTCACGGCAACGGCCAGTCAGCCGGGCATTACTACGATTTTGTCTCACGCGTCAAAAGCTGGGCGCCGGACCGCCCGATCGTCTGCAACGAGGACTCGCCCTGCTGCACCCGTGTCGACGTCGCCCTCGATACCGGCACCTCCTGGGGCTACTACAACAACTACACCAAGCAGATCCCACCGGCCGATTACGCTGTCACACCCGGCGAAGACCTGTTTTTCGCCCGGCGCGTCGCCCGTGCCGTCGGCATTCCAGTCACCCCGCTGCCGCGCGACGAGCAGTTCGTGCTGCAGGGACTGGAACCACAGACCGCCTTCGGGCACAAGCGGGTGATCCGGCTCGCCGCCGAATTCCCGGAGCAGATTCACAAAGTGGTTTTTTACCAGGATAACCGCCTGGTCTACACCAGTTACGACGAGCCCTTCTTCTACCGGCGTGAAGCGACCTGGCTGGGCACCCCGTGGCATGTGGATCCAGCGGTTCGCGTATGGGCAGCTGTTGTCCATCTGGCCGATGGGACCAAGATTGTCAAGACGGCTAAGTCGCCAGGATAAACGCGTAGGTGGCGTCATCGGTCGTAAACATAATCTTGTAGCGGTGTCCCGGCTGCGCATTGCGGAGCAGATACGTGTGCGCAGGCAAGCCCGACGGGAGAAAAAAGCTTAAAACATCCCCGCTTGCGGCATCCGTGATCGTGTAGTGGCCGCCGTATATTTCGCTGCCGTCCAGGTATACAGAGAACGGAACGAGATGCATCTCGCCGTGGGACGGATCGTAACGGATCTCGTTCAAGGCCTCCTGGGTGTTCGCGGGTGCCATCAAGCCCAAGCTGGTGCCGGAAAACACGACCGGCCGTCCGGTCCGGACCGATTCTTTCCGGGCCACGAAGACGGCCGGATCCTCCTGCCGCAGGTCAGCCCCGGTCTGGTCCGGCAAATACTCGAGGTTCAGGATGGCCGCCTCCGGCACCTTTTCGCCGTAGGCCATGCCGGATCCGCTGTTGACGGTCAGCCGCCAGTTCTCGTCGATGGGGAAAGCGTAGATGTAGCGCCCGCTGCCGATGTCGCTGCGCGCATATGGCCGCAAATGCTCCCAGGCCAAGTGCTCACCGTACCGGGCCAGAACCAGCACTTTTTGCAGTGTCAGGACATTCTCGGCCAGCGGGATCAGGGCATCGACGCGCATCAGCTTGTCCTCCTCCGTCCGGTGCGCCAGCCACAGCTCGCCGTCCATTCTGAGCAACTGGAAACGTTCGGAGAGGTCCAGACTGGCTATTTCGCGGTAACCGCTGACGTCGGGAAAGGGCGGCCCGATAAAGCGGCTGTTCCAGTCCTGCACCGTAAAGGGGACGAAATCCCAACGGATTCCCGTAAACTGCTGGTCCACTTCGCCGCTGCTGCTGCGGATGATCCGGAAGCTATCACCGTCGATTTCATACAGGTAGCCGCTGTCAAGTCCCGGCAGAAGCGAACTGATCGGCGTCAAGTAGACGCACGTCCGGTACGCGTAGACGCCGTCAGCGAACCTGATCGCACCGGACGCTTGGCCCAGCAGGGCTTTGATCTGCTCGTAGTCCCCGGGTCCGGCCCGGTAATAACGCTCCTGGCCGGCGGCATAGATCCGGACTGTATCGGTGTTGAAGACACGCAGCCAGACGGAATCTTCCAGCAGGATCTCAAGTGACTCCGTGCTTTTTTCCGCGTCGCGCTGAACCAGGCGCAGGCCGGAGCGCTGCGGATTCCAGGCGGCGTTTTCCAGAACAGCGGCCAGGGCAGCGCCATCGACCGTCTGCGGAGCCGTTCCAGACTCGGATGACAAATCGGCGGGTAACGTCTGGGTCTCGGCGGCGATCCGGGCCAGGTGCCGGATGTTGAACGGCGAGTCAGCATCTTCCTGCCGTGGATCGGTCAGGAAACAGACCGCCAGCAGGATGCAGGCCAAAAGCGCGGCCATAATCAGCCAGAACGCGGGTTTTCTGACCTGAAGCACGTTCTTGATCCGCTCTTTGACACCCACTTCGCCAAAGGCCAGCGGACAGACAGTTATCTGGTGCCGCGGCACGCTGCAGGCGAGCAGTGCCTCTGAATATGCTTTTCGATCTGCCGATATCATCTTTTTGACCACCCGCTCGTCGCAGGCCAGCTCGATGTCGCGGCTAAGCAGGTGGTAGGCCAGCCAGACCAGGGGGTTGAACCAATAAACGGTCAAGAGCAGGTAGCCGACCGGTTTTATCCAATGGTCGCGCCGCCGGATGTGCGCCTGCTCATGACGGACGACTGAATCCAGGCTGGCGCCATCCAAATCCAGAGGCAGATAGATACGCGGCCGGAACAGGCCGAACACGAAGGGGGACGCGATCCGCGCGCTTTGCCAGAGATTGCCCTCAAGGCGTACGGCATCCGCGACGCAGCGGCGCAGGCGAACCGTGCTGATGACGCTATGCAGCAGCAGGACAGCGACGCCGGCAAGCCAGACGGCAGCCGCGACAGTCGTGATGACCTGCAGCGGGCTGGCGCTGGCGCCGACAGATGGGGCCAGGGACTCGGAAAGGAGCGGGTTGACCGCCTGGTTGACGATGGGAAAGCCGCTGTGGATCGCCGGGATGGCGTCCTGCAGGACGGCCGGGCTGATCGTCTCCCGACTCGGGATCAGGCTCAGTACGCTCTCCCAGGAAAACGGCCAGGCCAGGCGCAGGCCGACCAGAGACCACAGGACGACCCGGATCGCCTTGGGGGCTTTGCGGAACACGAAGCGCACCGCGATCACGGCCAGGATCAGCCAACTGGCCGCGATGGCCATGTTGAGGATATCCAAAAACAGCGCGTCCATCATGCATCCTCCCCGAAGTCATCGAGCAGGCGCCGAATCTCGGCCAACTCGTCCGGCGAGAGGTCTTTTCGCCGGGTAAACGCGGCGATAAACGCCGGCAGCGAACCTTCGAAGGTCGTCTCCACAAGTTCGTCCAGTTCGGCGGCCTGCGCCTCCTCTTTGGAGACGAGCGCGCTGACCGTAGCGTTTTCATTTTTCACCACGCCGCGCTCCGACAGCCGCTTGATCACCGTGTACGTCGTCGCCTTACTCCAGCCAAGCTCCTTTTTGCACAGCCTGACCAGCTCGGTGCTGTTGACCGGCTCGTGCGCCCACAGGATCAGGCAGAAACGGTATTCGCTGGCAAATATCTTGGGTGTCTTCATCGGCAAAAACCTCCAGGTTGAACCTGTTAGACCCTGATTCAAGTTTAATCCGTTAGACCTTGGCTGTCAAGGTTCTTTCAAGGCGTAACCAGGAGAACCGCACCGCGCCGGCACAGACGGTATTCTGGTAGCAGCGAGGAGATGAGCGCATGAAAAAAGGAATCGTTAGCCTATCCATCCTGGCCGTACTGCTGCTGACGGCCTGCACACCTGCGGTGCCGCCGACGACCGGATCGACGACGACGACAACAACGACCCGGCAAACAACGACAGCCGCGACTACGGCTGCGACAACTGCCGCCACCACCACGCCTTCTAGCAGCACGGCCCCCGCAACCGAACCGGTCAGGCTGCCGCCGGTGGAGACGAACCCGCCCAACACTGATTATGAGCCCTTCTTTGCCGGCCAGACCCGGGCGGCCGGCACCGCGACGACAACCCCGTACACGGTCAGCATTCTGGCTGAGGGTTTGGCAAGCCCGTGGGCGGTCACCGCCCTCCCGGACGGCCGTCTGGTCATTACGGAAAAAGCCGGCACGATCCGCATCGCGACGACGGACGGGAGCCTGAGCGGGCCGATCGGCGGCCTGATCGCAGTCGACAGCCGCAGCCAGGGCGGCCTTTTGGATATCGCCCCGGCGCCGGACTTTGCCGACAGCCGGATGCTTTACATGACCCTGGCCGAAAAAACTGGCCGAGGGTCGCTGACCGCCGTGGCCCGCGGGCGCCTGGCGGACGACGAGAGCCGCCTGGAGGGCGTCGAGATCATCTGGCGTGCCGTGCCCGACTACGATAACGGCATGCATTTCGGCAGCCGTCTCGTGTTCGATCCGCAAGGTTTTCTCTTTGTCTCGACCGGTGAACGCTCCGACCTGGCCACGCGCCCGATGGCCCAGCAGCTTGACAATGGTTATGGCAAGGTGGTTCGCATCACGGCCGACGGCCAGCCGGCGCCGGGCAATCCCTTTATCGGCGAAGAGAATGTTCTGCCTGAGATCTATTCGTACGGGCACCGCAACGCGCAAGGCCTGGCCATCCATCCCGTGACCGGCGCGTTGTGGATGAGCGAAATGGGCCCGCGCGGCGGCGACGAGCTCAACCTGATTCTTCCCGGGCGCAACTACGGCTGGCCCGTGATCAGCTACGGCATCGAGTACTCCGGGCAGCCCATACCGGGGGCCATAACCGTCCGGGAAGGCATGGAACAGCCCGTGTACTACTGGGATCCCGTTCTGGCACCCAGCGGCATGACCTTTTACTCCGGCAGCCAGATCCCGGAATGGGAAAACAACCTGTTCATCGGGGGACTTAAGGGCCAGCACATCGCGCGGCTTGTCATCACAGACGGCCGGGTTGAGGCCGAGGAACGCCTTTTGGTCTCAGAAGGCCAGCGCTTCCGCGATGTCGCGGCCGCACCGGACGGCGCCCTTTATGCCGTCACCGACCAAGGCCGGCTGTACCGGATCGGGCCAGATGCCTGAGGGCTGACGCCAACGTTGACCGGCCAAACCGCGCACAGGTTACAGCAGGCAGACCGTGATTCCCTCAAGATAGGGCCATAACAGGTTCAGGAGGATGAAGCGATGAATGAGGTGGGACAAGACGCAATCCGCGTTATGGCGGACGCGATGCACGATCTGGTCGGCGGGATCGCCCGGAAAGCGGGCATGCCGGAGGGCAAAGCCGATTTTCTGGCGGACATGCTGATCCAAAATGACTTGCGCGGCGTCTTCAGCCACGGGAGCCGGCAGATCGCCACTTATGCCGTGCTGATGCGCGACGGCCTGATCAATCCGGATCCGCAGCCGGCCGCGGTCAGCGACAGCCCGGCGACAATCGTTGTCGACGGCGACGGCGGGCTGGGCTATTTTGCTGCCGCCATGGGCGCTGAAAGCCTCATCGCCAAGAGCCGCAGCCTCGGTATCGCGGCGGCCGTCACCCGCAACCACGGCCACATCGGGGCCGCCGGGATCTACGCGCGCCAGATCGCAGAACAAGGCCTGATCGCCTATGTGACCTCGGGTCACCAGCTTCACCTGAACCCGGAGCAGTCGATCATGCGGGCCGCCGGCGGTTCGCCGATGGCCTTCGCTGTACCTTCCGGCGAAACGGTCCCCATGGTCCTGGACTTTGGCACCATGCACGACCTGTACGCCGATTCGCCGCACGTGCCCGAGCTGTTCAGCCTGGCGCCCGGCCTGGTCTTTCGCAGCATGGGGCTGGGCTTCATGTGCCAGGCCCTGGGCGGCTTTTTGGCCGGCGTGCCGCTCGATGAAAAAGAGGCGGCAAGGCGTTATCGGGGCGCCAACCAGGGCAGCCTGATCATCGCGCTGGACATCGCTGCGTTCATGTCCCCTGACGCATTCAAAAGACAGATGGACGCTTACATGGAACAGACGGGCCGGATGCAGCCGATGCCCGGATACGACCGGGCGACCTTGCCGGGCGTGCTGGAAGCCGAGCGCGAGCAGACGTGGCGGCAAGAGGGCATCCCGGTCGACAGCGGCCATCGGGCTGCGCTGGCCAAGGCGGCCAGTCAGTTCGGGATCAGCATGCCCTTCTGACCGCGGCCGCAGCTTCTGCCTTTGCTCACACAACAAAGCCTGCCGCGATGGCAGCCACCACAATCAGGGGGGCGGGTATTTTCCGTGTCAGCAGCAAGAGGACCGTCGCCAGCGTCACCAGGATGTTTTCCAGCGTGAAGCCGCTTTTTTGCATCAGGATGATGGCAGCGACCGCGATCAGCCCGCCCGCGACGGCCGTGATCCCTTTAAGCGAGACCTTGATTCCCCGGATCTGCTTTAAATTTTCCCATAACGGGTAGACAAAAAAGATCAGCAGCAAGCCGGGCAGAAAGATGGCGATTCCGCCGGCAGCCGCCCCGGCGACCTGGTGCAGCGCGCTGCCGCCGCGGGCAGCCATACCGCCAGCGTAGGCGCTGAAGCTGAACATCGGGCCCGGAAGGCCCTGGACCAGGCCAAACCCGGTCAGGAATTCCTGGCTGGTCATGTATTGGTTGACCTCGACCAGCTCGCTGTACATCAGGGGCACCACAACTTGCCCGCCGCCGATGACCAGGTACCCATAGCGGTAAAAGCTCTCAAACAGGTGGACGATCCGGTTGTCCCAGACCAGCGTCAGCACCAGGCTGCCGATGGCAAAGACGGCGAACACGGCCAGGTAACGCCAGGGAGGGTGGATGCGGACCCGGTTCCAGAGCTTTTGCTCCCGAGTGGCCAGCACGCTGACGATCCCGCCGGCCACCAGCACGAGCGGGTAAATCCAGGGGGTCCGGACAAAGTAAGTCGTGACGGCTCCGGCCAGGAACAGCACGATCGTCATCGGGTCGGTCACAACCTTGCGCCCGATCCGGAAAGCGGCCACCACGATGAACCCGACGGCCATCGGCCCGATGAAACGAAGCCCCTCCTGGGAGAGATTCAGGCCGGCCATGAGCTGGCTGAGAAACGAGAGCAGCGTCATCAACACCAGCACTGGCAAAGCCCAGACCAGCATCGTCAGAAGCGCCAGGCGCGGCCCGCCGATCTTGTGCCCGATTGCCACGATGGTCTGGGTGCTGCTCGGGCCAGGCAGGATGCCCGTCAGGGCGATCAGCTCAACCAGCTCCTCTTCCGTCAGGTATTTTTTCTTGCTCACCATCTGGTCAGTGAACACGCCGTAATGCGCTTCAGGGCCGCCATACGCGCCCAAAGAGCAGATCAGCACATCTTTGAGAAAGGTCCGCCAGCGGACCTGTTGGTTTTCGTTTGTTTCGGGCAACTGACTCATCATACCGCTTCCTTCCCTGCACCGGCGACTCGGCCTTGTGCCGTGCGCGCCTGGGTGCTATAATAATATCACATTCCGATATCGATTTTCGTTATATATAGTATACAGGAAAGGAACCTGTTCATGCAAGATAAAATTATGCGCAAATTTTTCCTGGGTTTCATCCAGATTCACATCCTGCACCATGCCGGCCAGGAACCGATCTACGGGGTCTGGATGCTCGAGGAGCTGAAGCGGCACGGCTACGAGCTGAGCCCGGGTACGCTCTACCCCATCTTGCACAGCATGGCCTCAAGCAAGCTGCTGGAAATGGATGAAAAGCTTGTCGACGGCAAGATCAGGAAATACTACCGCACGACATGTTTCGGGTCCGACGTGCTGCTTGAAGCCAAAAAACGCGCCGCTGAGCTGTTTCGGGAAACGAGCGGGACATGAAGGCCTGCCCGGCTGACGCCAGACAGGCCTGCTTTGCCTTCGCGTTACGGATTATGCTCAGATGCTGCCGTACCAGTCGCGGTCGTCGTCCTCCAGCCACCGGTTGATCCCCTGGTTGCTGTAGATCTGGATCCCGTTGACCAGGATCTTAAGCCCCTTCAGCTTCCAGCCGCCCGCCGCCCCGTCCGGGGCCTTATGGATGCGGATGGCGCCCAGGGCCGACCGGTAGAGGCCTGTGCCCGGATCGAGGTCGAAGGTGTCGGTATGGCCGCGCTCAAAGTCGTCATGCCCTTCGTTGTCGAGTTTCCAGCTCTTGCCACCCATGTAAAGCGTGACATCGTCGTCGGTCCCGGCCCAGGTGACATCCGCGGTACTGACCTGAACCTGGAGGTGGTTGACGATATCCGATGACGAGCCGCACGAGGCGCTGGCCCACCAGCGGGTTTCGTTTTCCAGCCATTGGCCGATCGCGTTGGCGTCGCAGACCAATTCGCCCCGCAGCCACACGCGCACCCGCTGCAGTTTCCAGCCGCCGTTAAAGCCGTCTGACGATTTGCGGATCCCGATGCGCTTGATGTCCGCGCGCTCCAGGCCGGTGCCGCACAGGGCGAGCCCGTCGATATTGCCCGTCTCCCGGTCGTTGTGGTTGGGCGTATCCAGCAGGAACGTGCGGTCGCCGATATCCAGCCAGACATCGTCGTCGGTCCCCGACCACAGTTCGCCGGAGGTCGTCAGTTCGACAAACAGGTCGGCCCAGCCGACATGCGCCCGTGTCCAGGGGCAGATGCGCTGCTGGTTGCCGTCCATGACACAGTCCTGGAAAGGCCTGGCGCAGCAGCCGCAGTTGCCGTTGGGGATCTGGTAGCAGCCGTGCAGGGTGGCGCAGCTCGAACAGGGTGTCCCGCTGCCGGTGTACTCGTCAGCGGATCCAAACAAGTGCAGCACCTCGTGGGCCGTGATCCGGTCGATCGTGCCGATCCCCCAGCCGCCCCAGTTGTTGCGGTTGGCCAGGGTCACCCGGCCGCCGCCGGCGTAGCCGTGCCAGGAGTTGGCATACGGGGTGACGAAGATCACGAGGGCGTGCGCCGAATGGTTGTTGCGGCGCATGTCCTCCCGGTAATCGGCGACGCTGCTCCAGGCGGCCGGATAGGTATGTCCGTCGTAATGGAGGGCTGCCATCGCCGGGGCGCGCCAATAGTCTTCCTGACTGCTGTTACTGCCGTTGGCCACGTCGATCGCCACAGCCTGCCAGTCGATCATCCAGGTCAGGTCGGCCGCCAGCGGTGCTTCAGTGGCCAGCCAGTCCAGGCCATCGGTTATTTCGGCCTCTAGCGTGCTGCGGGCGCTCGCGGAAAACTTGGGTCCGTCCGGCCGGCTGGACGCGACAAAGACGACGCCGACCGAGATTTCATTTTCCAGTTTCCAGCAAGCCGCTTCCCGAAAAAAAGCTTCCAGGAAGTCCTTGTCCAGCTCCAGGATAACCCAGGCCCACTCGGGCTCCAGATGATATGCGACCCGGGCCAGCTCGTAGGCCAGCGTCGGGTGATTCAAGTGTTTGTCCAGTTTGGCCTGGTAGGCCGCAAAGGCTTCGCCTTCCAGGCGGGATGGGCGCTCGTTGCGATGCTTGTCGCGCGTTGACTTGAGCAGCGTTTCCTCATCGGTCTGCAGTTTTTTCAAGACCGCGGCCTTGAAATCCCTGGGATCGCGCAGTGTAAACGGCGGCTCGCTGTCCTTCTCCTTGTCGTTCCATGGCTTGCCCCGTTCGGTGCGGTCTTGCTTGAGCTTGAGAAATGATGCCTCATGACGCGCGTTCCAGCTGCTGATCGCATCAAGAAGCGCCTTATCGCCGGCTTTCTTCCGATCGAGGGTGACACGTCCGGAAGAGACAGCCGCGAACAGGCCGGTCTGGGCAGCCGCTTCCGCCTGGTCGGTGCTCGCCAGGCCGACCAGCGCGGCGGCCTGGAGCTGGCTCGTGACCCGGACCCCCAGTTCCTTGAGGTAACGTCGGGCCAGCCTGGCCCCTTCCGGATCAGCCCGGTTCAATAAGAAGAGGTACATGCGCCGCCTGGATCCCATTTGCTCTGCCATAATCAGATCTCCTTTCAAGTTCCCTGCCTCAGGACGCGATCCTGACCTGGACCGTCACAATCAGGTCTGCCAGATCCTGAGGCTGAATCGGCGTATCTGTCCAGATCTGCAATTTGCCTTCGTCGATGTCGTCCAGGCAGGTGTTGTCGGGCAGGATGACGGTTTGCTCATAAAGGCCGCTGCCCCGGTTGACCGGCAAGCTGGCGTCCAAAGTGACTGGTTCGCCGCCCTGGCGGCAGGACACGGTCCAGGGGATGCCGGCGCCTGTCTTGACGACGCTGTACAGGCTGATTTGCCCGATCACGGCCTGGCGGCAGCATGGCCTGGTGGGTTTCGCGTGCGATCCGGGCCACGCGCACCGGCAGCGCGGCATAACTGGTGACAAACCGTTCGGTCGCCGATCCCAGAACAGCCGCGGCCCGGTCGGACGGGTCTAGGAAAAAGGCGGCAACTTCCGTTTCTGACAGATCGGGCGGCCCGGCCGGGAGCCGGTCTGCTTCGTCCCCCTTGCCTCTCAAGGCCCGCGCGGCGACAAAGCCGAAGATGTCAAAGACAAGTTCGGTGCTGTTCAGATTACGGTCGACCAGCCGGGTCGGCCGCAGCAGGCGCATGTCGAAATCGGTCAGTTCCGTCTTAAATCCCATGGCATCGGTCAGCGCCGACATGATGAGGAAGTCGTCGCCGAAATAGGTGATTTGCTTGTCTTTGCCGCTAAAATCCCGGGACGCGCGGGGCAGGCAGAATTCAGCCAGCGGCTCAGGACCGTACACCAACTGCTCGGTGGCGGTCCACCAGCCGCCGTCGTCCGGACCGTCAAACAGGCCTTCACTGATCAGGCTGGCGGTGGACGCATAGCCGGCTGCCGCCAGCTGCGCGGCGCCGATTTCGCCGCGATAGGCCATGCCGGCTGCTTCCCTGTCGAAAACCTGTGAATAGCGACGGTTGACGGCACCCCGGGCGGCCTGGACACCCAGGGGCAGCGGCTCTTGCAGGTCGTCGCCGTAATACAATATCCGGTCTGCGCCCAGCTTGCGTTTGAACGCCAGGCGGTCATCCGGCGCTGCCAGAAAGGCAACCGGCGGCGCCGACGCGAACAGGGTTTCGAGGGCAGCCGCATCTTCCTGACCGCCCGCCGCGGGATCGTGAAGCTCATAACTGGTCTGTTCCGCCAGCTGCGGCAAGCGGTAATGCATGTCGTCCACCCATTGGGTGTAGCGATAGACCGTATAGCGGATCTGGATCTTGTTTTGCGCCTGTATAACAGGATCTGGCAGCTCGTCTTCCGGCGGTCTGCCGCAGCTGATGACCGCTTGCTCCAGGACCATCCCGGATTGTTCGTCGAAGCGGATGTTGACCACGCGGCTGACGCGCGGGTGTGCCGCGTCGCGCTCGTAGACAAGCTGCATATGGTCTGTCTCCAGTGCCAGCGCGCAAAGGCCAGCCAGGCGGCCGGCCGGCTGGACGATCCGCACCGTCCTCCCGGCCGCCGTCACCTGGTACGGCACCGCGGCTTGCCCGGTGCCGTCGGGACCGTAGATCTCCTGCCTGACAAGCGCGAATTTCAAGGCGCGCCAGGCATCGTTCACGTCCCTTTGGCCGCATGCCAGGCCGACCGGCAACTCGGCCGGATCGCCGCAGGGCGCGCAGCCGCTGGAGTCCCGGAAATACTCCTGTTCATACCGGGCAAGCACAGCCGGCCATTCGTCTGCCGTGCCGATGTGGTGCCAGGTCCGGGTCAGGCGCGGAGCCGCCGGGGGGTCGTTTGGCGTTTCTGCCCAAGCCAGCGATTCATTTTCGGTCAGCTCAACCAGGCCGAACCCGTTGAATTCGCGCCTGCAGCCGTCTTAGCTGCCGTGACGGTAGCGGTAAGAGCGGGTCATGGTCAGGCCCGTGGTCATATCCCGGGTCGTTGTCGCGGCAACGCAAAAGACGGCGAACGGCAAACGCAAAACCCAAGGCACACCATCCCGTTTGTCCGCAAGGTAGCTGGCGGTCGCACACTGGTAAGCGACCGTTGACTGCCGGCCGCATGGATTTGTGACGGCGGTCAGCAAATAGGGTTTGACGCCGGATAAAAGGTCGAAATAGCAAAACCCGTCCTGACCCGAAGCGGTCTGGCAGCGGCAGGCCAGCACATTCAGGCCGCTGCTGAACAGATCGGCAGCCTGCAGTCGGCCCAAAGCAGCGCGATCCAGAGCCAATCCGGTGGCGATGCCGTCGCGGAAGGCGTTGCCGCAGGCATTCAGGAAAACAACCAGTTCCTGGCCGCCGGCATAGACAAGATCGGCGGCACCGGTGCCGGTCAGGTCGGCCAGCAGCACCCGGTCAGGGCGGAACGCGTCCGCGGCGGCCAGGGTTGGCGCATGCGCCATCTGGACCCGGTCACCGAAGAGGCCGTACCCGCTGTTGGGCCAATAGGAAACCGCGCGATGGCTGACCTGGACGATGTCGGTCAGACCGTCGCCGTTCATGTCGGCCAGATAAAGCCCGGTCTGGCGGTCCGACCAGATCAGCTGTGCCTCCCCATCCGGCAGCCTGGCGGTCAATGCGGCACCGAAGCCGAGCCGGCCGTGGTTGATGCCGACCAGCGGGACTTCGTAAGGCGCCAGTTCGCGCGCAAGCCCGAGCATCGTGCCGTCGCCGCCGATCGCGATCGCGAGGTCGGCCTCGTGGCCGATATGCTCGGTATCGGCGGCATCGCCGGGCCTTCCGATCGCGTCGGCCGTGTTCTTTTCGAGCAGCACCGCGATGCCGCGCTGCCTCAGGAAATCGCCGATGGCGGCGATCGAGGCAGCGACTCCTTCGGTCTGGAAGCGGCCGGCGAGGGCGATTGTGCGGAATGGCGCATTCATCGAAGCGCATTACACCACAACGCCGGCGTGCGACTTCGGCCGTGAGGCTTAGAATCCAAGCATGCTCGACGCCCGTGCACAGACGCTGCTCAAGACGCTGATCGAACGCTATATCGCCGACGGTCAGCCGGTCGGTTCGCGAACGCTGTCGCGGCACTCCGGCCTCGACCTGTCGCCGGCCACGATTCGCAACGTGATGGCCGACCTCGAGGAAATCGGCCTGATCGCCAGTCCGCATACCTCGGCCGGGCGGGTGCCCACGCCGCGCGGCTATCGTCTGTTCGTCGACCGGCTGCTGACCGTGCAGCCGCTCGAAGGCGAGCAGGCCGAGGCGATCGAGGACCGGCTGCGTCCCGACGAGCCGGCCCGCGTGCTGTCTACGGCCGCGTCGCTGCTGTCGAGCTTCTCGCAGTTCGCCGGGATCGTGATGGCGCCCCGGCGCGCATCGCGCTTTCGCCAGATCGAGTTCCTGCGGCTGTCCGAGCGCCGGCTGCTGCTGATCATCGTCACGCCCGAAGGCGACGTGCAGAACCGCATCCTGTCGACCGAGCGCGACTACGCGTCTTCGCAGCTCATCGAGGCGGCCAACTACATCAACGTCCACTACGCCGGGCTCGACTTCGCCGCGATCCACGAGCGGCTGCATCGCGAGCTGGCTGGCGAGGGCCTGCGCTATCGCATCACGGGGCGCCCCAAGCACATCTATAGCATCTACCGCAAGATGGAGCAAAAGGAGCGCCGCTTTGAAGAGATCTATGACCTGCACGGCATCCGGGTGATCACCAAGACCAAGGGAGACTGCTACCACATCCTTGGCACGGTTCACAGCATGTGGCGGCCGATCCATGGCGAGTTCGACGACTATATCGCCGCGCCCAAGGAAAATGGTTATCAATCGCTTCACACGGCCGTGATGACCGAAGGCGGTCATCCCCTCGAGGTGCAGATCCGCACCGAGGAAATGCACAATGTGGCCGAGTATGGCGTGGCCGCTCACTGGCGCTACAAGGAGCAGATCGATGCAGACGCAGAGGTCGAGTCGCGTGTACATCTGTTGCGCCAGGCGCTCGATCTGGATTCATCAGATCTCAATGCTCAGCAGTTCGTCGACCTATTTCGCGAAGACATCATCGCCGAGCGAGTCTATGTATTCACTCCCAAAGGCGATATCGTCGATCTGCCGAGAGGCTCAACGCCAGTAGACTTTGCCTACGACATCCATAGTGAAATCGGCCACCGCTGCCGCGGTGCCAAAGTCGATGGGCGGCTCGTCTCGCTGGACTATCAACTGCAGAGTGGCGAACGGGTCGAGATCATCACCGCCAAGCAGGGCGGCCCCAGCCGCGACTGGCTCAACCCACACCTGAACTTTGTGGCCACGCAGCGCGCCCGCCAAAAGATCAGACAGTGGTTCCGACGCGAACGCCGCGAACAGAACATCGCCGCTGGGCGAGACATCCTCGAGCGCGAGATGCGTCGGCTGGGACTTGACCAAGAGGCCTATGCCAAGATCGCCGACCTGTTCAGGTTCCGTGACATCGATGACTTTATGGCAGCGCTCGGCTATGGCGATATCAGCGCCTCGCAGATCGCTCACAAGCTAGACGAGTCCTCGTCGACCAGCGATGAGTTACGGCTGCGGGCCATCCCTGAGCGGGCCGTTTCGGAGGTCACGGTAGCAGGGGTAGGCGACCTCTACACGCAGATTGCGTCTTGCTGCCAGCCGGTGCCCGGAGACCAGATCGTCGGCTACATCACCCGAGGTAAGGGCGTGACGGTTCACCGTATAGACTGCCCCAACGTGGTCAACCTGAGAGACACCGAGCGACTGATCTCTGTAGACTGGGGTGGCGCCCACGAGCAGTATCCGGTAGGCATCGAGATCCTCGGCTTTGACCGGCCCGGCCTGCTGCACGATATCTCGGGTGAGATCATGAACATGGGCATCAACATGAGTTCGGTACACGTGACCGCCGACCGTGACCACCAGGCGCACATCATCTGCACCATCGGCATCAAAGGGCTGGGGCAGCTGTCGGATGTGATGAACCGGCTGCTCAACGTCCGCGATGTGATGGACGTGCGCCGTCTGCGCACCAGCACAAGCAAATAGCCGCCCTCGAGGGCGGCTATTTCGTCATGCAGCCAAAGCGCTCACCTGGTGTAGGGCTGCGGGGTGGGCGCCAGATCGGATGTCCACTGCCTCGTCACCCCCTCACCCTGAACCTGTAGCTCCAGCCACCTGGCAAAGTGGTCGGCCCGAGCGGTAGACATGTCGGCTTCGTCGATCGGCCGGTTCTGCTCGTGCGCCTCAACCTTGATGACATGGTAGCCATAGTCGCTCTGGACGGGCTCGCTTATGGCACCTGGCGCCAGGCTAAACGCCGCCTCGCTGAACGCAGGCACCATACGCTCGTACGTGAACCAGCCCAGATCACCGCCCTGAGCACCTGAGCCTGTGTCTAGCGACAGCTCTTGGGCCAGCGTGGCAAAGTCTTCGCCGGCATCAAGTCGCTCAATCACGGCCTGGGCCTCCTCCTCAGTGGCTACCAGGATGTGCCGTGCCTGCACCTGCTCGGCCACCGTTGGCGCTTCGGCCTCGATGGCGTCTTGCACGCGTTCACGGTAGAGTTGCGAAGCGATGAGGGCCCGATACTCCTGCTCGGTGAACCCGCTCAGTCGCTCGATAGTCTCAAGGTAGCCCTGCCAACTCTGCTCAAAGCTCTCGAGAGTGACAGGCGTGGCCGTGGGCAGTGGCGTCGAGGTCGGAGCAGGCGCGGCCGTAGGCGACGACGCCTCCTCCTCGAGTACGATCTCTGGCACCGCCGGTGGCGTGGCCGTGGGCAGCTGTTCTGGTGTGGGCACGGGCGTCGGCGGGTTACGATGATAGTCAAACTGCTGCTCGATCTCTAGCTGAACCTCATCATTTGTCACCGCAATGCCGCGTCGCGCTGCCTCTTGCTGGATGACACGATCGGCGATCATCTCTTCCAACGTGTTGGCGCCCACGCCCATCAGCTGATTCTGATAGTATTGCACCTGCTGCTCATAGATCTGCCGCATGAACGACATGGTTTCATCGGCAGGGTCGATAGCATCCAGCTCGGCCTGCATCTGATTCAGATTGCTCTGATAGATCAAGCGGCGATATTGCACGAGGCGCTGGTAATCATCCAGGGCGATCTTGTCACCATTGACAATGGCCACAGGGCGCCTGGGCTTGACGACATACTCTTGCACCAGGCCCCAACCCAGCAAAACCACCGAAAGGCCCAGCACAATGCTTGTGCCAATGATCAACCAGCGGCGGTAGAGCGCCTCTTTTTCGCGGCGAGAGCGCTGCTTGCGTGACAGAGGCTCAGATATCTGGGCGCGTTTCGCCATCTCTTGCTCCTATGACAACGGGGCACAGGATAATGCATCCTATGCCCCGCAGGTTGTACTGACAAATCGCCTTACGGCCGTCGCAGTCGCGTCTATCTCTGGCCGCGAGCGTGCGAGGGAGCGTAGGGCAGCAACGCCAGGAACCGAGCGCGTTTGATCGCCCGCGAGACCATCCGCTGATGCTTGGCGCAGGTGCCCGAGCGACGGCGTCCATTGATGCGCCCACTGGGAGCCACAAAGTTCTGCAGCAGACGAATGTCTTTATAGTCGACCGAGTTCACTTTTTCAGCGCAGAACTGGCACACGCGCCGGCGACGCATGCGGTTGCCGCCGCCACGCCCACGATAACCGCCTCTGCCACCATCGCGCCCACCGCGCGACGAGCGCTCGTCGCCATCCGAGTCTCTGTTGCGGGATTCGTATTCTGTCAAGGTAGCCTCCCCATATCAGGCCACTGGGCGCAATGCCCGGTGTGATGATCTAGTCGTCGTTATCGTCGTCTGAATCGTCATCATCATAGCCGCTATCGTCATCATCGAGATCTTCGTCGTCATCGAGATCTTGGTCTTCGTCGATGACGTCGTCGCCCAGGTCGTCGCCTTCAGGTTCTTCATCCTCGCTGGGGAGCGGGATCTCGTCCTCCTCGGGACGGACGATCAGATAGCGAATGACCTCTTCCATAAGACGCAGACGGCGCTGCAGTTCTGCCATGCCAGCAGCATCCATGTTGGCATAGGTCAGCACATAGACGCCTTCGATCTTTTTGCGGATGGGGAATGCCAGGCGCCTGCGGCCGAGGATCTCGGTAGAGAGCACCTCGCCGCCAAAGCCAGTGATCACTTCGGCGACCCTGGCGTTCAGATCGGCCATGCCCTCTTCATCCAGCTCTGGCTGGACGATGCACATCAACTCATAGGTACGCAAAACAAGCCTCCTCCTCTGGAATTTGCCCCTCTGGTCATGCCCACGGCCGGCTTGCCGCGAGCCCGAAGAGCAGAAGGAACAGAACAAACGGCGACTGCCGCCAAACAGCGCATAGTATAACATCAAGGGCAGTAGGCCCCAAAACCACACACGACTGCGGGCAGTCTATCTGCCCTGCCCACGCGCGGCGATGGCACGCACCTTATCGCCCGTGATGCTCTCATCTTCCTGCAGCACGGCGGCAATCTCGTCAAGAGATGCCCGGTGATCGCTCAAGAGAGCCACGGCCTGCTGCTGCGCAGCCTCTACCAGGCGGCGTATCTCGGCATCTATCTGCGCCGCTGTTTCGGGCGACAGGCCGTTATTGAGCGTACGCGCATAGCCCAGATAGCCCGCCCCCGCCTCGGTGGCATAGCGCACCGGCCCCAAGGCCGTGGTCATCCCGAACTCGGTGACCATCCGCCGCGCCAGGTCAGTTGCTCGCTCCAGGTCATTGGCGGCGCCGGTGGTGGTCTCGTCGTACACCACCAGCTCGGCTGCCCGGCCGCCCAGCATCACGGCCATGCGCTCGGTCAGCTCGCGGTCGCTCAGCAGATATCGGTCCTCTTCAGGCATTTGCATGGTGTAGCCGAGGGCGCCCTTGGCCGTAGGGATGATGCTCACCTTATGAACCTGGTCGGTCGTGGGCAGCAGTTCGGCCACTAGCGCATGGCCGGCTTCATGATAGGCCACCTTGCGACGCACCTCTGGCTTGAGAGGCGTGCGCTTTTGCAGCCCAGCCACTACCCGCTCAATCGCCCGATTAAAGTCGTCCATCGTCACGCGCTCGGCGTTGCGGCGCACAGCCAGCAGTGCGGCCTCGTTGACGATGTTGGCCAGGTCGGCGCCAGAAAAGCCCGGTGTGATCTTGGCGAGCCGCCCCAGGTCGGCGTCTGACGCCAGAGGCACCTGCTGGGCATGGATTCTGAGGATCTGAAGACGGCCGTCTTCGTTGGGCAGAGTGACCTGCACCTGACGATCAAAACGGCCAGGCCGCAGTAGTGCCTGATCGAGCACATCTGGGCGGTTGGTGGCCGCCATGATCACCACACCAGCGTTGGCCTCAAAACCGTCCATCTCCGATAGGAGTTGGTTGAGTGTCTGCTCGCGCTCGTCGTTGCTGACCATGGCGCCCGGGCCTGACCGTGCCTGGCCGATAGCATCGATCTCATCGATAAACACGATGCAAGGCGCCTTGGCCTTGGCCTGCTGGAACATGTCGCGCACCCGAGCAGCGCCCACGCCGGCGAACATCTCCACAAAGTCTGAACCACTGATTGAGAAAAAGGGCACACCGGCTTCACCTGCCGTCGCCCGCGCTAGTAGCGTTTTGCCGGTGCCTGGTGGCCCGACCAGCAGAATGCCTTTGGGCAGTTTAGCGCCCAGACGTGTAAAGC
>ERZ747221.1803-NODE-1803-length-20445-cov-5.063580_pt1 | contig 20445 bp, 26 predicted proteins | sample MGYA00374949_ERZ747221 | MGnify/ENA primary metagenome ERZ747221 (study PRJEB28779, sample SAMN05720172) | bioreactor metagenome | isolation source: Anaerobic biogas reactor | place: USA:Washington, USA | collected 2015-08-08 ... | reverse complement strand
GGAGACGAGGACATAACGCCGGTGACGATCTCGTACCGATCGTCGAAGCGTGCGGCAAGCCGATGCATCGGCCCGATGAAAGACCCTGCCGCTCCCCCGACGACACCAATCCTGAGGCGACGCCCAAGCATTTCAAGTACCGGATTCAAACTCATTTCTGTCCTCCTGAAGTGTTATGTAAAAGTATAGGGCGGTCCGGATGAACAGGCAAGGGCGGGAGCGCAACACCCCGACGGGTGTTTAACTCCCCGCGACGGTGCAACACCCCGGCGGGGTGCGTAACTCCCCGCGACGGCGCAACACCCCGGCGGGGTGCTTAACTCCCCGCGAGAGCGCAACACCCCGGCGGGGTGATCAGTCCCCCGCGACAGTTGCGCTCCCCGATTACCGTACATTGCGCTTGTTTACCACCAGAAAGTACAGTATAATGATACTTGCTGGAGGTAAAATGCTGCACAGTCACCAGATGATCATGGACAAACTCACCACATACGGCTCGCCCAAGGCGAAGTTGACCCGCATGGTTTCAAACGGGGAGATGATCCGGATACGACGAGGATTGTACATTGATGATCCGGCAATCCCGCGCATGGCCCTTGCACCCGTCATCTACGGTCCCTCGTATATATCATTTCATACCGCTCTTGCCTGGCATGGACTCACACCGGAACGCGTAGAAGTTGTCGACTCGGCAAGCTATGGGAAAAACCGCGACAAACGATTCCGGACTCCGCTCGGCGAGTATCGATACCGCTATCTGCCCGTCGCTGCCTATCCCCATGGTCTCCGTCTTGAAGAAGCGGATGGATACCGCTTTCTCATTGCGTCGCGGGAAAAAGCCTTGTGCGACGCCCTATACAAAGCAGGTGTACTTCACCGAGAGGAAGATATCGAAGATCTCCTCACAGAAAACTGGAGGATCGGAATAGAAGATATCCGGTCCCTGGACAAGGATCTCGTCCAGTTCCTTGCCCCGTTATATAGAAGAAAAACCCTTTCCCTGTTTGCGCTCTGGCTTGAAAAGGAAGTAAACCCATGACAGATATTTCCCCCGTCAAAAAAATGCTCGATGAGTACAAGTGCCGGACCAATGAACAGCGAAGCGCCGCACTTCGTGAAATCGTACAGGAACTGACGCTCGTTGGCTTGTCGCGGACAGACTTTTTCTCACACGCGGCCTTTTACGGGGGAACGGCGCTCCGGATCTTTCACGGACTTGAGCGGTACTCGGAAGATCTCGATTTCAGTCTTGAAAAACCCGACGCATCCTTCAGTCTGAATGACTACTTGCCGGCGGTTCGGGATGAACTCGCTTCCTGGGGATTCGACATGACGGTAGAGCAAAAGAAAAAGGCAAACGACAGGGCGATTCAGTCAGCCTTTATTAAGGGCGGGACACTGGTACATCTGGTAAAGATCGCCTCTCTTGAGCCGCCGGTTTCCGGCATTCCCCCGAACAGTCTCTTGCGCGTAAAACTGGAAATTGATACCGATCCGCCGGGAGGCGCCGTATTCGAGACAAAATACCGACTGAGTCCCATTCCGTTTGCCGTGCGGCTCTACGATACCCCGTCCCTGTTCGCGGGAAAAGTGCACGCCCTTCTCTGTCGAAAATGGAAAGAACGGGTAAAAGGCCGGGACTTCTTCGATTACCTGTGGTACTTGTCCAACAACATTCCCCTGAACCTGGCCCACCTTGAAGCGCGCATGCGCCAGTCTGGACACTGGGGAGCTATGCCGTTACGGGAATCGAACCTCCGGAAAATGCTTGAGAAGCGCTTTTCCACGGTTAACTTCGCGCTTGCCCAAGAAGATGCCCTTCCCTTTGTGCGCGACTCGCGCGCGGTCGATCTTTGGTCCGCCGGGTTCTTCATCACCGTTACCCGGGACCGATTAGCGGTAATCGCTTCTTCAGGCTAGCCGCTGCACGGATCTTCCACGCGAAAAGTTAACTATCTCCAACGTTCCCCAAAGCGGCAAGAAAACGTTGTAAATCCGGCAATACCGGGATACACTGGGGACAAGACGAATTTCAATAAAGGAGGAGCGCCATGAGTTTGTTGGGTTTGCTGGTTGCTATCATTCTTGTTATCGTCATCATTAAAATTATCTGACTATGTCCCGGACCGACCCTGTGTTTTTCGAAGCGCATGGTTGGTCAGCTCCGGTTAATCACTTTTTCCCGTTTCAATAACAGATAACTCACCCCGTACATGAGGGCTGCCCCGCAAAGGGTGCTGACGATGGCGAGTGCGATCGCCGGGTAGTCGGCGTGGCCGAACAGGAGCGCGCGGATGCTGTACCCGGTGTTTACCACCGGGATGACGAGGTGGACAGTTACGCGGATGAAGGGGTCGCCGGCGATCATGCCGCCGGAAAGGACCGATACGAGGATGATGACGGGGAGCGTGAACACCGTTCCTTCCTTCACGGACTTCGCGTAGAGGCCGAGCGCCATGCCGGTCGCGGAAAAGAGAAGCACGCACGACAAGAGGACGACCAGGATCAGCGCGAGCGCGGGCGGACCGGCGACAGAAAGAAGCGCCAGGCCGCCGGTCATTTCCGGAACAACGGCCGAACTTACGGCAAGTCCGGCGAGCAGAGCCGCGCCGGCGGTTATGCCGACGATGGCCGCGGCAAGAATTTTTCCGAGCAACAATGACGGTCGCGATACGCTGGAACTCAGCAGGGTTTCGAGGGTCCCGCGCTCTTTTTCGCCGGCGCTCATGTCTATCACGGAGGACATGGTGGTGGACGCGGAGAACACCATGAGAAAGACGGGGAGCATCAGGGACAGTGTAAGCAGGGTTGTGTACTCTACCTCGCTCCGCACCGGCACCGCCCGGATCGAGGCGTTTTCCGGGGATACTGCCGCGCCGTACGCTCCCTGCAGGGCGGCATGAACGCGCGCGAAAACGACACCGGAGAGTTTCCGGGCGGGATCATGGCGCAGGATAAAAATCGGCTCACCGTCCGCACCGTGCGATTCTTCAATCGCGAGTTCGGCTTCCCCTTTGCGGACCGCTTCATCCGGGGTATCTGACGAAATCGTCGCGAAGTCTCCCAGCGCTGAGTGAAGGACGTCTCCAAGAGTTGTCTCCCCGCCGGGGGTTAGCTCCCCGCCGGTGTCGGCAGCCGCGCCCGGGGTGACAATCCTGACACCGGCAGGCAAATCGTTGTTCGCGGGTTCCTGCATGAGAAAAAAGAGGAGCACCGGCACGATGACGGCGGGCATGACGAGAGCGGCGATGATCGTCCGCCGGTCGCGAATTTGGTCGAGGAGTTCCTTTTTCAGAACAATCAGTATTTTCATTCGTGCCTCAGGTAGTCCGTAAAGTTCTTTCCGCCTTCCGGACGGAACGCATCGACCGGCGAATCGCAGGCGATTGTTCCGCCGTGCAAAATGACGACACGGTCGGCACAGCCGAGAATCTCGTCCGTGAAATGACTCGAAAAGAGTACGGTCTTGCCGCGCGCGCCGAGGCCGGAAATAATGCTTTTTACCGATTCCATTGCAAGAATATCGAGCCCGGTGGACGGTTCGTCCAGAATGACGAAGTCGGGATCGGTTATAAGGGTGCGCGCGATGGCCGTACGCTGTTTCATGCCCCGTGAGAAGGTTGCGACCCGGTCGTCAATATAGGCTGACAGGGCAAGCTCTTCCGTAAGGCGCCCGAGATGCTCGGTATACTGTTCTTCAGGAATCCCGTTGAGTCGCGCATGATAGATGATATTTTCCCGCGCGGTAAGCCGGTCATAGAGGGAGCTCTCGCCGGAGAACAGCGTGCCGGTCCGGCTCTTGAGATACGCGGGGTTTTCGCGCATATCGATTCCGTTGAGGGACACGGTGCCCGAGTCGGGCTTGAGGATTTGTGAAAGGATGCGGATGAGCGTACTTTTCCCGGCGCCGTTTTCACCCACCAGAGCGACAGTCTCACCCGGCTGAATCGAAAACGATACATCCCGGAGAACATGCGGTTTCTTTGGCGGGAAGCCTTTGGAAATGGAACGGAGGACGAGCATGGTTATTCGCCGTACGTTACCGGGAAACCGTCCAGCGTCCAGCCGATGATGCCCCGGTCAATGTTGTAGACATTGGTAAATCCGGCATCCACCAGTATTTGTGACGCCGCACGACTCCGGTTCCCCGAACGGCAGAGGACGAGAACGTCGCGGTTTTTGTAGTCGTCTATTTCTTCAAGACGGGACGGAAGCTGATTGAGCGGAATGAGCACGGAACCGGGTACATGTTGCAGCGCGTACTCGCCCGGCGTGCGCACGTCGAGGAGAAGGGGTTCCCCCTTTTCCAGCATGGCATGGGCCTCCGCCGGCGTTATGGTAGTGTAGCCCGAATCCTGGCAAAAAAGGAGAGCGGGAATTATTGCTAACAAAACAAGTAGTGATAATCGTTTCATGCTGTAAGTATATCGCACCGGGCCGACGAACGCCAGTAAAACACAAATGCCGCATAAAAAAAAACCACCCGAAGGCGGCTTCCTTACCATGCAGACAAATCCGGGGATACCTACCCTTTCGCGACGACGGGTATCCAGTATTCAATTTTGTTCTCCGCAAAATAGACTTCCAGTTCCGGACCATGGTCATGTACATAGGTCCCGTTTTCGGGAAGCCACTGCGTCCAGCAATACATTTCACAGTCCATCAACGCGTCTATCCCGGTCCCTTCACTTGAAAATATGGCCCAGGTATACGGTTTTACGTCCAGTTTTTCAAACGGGGTATCAATCAGGTCGTGGTTCTGTTCAACTTCCGCAGCAATATAGAAATCAAATGACCGCACGGCAGGATCCTTTTCCGTATCGGACAAGCCGAGAATGGCACTTTTCGTTACAGACTCCACCGCGTTTCGGGCGATTTTCTGCACGCGTTGCACAGTGCCGTTTGCATCCTGTTCTTCCCAGAATTTCGCGAACAAATCATTATCCGTTCCGGAAATCCATGTCTTTACACCACAGATGGTGAACGAATCCTTCTTTTCGATACGTACTTTAACCATAAGTATCTCCTTGTCCGGAGAAGGTATCCGGATTACCCCGTAGATGGCAAGCATTATTTTTCCGGGACAAGCCGGGCCGCGTTGGCGTCTTTCAGATCGGACAGGATGCCGGAGAGCGTCCCCTCCGGTAGACGGATCGGTGTGGAGACTCCTTCGAACGGTGACGATTCACCGTCTTCCGGCGTCAACCGGAAAACCGAACCGTCAGCACGCCTTATAAGAACCGCTCCGTCACTTTTCGCCCGGTCGAGTACATAGGAGAATGTTTTTCTCGCTTCAGAATACGTAGTCACCAACATATTACAGCTCCATACAGCGAATGCCGCGCCTGAGGGCAGCCGCCTTCATTCCGGCGTCAAGGGTTAGTAATTCACAACGCATTTTCTCGGCACAAAAAAGATAGTACGCGTCGTAGGCATAGAGGGATTCCGTTCCGGCGATTGTAAGTGCTGACGGGAAATCGGGTTCAATGTGACGAACCGGGATTTTACAAAACGAGTGCCAAACCAGAATCCCCTCGGAAATGCCCAGAAGCTTGCGTTTGTACAACGCAGAAAGTGCGTTTCCGATCTCGTATTCCAAACAACCTGGCGCAAGCAAAGAACAACCTGCGGTCCGGGAAATAACCATTTCCCGCTCCGGTTCATTGAGGAGTACCGCGAGCACTACAGAAGCATCAACTACAACTTCCATAGTACAATTGTACAACTCTCAATACTATTTGTCAAACTCTAAACCTCGTCAGTCCGCGAATATTTTCAACCGTTCGGCGGCCTGGTCGGCTTCGCGCGAGTTCAGTTTGAGACGCTCGTTTATGGCGACCGAGTTTTTCCAGCAACCAACCGCGGCGTCAGGATTTCCGCGCGTTTTTTCAATCTCGCCCAGATAGTAGTACGCGTTGCACATGTAACCTTCAATGTCAGCATGGTCCGAATAGTAATCTCTTATATAGAAGAAATCCGCTTCAGCTTCCCCGCGCTTCTTGAAGGAGGCGGGAAGATTTTATAGAAGTTCCCACGCATGTACCGCACAAAACAGTGACGGCTTTGTCACGCGGACAGGGCAATGGCCTCGTCGAACAGTTTGATTGCTTTCTTGACCATCTTGAGCTGGGTAAACGGATTCCGGGAATCCCGGCTCACAAAGGCTTCACTATACTCCACCACTTTCTCAGAGGCGCCCTTTTCGGGATTCTCCATGGGAGAGGATAACGCACTGTAAAGCACAGCGAGCGCCAGATACGAGTGGTAATCATTCGTGTCCGACTCGAGACGGCGTTCGTACTCGGCGATCTTGGCGTGCGTTTCAACCGGCGTCCGGTTAAAGTATGCGTTAAGATAAAAACATTCTTCGAGATCCGTCGCGAATAGGGAGCCTCCCAGAATAACCACCGCAAGGGTGCACAGTACCAGTTTCTTTTTCATAGCTTCTCCTTGTATACCTTTTTTCTCAGAACCACAACTCTGTCGAGAGTTCACAGCTCCACACGTGACCGTACAATACATATTCAGACCACCGCGGTCCGAAGCTCCGGATGAACCGCAGCGTCATGATGAGATTGTGCCATCCCGAATACGCGAGTTCGGGCAGCAGGACGAATCCAAAATCCTGCAGATTCATTGTCGTCGTGAGGGACAGTCCCCAGTCCCCGTCAGCAGGATTCGAAACGCGGAGAACGGCGTAGTGACGGCCGTTGTTACCCCTGATTTTCCTGATGGCATGCTCGCCGGGCTCATCATCGGGTTCGTGAGCCGTGTCGGCTTCATGCTTGTCTACCTTCCCCTCAGACGGTCCCCGGTTATCGCGTTTGTTACCGTAGCCCTTATCATCGCGGCGGGAACACTCGGCTTTTGTCTCTTCTGGGGACTCCCCTTCCCGCTCCCCGGAATCCCCGTCATACTCGTCTCCGAAATTCTCGGGCTCGGCACCACCGCCGTTCTCTTCCACACCTACAGCACACTCAACCGGCAACTTGAAGGGAAGATCAAAAAACTGACGGACAACGAAGCGTAACGGGGCCGAACGAACAGCACGCACGCTGCCAAACACCTGCACTTCCCTGAATTTTTGACAATTCCGCCATTCCGCATTACGTTTAATGAAAGAACTTTTCAGCCGCTTAACGAAAGCGTGTATTCATGGAAGTTTGATTACAAATACCATTGCAAGGAGTAAACAATATGCCCGAATTCGGAAATCCATTCAGCGTCAAGAAGAGCGATCGCAAGCTCACCCATAACGAGCTAGTACGCTCCATCCGTATGATGATCGCCGCTGAATATGAAGCGGTCCAGCTCTATCAGGAGATCGCGGAATCCACCGACAATGTCCTCGCACAAAAAGTGCTTATCGACATAGCCGACGAGGAAAAAGTACATGCCGGCGAGTTTCTCCGCCTCCTTCATGAGCTTGACCCCAACGAACAGAAATTCTATGACGAAGGTGCGCAGGAAGTCGAGGAAGAATTCCTTTCAGGCGGCGGAGGCGGTGAATCAACCGGTTCCGGCGATCTCGGCATCGGCAGTCTTCGCGACAAAGGAGAGTAACAATCCATGAATATGCTCAGAACAGGATTTGCGCCGATCAGTCCGGCGGCGTGGGGAGAAATAAACGCACTGGTTACCGAGACCCTTACCGCGAATCTCGCGGCACGCAAGTTTTGCGATGTTTCCGGCCCCCATGGCATCAACTTCGCCGCGGTTCCTGAAGGACGCATCGAGGTTCCGGCAAACCAGAAAAAGGACGAAGTACGTTTTGGCGTACACCGGGTTCTCCCGCTTGTGGAAAGCCGGGTAAGTTTTTCGGTGAACATCTGGGAACTCGACAATATTGACCGCGGCGCGAAAGACGCGGATCTTGACTCGGTCGTTGAAGCAGCACAAAAGATTGCAGCCTTTGAAGACGGCGCCGTATTCAACAGTTTCAAGCCCGCAGGCATCGTGGGATTAAACGACGCCGTGAAAGCGGAAAAGCCCGTCACGCTTACCCTTGACCGAGACACGCTGGTAGACGGCATCAGTGAAGGCCTTCTCCGTCTGCGGAAGGAAGGAATCGGCAGCGGCGCCAATCTCGTGGTGAATCCCGTGCTCTGGAAATTCCTCGCGCATGTGGTTCCCGGCGGCAGCCTCGCCTCGATAGTACGAAAACAAATTGGCGGAAAGATTATCTATTCGGAAGCGGTTAACGGCGCCCTCCTCGTCGCGGACCGCCAGGGCGATCTGGAACTGTCCATTGGACAGGACTTTGCCATTGGATACGAAGGCCACGACTCCCAAAAAGTCGACCTTTTTATCACCGAATCGTTTACCTTCCGCGTAATCGCCCCCGAAGCGGTGGTACCGTTTACGGTCAAGGCGTAGATACAAAAAAAACGCGATGACTCGCGTTTTCCCCCGAGCCGGGCATTCGTGCCCGGCTTTTTTTATGCACTGTCGCGGGGAGCTGGTCACCCCGGCGGGGTGCTGGACGCCCTGGCGGGGTGCGGCTCGTTAGACTTTGAATATCTCCATGGCGCCGTTCATTTTAGCGACCGCCTGGTCATTGCTCTGCACCGCGTCGGCAACTTTCTGCACCATTGCAACGAGCTTGTCGCAGGAAATGGTCGCTTCACGGATAACATCGGAAATCTCCCGGGAAGACGAGACGACATCACTCATGGCGCCGTCAACGCTCCGCGAGTACTCAGTTTGTTTTTCCGAAAGGGTCTTAATCTTGTTGACGGATTCCACAAAGTACGCGGTAGCCTGCATGGTTTCCTTCGCGCCGATACGCTGTTCTTCCATCGCGTTCGCGATGGTCTGTACCAGTTCGGACGTATGGTCAACGTTCTCGTTAATTTCCCGGAACGCGTTACCGGCGGTCTGAATTGCACCGACTCCGGCGGAAATCTTGTTGACCATGTTCTTGATATGCGTACCGATCTCCTTGGTGCTTTTCGCGGACGATTCGGCAAGAGACCGCACCTCGTTCGCGACCACCGCGAAACCTTGTCCGGCGCTTCCCGCGTGAGCGGCTTCTATCGCCGCGTTCATCGAAAGAAGATTTGTTTGCGAGGCGATGTTCTGGATAACCTTCACGATATTCTGTACCTCGGTCGATGCCGCCTGGATTTCCTCAATCGCTTGTACGGCGTCTTCTATGGCCTGATTTCCTTCCTTGCTTGTTGTCGACAGGACTGTGGATATAGCTCCCGCCTTCTTTGAAACTTCGGCTACAGAATTGATATTCGCCACCATTTCCGAGATTGACGCGGAACTTTGCTGAACGGCAGAGCTCTGCTCGCTGACTTCCTTGTCGACCGATTCCGCCGACTCCGCCATCCCGGTGATATCGTTGTGCACGCTCACCACCAGCTTGTTCTGGATTTCACTCTGTGCTTCTATGCTGGTGTATGACGACGACATCTGCGTTAACGCCGCAGTCGCGGACTCTATTTCCGCCGTCAGTTTCCCGGCTGACTCGGCCACAATTGCCGCCTCTTCCCGGAGGTTCGTAATAATTGCTCCGAGTTTTGCCATGAACGTGTTGATTGAACTGGTAAGAATACCAAAGTCATCCATGATGGTGATATCAAGCCGGTCGGTAAGATTACCGTTATTTCCCATGTCATGAAGCATATTCGAGGTCTCGCTGATACGCCGTTTCAGATTCCGCAGAATGAACCACAGAATGCCGAATGCCGGTATGAACGACACGACGAATACGACGATACCGCCCCTGATGTACTCGCCCATTGCGTCCTGAACCGGATTCACGGTCTGACGATTGATAATCTCGAAAGACACCGACAGCGTATTGCAACACATGTATGCCAGTGCGACCGCGGAAATGATCAGCAGAGTTGTATTGAGCGGCATGATCTGCTTTTTTGCAAACATATCCGCCGAATGAATCTTGAGCACTTTCCGGAACGGCGCAAACAACTCGTTCAGAATGAACACCGTGTAGGACGCCGAAAGCGCGCCGATCAAGGTTGCCTGGATCACGGTAAAAATTATGCGTCCCAGATGATATTCAATTACCCCCTGACTCACTTCAAGGGCAATTACCCCGATCTGCCCGATAAAAAACCCGAGAATGTTAGCGCTGATGGTAATGATGTTGATCTTTTCATATATTCCTAACGCGAAACGGGTTTCTTCCTCGGTTACAAGCTCGCCACGTGAAGCCTTTCGGATGATCACGTTGAACGGCCTGGTCATGATAAACAGGATTATCACCACGATGATCATGAGAAAAACCGCGGCCCCGAGCGTCGTCGGCATGCCGGGCCAGTACTTCTCGGGGGTTCGATACAGAAACTCCATGGCATACCAACGGAGAAGACTGACTGAAATTACGGTTACAGGAACAAACAGGGCCAGATACCGCTTGAAAATTGACATGATTCACTCCGGATCCCGGCAAGTGCACAGGAAGTTATTCACATGAACTACTACTGACTATCCGGTCGATCCCGAAACATCAATATACTCAAAGTATAGGTTGGAGGTTTTTTGGTGTCAATAATTTTTTATTGATAGATTAAGATTGACGTAAGATAAGCCGGCCCCCGGCGGGGTTCGATGCTCCCCGCGAGTGGCCGGTAAAGTACTCTAGCGGATACCGAACTGCAGGCGCATGGTGATCGTCGCGGTTTTCTGCTTTGAGCTGGTATTGAACGCGCCGTCCCAGGAATAATCCTCATTCGAATTCTGCGCGATGATCTGAAAGACACCCATACTCGCGTTCTTGAGTTTTCCCAGCTTCGCGCCGGATCGGCTCGCGATAATCTGCGCGCGCTCCTTGGCGTCTTCCGTCGCGCGTTCGATCAATTCCATCTTCAACTCTGAGAGTTTGGTGTAGTAATACTGCGGCGGCTGGGAATACAATTCAAGCCCGCGGTTGATCAAACCGGTAATGCCCCGTGAAATATCCTCGACTTTCCCGACATCACCGGACTCGACCGTCACCGATTGTCTGAGTGAATACCCATTGAATACCTGCCGACGGTTGCCATCCCGGTCTTCGACCATGTCGTACTCCTTGAAGATGTCTATGGAAGAAAACACAAAGTCGGCAGCCTCTACACCATTTTCCCGCAGGTATTCATCAATCACCTTCTGGTCGTTGTGCAAATCGGCGTACGCACTTTGCAAGTCTGCATTGACCCGGGTAAATGACGCTGACCATACAATCAGGTCAGATTCGAAGTTCATGCTTCCGAGACCGGTCGTGTAGATGATGTCGTCATTTCGGTTACGGTTGAGAAACGCGTTTGACAACACCAGAACCGAAATAATTATGGCCGCCGCAATGAGGGCAACCGGAATATATCCGCGGGAATCTTTCTTTTCCATAGTTCATAAGCTCCTTTCAATATTCATTATATGCGGAAAACAGCACATAATTAGTATACCACGCCTCATCCCGTTCGTCTTCTTGACTTTTGTTTCCATTGGCAACATAATTGATATGGAGGAACCACATGATTACACGGCTCGCCCATCTCTGTTTTCAGACCAATCGTTTCGATGAAATGACCGCATTCTACCGGGATACACTCGGTTTACCCATCAAGTTTTCACTCCGGCTTCCGGATGACCGCATCTTTGGCCACTATTTCGTTCTCGGCGACAACAGCTTTCTCGAACTTTTCGACGCCGCTGGCGCCTGCGAAATGTGGGGCGGAACCCCCGGTTCACGCTCCCCGACACCCGGACAAACCTATCAGCATTTTTGCCTTGAAGTAGAAGGTATCGCCGATGTACGCAGGACGATTATCGAAGCGGGCTGCGATGTAACCGACATTACAAAAGGTATGGACGGATCGCTTCAGGCATGGATAAAAGATCCCGACGGAAACGATATCGAACTGATGGAATATACACGCGACAGCCTGCAGCTCGCGTAACCACCCACAATTTTTTAAGGAAGGAAAAGATGAAGAAACTTGACGGAAAAACCGCATTTGTTACCGGATCAAGCCGGGGCGTTGGCCGTCTGGTGGCCGTCGCGCTCGCTGAACAGGGCTGTTCCACTGTTATCTGTCACGGACGGACGGAAGAAGCATGTCAGGCGACGGCACAGGACGTCGTGAACGCCGGGGCTACCGCGCTCATCGTGGCCGGTGAACTCTCCGACCCCGCGCAGGTTGAACGCATTGCCGACCGGGTACTCGAAATGGGCGGTGTGGATATCCTCTACAACAACGCGGCAATCCAGCAGGGATGGCATGACAACCTTGAAGAGCACACACAGGAAGAATGGGCACGTATCTTCCAGGTGAATGTTTTCGCCCTCGTCCGCCTGACCGTAAAACTCGTACATCACATGCGTGAGCGCAAGTGGGGCCGGATCGTCAACCTGACGAGCGGTATCGACAAGACACCGCAGCTTGCCGCATACGGCGCGTCCAAGTGGGCGGTGGACAAATGGACCGACGATCTCGCGTCAGAACTGAAAGGCTCGGGCGTCATCGTGAGCCGCCTTGATCCGGGCTGGCTCAGCACCGACCTCGGCGGCCCCAACGCCGACAACAAACCCGAAACCGTTCTCCCCGGCGCTCTCGTACCCGCCCTTCTCGCCGACGACGCCGAAGGCGGCCAGTTCTTCCGCGCCCAGGAACACAGGGAGTATCAGCTTTAGTAAAACCTCCCCATTTGCACACCCTGCATCTCCCGATCTGCGCTGTGATTCCTGACCATTACGGCGGATAATCAGCGCAGATCAAGGAGATACTATGTAACTGCTATCAAAATTGTTGAAAACTGCTAGCTCACTTTTTGCCGTACACAAACACTTCAAAGAGCGAATAGCCCCATTCAGTCGCGCGGCGGATGCCTCGAATACGGAGATACCGTGCCTCGGTCGGAGGAAAGGAGAGGAACTCGATGTTCCCCAGACCGTCGGATTTTTGGGCCGCGATGGTCCAGGTTTCCTTGTCGGTCGAGGTTTCCACACAGTATTCTTTCGCGTAGGCCATTTCCCAGTACAGAGTGAGCGCCGAAACCGTGCGGACGGCGCCCAGATCGAGCGAGAGACTTTCATCGTCGGTCCAGTCACTCCCCCATCGGGTAAATAGATCGCTATCTACCGCGTTTATTGCTTCGAGCGAGCCATCTTCAATTTTGGTTGACCACGCGTCGACAACCGGGAGGAGCACTTCGGCACCCGCGGTATCGGCGTCTTTCGAAAGGGACGCGCTGACGAGAATGAAAGGATTTCGTGTGGAACGTATCTCACTTCCGTCTGCAAGACGCACTGTCGCGGTGAGGCGCCGGACACCGGCGAGATTGACGGCCCATTCGGTGTTCCAGGGAGCCTCCGTTGAAACCGTTGCTTTGCTGCCGTTTGTAAACCAGGTGACTTCTTCCACCGGAGAGGTGTCGTCGGCTCGGTCAATCGCACATCGGAGTGGAATGACCGTTCCTACACCGCAGGTAAGCGGAAGTCCGCCACGATCGATAGTCACCCGGGCAGGGCGCGAAGGGTTATAATAGAAGAAATCGAGAATCAGCTCCGAGGCATAGGGCGGCCAGTAGTGGCCGGTTTCCTCATCAAAAACAGTCGCGACGGTGTACCCATTGCTCTCCCAGCGAAGGCCGACGGCGTCACGGGAACGGAAAAACTCGTCTCCCGTACCGGATGCGCCGATCGTCCGCTTCCAGATGCCCACGGAGTCCTCGGCTGAAACAAGATTCCAGTCGGGAATTCCCTCAAAGAGCACTTCATCGTCCTTTTTCCCGTGAATATGCAATACCGAAGTGGGCGAAAGATCAGTGGTATCAGCGTCGGCACGCATACATCCGGCAACCGGTGCGATCGCCGCGAACCGTCCCGGAAGGGCGGCCGCAAGTTCGTACGCGCGTATGGCTCCGGCAGAAAGCCCCGTTGCATAGACCCGGCCCGGTTCTATGGAATAGTTTTCGCAAAAGAGGTCTATCATGGTTTTAAAGAAGTCTACATCTTCGGCACTATCCCACCGGCGTCCGATCCCTTCGGGATAGACGACGATCATGTCATGTTCTTCAGCCATCCGGTCCAGCAAAACGGTTTTACGGAAGAGCTCGGCGGTTGTGCCCGCGCCATGCAGGGCGAACACGAGTGAATGGGGCCGCGTGCCGTCGTAGACGAGCGGAACAAAGAGCGAGCCGCCCCGACGGCGCCCGTTAACGGAGAGTTCAAAGGTCTTGTTGGAATCGACCGCCAGAACTCCTTCCGGAAGGGGTTTGGTACAGCCGTACACAGAAATAATAACCCAAAGTAAGAGAAGCGCACGAGTTGCTTTCATGATGAGTAATTATAGAATAAAAATGGTGCTTGTCCAGCGGGAATTTGATGGACTGCTACCAAAATTGTTGAAAGTACGGGAGCTCTTGCGGGACTGCTACCAAAATTGTTGAAAAAATTCCAACAAAATTGGTAGCAGTTTCCACAAATTTCGTAGCAGTTGTTACCGGTCCTCGCGACGAAGCAAAAACACTCCGTCCTTTTTTCCGTCCAGCGTAAAACGCCCGCCGCGGCAGTATTTCAACGGTTTCCAGAAAGGGACCATTGTCCAGATGGCACACGTTCCGCCGGGCTTGAGGATGCGGTGCATCTGATCCGCCAGTTTATCGGGATCAATGACCGGAGAGGGAACCACGCCGTAGAGGAGAATCAGGTCAAACTCGCCGTCAGGCAGCGAGGAATTCATGGCGTCATCCTGTACCACGGTGACATTGGTGAGCCCGCTGTCGATTACTTTTTTGCGTGTTGTCTCTACCGCAACCGGATGCAAATCCGCGGCGACGAGTGTTCCGGATTCTCCCACCGCACGGGATGCGGCTTCGGTAAAGAAGCCCGATCCGCAGCCTATTTCAAGGACACGGTGTCCCTTCCGGATTCCCGCCGCGGCGACGAGTTTCACCGGATCGTCATATTTCAAGCGTTTCGGACTATCGAGAAATTTGAGCATCTTGCTGAAGAACCGGTTTCCCCGTTCCGATTGTCCACTGAACATTACATCGCGCAATTTCATGCTTTGTCTTCCTGGGCAGCCTTATTTTCATTCCGGTATACAATCCAGGAATACACTACGAGATAGGGAATACCGACGATCCCGGAAAGACTGACGAGGGCTCCTGTCAACCGGTGAGGAATACACGCACCGAGGACCATGAGCAGTCCCATCACGATAAAGACAACGGCCCCGCGGCGGTGTGTCTTCCGCCAAACGGATTCACTTGCCAGCGTCCAGGGTGTACGGATGCCGCAAAAGTAATTATGTCGAAACTTGCTCATGTAGTTTCCCGATACAAGAAACACCGCACCGACGAGGAGCCGGATTACAATATCCATCCGTACCGGAACACCCAAACTGATCGCAGCAATGAGCCAGTGCAGGGGAATGAACATACAGGATATCACCGTGATGACGATGCCATACGCACGTCCGTGGATCTTCCAGGACTCGTGCTTCGGGTCAATCCGTGGAACAATTATGCCAAGGAAGAAATAGAGCACGACCGGAAGGAGACTCATCCAGGCGAGATACCGGGCGGGTACCCACTGGTCAATTTCGCCCTTCCAGTTCCAGTGAAACGGCACCTCGTCGGGAAGGAAGCGAAGTGCTACAAACGCCATCACAATATGAACGGTAAAAACCGTGTACAACACTACTTTTTTCTTCATGCTCAGTCCTTTCCCTGCAGGGTAAACACCCAGGACACGAGATCCTGGAACACCGATGTGTTCAATGAGTAAATGATATTCTGACCGTCCCGAACCGATGCTACGAGATCTGCCTGTTTGAGTATGTTCAGATGATGACTGATGGAGGCGGCACTTATGGGAAAGGCCGACGCTATCTCGCCCGCGCTCATATCGCGTGTCTTGAGAAGCTCAAGAATGTCCCGCCGGGTTTTGTCGGACAGGGCTTTGAATAGATCGTTCATCAACTCTCCTTAGATATTTAGAAGATATTCTAATTATCTAAGAAAGTCAAGAAAAAGCGACAAAACAAGACTGCTACCAAAATTGTTGAAAATATTTCAACAAAATTGGTAGCAGTTTCCACAAATTTTGTAGCAGTGTATCAGTTATACGCGGCGATGATCGCGTCAAGAATGGTCGGGAAGTACCAGGTCTGTGCTGTCCGGTTATAGAACCCGTAGAGCTCGTTGAACGAACCACCTGATGGTACAACGTAGTTACCGTTATCCCAGAGGATGGTGCTCATGCCGTAGCTTGCTGCCTTTCCGCAGTAGTAGGAGAACCAGGCGACACGCTGGTCCAGGTTGTTTTTGTTGGTGGCGCCGTATTCACCGATGATGACGGGGATTCCCCTGCCTTCAACGAATTTCGTGTTGAGCATGCCCATGAATTGGTCAATTTCACCCTGGTGGGCTGTTGTAAAGGTCGAAACTCCCGGATCCTGCATGGCAAACACATACGGAGTGTACGCGTGAACCGAGAGGATCAGCTTGTCACTTGCGGTATCATCCGGAATGACAAAATGACTCGATTGTGCTGCCTGGGGAGAGGCCGCATAGGGGGTGATCATGACATAGCGGTCCGCGTTATTGCCGCCGGTTGCCCGGATCGCGTTGAGCGCGGATTGGGTAAGAGCACCGATAACCTCCGCAGCTTCGCTGTGGTACGGGTCAGAATCGCTCCATACCCATTCGTTTGAATATCCCACGAGACGGGGTTCGTTCAGAAATTCAAAGATGAGTTTTTCGTCGTAGTTCCGGAACATGAGGGCAACCTGCTTCCAGATGCGGGTCACGAATTCCATCGAACGGGCGGCATGGAGTTCATCCGGGAAGTAAACGTCCTTTTCATTGTCATGATGAATATTGATGATGACGTAAAGGTCTTCATCGAGGGCATAATTGACCACTTCAATAACCCGGTCCATCCATGCTTCATCCACGGTAAATGCGCTGTCCACATGGTTGTGCCAGGTGATCGGAATGCGGACAGTGGTAAGGCCCGACGCCTTGAGTCCGGCCATCATGTCTTGTGTGGTAACCGGCTGTCCCCAGCTGGTTTCGGTGTTCAAACCCGTCTGCCCGGCAACGTACGCGTCGAGGGTGTTTCCGAGGTTCCATCCCGCGCCGAGGTTTTCAACAAATTCGAGAGCACTTAGAGTGAAATCCGCCGTTTCGGGGCTCACGGACTCTTCCCGGTACGATTCGGGCGCGGGGTCCGGTAACGGTGCCGGATCACCGGATGACGATCCGCCGGAGGTTGAACATCCCGTGAACACCAGCACGAAGGCGAGTCCCAGGATCCATACCAATCGATTAAGGGTTGTACATGTTTGTTTCATTAGTTTCTCCAGTCAACAATTATACCATCGCCAAACGGAGCGCGCAAGAGCTGATTCCGTCAAATACGCATTTTGCGAGAGATTCCGGAAAACCGGCGGGGAGCCGGGCTGAGACTGTGTCAATTACGGTCTCTGCCGAAGCAAGCAATTCATCGAGCACCGACACAGCAAGGGCTTCCGATCCCGTTCGCCGAGCGGTTTCCATCCAGTGCCTACCGGTAATTTTTACCCAATCGTAATGTCTGTTCGCACCCGTAACAGCCATCGCCATCCGGAGTTTTTCCGGCGGGATTGTACCGCGCCCATGTCCGAGTACCGGATACACTGACATGACATCGTATATCGGGGTCAAATGAAAGCGCCCTTCCCGTTCAAGAAAGATGCTGAAGTTTTTTGCATGGCCATCTGGTGCCGCGAGGAGAAAGAACAGTATCTGGGCTTTCAGAAAGTTCCGCCTGTCCTTTTCAGATTCATCAGAGACAAGAAGAAGCTTCATGATGTCGGCAATACCGGGACCGCCTTCGTTTTCATACTTTGCCGAACCGGAGCGGCCCAAAGCCTGGCAGAAATCTTCCTGCGGTAGCCGCATCCACCAGGAACCGTCAGAAGCACGCTTGCGGTCAAACCGTTCAACGGCAAGCACTTCAATATCGTCAAATGAAAGAATCTCTGCCCGCGCGGTTTCAATGCAGAACGCGTCAAGAATCTGCAAACAAAGCCATTCGTTGTGAACCGAGTTCGTCATATCCACCCGACCGGTGCTGATATACCCGAGGGGAAGTTTGAGGATGTGTGTTGTCGGTGTAGAACCAAGCGGTATATGCCATCGTCCTTCATGAAAAAGAAGCGCTGTTTTTTCCTGAGCACCGGCTATCGATATTCTGAACGAGTCGTCCGGATAGGTCCCTGCGGACGGGATAGTTGATACACTCCCGAGAAGCGCTGCAACCGCATGCTCATCCAGCGGTGTTGCATGAATTTCATGTACGGAGTGAACCTCTGTCCCGGCGGGGACTATCTGCAAGGCACCCACACAATCCCGCCCGGTCTCCGAAAGAAGATCAAACGCGGATGTGGACGCGCAGCCAAACCGGCGCTGCATTCTGCGGCGGATATCGGCGTTATCGGGAAGAAGGTTGTCAAAATACCGTTCAACGACGTCTCCGGTTATGGTTCTTCCCGGGGTATCGAGCGGCAGGGAAAGTGATACCGGCCGGCATTCAGGGCGAGTAAGCCATGATTCCTCATAGGTAAACTCATGAACGTTGCCCGAAAGACGCCGCCACACACCGACAGAGGTACCGTTCATCAGAATATCAAGTGAATCGGATTTCTTCATCCTACCACTCCCCTTCTCCGATCTTCGGTGTTTCTTCCTTCCGGTGGAGGTAGACCTCCATACTGAGGGCTGACAGGTATTTAAAAAGACTTTCAACACTTGCCCGTTCCGGGCGTGACTCCATCGAAGATACGGTCTTTGGCAAAAGACCCACCCTGGAAGCCGCCTCAACCTGGGTGAGTCCAAGTGATTTCCTGCGGGCCTTGAGAGCCATTGCCAGCTGCCGGTTTGTGAGAACGAGAGAATCCATACCAGTCCTCCTGTGCTCATATTGTACCCTGTAGGGTATATCCTGTCAATTAACCTTATAGGGTATTTTTTTTCTGTTTACCCTATAGGGTAAGAGCACGGGATAGTGACAAATCGCGGGTAGTAAACACCCGAACCGGGGGAGCCGCAGTCGCGGGGAGTAAACACCCGAACAAGGGGCGCAGCAGTCGCGGGCATCCAACACACCGCCGGGAGAGCAGCAATCGCGGTCAATCAACACCCTGCCGGAGCGGGCGCCGGCGGCGTATACGGATACAACGCACTATTTTGAATAATGCTCTTTCTTGTTTCGCCTATTCTTCATGGAAATAACTTTTATACAAAGTCAAATTTGAATAGCTCGTTTTCTTGTTTTGTACATGACTGATTCTCCAGGTAGCCCAGTATCCTTTTGCCGGCACCGGATCGCCCGGGGAACCGGCAAAGCAATACGCTTTCACATCATGCGCAACGCCCAGCGTCGGGTACCAATCGGCATCCGTGTCCACATCTTTCATCGTGAACGACGCATTGCCACCTGCAAGGTTTCCGTATCCATACGCAACCTTCGTAGCACCTTCGGAGAATTCCACGTAGGCCACCGTAGCACCCGCGAAGTCGCAACCGGAAAACTCGATCGGGAACGCGTCCGGGGATGACGCCGAATCCGAACAGGAGACCGCGAGGCTCATTACGACAATCAGGCCAAGAAACAGGACTAAAAAAGCAGGTCTTTTCTTCATACAATTTCCTTCATTTTTTGATCGGCAACGCAGTATTGCGTGTCGTTTATTCTCACATTCTAAAAAACGCTTATCTCTCCAGCCGATGAGCTGTTTACAGAGAATGTTTCTGACAGTATACCACTGAGTTAAACCGCTGCCAGCAAATTTTTTACTGACGGAAGGAAGGACCCTCGCCCCCCGTGGCGCTCCCGTTCGCGGCGGCTCCGCGCGAGGACAGGCGCAACCGCAGGGTGCGCCCGACCCTCGTGGCGCTCCCTGCCTCAGTCTTTATATGCTTCAAATTTCACTCAACGGCATACGCGACCACCTGACCAGGAAGAAGAACCGGGGACGTAATGTGGAAGTCGGCAAGATCGGGGTCAGTAATGGTGATGGTCAGGTCGCGGGTTTCGTCGGGCAGCAGGCCCTTCAAAGACTGGGCCGATTGTACCGTGCCGAACGCGGCGTACAGGTTGTAAGGGATAACAGCGCAGCCGGAGTTCCGGACAGTAATGGTAACACGATCGTCCAGGATGACGGCGCGTTCTATGGCGAAGGCGTAGCCGAGTTGCCGTCCGGCGGTAGCAAGGGCGTCCGCTGTCACGTATTCGCTCTGACCGTCCCCGATCACGAAACTGATGCAGCACTCGCGGGCGGCTTCGGCGAGGGAGACGCCATTCGGACCGTTTGCGTCGAGGGCATGTTCCTGGTCGTAGTCGGTATAGTAGCTGAACTCTCCGCCATTCATCCGGGCGGGATACGCGGAATAGAAGTACTCCCAGTTTCCATAGTTCGTCTCTTCCCATTCTTCGTGGAGCAG
>ERZ747221.1802-NODE-1802-length-20459-cov-3.985428_pt1 | contig 20459 bp, 16 predicted proteins | sample MGYA00374949_ERZ747221 | MGnify/ENA primary metagenome ERZ747221 (study PRJEB28779, sample SAMN05720172) | bioreactor metagenome | isolation source: Anaerobic biogas reactor | place: USA:Washington, USA | collected 2015-08-08 ... | reverse complement strand
CGCCGCTGCACGGGGGCTTGGTGCGACCACATGGCGCTGCGTGGGCGCCCCCTCCCCCGGAGTTCCGTGAGAGGGAGCAGGCCTCCAGCCCGGAACCCGGAACCCGCAACTCGGAACCCACAACGCACAACCCACAACCACCCCTGTACTCTGCAACCTGTCACCTGTACCCATTGTCCGCTATCGCTGCCGATAGCGCTCCTGGTGCAGTTGCGCGTCGTACGGCGAACGGCGGCCGGGGCAGTCGGACCGGGGGCAGAGCATGCAGCTCTCGAACGTCTCCTCGGCGGCGAAGCGAATCCCCGATACCGTCTTGCTGGGCACCATGAGGTTGCTCGACAGCAGCTGCACCCCCACCAGCGCCTCGGTGTCGCCAAGCACGCGAAACAGGGGGCGCTGTTGCTGCAGGGGCCAATCGGCGAGGGAGCCGGGGTTCATGGCCGAGGTCTTGCCGGGTGCAAAGGTGGCGTTCAGGTGCTCCATCAGCGCGGCGCTCGCCGCCCGCAGCGCCGCCTCGCGGATCGCCTCGGACCAGTACGACTGGAGCATGTCGTCCAGGCCCTCGCCCCAGGCCTCGAGTTCTTGGCCGCAAGTGGCGGTGTAGGGAAAGATGCGGTGGGCGTCCCCGACGTTCACGCGTAGCACGCGGCTGGTGAGGCGCTCGCCGTCGACCACGACATAATCGTCGCCGCGCTCCTCGATGAAAGCCACGCCATAGAGCGCCTTGGGCCGCCCGATGGCCTCGGCGTGCTCCACCATGGCCAGTACCTCGGGCCATGTCTCGCTGTCGGGTGAGAGGCGCAGGCGCCTGGCCAGCGCCTCGCGGTCGGCGCGAAAGGGTATCTGGTCGAGTACGATGGGTTTCACCGATTCCTCCCTATCGATCGGTCGTTATCAGTCGGCGCCAGGAGCGGGGGATGATGCCCCCCGTGCGCGCCATGTAGGCGCGATAGGCGTCGCCGAAGCGGTCGAGCATCATGCCTTCCTCGGCGGGGACGCGCGTCAGGTACACGGGCAAGTAGACGGCCAGGCCCCCCAGCCCCACGAACCAGTTGTCGATCATCAGCGCCTGGGCGATGACGGTCAGCCATACGGCGGCATAGATCGGATGTCGGATTGTGCCATAGATTCCCTCGGTCACCAAGTGGTGCTCTGTGACGATCTCGAGGGTGGGGGACCAGTTGCGCCCCAGGTCGGCGTGGGCGCGTACGAGCAACCAGATGGCGGCTGCCAGGCACGCGACGCCGATGAAGCCACCCCAGGCCGGCAGTTCATACTCGGCGAAGCCGAACCAATCGGTGAAGGCGTAGAGGATCGGGGCCAGTAGCGCACCCCACAGGTTGAGCGTCATGAGCACCGATTCGACGGCGCCGATGCGGTGCTCCTCGATGGCGCCGCGCCGCCTGTCCATCTTGTTGCGGTAGCGGTGCGGCGCGCGGATGATCTCCTCTATGATGATGCCAACGACAAAGAGATAGACGAACGGGCTGCGCATGGTGGCGGTGGACCTCTTCCTAGGCTGGCGTAGTGGGTGCGCCCTCGGGCGCGTCGTCGAGAAGGTGCGCGACGCTCGCCCAGATGGCGGTGTCCATGAGCAGCAACTGGTCCTCGGCCGGCGTGAGGGGACTATTGTTCTGTATCTCGGCCACGAGGTAGGGGCCGGCGGCCTGCAGCTCGTGCCAGACGCCACCCATGCCGCGTCGGTGGAGTCCGGCGCCGGCGGGAGGCCTGTCGGCGATGCCGCGGTCGATGGGCGTGGGGCTGCCGCCCGCGCGCCTCCAGGCGGTGTTCAGCGCCTCGGCCCAGGAGGTGTCGGCCCGCTGCAGCGGCTCCGGCAGCTCCGCCTGGATGCCCGGCAGCATGGCCATGCAGTTGTACCCCTCGCGTCCCTCGAACTCGGTCTGGTGCAGGGCAAGCACATGGTCTAGGGCGTAGCGTTCGCCCAGGCGGCGGATGGCGCGTGCCAGGGTGGCGCGATCGTCGCCGCGCCCGGGCTCCACATAGTCGTACTCGTCCACCTGCTCGTAGGCCAGCCCGATGCGTGCCGGAGCTTCCTCGCGCACAGAAAAGGCGGACACGCGCTTGAACGTCTCCCAGCGGGGCTTGGCCGGCTCGGTGGAGTAGAGTGCGCCGATGCCAAAGACCATGTTGATGAACTCGCGGTTGTTGTAGCGCCGCCCCTCCGACACCGGCTCGGGGCAGCGGGAGCGGCCGTAGGGGTTTCCGTCGGGAATGAACAGCAGCACCGCCGCCTGCAGGATTCGCTCGCGATCCAGCGTGCTCGGGGCGCCGTCCAGGTGGCGGCCCGAGACGAGCTGCTCGATGGCGTTCATGCACCCGGCGGTGCCGGCCGGCTCGTGGGCGTGGGGCACGCAAAAGAGGATGGTGCGCTTGGCCTCGGCGGCCGCGCTCCAGTCGCTCACCGCCACCGACCACACCTTATGGCGCGTGTACTGCTCCAGCGACTCGGCCCGCACCGTGTCGGGATGGCGCTCCAGCCACCGGGCGACGCGCGCGTCCACCTGCCAGGGGTACACCAACCAGTCGCGACGCTCCATGCTCTCCTCCCCGCCCTCAGACTCGAATTGCGATGATCTGCTTGGTAGTGGGGGATATGTGCGTTACTAGCCGTGCAACGAAGAACAAACGACGGAAGTCGTCACTACATAATGGAAACGCCTCTTCTGTTCTCTACATCGGCTGACTATGGTTGGGGTGTGTCCAGAATCCTGGGAGAACGGCGCGTTACCGAGCGTCCGCCGCGGGTTGAAACCCGGCGCTAACCGTCCCAAGGCGAAGCCTTGGGCGCCAAGTCCACCTGCCTGTACTTCAGCCCGCGAAGGCGGGCTTCGCCGGGCTCAGTACCCTGAGCCAGCGCCTGACCTCGGTCAGCGGCGTGCTCGCCCGGCTGAACGCCTAGAATCCTGGACAGACCCCTATGTTTGCAGCGCGACGCCAAAGGCATCGGTGATGGGCGTGGTCTCGCCCTCGACATGGAATAGGCCGGCGACGCCCTCGCTGCCGGCGCGCCCCACGGGCTGCCCGCCGCCGACGTACACCTGAAACGCGCCCGGCTCCACGGCCCAGCGGCCCGCCGCATCCACCAGCGCCATCTGGCGCGGCTGCAGCTCGAACGTCACGACGCGCGACGCACCCGGCGTCAGGTGTATGCGCGCGAAACCCTCCAGGTGGCGCAGCGGCACGGGCACGCTCGCCTCTAGGTCGCTGACGTACAGCTGGACCACCTCATCGCCGGCGCGCTCGCCGACGTTCTCGACGCGCGCGCTCACGCGCACCGCCTGCCCCGGCCGCACGACGTTGGGCGTGATCTCGAGGTCCGCGTAGCGAAAGTGTGTGTAGCTCAGGCCGTAGCCAAAGGGGTAGAGGGGCTCGTCGGCCATGAAGCGGTAGGTGCGCCCCTCCATGGCATACTGCTCAAAGGGCGGCACCTGGTCGAGGGAGCGGTAGAAGGTGATGGGCAGGCGCCCCGCCGGGTTATAGTCGCCAAAGAGCACGTCGGCCAGCGCCGTGCCGCCCTCCTCACCCGGGTACCAGGCCTCCACGATGGCGGCGGCGTGCTCGTCGGCCCAGCGCACGTCCACGGGGCTGCCGTTGAGCAGCACCACCACTAGGGGGACGCCGGTGGCGTGGACCGCCTCCAGGAGCCGCTGCTGCACCCCCGGCAGGCCGAGGCCGGTGCGGTCGGCGAGGTCGGAGGCGCCCTCCTCCCCCTCCACGCGTTGCGACAGCCCCACACAGGCGACGACCACCCGCGCGCCGCGGGCGGCCTCCACCGCCTCGGCGATGCCGTCCGTCGACCGCCCCATGACCTCGCACCCCTGGGCGTAGCGCACGTCGGCGTCCGCCCCGAGCTTGGCGCGGATGCCGTCCAGCGGCGTCACGGCGGCCGACGGCGTCCCGTTATAGTTGCCCAACAGCACCTCGACGTCGTGGGCGTTGGGGCCGATGATGGCGACGGGCGAGGTCCCTCGGTCCAGCGGCAGGATGCCGTTGGCGTTCTTGAGCAGGACGATTGATTCCCGCGCCACCCGCAGCGCCATCTGGCGGTGTTCGGGCGAGTCGTTCACCTCGTAGGGGACCTGCGCGTAGGGCACCCTCTCGGGGGGATCGAACATCCCCAGGCGAAAGCGCGCCGTAAAGAGGCGCTCGATGGCCCGGTCGATCTCCTTCTCGTCCAGAATCCCCTGTCGCACGGCCCGCACCAGGGCGGGGTACGTCGCACCACAGTTCAGGTCGCAGCCGTTGCGCACCGCCAGGGCCGCCGCCTCCTCGGCCGTCTCGACCACGCGGTGGTGCTTAAAGATGTCGGCGATGGCGCCGCAGTCCGACACCACATAGCCGTCGAACCCCCAGGCATCGCGGAGGAAGGCGCCCAGCAGCGTGGGGCTGGCGCAACACGGCTCGCCGTTGGTGCGGTTGTAGGCGCCCATCACCGAGGCGGCGCCACCCTCCTGCACGCACGCTTGAAAGGCGGGAAGGTACGTCTCCAGCAGGTCGCGCCGGCTCACCACGGCGTCGAAGGCGTGCCGCTCCGCCTCCGGGCCGCTGTGCACGGCATAGTGCTTGGGCGTGGCCACCACCTTCAGATAGTTCGGGTCATCGCCCTGCAGCCCCTTGACAAAGGCGACGCCCAGCCGCGCCGTCAGGTAGGGGTCCTCGCCGTAGGTCTCTTGGCCGCGCCCCCAGCGCGGGTCGCGAAAGATGTTGATGTTGGGCGACCAGAAGGTGAGCCCCTTATAGATCCCCCGATCCCCCTGCCGGACGAACGCGTGGTGCTTGGCGCGCGCCTCGTCCGACGTCGCCACGGCCATCGCGTGGATCAGGTCGACGTCCCAGGTGGCGGCCATGCCGATGGCCTGGGGAAAGACGGTGGCGATGCCGGCGCGCCCCACGCCGTGGAGGCACTCGTTCCACCAGTTGTACTCGGGGACGCCCAGGCGCTCGATGGCCTCGGCGCCGTGCACCATCTGCGAGACCTTTTCCTCCAGCGTCATGCGCCCCACGAGGTCGCGCACGCGCTCCTGGATGGGCAGCGATGCGTCGAGGTAGGCGAGTCCGGATTCGGTCGCTCCTGTACTCACGCTTATCCTCCCTCTAGACCAGCGGTGACCTGCCACGCATCGGTACCATCGGCGTACATCGATCATTCAACCAGCCGACGCCGCCGGCGGGGGCAGGTCGCGGTCGATCTCGTCGACGCGATAGCCGTAGCCGGGGCCTCGCAAGCTCGACAGGTCCACCATCCCGCGGCGCCGCCGGTACAGCCCCGGATGGACGGCCTCCTCGGGGCGCGAGGCCTCGGGGTAGAACTGCATGGCGTTCGTCTCGACCCCCATGATGGTGCCGGCGTGCGCCGCCAGCAGCACGTGGGGTATCTGCGCCAGCATCGGGTTGGTCAGGTCCTGCACCATGAGCGTCATGCCGTGGGCCTTGGCCCAGCAGAGGGCCAGGATGGCGCCGGTCTGCGTCTTGCACGTCTTGAGCGCCACGCCGCTCCAGCCCAGCGACCGTCCCAAGCGCACGAGGCGCCAGTCGTGGGCGCTCTCGTCCATAAAGAGGGGCTTGCGCGCAGAGACGGCGTGCACGTCGATACGGTGGCGCTCCAGGTCGTAGGGGAAGGGCTGCTCGACGTAGAGGATCATCCCATAGATGCGCGGCTGTTCACGCACCAGCCGGTCGAGGATGTCGGTCACATAGGCCGGATCGGTGACGGTGCAGTTGAAATCGGCCGTCAGCCAGTCGACGCCCTCCTCCATGGCGATGCGCCCCACGCGCTCCAGCCGCGCATAGTCCCAGGCAGCGTCGGTGCCGCGCAGCTTGACCTTGAGGCAGCGCAGCCCATCGCGACGGATCCAGTCGCGCAGCAGCACCGGATAGCCGTCACCGGGCGCGCCGCCCGAAAGCTCGTTGCCCGAAAGCTCGTCGCCCGACACCTTGTCGGCCTCCAGCGGGTCGAGGCCGCCCACCAGGTGCCAGGCGGGCAGCCGCTCGGGGCGCGGCGAGACGATATAGTCGGCGGGGTAGCGTCCCGCGAAGGCAACGTCCGAGCCCTCGGCCGGCGCCAGGTACGCCGCCAGGTCGCGGCTCATCCACTCGGGGCCGTAGGTCTCGTACACCGTGCGCCCGTGGAGCACGCCGTAGGCATCGTGCAGGGCGATATCAAAGGCGGAGCAGCACACCAGCGCCGCCAGCCACGGCATCGGCTCGGCGGCGGCGCCGCGTTCCGCGTTCAGGGTGCTCAGCGCCTGCGGGAGCACCCCCTCGATGAAGGCGTGCCCCACCTCCAGGGGGTGGCCGTAGGCGTCGAACCGCGCCCAGGCGTCGGTGAGCCGCACGCACAGCCGGCGGAGCGCGCCGTGGCGCTCCTCGTACGAGAGGGCGCCGGGCCACACCCACTGCACGCTGAGGGGCGTCTCGCCCCAGCCGACGGCGCGCCTCCCACGACGGTCACACACCTCCAGGCGCACGCGGGCGCAGGTGACGTGGGTGAGGGTCTCGGGCCCGAACTTGAGCGGGACCCGCGTCTGTACCGGCACAAAGTACAGCTCGGCGCCGATGGGGCGCACATCCGTGTCCAGGGGCATCAGGCGCCTCCCGCGGTTTGCTGTGCCAGGCGCTCAAAGGTCTGCCAACACATCCACAGGGCGCGCGGCACGTGGAAACACCCCTTCCAGCGGCCCCCCTTGTAGGACTGGAGCACGTCTCCGCGCCGGTCCAGTGCGCTGTACCACTCGCCGTAGGCGGGGTCCGGAAAGTGCGCCCAGGTATAGTCGTGGACGCGCCGGAACCATCGCAGGCAGTCGTCCCTGCCGGTGCGCTCGTACCCCATGGCCAGCGCGATGAGCGCCTCGGCGTGCACCCACCACACCTTCTGATCGCTGCCGGGCCGCGAGGGGGGCGCGCCGGAGGTGTCGACGGAGGAGTACAGCCCGCCATAGGCATCGTCCCAGCCGGCCGTCACCGTGTTCAGCGCCACGTCCACGCACGTCCCCAACAGGTGACCATCGCCGCGCCGCCGCGCGATATCCATCATGATCCACATCGCCTCGACGCCGAGCCCTACCGTGATCGGCCCGCCGCCGGACGCCGCGCCCTCGTGGAGCAGGAGTCGCTCGCGGTCGAGATGGATGCCCATCACGTGGCGCAGGCAGGCGCCCAGCGTATCGGCCACGGTGGCGGCATCCAGCATGCCGTCCAGCTCGAGGGTCGCGTTGGCCAGGATCACCGGCAGCGTCAGCGTCGGCGACGCCGGGGCGCCGGCTGCGGCCTCTCGGTTCTGTCCCGGGGGGCCGTCCCAGTTCCGCAGGATATGGCCATAGGTGGCGAGCGCCAACTCACGCGCCGCGTCGTCGCCGGCGGCCAGGGCGAACTGGCCGAGGGCCATGGCGACAAAGCAGTCGCACACCAGGTCGCGCGGCTGCGCGAGCGGCTGCCCGGCGCTGTCGAGGCCGGTGTACCAGTTGCCGGCGGCGTCGCGCCCGTGGGCGGCGAGGAAGGCGGCGCCGTGGCGCGCCGTCTCTAGCCAGTCAGGGCGCCTCTCGAGGCGGTTCACGAGGGCGGAGAACAGCCACACCTGGCGCGCCTGCATCATGACGTACTTTTTCTCGTCATAGCTCGCGCCGACGCGGTCGAGACAGGTGAAGTAGCCGCCGCAGGCGTCGTCGATGGAGTGGCGCTGCCAGAAGGGGATCACGTCGGTGAGCAGGGCGTCACGGTACTGTCGGGCAAGGTCGGAGAACACCGCTTGATCGTGCATGTCTCCTCCCGGGGAGGGAACGAGGTCAGGGCGCACGCGCTGTCGCGTACGCTATGGACGTTTGCGTACTTTGTACCACAGCGGCGACCCAGTCGCAAGGAGCCCGCCGGGACGGCGGCGCTCCGGTGGCTGGGCCGGAGTCTGGCAGATGGCCCGGCGGCGGGCCTTTGGCGCTGTACGGTCCTTTCGCGGTTTCGTGATCCAGAGGCTCGCGGTGAGCGTCAAAGAAGGACCCTCGGGGGTCGCTTGCGACCCCCGAGGGCGTTGTGGCGGCGAATCGTTCGCCGGGGCGTCTAGCCGCGCCGCAGGAGCGCCGGCAGGTGGATCTGGTGCGCGCCGAGCGGCGGGCTGGTGGGTGGTGGGTTGGAGGGTGGTGGGTCGGCGGGCGGGGGGTTCGTTCCGGGCTCATCGTCCGGCGGCACGTACACCGACCCGGAGCTGCCCGTGCCGACGGCAAAGATGCTGCCGCCGTTCGTCTGGTAGTAGATGGTGCCATCGTGGATGATGGCGTACCGACCCTTGTAGCCGTCGCCGTAGGTGTTGCCGCCGGCATAGGGCGGGTCGAGGGCGTTAAAGAACACCCAGAAGGCATCCTGGAAGGTGCGTCCCTCCCGGTGGGCCTGGATGATCGTGCCGTCGGCGTGATGGTTGGGGCCGGGGCTGTAGGTCACCCAGTCGGGCTCGCTGCTCCCCCGGTTGACGATGGGCGGGCGTCGCTCCGTCGAGATGGGGTTGCCGTACGAGTCCCCCCGCGAGGCGGAGCGATCCGTCATACGATAGCTGTACAGCGCCAGCCAGTGGGCGTGAAAGATGGTGTCGCCCGACACGGTGAGGGAGCCCATCTCGTCGCTGATCAAAAAGTCGCGCTCGCTCTTGAAATCGATAAAGCGCAGGTCGCCGGCGTGGTAGCCGGCCACCGCGTTGTCGTCCAGCACCATCTCGCCCATCACGGCGTCCCAGCGCGCGTCGCTGCAGTCGCCGGCCTCGCACTTTTGGCCGTTGCGCCAGATCATGTACGCCACCTCGGCGCCGCCCACGCTTCGCACCACGGGCAAGGGCCCCAGGGTGCTGCCGTCGTTCAGCTCGGGCGTGTCGATGCCGCCCGGCCCCACGGCCGGGATGAAGGCGGTACCGCCGTCGTCCAGGCGCAGCGCGAACAGGGTCTGGAGGCGCGGATTGCTCTGCAGGTGCTGGCGGATGGCGTCATTCGAGGTCGGCCAGTACGCCGCGCTGAGGATGTCCTGGTTCGGCTGGTGGAGCCGGACAAAGACGATGCCGTGCTCCTCGGCGATCACCGGCCAGCCATGCTCATAGTTGTACTTGCGGTAGCGGCGGCCGTCGCCCCCGTCGTAGCACGGCTCGCCCGGCTCGTTGGGGGTCGGCTTGCGCCGCCACACCTGGTGTCCGTCGGTGTTGCTCACGGCGTGGACGTAGAGGTCCTCCGTGGCAAAGACGAGCACATCGCGCCGGGCCGAGTAGGCCGCCGGCGTCTGTCCCCGCGAGTTACCGGCGTACGCCCAGACCTGGCTCATGGAGTACTTGTCGATGGCGTACAGCGTGCCGCGATCCGAGACGACGTACACGCGCCCGCCCACTACGATGGGCGCCAGGTCCAACGCCGCGTCGGCCTGAAAGCTCCCCTGCACCGAGCCGTCGGTGGGGCTCAGCTTGTACAGCCTGCCGTCCATGCCGGCGACAAAGAGGGCGCGCGTCTCGGGGTCGAAGGCGCCCGTGACGTTGCTGGTGATGCCGTCGTTGTGCCAAGCCGTCTCACCGTTGGCCTCGCGGATGGCATAGACGCCGCGGCCTCCTGCGGGAAGGTAGAGGCAGCCGTCACCCGCCACGGGGTGTGAGCGCGCGGGTATCTCGAACGACCACCCTTGCTGCGGGTCCCCGGGGCGGCAGTCACTGCCAAGGGGCGAGTTGCAGGAGCCGTTCCACTGCCAGCGGAACTGCCACGGTCCGGAGAGGTCGTAGGGCGCATAGCCGGTGTGTTGTGCGTTGCCCGCCTCCTGGTGCCAGCCGTATGGGGTGGGATCGGCGTTCATGCCGCCGCTCACGACCAGCACGGCCAGCACGAGCAGCAGCAACGGCGCGATCAGGCGTTCTCGAGGCGCCCTACGAAGCGCCTCCCCGAGCGTCTTCCTAAGCGTTGTCATGGTGTTCTCCGATGTGAGTGTGTTGAGCTGTGATGTTGCTTGGCGGATCGCTTGACGAGTCGCGTCGCGATGCTCGCCCGTGACCGGGTGTCCCTCATTCGTCGCGGTGCGCGGGCGCGCGGTGCGGGGGCGGGCATCCGCGGGCTCTCACCGGCCTCAAGCCGGGGAGGCGCCGACCGATGCCCGACGCACTGCCGGGATCGATGGCGGGCGTTCAGTTCGGGGGCCATGGCAGTCCCGGGCGCCAGCGACGCCCGCGACGCAGAGGCCGCGGGGGCTGCGCCGCGTGGCGCTGGCACGGAGGGGATGGGGGGGACACCGGGAATCATGTCTCTCCTGGTCGGCGAGGACGCCGTGCGGGTGCCAGGCAAGCATGGGTACCATGCCAGCATGGGCGCCCGAATGCCACGGACGGCGACACGACGGTCCCTGCACGGGTTGGCCGCGTGTCGAATCGCTCGACTGTCAGTGATGTGCTGGTGTGGCCGGCAGCCAGGTGGGCGACTGCGCTGCCCTCGACCTCAGGGATGTTGCGCTGAGGCGTATCCGAAAAGTGCTACGGCAAGGCGTACTGCTTCTCGGGCCGGGCGTGATGTGCCACGTGAGTGGGGGCGGCCGTCGGTTCGGTCTCTGCCGAGGCGACGGCCGCCCGCCGTCAGATGGGTCGTCGTGGTGCTTACGAGCGCTGCAGCGTGACGGCAGTGTCGGTGCGCAGGTCGGAAACGCTGAGCACGACGTTTCCAGAGCCGTCCGCCGTGACCGTCTGCGAGCCGGTTGGCTCGCCCGTGCGCGTGTCGTACCAGGTCACAGTATACTGCTGATTGGGGCGGTCCATCGAGACGCTGACGGAGCCACCCGCCGACGGGATAGAGGCGCCGTCGACGACGGCGCGCCAGGTGTGGCGCCGGTTGTCGATCCAGAGGTGGGCGCGTCCCCCCTCGGTATCCTTTTGCCCGAGTACCCTCAGGTCGCCGCTCGATGCGTTAGCCTGTGCATCGCGGTAGCGGCCGTTGGTGAGCGGGATGCCCGCCATGAAGCGGTTCCAGGCGCCATAGATGCCGTGCAGTGATTTGCCATAGATATGGTCGGTGTACCAGTAGATGGGATAGACGCCGCCGGGGCCGGTGCGCGCCCAGATGATCTTGTGCAGCCAGACTCCCTGCTCGTCCCGCTCCAGGAGCGGGTCCTGGTAGTCGGTGCCCTGCGTGCCGTCGATGCCCATCTCGCCCCAGATGACGGGTTTGCCCAGGTCCTTGGAGGCCACGTCGCGGTCGTACTCGGCAAAGAGGCGCGCCGAGTCGTTGGACAGGTCCTCCTTGGGCTCCAGCCAGCCCGTCCCGTGGACGTAGGCGTGAAAGTCGACGTACGAGATCGGGTCACAGGTGCTGTTCTTCCACACCCCGTCGGGCAGCGTCGCCCATGAGGAGGTCGACGCCAGGTGCGGGTTGCCGTCCTCGGCCGCCTTGGACGCCAGGTGCGCCGCCAGGCGATAGAACGCCAGGTTGTTGGGATCGTGCTCGTTCGCCAACTCCCAGGAGTGCACCGAGCGATAGGCGCCAAAGCGGGCCATGAGGTACCGCCAATAGTACTCGTGGAGGCGGCAGCTCGGCGTGCCCTCGCGCCCGGCAAAGTGCCCGCCCTTGGGGTCGGGGACGCCGCCGGGGGCGAGGCGATTGAGCAAGTACTCGTTCTTTTCGCTGATGACCAGCTTCAGGTACTTGCCGCGCGCCTCGGCCTCCGCCAGGATGGCGTCCATCCCCGCGGCGCGGCGCGGATCAAAGGTGAGATGCGAGTTGAACCGCGGGCCGCGCAAGAGCTGCGGCCCCAGGGCGCCGCCGTCCAGCACCTCGTACAGGGTCACCTCGTTGACGTACGCGGCGCCGCCGGTGGTGTTCTCCAGGATCAGCGCCAGGTTGGGGAGGGTGTTGCCCTCGGCGATGAACTCGCCCTCGGCCACGTGCCAGGGGGTGTCGCCGCTGACATGGGAGACGATGGCCGGCGCCGAGCCGGTGTTGCCCGGCTCGGGCCACCCCAGCAGCTTGGCCGTAACGCCGTAGGGCTGGCCGCCGTTGGCGGGGCCGGACACCTCCTCGGTGCGCCACAGGACGCGCAGGCGGTATCGGTGTCCCGGGATGAGGCTGGCGTGGCCCGACTCCCACCCCTGGAAGGTGATGGGATTGTCGGCGTCCAGGCGCAGCGCCGCGATGCCGTTGGCATAGCCGCGGTTCAGCGTCAGCCCCGTCGCCGGAATGTAGCCGTCATAGTCCAGGTCGGTCGAGTTCCACGGTTGCCAGGCGGACGACCAGAGATGCCCGCCGATCCACCAGCGGAGCAGATCCTGGTTGCCCTCGCCCATGCGGTCGAACTGCTCCACGGCGTCGTACGAGTAGCTATCGGCAGAAAAGCCCACCGCGTGACCCGCGCCTAGGAACGGCGTGCCGTCGGCGAACTCAAAGTAGCGGCTGTCGCCGGAAGACACCCGGATGGGGCCGTGGTTGTGCGCCTGCGTCGGACCGCCCACGGTGAGGGTGCGCTCCTCGGATCGCGCCGCGCCCCTCGCCTCGTACACCTCGATGCGATAGGTCCAGTTCCCCTCGGCGGGCGGCGCAAAGCGCACCGTCCAGGCCGGTTCGCCGTGCGGGTAGAGCCACTCTTGGCCGTCCTTGGAGGCGCGCTCGTAGCGCTGGTTCAAGAACGCGGGGCGGCGGTACACGGTCTGCCAGTTGTCGCGGGTGAACACGCCCTCGACGGTGATGCCGTCGATCCACTCCAGCCCCGCCGGCGGCGAGGGATCGTACGGGAACTCGGTGTGCGTGGCGGCGCTGTTGGCGACGTCAAAGGTCACCTCGAGCATCTCCCAAAGGCCCACCGAGGGACCGCTCTCCGCCAGGTTCGTCACCGCCAGTTCAGCGGCCGGCACGTAGCGCACGATGCGCTCACTGCTCGTGATGCGTCCGTTGTCGCCGTGGGCCTGCACCAGGATGCGGTTCACGCCGGGCTCCAGCGGCACGGTGGCGCTCCAGCTCGCCGTGCCCTCGGCCGTGCCCGCGTAGCCGCGGTCGCTGCTGACGCGCACCTGCCGGACCGACGCGTCGGCCGTGCCACGTAGCGTGTAGGTGCCGTTCTCCGAGAGCGCCGACGGCCTGGCCGGCGATTCGACGTTCAGGCTCGGCCACGAGGGGTCTTGTGCCCGCCATTCCACGGATTGGGTGACGGCCAGCCCCTCATCGTCCACCACGCGAACGGTAGCGATGAACGTGCCGACGTTCGAGACGCGGCGCGAGCCGGAGGCGCGCAGGGCGCGCATGCCGTCGCCGAAATCCCAGTACACGTTGGCCACGGCGCCGTCGGGGTCGTGCGCGTCGACGACATAGCTCTGCTCGCCGGGCAGGGCGCCGAGGTCGGCGGGCTCCAGGCGATAGGAGAGCACCGGCGCCACGTTGGGGCCCCGTTCGTAGGCGCGCACGTCATCCACCTGGGTAACCATGGAGCCGTCGCCAAAGAACCCGATGACGAGCCGGCTCCGGTCGTCGGAGGCGCGGAATCGGAGGGCGATCTGGAACCAATCGTTGCCGTGGGATGAGGCGGTCATATAGCCCGAGTGGGCCAGGGAGCCGCCGCCGCCGGACAACACCTCGGCGCGAAAGCCGCCCCATGTGCCGCCCGACTGCTGGACGATCTTGACCCAGGCGGTTACCTTGTACTCGGCGTCGCCCTGGGTGGAGAACGTCTGCTCGACGTTGGCGTTCGCCAGGCGGGCCGAACTCCCGCCGTCGTGGGCGTCGCCCGTGGTGCTGGCGTCGCCGGAAGCGCTCCAGCTGCCCAGGCCGCCCTCAAAGCTGCCGTTGCTGAGGAGATTGCTCGGGCTGTGCGCCACGGTGACGCTGGCGACGTTGGACATGGGGCCGAGGTTGCCGGAGGCGTCGATGGAACGCAACGCCACGTGGTAGGTCTGCCCCGGCTCCAGGCCCTCGATGGTAAAGGCCTCCCGGCCGCGGGCGGGCGCGGGGTAGGGGGGATCGTCCACGCGTTGCGCCTGGTCCCAACCCTCCTCCGAGAGGGGGCTCGTGGCGTAGCGGATCTCGTAGGCCGTCGGGCCGCCCAAGAGGCCGTCGCCCAGGGGCGCCGTCCAGGTGAGTCCCACGGCCTGGTGGGCGCTCACCGCGGTCAGGTCCTCCACGGTGGTGCTGGGAGGCTGCGGCTCCTCGCCCGGAGGCGAGCCGTCGGGCGGATCGCCGACGATGGGGCCGGGCTCGGGCGATCGCCCGACAAACGGTACATAGATCTCGCCCTCACCGGCGGGACGCTCGGGGAGCGCGCGCGAGGTGTCGCCGGCTGGGGCGGGCGTATTGGTCGCATCGATGGGGGCTCGGAAGGGGGGAAGGAACACCAGCGAAGGTCCGACGACTGCGAGGAGCAAAATCGTAAGTACGATGGCTCGGAGCGTGCGTGTCATCCTCTTGCCTCGTTTCCCGCGGGCGCAAGGCCCGCGAGGTGTGGTGATGCTATGACACTGATGGCCCGATGTCATGATAGAGCGGTCATTATAAACATCCTCGCAGGAGCGGCAAATCGATGCACGAGTCTATAGGCTCAGTATACTATGTATTATCGACCCGGATGCCACGCTTCACGGTCTTTTGTCCGACGGAATCGCGACCTGAATCGCCCATACAGCTCGCTGCCTCGGCATAGACCCCCGTCAGCCGGCCGGCGATGGTCGGCCAGTAGTGGTTGTCCACCACGTAGCGGCGGCCCGCGTCGCCCAGGCGCGCCCGCAGCGCCGCGTCGGAGAGGAGTCGCAGCACCTCTTCAGCAAACGTATCCGGGCGGTCGGCCATGAGAAGGTGAGTGCCCGAGGTCACCCCCAGCGCCATCTGGGCGCGCGGACTCGTCACCACCGGCGCGCCCATGGCCATCGCCTCCAGTACCTTGTTCTGGATCCCCACGCCGTAGCTGATGGGGCACGCCGCCACGGTGGCCCGCGCCAAATAGGGGCGCATGTCGGGCACATAGCCGGTCACCGTGACCCGCGGATCGGTCGCCAACGCGCGGATCACGGGCGGCGGATCCTTGCCCACGATCCATAGGCTCGCCTTGGGGCGCCGCCACCAGACGCGGGGCATCACCTCCCTGGCGAGGTACAACGCGCTGGCCACGTTGGCGTGATAGCTCATCTTGCCCGTGTACACCAGCGTCTCCTCCTCGCGGGACACGGGGAGCGGCGCGAAATAGTCCAGGTCCACGCCGTTGGGCAACACCACGAGGCGATCGGGGGCATCGACGGCGCCATGGCCATCCATGAGGGCTAGCAACGCCTGCCGGTCCTCCACGGAGGTGACCAGCACGCGCTGGTACCTCTCCAGGAGGCGCCCCTCAAAGCTGCGGGTGCGCCCCAACTCCAGGCGCGCCATGAGGCGGCTGCCGATCTGTGGGCTAGCGCTGGCCGCCCGCTCCAGCAGAAGGCTGATGCAATCCACCGAGTCGAACACGCGGGGAATGCCGGTCAGCGCGTCGCCGAGCATGGCGGCGCGGAGGTGCTCCACGTGCACCACGTCCACCGGCCCGCTCCGCAGCACCCGCCGTAGGGCGTCGATCATCTGGCGCGAGTGCCCGTAGGCGGCCTGTAGCGGCACCCGTTGGGTCAGCGCCGACGTCAGGTTGCCCACGATCTGGCGCGGCCGCTGAGCCACCAACTCGCAACGGTGGCAGTAGGGGCGGATGCCGTCGGCCTGCGAGGCCTCGTCCCCCACCGCGAGCGCCACGAGGGTCACGCTGTGCCCCAGCTGCGCCAGGCTGCGAACCAGGTTGTACGGCCGCACGCGGATGAGCGACGGGACGTACGGCGTCACAAAGAGCACATGCATGGCACCATATCCTCCCCCAAAGCTCGGGCATGGCTCCGGGCGCGCCGCCGCCCGAGCCCGGACGCGCTACCCCTGAGCGCCGGCTCGCCGCAGGTAGGGCAGGTCGTCCTCGGTCAATCGCAGGCGTCGAAGGCGCACGGCGGTCGCCAACTCGGTGAGGTAGTGATGTGCCAGCTTGAGCGGGTGGAGGATATAGTGTGGCCAGATGGGGGAGGATGGGGACAGGCTGTAGTAGCGTCGCAGCCAGTGCGACGGCGGAACCAGGAGCCGCGCCAGGTAGGCGAGCTTGTCGCGGCGGCGACCCATCACCAGCAGGTCGGGCACCAGACGTTTCAGGAGCGGCAGAAAGTAGAAGCTCAGGTCGGGGCGCCACATGGGTTGGAGAGCCAGCAGGTCGCGTTCGGGCATGAGCGCCTCGTGGACGGCGCGGCGGAAGCGATCCGGACGCACCTGCGCCAGCACCTCGGGGGAGACGGCTACGCAGAGCATCGCCGCGAGCAGCCGCGCGGTATAGTACACCGGCACCTGCGTCTCCTCGAGGCGCACCGTGTCGACCACCTGGGTCCAGTCGACCTCATCGCCGTGGTCGCGCACGAGGAACGCCAGGTCGGAGAGCCACACCAGGCGGGTGTAGCCGTGATAGTGGGCGTGGGCGCAGAGGTGCACGAACTGGTCGGCCGGCGCCAACGTGCGCACCGGCACCCCCTCGACCTCGATGGTGCGCGCGCGTCGCCAAAAGCCATCGGCGTCGCGCGCCGCCAACCCGCAGTTCAGGAGGTCGTCATAATGCACGTCCAGCATGAATCCCGATGGGTGGTGGTAGGTGCGCTCGTAGAGGCAGTCGGCGCCCGAGAGGGGCGGCATCGGCACGAGGGCATCGCGCGCGGGCGTGAACCCCATGCGCAGCAGCACGTCGTCCAGGGCCCGCCAATCGCGCTGGTGCGCGATGAGGTCCACGTCGCTGAAGGTGCGCAGCCAGGGATTCGGATAGAGGGTCTGCGCCACCGCCGGCCCCTTGGCGATGAGGAACGGCGGTGCGACGCGCGTCAGACGCCGAAGGACGCGACCCATCATCTGGTACGACACCGCCAGCCGCACCGAGGTCACCAGGTGCGCCTCGCGCACGCGCTCGGCGACGCGCGGGGGGACGGCGGCGCCGTGCGGCGATTCGAGCGTGTAGCGATGCGCCAGGCCGATGAGCCCCTCGCGGTAGAGGGCGGCGAGGAGATCATCCGCGTCAACGCCCTCCCAGGCCACCGGCCGCGACACGTCTCCCGACGCCAGGGCCACCAGCACAGCCCGCAGCGCGTCGGATACCGGCACGCGCTCCAGTCGGTCGATGTCTGCCGATGTCATACCGCGTTCCGTCTCGTTGCTCGATCCCACGATGCGCCTCTCAGTATTGGGCGAGGCTGCCGTCCATCTTGGCCCAGCGAACCGCCAGGCCAAACGCCACAAAGCCCAGCGGCAGGAGCAGGATGGCGAACAGCGCCAAGGGTATCAGGTCCGGCACGAGCGCCCGGAGCGTGGCGCCACCTAGGAGGCCCTTGCGCAGGGCGCTGAGGGCGTGCGTGGCCGGCAGGAGCAGGCTCAGCGAACGTAGCCAGCCGGGCAGGACCTCCACCGGATAGTAGACGCCCGCCAGCAGGCCGGTCACCAGGCTCAGCAACGCCGCCACGGGGCTGGCGCGCTTGGTCACCAAGACAAAGCTGGCGTTCACCAGCCCGAGGCCGGCGTTGGCGAGGATGGCTACGACCACCACCACCAGGGTGGTGAGCACGTTGGCCCACTCGAGCGTCGCCCCAAAGAGGAGCATGCCGGTGAGCAGGTACAGGAACGACTGCGCCAGCGTCCAGAGATAGGTCCACAGGTTGGACATCAGGAGCGACAGCAGGATCGGCGTGGGGCTGAGGAACAGCACCTCGAGGGTGCCGTCCGACTGGTACTCTTGCACCACCCTCGAGAGGCTGGCGATGCTGGCGTCGATCAGCGGGTAGAACGCCACGCCCATGAGGGCAAAGTGGAAATAGTCGGAGCGATAGCCCTCCAGGTACGGGTTCACCACCGCGCCGAGCATGTCCGAGATAAAGTAGAACACGGCGACCGAGAGCACGATCCCGCCGATGCGCATCAAAAAGTCCAGCCGATAGCTCGCCTGGATCTGTGCGTCGCGCCGCACGAACGCCCAGGCCCTAAGCGCCAGTGCCATCATCCGTCCCTCGCACGATCTGCACGAACGCCTCCTCCAATGTCAGGCCCTGAGACTGGCAGTGCACGATGTCGCCCCCCAGCCCCACGATCTCGCGGATGAGGCCCGGTAGGCAGGCATCCTCGTCGGCCAGGAGCACCTGCAACTCGACGCCGTGCGAGTTCGCATCGGCCATGCGCAGGTCGGCCACTCCCGGCGCCCAGCGCAGCGGCTCCAGGGCATCAGGCGCCAGGCGCCGCACCCGCAGCGTGTACCGCAGGCGCGCCGAGACGCGGCGCTTGATGTCGTCGGCCCGGGAGCAGGCCAGCACGCGCCCGTGGTTCATGATGGCCACGCGATCGCACAGCTCCTCCGCCTCCTCCAGGCGATGGGTCACGAGGACCACTGTGCGCCCCAGGGCGTCGACCAGCATCTCGCGGATAAACCGGCGCAGGTCGCGCGCCGTCACGGGATCGAGGCTGCGCGTCGGCTCGTCCATAAAGACGACCAGGGGCATGGCCAGCAGCCCGCGCGCGATGGCCAACCGCTGCCTCATGCCGCTGGAGTAGGCCATGAAGCGGCGGTCGATATCGCCCTCCAGGCCCACGAGGTCCACCATCTCGGCGATCCGCCGCCGCGCCTGGGCGCCGTGCAGCCCCACGAGTGACGCGAAAAAGAGCAGATTCTCCCAGCCCGAGAGCCGCCAGAAAAAGCTCCGCTCCTGGCAGTCCACCAGGCCCACCTGTTCGCGCACGGCGGGCGCCTCGGCCACCACGTCATGGCCGCACACCGTGGCTCTGCCCGAGGTCGGCAGGATGAGGGTGCACAGCAGCTTGGTGAGGGTAGTCTTGCCGGCGCCGTTCGGCCCGAGCAGGCCGAACAGCTCCCCCTCCTGTACCGTGAGGTCCACGGCGTCGACGGCGACGAGGTCGTCGCGCCGGCCCAGGCGCCACAGCGCACGATAGTCCGTCCGCCGCGAAAAGGCCTTGGTGAGGGCATGGGTCTCTATGACGCTCACTCCCACGTCCTTTCATAAGCCGGGGAGGCTCCGCGCTCAGTCGGCATCCGTCCACTCTGCAAGGCCCGAGGCGACGAGCTGCCCCGCGAACGCCTCCACATCGGCCATCGCCTCCTCGTGGGGCACCTCGTACTCGCCCTGGATGGCGCGGGCGATGGCGTCCACGTCGCGCCGGCCGTCACACAGGGTCCAGATGGTGGCGGCCGTCTCGTTGAGCAGGCAGACCTGGGTGCCCTCGGCGTTCAGGATGACGACCTCTCCGCCGATGTCACGCCACACGTACTCTTTGTTGCGCCGCAAGAAGCGGTTTTCCATGCCTTCTGTTGTCCTCCGGTCCGTGTGGAGGGGCGCCTTGGCTTGGCATCCCCTCGGCAGCACTCGGGCGCCGGCCGCGCGCACTATTCGGATCCCAGCAACCGGACGATGCGCGCTGAGGCGGAGCGTAGTAGCCCGGCCAGACGCGTCGCGGCGCCGGTAGGGCGGTCGATGCGCAAGACGCGGCGCAGCCCTCGCCCTACCAGCAGGCCGCCGAGTTCCGCCAGCGACAGCGCCGCCAGGATGAGTTGGATGAGACGGCCCCTGCCGCGCATAAAGTCCACCGCATCGCCCCCACGGTCGCGCCGGCACACGCGTCCCACCACCGCGTCGAGGTCCACGGCGCCCGCGAACGGGTTGGCGTCCCCCTTTTCGATGATGCGCGGCGAGCGACCGCGGCGCATCGCTACGACGCGATGGACCATGGCGCCGGCGGGGGTGCGAAGTGTGCGACACATCCCTCTGCGTGAAGGACTGCCGGAGGATGATGCTGCGGCCTTGTTGCGTGACTTCGACGGCGACGGTCGCCTGGGATTGCGCAACGCGCCGGAAGCCGATTTGCGTCGGGCAGTACAGCTAACGCAAGGTATCCCGCGTGCATTAGAAATCCTGGCCGGGATCCTGGATCGGGACCCAACGTTGACGCTGACCGAATTATTGGCCGATGAGACTGTTTTTGGCGAACAGGTTATGGAAGGTTTGATTGCCGCCGGATATGAACGCCTGGGCGAAGAAGAACGGCGTGTGTTAGAATCGTTGGCAGTCTTCAACCGGCCTGTGGACGCCACCGCAATTGCGTTCCTGCTGCAACCCTGGTTCCCTGCGTTGGATGTGCGTGCCAGTCTGCGGCGACAGGTCAACAGTTACTTTGTGACTTTCAACCGGGCGACGGGGGAGTACAGCTTGCACCCAATGGATCGCGAGTATGTGTACCGGCGGATTCCAGAAGAGGAACAAGGTGAGTAAACCAGGAAACTATACCCAGCGCGAAGCTGAATTACGCGCGGCGGACTACTATGCCAGTATCCGCAAGCCAGAAAGTGCCTGGCAAACCATTGGGGATTTAGCGCCGCAGTTAGCCGAGTTTGAACACCGTGTGCGCGCGGCAGAGCATGAAAACGCTGCCCGACTTTTG
>ERZ747221.1798-NODE-1798-length-20479-cov-6.752818_pt1 | contig 20479 bp, 19 predicted proteins | sample MGYA00374949_ERZ747221 | MGnify/ENA primary metagenome ERZ747221 (study PRJEB28779, sample SAMN05720172) | bioreactor metagenome | isolation source: Anaerobic biogas reactor | place: USA:Washington, USA | collected 2015-08-08 ... | reverse complement strand
TGATTTCAGGGCTGGGGAGCGGTGGATTCCGGCTTAGCGTCAGAGAAGTCGCTTGTGTGGAAGATCGAGTGAACTATCGTGCATGCTGCCAAGGCAACCGGCGCATGTGCGCCCAGGGTCACAGTCTCACCTGGAACCACAGGATCAAAACCCTCAAGACCACCGGCCCGGATGGCTACCAGTTCGAGCAGGTGTAGCTCAACCCCGTCGAGGCCAACACTCCGAGGGCAAGTACCTCTCGGCTCTTTCGAAGGCCCGGGATGTCAACTGGACAACATTCCTCTGGCGCGGAAGTGGGCTGAGGTGGACGGAGAACCGGCTCTAGGAGGTGAGCGTCGCCGCTTCTGCAAACGCGCACCCGCCTGGAGACGGCACGATGCAGGAACGGCGAAGGCAAGGCCCTGCGAGAGCTCGGCCTGTGTGGCCCATATCCGAAGCGAAGACCTATCAGCCTCCCACTAAGCACGGAAAGCACGTCACAGACCCAATTCCTCACCAACCAGGACTACGTTGATCCGTCCCTTCTGCCGGAAATCACTTCCCTCTATGATCCCCGTACAGCGACACATCCTGCCGGGGTGACTACAATCCACACACCTGCCGGTCTTCACACAGGGCAATTCCGCGGTCTCGGGGAAGTTGTGTTTCAGATGATGCCGCATGCCGTTTAGCGGCGCAGCGATATTGTGCACTCTGTCCAGGGCTTCATCCAAATCTCTAACGATCTTATTGACGCCCGCTACGATGATTACCTTCTTCGGACCGAAGATCATGGGGGCTACTCGGTTACCAATACCGTCGGTATTAACCAGAGTCCCTTTTAGAGTGATTGCGTTTGTGCCGCTCAGAAAGACATCGGCGGTAAATACTTCTCGCTCAATGCGGTAGCTTTCTTCAGGTGTATGGGCGGGAGGATCATAGCTCGCGACATAGATGTACTCGATTATTTCGTTCTGGCCACGCCTGATCAGTTCCTCAAAGACTCCGACCTGCTGGACGCTTATGGAGTTTCCTTGGCCCACAGTGGCGCCAGGTGGGATCATTTCCATAACAGCGGCAAGAGCTTCCTTTCTTCCAGGCACATACTGGCCGCACATGTTGCGCTTCGAAAGATTCTTGAGTACTTGTTTGACCTTGTTATCGTAGAACCACTGCCTCTCAAGCGTCAGATCAGTCTCATCGATCATGTGGCTGCCTCCATTGTCCGCTGTCCGTTGTTAGTACAATCGGGGTCCACCAGTCATGGTGAGACGCGACAAACTACCCGGGTATGAATACGAACTCGATGGGGATACCATCGGGATCGCGGGCATACACGAACACACCTGGGTCGGGATGATCCGGGCCGCCGTCCATCACCTTGGGGCTGCAGAGAAGATCCATCCCTGCTGCTGCGAGATCCCCGGCGGTACGATTCACGTCGTCGCAGTTGAAGGCCACCTGGAGATGGCCGAAGTCGCCCCACAGTGCGGAGAAGGGGAGTGACCTACCCCGAGGTGAGAGGGTCTCAAAGAGCTCGACCATACCCTCCCCCGCCCCACCCGCAGACAGCAGACAGGAGCGGACCTGAGTCCCGGCCGTCCCACTCACTTCGTCGACGAGGCCGGAGAAGCTCCCGTGGATATCCGCCACGACGACGTTCAAGCCTACGAAATCCCGATAGAAGGGAACCGAGCGATCGAGGTCGCTGACGGCTACTCCGGCGGAACATGCGCCCCCGAACATCTGCCCGGAATCGGGCCCCCCTGACCTGATCTCCACCAGGTTGCCCTCGGGATCCCTGCAGTAGACGAACTCATACTCCCCCAGGCCAGGAATCTCGGTGGTTTTTGGCTCAGAGGAGAAAGCCACGCGGTCCCTCAATGCCGTCCAGACCGCGGGAACATCGGCGGTCGTAAGCGTTATCTTCGCCACGCCGATGTCGCCGTAGCGCACACTCCGGCGGATGGGCCGCGGGGCCGGCTCCACCATCCGGATGAATTCGAGCATGATGCCACCGGCCTTCTGCTGCAGAGTCGCTCCGTAGAACACCGCCCGCGAAGACCTCATCACCTCGCGCATGATCGCCTGCTCCGACTCGCCGAATTCAGCGAAGACCTCCGTGAAGCCCATGAGGTCACGGTAGAAGGCCGTCATGCTCCCCAGGTCTTCTACGCCGATCGCCACGTGATGAACTCCGGACACTCTAGACAACGACCAGCCTCCTTCTACCTACAACTGCCGGCACCGACGGACTACGCCACCCCTCAGCGCCTTATCTAGATCGCGTGGCCGACCTTGGCGCCATCGGCGAAGGCTCCATGCATGTAGCCGAACTCCTTGACATCGCCGATCTGATAGACCTCCGGTGCAGCGCTCTGGAGGGTCTTGGCGGCTGCGGGGTCGGGCTCTAGCGGCAGAGCCAGAATGATGCTGTCCGCCTGCAGGGTCTTGCGCTCTCCTTCTGCTGTTGTGATCTCCAATCCCTGGTCCGTGATCCTCTCGTACGTGACTCCTGCCAGGGCGACCCCACCCTGGTCCCTGAACCAATTGAGCAACCGGACCGGGGTCAAATAAGGGAGTCCCTCGCCGAGGACCTCGCCGGTCTCGGCGATGGTTACGGATCGGCCCCGCTTGACGAGGAACTCCGCCAGTTGGCAGCCCTGCACTCCGCCGCCCATGACGACAACGTTCTTCCCTACAGGCATGTAAATCTTGGTGAGCCGCCCCAGCCACTCGGGCCCGAAGACCCTCAGGGCAAGCTTGAGCTTGCGATGAAGGGAAGTGCTGTCGATGACCTTGCGGTTGTCCAATCCCGGTATGCGGGGGATGGCGTTCTTTCCGCCCGTCGCGATGATAAGCACGTCCGGCTTCACCTTGCCGGCCAGCTCCGCGTCGACACCGCGTCCTAACTCCACCTTCACGCCCAGCTTGGCGAACTCCCCTTTGTAGTACCGGATCAGGCCCACGAGACTCTCCCGCTCGTGGTCCTTGACCACGGCGGCGATGGGAAGCAGTCCGCCCAACTCCGCGGCCTTGTCGTAGATGGTGACCTCATGACCGCGTAGAGCCGCCACTCTGGCCGCCTCCATGGCGGCCGGTCCACCACCGGCGATCATCACTCTCTTCTTCTTGACCGCGGGCGTTATCTGGTATTCCCGCTCTTTCCCCGACTCGGGGTTGACGCGGCAGCTCTGCGGCCCGTCGTCCATGCGCGTCTCCACGCAGTAGCAGCAGCCGCAGCAGGGGCGGATCTCGTCCGCGCGCCCCGCCGCCACCTTGTTGGGCAGCTCGTGGTCGGCGATGAGCCGCCTGGTCATGCCCACGAAGTCGAGCTTACCCTCTCTGAGGGCTTCATCGCCCAGTTCCGGGGTCAGCCGGCCTGCGCAGAAGACCGGTATTGACACCATCTGCTTCACCGCGGCGGACATGTTCAAGTACATGCCTGGTCCGCCGCGACTGATGTCCAAGTCGCTCAGGTCGAGGTTCGGCGTCTCTGGGTAGAGGACCGTCTCAGGGAAGAGCATCTCGAGGTACGGCCCGTAGCTGGAGGCCCGCACCTGGAGAATGTCTGCCCCCGCCGCCTCGATATAGGGGGCCATGGCCTTGGCCTCCTCCAGGGTAGTCCCGTTGGCCAGTCCGAATTCCCGTGCATTGATGTTCGCGGCAATCGCGAAGTCGTTGCCGCACCGCCTCTTCACCTCGCGGATGATGTCGCAGTAGAACCTGGTTCTATTCTCTATGGTCTGGGCCCCGTACTCGTCGTTGCGCCTGTTCCAGAAACGCGAGAGGAAGCAGTTGACGAGATGGTAGAAGGAGGCGTTTATCTCCACGCCGTCGTATCCGGCCTCCTTCGCCAACTCGGCCGAATGGGCGAAGATGCCCACGACGTCGTGGATCTCAGGCACCGTGAGCTCGTGGCCGGGCACCCAATCCCAGACGCTCGGCGGCATGTCTTCTTCGGCGATGGTCGACGCAGTGATCCGCTCCTGAGGGCCCATGCCCGGCAACATCGCCAGCCAAGGTCCTGCGTGCATCAGTTGCACAAATACGGGGCAGTCGTGCTTGTGCACCGCCGCCGTCACCAGGGCATGCCCCGGTACGTAACTCTCGTGGTGCAGGCGGAATCCGGTGGGAACGACGTGGGTGCCCCTCGGCCACTCCACCGCGCAGTTCTCCACGATGACGAGACCTGCCCCGCCCTTGGCTATCGCGCCGTAGAAGTCCGCCATCCTCTCGGTTCCGCGGCCATCCTTGTCGGCATAGCCCGTACCTGCGGCGGTCTTGATGATGCGGTTCTTGGTGCGCAGGCTCCCGATGCTGCCGGGCTCCATCAACCTTTCGAGCGGTTTAACCTTGCCCATCCGTCTCCTCACTCCCTCTCTTGCGTGACCGATACCACCTGCACCCCGCATGTGGCGGTCGCGCTCTCTTCCCCGGATAAGACGTGGACACCATCGCTTGTGTGTGGTTATCCACTGGTAAACGATAGTTTACTCAACCTACCAGAGTATTCGGCGGCTTGTCAATACCAGAAGCACGCGAACATTCGTTTCCGATAGGTCGCTCGGCGATGTTTGCCACAACGAGCAACTAGAGAAAGCTAAGTCCATCTCAGACAGCCTTGAAGGATGTTGACACCGACATACGGTGTTGCTAGCCTAGGTGAACAAGTGTTACTTAGGCGATTTCTCAGGTGGGCTACGCGGCAGTGGCTTCTTATTGGCCACCGAGTTCGTGCCCGTTGGTACCAGATTCCACGATTTGGCGTCGCAGAAATCCTCGCGCAACGCGGGAGAGTTGTGATCGTGCTCTAGCCCACGAAGCGGATCGGCGAGGGTTGCATCGATCCACAAGCCACCCAGCGACCCACGGAGATTGCCATGAGAATCTTGTTCGTCAACATCCCGGCAGGTGAAGAAGACAGCGATTTTGGGCGGTTCATGAAATCCGCCTACGTTCCGCTATTACAGAGGAATCTCGATCTCGTCAAGCGAGAGGACACCGCGATCACATTCCGGTTCTGCGAGTGGGGAAATCCCGGCATGGAGCCGGCTTTCTACAGCTACATGGATCACCTATCCTCAGTGATGGTTTATCATGCGGCTGCGCGCGCGGAGGAAGAGGGATTCGACGCGGTTGTGATCAACTGTTTCGGCGATCCCATGCTGTGGGAAGTGCGCCAGGCAGTCAACCTCCCCGTTGTCGGCATCGGCGAATCGTCCATGTTCCTCTCGGCGCTCATGGGACTCAAGTTCGGGATAGTGCACATCTCCGCGTACAACGTTCCCGGACAGTGGGAGAGGATCGCCAAGTATGGCCTTACAGATCGCTGCGCCGGGATCAAGCCGATCGGGGAGCCGCCCGCCGCTCAGGAGCAGGCGCTCGTGGATGCGCGCGAGACGATCAAGGCTTTCACACTCACCGCGCGCATGCTGATCGAGGATGGCGCTGAGATACTCATCCCTGCCTGTTCGCTCATGTCGCCGGCTATGCGTCTCGCCCCTGGAGCCGAGGAGGATTTCCCCAATGGCGTGACTGAGATCGACTCTGTTCCCGTTGCCGACGTGATTGGGGATGCCATAGTGCTCGCCGAAGCCATGGCTTCTCTGAAGCGGGGTGGCTCAAACTGGATCAGTCGCAAGCTGCTCTTCGCGCGGGCGACACCCGAAGCCAAACGGATCGCAAAGAACGTCACGGACCACAGCAGATTCAAGTTCTGGGATGTGGTCACTACCGCGTGACGCGAAGAGACTGATGACGTTACGGCCATCGAAGCCTCTTCTTTCGTGCCATCTTCCAGAGCTCCGCGTTGGTGCCCGGTTGCAGCAGGCACTCGGGCAAAGGACACAAAGCCATGAACTCCTCGTGACGAGCCACGATCTTGTTGATTCGTTCCTCGGGCCACTTTCTGTCCCATCCCAGGCCGAGATCCTCGTTGACTATGACCACGTGGATATCAGTGTGGGGGGGCTTCCGTTCGATGATGGTCGTGACCGCGCACACCTTCGCCGGCCCTAGGCAATCATGGCACCTGCCCGACTTGGTGCAAGGAGTCGGCGCGCCTTTCCGGCGGAGGTGCTCGGGGGCGATAACATTCTTCACGCGGTCGAGCGCCTCGTCCAGGTTCCTCACTATCTTGTTCCTACCCACAATGAGCACCGTCGAGGGATGTCCCCAAACCATGCCGGCCACACGGTTTCCGGCCCCATCCACGTTGACAAGCCTGCCGTCCTCGGTAAGGGAGTTGCTGCCGGTTAGGAAGACGTCGCAGAGCGTAGCCTCGAGCATGGGCCAAAAGGAGTGTTCGAATAGGGAACGCACATCCGTGACCTCATTCCTGAGGTTGAAACCGTTGACAAGACGGTTCCCCCTCGCCTCGAGCGCCTCAACCACCCCGATCTGCCGGACGCTCGTTGAATCACCGGTGCCGACCACCGCCTGCGGGTCGATTATGTTGAGCACGATCTCACGAGCCTCCGCGGCATCCCCAGCCACCCAGCCCACGATCTGCCTCTTCTTCAGCGATCTGATGGTTCTCGCGATTGTCTGGTCCATCACCGTTACCTTCGTCGTTGCTGTACATGAAGACTGTCCTCGAACTCGGCGAAGACTACTACGGGTTAAGTGTCGCGGCAGCAGGCAAGCGCGACCTTGAGCTCTTATCGCGAGATTTAGTGTACGGTCGTTCGTGGCTTGTTGACAAGCCACACTGCCGCAGTATTGACAGCCAGCAGGGCGTCTGATAGGTTCGTGAACGTGCGTTTCCCAGACTGTCGCGCTGATACGGAACTCGGCACTTGGAGGAAAGGGTGAAGTCCGAAGGTAGTCGCACGGATCCCAGTCGGTCTTCCGTGGCAGGCGGCCATGAAGGTCCGGCCCGCAAACGCACGCGGGCGACGAAAGCTGAAAGACGAGAGCAAATCGCCGCCGTCACGCTGAAGTTGATCGCCAAGTACGGCGTCCACGGCGCGACCATCTCACGCATAGCTGCAGGCGTGGGAGTCTCGCGAGCTGCTCTCTACAAGTCGTATCCCAATCGGGGGGCAATGCTTGAGGCGGCCTTGGACCATCTGGTCGAGCGGGTACCGAGGTGGGCCGCCCAATCTCAGGAAGGCACCGTCTTTGAGCAACTCATGGGCATGGGCAACAAGTTCGGCACCCTGGGGATGTCCGTCTTTGAGTCCTTCACCAAGCCGTGGTTCCAATTCCTCGCGGCCGGCGGGACGGGGAGGCTCACTCAGGAGCTGGCCAAGAGGCAACTCGTTTTCGTTCAGGACTTCGCCGTTCTTGTCGAGCAGGGCAAGCGTGACGGAAGCATCCGCGAGGATGTTGACCCCAATCTCATAGCTTGGACCCTGATGATGTGGGCGTGGGCATCGGACGTCGCCCGCCTCATCGGGCTCGAGCAGGTGATGGGCAGCGAGACAGAGATAGAGATCTTCAGGCGCATGCTCGGGGACATCGCGACTCGGGAGGTAAGTTGATGGCGTAGGGAGCGAATCGTCGTGATCGTTGAGAGTGTGTACAGGCACGGGGCGTCACCTCATGAGGAGGGCGAAATGAAGGCAGCTAGGTTCACGTGTGGGGTTCTGATACTCGTCTTGGTGGTGGGTCTTCTTCCGCTCCTGGCCGCGTGTGGCGGGGACGATGACACCACAACCACTTCAGCACAAGTTACAACGACATCTGCAGCCGCCCAGACCACAACATCCGCAGCCGGTCAGACGACAACCTCCGCTGCAACGCAGACCACGACACCCGCGGCCGGCCCCGCGGAGACGTACACGATCGGTCTCATCCATTCGATGTCGGGCGTGATGGCGGCCGCGTTCAATGCCGTTACTGAAGCTATGCCGCTGGTGGAAGAGATCCTGAACTCCAGAGGCGGATTCACGGTCAACGGCCAGCAGTACAACATCAAGCTCATCGTCGAAGACGACATGTCGACGACGGACGGGGCGATAGCCGCCGCCAAGAAGCTCAACGGCGCGGGCGTGAAGCAGATAATCGCCCCGCAGTTCATCCCCAACAATGCCGCGATCGCCTCCATCTGCGAGCAGAGCAAGATACTCCGGGTTGTGAGCATCGGTCCCAACCTGGCGGAGTACGCGGCCGACAACAGCTACTACTGCTTCGCCGCAGTCTCGACCGCCGTCGGGGCGCAGGCGACCCTTGACAAGACGTTCGAGCTGTACCCGAACGTCAAGAAGATCGCCGTGGTGGCTCAGGATGACCCGGGCATCCAGGACATCGTGGGCCGGGCGAGAGAAGACTTCCTACGGCGGGGTATGGAGATCACCGTGGACGAGCAATTTCCGGTGGATATTCAGGACTTCTACCCGCTGATCACAAAGGCACTCGCTACCGAGCCTGACGCCATCGCTGGGATTGCCGGGGCACCTCCGTACGCGAAAGGCCTTATCGAGTCCATGCGGCAGATGGGCTTCGCCGGCCCGTTGGTCACATCCGCCGGCTGGGGTGACCCCGTGCAGCTCACCAAGCTCATTGATCCACAGTACAACACCGACTTCCCCATGCAGCAGCCGGACGTGACCAGTGATCTTATGCCGCAGATAGTGAAGGATCTCAAGGCCCTGTCGGATGCCAAGGGCATGACCATGCAGTTGGACTACACCTTACTCCTGGGAGGCGTGTGGACTATCGTACAAGGCATCGAGAAGGCGCAGAGCTTCGACAACGACGCAATCGTCGCCGCCATGGAGACCATGGACTTCGACACCGTCTACGGACCGGGCAAGATGGTGGGAGCCGAGGATATCGCCGGGGTGAACATCGGTCAGAACCGCATGATGGCGACGCCCATTCCGTTCAGCCGGATCATGAACGGTCAGCTTGAATTCGAGTGGCTGCCGGCACCGACGCCGGGTAGCTGAGCAAAGGAAGCCGTAAGAGCCTCGAGTGGGCAGCGAGGCCTATGGTGAGGTTCGAATCGTGTGCAGGCTGGTGTTGCTCTTCTGGAGTGCCGACGCCCGGCATCGGGAGAGTGACACCGGCCTCAAAGTACTCGGTCCCATCTTCCACTGAAGGGAGCCAAGGTCCCATATGGCAATGCTAGAGCAGGGAATACTGAATGGGCTTTCGTCCGCTGGGATATACATCCTGGTGGCGCTCGGGCTGACATTGGTACTGAGCATTGTCAACATCGTCCAGCTGGCTCATGGCGAGTTCTACATGATCGGCTCCTACTGTATGTACTACCTGATGGAGCGTCTCGGCCTGAACTTCTTCCTTTCAATGGTCATAGCGACGCTCTTTGTCGCCGGTCTGGGCGTGGCCGTGGAGCGGTTTGGGTTCCGCCCCCTTAAGGGAGATCCAGACCGATCCATGATCGTTTCTATAGGATTGATGCTCGCGTTCCAGAATGTCATGCTGGCGATAGCCGGCGGGATCTCGAAGAGCATCAGAGGTCCATTTTCCGGCGTAGTACAGTTCTCCGGCATCACAATCTCTTGGGATAGATTGATCATCGTCCTCGTCACCGTCTTGTTGGTCGCTGCGCTCTTCTTACTCATAAGCACAACCAAGACCGGAACGGCGATGCGTGCCATCTCTCAAGACCGCGTTGCCGCGAGTCTCCAAGGGGTCAGCATCAATCGCATCTCGGCGACGGCCATGTGCCTCGGCTGCGGTTTAGCGGCCATCGCCGGAGCGGTCGTCGGTCCAATCTTCGCCATCTCTCCGACGATGGGCGTGACCCCCCTCATGAAAGGCATCGGCGTGATAATCCTCGGCGGTCTGGGCAGTCTACCGGGCGCCGTCTTCGGCGGTCTCATCATCGGCATGATCGATGGGATCGTGCCGCTTTACACATCCTCCTACGCGGCGAGCGTCATATCGTTCGCGATGGTCATCCTGATCTTGCTTGTTCGTCCTCAGGGGATTCTGGGACATGAATCAAAGATGTAGTCATAGTCGTAGTTACCCATGGCGGCCGGCGGTAGTGGTCGCGATCCTGGCGCTGGTTTGCGTTCTTCCGCTCATCTTCACCGGTGCGTACGCCCGCCAAGTGCTGGTCGTGTGCGGCATCAACATCATAGTCGCCTGCAGCGTGCGTCTTATCAATCTGAGCGGGCAGTTCTCGCTCGCCACCGGTGCCATGATGACCCTGGGCGGCTATCTGTCTGCCCTTCTTGCCATTCACTACGGTGTATCACCTTGGATAGGCTTCTTGATTGCCGCTGCCGCTGCCTTCATCGTCGCCTGCATGTTTGGTTTTGCCTTCGTGCGCCTCAAGGGCATGTACTTCGCCATGGTGACTCTCTTCTTCATGCAGATCGTGACCCTCATCGTGCTCGATCTGCGTAGCTTCACCGGTGGCATCAACGGTCTCTTCAATATTCCGTGGCCGGAGGGCATCAAGGTTGAGACTGCCTTCTACTACGTTATAGTGGCTATCTCAGTAATCTCTCTGCTGCTGTTCTACCTCCTCGAGCACTCTCGGTTGGGACTGGTCTTCAAGGGGATTAGCCAGACGGAGACCCTTTGCGAGAGCGTTGGCATCAACGTGCGTATCATGAAAGTGCTGGCCTTTGGGCTCGGGTCGCTGTTTGCCGGGCTCGCCGGCGCGTGCTACGGCCACTACATGGGGGCTCTCAACCCCTCCGCCTTTGGGTTCACCTTTACGCTGTATGCCGTCATCTACATGGTGGTGGGCGGGAGAAACGCGTTCGTAGGGCCCATCCTGGGCGCCACCGTCTTGACGTTGGCGAATAATCTCCTGCGAGCATTCGCCAGTTTCCAGCCTTTGTTCTTCGCCGCGGTGTTGCTGTTGATCGTGTTCCTCATGCCGGAGGGTCTGGTCGGACTGCCGTCACGGGGGAGCGCACTAGTCAGAAGATATCGAGAGCGGAGGAGCGGACGTGCTGCTCAGGGTTGAGGGATTGACCAAGCGATTCGGAGGCCTGGCGGCCGTCTCCGGACTCGACGCCCACGTCGAGTCCGGAGAGATCGTTGGCCTCATCGGCCCCAATGGGGCCGGCAAGACGACCGTCTTCAATCTGCTGACCGGGGCTCACAGGCCGACGAGCGGCAGGGTGGTGTTCGAGGACCGAGACATCACCGGGTGGAAGCCGCACGCAGTGGCGGCGCTGGGCATGGTTCGCACGTTCCAGATCACGAACATCTTCTCGAACTTCACCGTCCAGGAGAATCTGGCTCTGGCATGCAATCTCAAGGCGGGTATCAACTACTGGGGGTCGACATTCCGAACGCGGAGAAGCCGCGCCAAGGAAAGGCAGGTCTTGCAGCGCTGCGACGAGATCCTCGAGACGGTCGGCCTCCAGAGCGTGAAGACCGTCACTGCCGGCACTCTCGCACACGGGCACAAGAATATGCTCGGCATCGCCATCGCCTTGGCGGCAGAACCGAGACTGCTCCTACTCGATGAGCCCCTGGCGGGGATGAACGCACACGAGGTCCTCGAGGCTCTCGACGTCATCCGGGGATTGTGGGCGAACGGGACGAGCATCTTGCTGATAGAGCACAACATGAAAGCAGCCATGGCACTTTGTGAGCGGCTGGTGGTCATCAGTTTCGGCAAGAAGATCGCTGAAGGCATACCTGCAGAAATACGGGCGAACAAAACCGTGATCGAGGCTTACCTTGGGGACGATACCTATGTTGCTTGAGCTGCATAACGTGACGGTCCGCTACGGGACGGCCGAGGCAATACGAGACATTTCTTTCGGCATAGGCGAAGGCGCCGCCGTAAGCGTGATAGGCGCCAATGGAGCCGGAAAGAGCACCATCATCAAAGCCATTGCCGGATTGGTGGAACTGCATTCCGGCGAAATCCATTGTGACGGTAAGAGAATCGACGGGCTGTCGGTCGACACGATCGTGGGACGCGGGGTCGTGTGTGTCCCTGAGGGCAGAAGGCTGTTCCCCTACATGAGCGTCGCCGACAACATCAAGATCGGCGCCTACTTGGAGAAAGACAAGAAGGCGATAAGGGCGAAACTGGAAGAGGTCTTCGAGCTGTTCCCGCGCTGCAAGGAGAGGTTGCGCCAGAGGGCCGGCAGCCTCAGCGGCGGTGAGCAGCAGATGGTGGCCATCGCCCGGGCGATGATGGCCAAGCCAAGGCTGCTCATGATGGACGAGCCTTCGCTGGGCTTGGCGCCAATGGTGATCAACGACCTCGCGTCCACGATCATCAACATCAACAGGAGTGGCGTGGCCATTCTCCTTGTCGAGCAGAATGCCGGCCTGGTGCTGAAAGTGGCACAGGAAGCTCACGTGCTTGAGGTTGGCGAGATCGTTGCGCAGGGCCGGATGAAGGATCTCATCGCCAATGAATCGGTCCGGCGGGCGTTCGTGGGATAAACGATGCGCCGGGGCCGGGGCATGCTCGGCCCCATCACGCCACCGCTTTGCCCATCTGTGTGAAGGAGTATGACGTTGCCACTGACTGCGATATACCCGCACGTGTTCCAGCCGATCACCGTCGGCAGTATCACCCTGAAGAACCGCATCCAGTTCTCCCCCATCGTGTCCCGACACGCGGACCCTTACACGGGCACCTGTACCAACGACCTGGTGGAATTTCTCGGGGCACAAGCCCGCTCGGGCGCCGGGCTGGTCACCATCGGCTCCTCGCCAATCGACTACGACAGGGCCCGCGACTTCTACGGATGCCTCTCGGTCGTCCGCGAGAGTGATGTCGCCAGTCTGTCGGTGCTCGCCGAGGAGGTGCACCGCTACGGGGCGAAGCTGTCCATCGAGCTGACCCATGCCGGCGCTGTCAGCGACCCCGCCCTGCTCGCCGGGCCGGCCTTCGCGCCCTCGGTCATCCCGGGAATCCACAACCCGAGCACAACCAAGGAGATCGACCGGGTGGAGATGGACGAGGTCAAGCAACATTGGGTGGACTGCGTGCGACGGGTGAAGCGGGCCGGCTTCGATATGGCCATGATCCACGGCGCCCACATGAACCTGTTTGCCTCGTTCCTCACCCCACTGCTCAACCGGCGCACGGACGATTATGGCGGAAACCCCGAGAACCGCATGAGGTTTCCGTTGGAGGTACTCAAGGCGTGCCGGGAGGAGGCCGGGCCGGACTTCGGCCTCGAGCTTCGCATCAGCGGCGACGAACGGGTGCCGGGCGGCGTGACCCTCGAAGAGCGCATCGCCTTCCTCAACGCAGCCGCCTCCTACATCGACATGGTCATCGTCTCGACGGGCGGTTTCCTCTTTCCAGAGACCGCCGCATACATGATGGCGGGTTACCACTTCCCCCACCTGCTGAACGTGGAGACTGCGGCTGAGATCAAGAAGGGCATCGGCCTACCCGTATCGGTGGTTGGTGGCATTACGACCATCGACGAGGCTGAGCAGATCCTGGCTGCGGGCAAGGCAGACATCGTGGCGATGGCAAAGGCGCTCATCGCCGACCAAGACCTGGTCACCAAGGCCAAGGCGGGCAGAGCAGATGATATCCGTCCCTGCCTGCGCTGCCTAGAGTGCGCATACGGCGGGCTCACCGGCACTCCCCTGCGGTGCTCGGTCAATCCCCAGGCAGGCCGGGAGGTCAAGTACCGCGAGATCCCCCTCGCCCGAAGGAAGAAACGGGTCCTCGTCATTGGAGGCGGTCCGGCGGGAATGACCGCCGCCAGAACTGCATGCGAGCGCGGTCATGAAGTGACCCTGTGGGAGAAGTCGGAGAGACTGGGCGGCCGCCTCTACGAAGCCACCGCTCTGCCCCAGAAGGACACCGCCCGCGCCTACGTGGATTGGGCGATACGATCAACCATGAAGTGCGGCGCCACGGTCGTTCTGGGCAAAGAGGCCACGCCCGCGGCCGTGGAGGCTGAGGCGCCGGACGCGGTCATCGTGGCGGTCGGGGCGGCATTTGCCCGGCCGCCGATCGACGGCATCGACCTGCCTCACGTCATGACCGTCTCGGAGGCAGACCTGGGCACGAAGCCGGTGGGCCGGAACGTGGTGGTCTGCGGCGGCGGGCTCTCCGGCTCGGAGTGCGCCGCGGGGCTGGGCATGGCGGGCAAGAAGGTAACGGTGGTTGATATCCTGCCCGAGGAAGCCCTGTGCCAGGACGCAGTGGACCTGGTCCGAGTCGCTATCTTCTCACTCCTTAGGGACAAAGGCATCCAACGGGTCCAGGGCACGGTGGAGGCCATCACCACGACCGGGGTCCTTGTAGCCCTTGCCGGTGGCGCTACGGTGGAGTTGCCGGCAGACACGGTCGTCGTCGCCTTCGGCCTGCGGCCGAATCCGGCGGTCGTCGGACCTTTACTCGACGTGGTGGCGGAGAGCTACCTGGTTGGAGACTGCCGCAACGTCGGCAAGATCTTCACGGCCAACCACGACGCCTTCAACGTGGCCGTGGAGGTATGACATGAGTGTTTCGGCACCCGGGGTTGGCCTGCACGTCGCCGACAACATCGTGGCTCTCGATTTCCAAGAGATCTCGCCATCGTCCTCGATTTCTGCAGGCGGCTGAAAGTGAATGGAGTGCTCTATCACTGCCACTTGGGCTGCCGGTCTGTGGCGGGAGACGCCGTGCTGATGAGAGATGCGATCCTGAAGAGACTCAGCATAGTGGTACTCACGATCGAATGGGACAACTTCGACCCACGCGCCTATAAGCATTGGCAGTATCAAGCCAAGCTGGAGACTCTCTGAGCGATGATGGAACCGAGGATGCCATGACAGATCCCCTACCCCAACAGACACAACCTGACGCGACGCAGCTCTTTGTCGCCAACTTCCAGAACACCCGGTATGAGGACCTACCGCCCGAGGTGGTCAGGATCACCAAGGACCAGGTACTCGACTTCTTCGGCGTCGCGCTGGGCGGGTCCAAAGAGGCCGGGGTCGCCGAGATTCGCGACCTAGTGCTCGAGTGGGGCGGCATGCCACAAAGCAGCATCTTCCGCTGGGGGGACAAGGTCCCGGCGCCGAATGCCGCCCAAGTGAACGCCACCATGGCCCATTCCCTCGATTTTGACGACGTCCACGAAGACGCCATCATGCACCCGGGAGTGGTCGCCATCCCCACCGCTCTCGCGATAAGTGAGTACGCCGGGGAAGTGGACGGCCGGGAGTTCCTCACCGCGGTCGCCCTCGCCACGGACTTCATCTGCCGGTGTGGTCTCGCCACCCGGCCGGGTGAGAGCAAGCTGCCTTACGGATGGCACCTGACCACGCTCTACGGGGCCATGACGGCGGCCTTTGTGGCGGCCCGTCTACTACGCATGGACGCAGGGACCATGACGAACGCGGTGGGCATCGCGTACCACCAAGCTTCGGGCAACGGGCAGTGCGTGAAGGACGGCGCCCTCACCAAGCGCATGGGGCCGGGGATGGCGGTCCGAAGCGGTATCGCCTCAGCTCTCATGGCCAAGCGAGGAATCACCGGCGCCCAGAACTGTCTCGAGGGCAAGGCGGGGCTCTACAACGTGTACCACATGGGCGCCTATTCACGAGAACAGCTGGTGGATGGACTCGGCACACACTTCGAGGGCCTCAATGTATCGATCAAGCCCTATCCGTGTTGCCGGGGCGTGCACGCGTTCATCGACGCCGGCCTGGCCCTTGCAGACAAGCATGCCTTCCGCCCGGACGACGTGGAAAGCATCCTGATCCAGTGCGGAAAGGGCACCTACGGTCTACTGGGGTCGCCGCTCGAGTTCAAGGTCCGGCCGCGTAATCCCGTCGACTCGCAGTTCAGCATCGTGTGGGGAGTGGCGGCGGCGCTGGCGCGGCGCCGCGCGACCCTGGACGACTTCACCTGGCAGGCGATCAAGAGCCCCGACCTCCTGGGTCTGTCCACCAAGACCGACGTGCAGATCGCGCCTGAGTTCGACCGTGGCGGCCAGGGCATCGAGCCGGCCCGGGTGACGGTGTACATGAAAGACGGCAGGACACTCGTGGAACAGTGCGACCTGCCCACCGGCACACCGTCGCGGCCGCTTCTCTTCTCCGATATCGAGCGCAAGTTCCGGAATCTTCTGGAGCACGCCGGTCAACCGATCCCTGCCGGTGCTGCCGACCGGCTCGTGGAGACGGTCGCCCGGCTGGAGGAACTCCGGGATTCTAGGGATCTGGCCGGGCTCACCAGAGAGAGAGGAGCGATGAGATGAGACTGGACGGCAAGGTGGCGATCGTCACCGGCGGGGGTACCGGCATCGGGCGGGCGATAGCGGAGCGCTTCGTCTCCGACGGGGCCCACGTATGCATCACCGGCCGGCGGGCCGAAGTCCTCGAAGCCGCGGCGGCGGCATTGCCGGCCGACCGGGTGAAGACATGCGCCGCCGACGTCAGCAACCCGGCGGACGTCGACCGCATAGTCCACACAGCCCTCGCCTTCGGACAAGGCCTTCAGGTCCTGGTGAACAACGCGGGCGCGGACCAGCCGATGGCCGGAGTGGTCGAACTGGACCCGGCCGTGTGGAACCACGTGCTTTTGGTGAACCTCACCGGACCTTTCCTCATGATGAAGGCAGCCATCCCCTATATGATCCAGGCGGGCGGAGGTTCCATCGTGAACATCTCGTCTCTCGCCGGCCTCGTGAACCTCCAAGGCCTGCCCGCCTACTGCGCGTCGAAGGGCGGCCTGATCAGCCTTTCCAAGCAGGTGGCGGTTGACTACGGAGTGGAAAGGGTGCGCTGCAATGTTGTGTGCCCGGGCGCCACCAAGACCGAGATGTTTGTGGGTGGCATGGTGCCGTTCGCCGAAGCCTGCAAAGTGGAACTCGAGGATGTCTTCAGCACGTTCGCTCGAGACATCCCGCTTCGCCGTCTATCCAACCCTCACGAGATGGCGGGACTGTGCAGCTTCCTGGCGAGCGACGACGCCGGCTTCGTCACGGCGGCCGTCATTCCGGTGGATGGTGGCGCCTGTGTGGTCGACGTGTCGGGAGCCGCCATCAATCAGATGGCCGCGCGATACTTGGCCGCGCGCGAAGAGCCGGCGTAGACTCTCGAACCAGCTTCCCTCCTCCAGATGGAGATGAATGGGAGGGACGACGTGTCTCCACGGGTGACGAGTACGATCAGTCCATGGGTACGATGAATACGTTGTACGGCGACACGATACTCTGCGGGACCCAGACCTTTGGCCTCAAGAACCACGCAGTTGTCTACTCGTGCTGAGTCCACAGGATAGCCGACGGGAAGATCCAGTGCATGGATTGGATCATGCCCATCCTACTACTCCTTGAGCTAGGGTCTTACGGGAGCCGGACGCCCGGGCCGTAACGCGCCATTCAGTGTCGCCCGGCCAGATGGCCCTGCGGCCGCTCGTAGTGAGAACCAGGGCGTAGTGGACACGGCCCTGTGGTCGTGCACGAACCTACGCGGGTCTCCGACCGGCCCAATCTTGACGGACACACCGTCCTTCCGGACTCTTCTTCCTGACTATCCGTGTGGACCGCGGCACCGCCGCCTCGGGGCAGGTTCCGTCCGCGGTCACGCCGCCCCAGCTACGCCGCACCGTTCACGCTCCGGCTTCGTCTCCCTTGCCGCCCAGGTGCTGAGCGGCCAGCTGATTGATGGCGGCTCCTGACACGTCGACCACACAGGCGCCACCGTCCACCGGAATGACGGCCGCCGTGACGAAGCCGGCGTCGTCGCTCGCCAGGAAGCTGCAGATGCCGGCCATCTCTGGCGGATCGCACACCCGGTGTAGGGGGATGTCTCGCGAGAAGGCATCGAAGACCTCCTCCACCGGGATGCCGCAGCTCTCGGCAAAGGGCGTCATCCCCCCGACGAACATCTCGGTCTTCGTGGCCCCGGGGCAGACCACGTTACACCGCACCCGCTTGACGCCGTAGTCCACTGCCACCTGCTTGGAAAGGCTGATCAGGCCTCCTTTGGACGCGCAGTAAGCGGGGAGGCCCGGCGGATTCACCAATCCGGCCAGTGAGGAAATATTAATGATGGAGCCTCCCCCGGCCTCAATCATGTGCGGAAGAACCGCCTTCATAGTCAGGAACGGGCCGGTGAGATTCACGGATATCACCCGCTCCCAGACCGACAGGTCAAGATCGAGCACACCGCCGGGCGGCTGGTCCATCCCCGCATTGTTCACCAGTACCTGCAGACCTCGTCCGAATGACAAGGCAGTGTCAACCACTCGGTCCACCCCGGCCGGATCGCTCACGTCGGCGGCGCACGTCTTCACCCGGTCGGACGGCAACGCAGCCGCGACCGTGTCAAGAAGCTCCGCCCGCCGGCCGGTGATGCAGACGCGCGCTCCATCCGCCACGAAGCGCTCCGCGACGGCCCGGCCGATGCCGGTGCCCCCGCCGGTGATGATAGCCACCTTGCCGTCCAACCTCATGTCCTAGCCTCCAATCTCTTCAGGGGTCACCTCGGAGCGTCGCCCCGGGGTGCAGCGAGAGTTCACAACCCGACCGCCATTCGGCAAGTACTGACCGGCGCTCAAGAGCGCCGGTCCCTAGTCCTCCACAGTGATCTTGGTGTAATTGGGCGCGATAGATGTATGCACGAAGAGCACCGGCTTACCCACTCGTTTGAAGGACAGGGGGCAGTGGACCATCCCCTTGGGGATGAACACGCTGCAGGGCTCAGTGATCTTGTGGATCTCGCGCTCTGGCCCCAAGCCGATCTCGATATCGGCGTCCAGGTGCTCCATGTCGTCCGGGTCGAACGAGAGGAAGTGCAGATACATATCGAAATCGTGGGAATGGGGAACCTCTTCCATCTCACACGGCTCGGCCACTCTGAGGAACATGAATGTGATACCGGACCCGTAGTCCTCATCTCCATAGAAATCATAGGAGTCCCACAGCCCGCGCCTCATCGGCTTCCTGATTATGCAGCCCCCGTATTTCACTTTCCAGTCACCTGCCTAGATAGTCGAGGGCGTTCCGGCCCGCGATCCGCCCGGAATTGAATGCGAAAGCCGAAGCCAGACCCGAAGAGCCCTTGATGGGATAGCTGTCACCATACATGCCGCCGGCGTCGAACCCACCGGCATAGAGCCCGGGGATCACTTCCGCCTTCTTGTCCAAGACCTCCATGCGCTCGTTAATCCTTATGCCGCCCATGGTCCCCAGAAAGACGGTGCGACCCTTGACGGCGTAGTAACGGGGGCCTTTCAGGGCTCTAAGGAACTTGCGATCCTTGGCGAAGAGCTCGTCGTAACCTGCGGCGCTAGAAGCATTGTACTCGTCCACCGTCTGCCCAAGGACAACCGGATCTATCCCCATCTTCCCGGCAAGCTCTTCGAGTGAATCGGCCGCCACCACCTCGGTGCTCCCGTTCTCTATGGCAGCCTCGATCTCGGCAAATACGTTCACCGGCTTGTAGCCCGGCATGAACTCCACGCCCACATTGTTGGTGATGCCTTCGTCGATCATACACTGGAGGATGGAGTCGTCCATCAGATTCCAGGTGAAGCCGTTTCTGCCGAACTTGGCGTTGACGTTCCCCACATGGGTGTCCCAGTAGCCGACGGTCTCGTCACAAAACCTCTCACCTGCGGCGGTCACCCAGAGATCGGGCTGTGCGCCGGCGATCTCGATATCGTTCCAGGTAGAGAACTCAGGCCCGATGGGCGCCACCCGAAACAGCTCCAGTACGGCGATGCCTTCCTCAGCGGCCCCCGCCTCCCAGGCAATGCGGATGCCGTCGCCCATCTTCCCGGTGTTGCCGATGGGCATCACGTCCACCCCAAGCTGGTAACCACTGTATTTCTTGATCCACTCCTTGTTGTTGGCGAAACCACCGGTGGCGATCATGACCGCCCTGCTCTCCACCTCGACCTCTTCGCCGTCGTTATCGACCAGGACACCTGTGACCCGCCCCCCCTGCTTAAGCAGGCCGCTGACGGGCACGCCCGGAAGAATCTCCACCCCCTTCTCTTTGGCCACGGAGACGAGAGCCTTGATGATAGCCTCGCCCTTGCCCTTGACGACGTGATAGGTCCGGGGAGCCTCCGGCATGTTGATGGTCGCCTCTGTAAATACCGCACCCCGGTCTTGCAGCCAGCTGATGGTCTCGCCCGATTCATTGACGATGGCCCTCACCAGCCGGGGATCGGCCTTCCAGTGACTGTAGTCCATGATGCCCTTGAAGGCCTGATCGCACGTCAGGTCGATGTAGCGCTCGCGCTGCATGTCGCTCTCAACGGCGAAGGTCCCATGGATGAAATTCGTGGTGCCCCCAAGAGAACGCTGCTTCTCGAAGACGACGACCTTCGCGCCGCCTTCCGCCAGCGTGATCGCTGCAGCCAGTCCGGCCGCGCCGGAGCCGGCCACGACCACATCGACATGTTCTGGTATCAAGCCCATATCCATCCTCCGTTTGCGTTGGCGAGACGGCAGACCAACTCAGCAGACCAGATCGGTCCGACCGGGTGCGCAGAGGACGCCGGCCTCCTGCAGGCCTCCCGTCCCCGCCCTCGACCCGGACATCTCCTACCCCCCCAGGTAGGCCTTGCGCACGATGTCACTGCAGCTGAGCTCTTCCACGGTGCCCTGGGCCACCACCCGGC
>ERZ747221.1794-NODE-1794-length-20506-cov-3.839542_pt1 | contig 20506 bp, 12 predicted proteins | sample MGYA00374949_ERZ747221 | MGnify/ENA primary metagenome ERZ747221 (study PRJEB28779, sample SAMN05720172) | bioreactor metagenome | isolation source: Anaerobic biogas reactor | place: USA:Washington, USA | collected 2015-08-08 ... | reverse complement strand
AAAGATAAAGGCGCGACAGCGCGCCATCTGCCGGCGCACCTCGTCGTCGGAGACGTACCCCAGGAACTGCACGTTCTCCCCCGCCATCGCCTCCAGCGCGGCACGGTCGCGCCCCGTGCCGATGATGCGCAGCGGCAGGCCGAGTTCGGTGAACGCGGCCACGGCCAGGTCAATGCGCTTGTAGGGCACCAGGCGCGACACGATCAGGTAATAGTCCTCGGGCTCCTGCGCGGGGGCTGCACCGTCGGTGCGCACCGGGGGATAGATGATGGGCGCCTCGCGGCGATAGTACTTGGCGATGCGGCGCTGCACGGTGCGCGAGATGGCCACAAAGCGGTCGACGCGGTCGGCGGCGTGGCGGTCCCACTGGCGCAGGCCGCTGACGAAGGGGGGCAGCACGAGGCGCGCTAGCCGCCCCACTCCCTCGCGCTCGATGTAGCTGTGATAGTTCCACAAAAAGCGCGCCGGCGTCAGGCAATAGCAAACGTGGCACGTCTCGGCGGGGGTGATCACACCGTGGCCAAAGGCGCTCGTCACGCTGAGCACCACGTCATACGCCCGCAGGTCCAGGCTCTCGAACCCCATGGGAAAGAGGGGCAGGAACCCCTGGGGGAAGCGCGACACCAGCGGCACGCGGTTGAGGAACGACGGGCGGATGTCCCAGGCGCGGTACGCCTCGGGGAGCGCCTCGGGCCGATAGATGGAGGTGTAGAGCGGCGCCTCGGGGTACATATCGTGCAGCACCTCGAGCACGCGCTCGGCGCCGCCGTATTGGTTGAGCCACGAACAGACGATGGCGAGCTTCACAGATGGCCTCCGGCGCAGCCATTTGCCGCGCAAAGCAGCCCCAGCCACTTGACGCACCAAGCAGCCACAGCTACATGCCGCGTCAAGCAGCCACAGCTACTTGCCGATGCAGTAGGCGCTGAATATCGTTTCGAGCAGCTCCTCGCCGGCGGTCTCGCCGGTGACCTGGCCCAGCGCCGTCACCGCCTCAGAGACGTCGATGGCCACCAGGTCGGCCTCGAGGCCCTCCGCCAACGCCGCCGCGGCCGCCTCGACGTGGCCCAACGCCCGCCGAAAGAGGTCGCGATGGCGCGGGTTGCTGGCCAGCGGCTCGGCGCCCGGCGTCGCGGGGCCGGCCAGGATCGTCTCGAGCATGCGCTCCTCGAGCGCGTCGATGCCGGCCCCCGTGAGGGCCGACACCCGCGCCAGAGGGGCGCTCGGCAGAACCGCCGCGTGGCGGTCGACCGCCGGCAGGTCCGCCTTGTTGGCGACGAGGATGGCGGGCCGGCCCGCCGCGGCAACGTCCGCGGCCACGCTACGGTCCGCCTCGTCCGGCGGGCGGCTGCCGTCCACCACCAGCAGCACCAGGTCGGCGCGGGCCAGGGAGGCGCGGCTGCGCTCCATCCCCAGGCGCTCGATGGCGTCGTCGCTGTCGCCCAGGCCTGCGGTGTCGGTGAGCACCACCGGCACGCCGCGCAGGCTGATCGTCTCTTCCACCGTGTCGCGCGTCGTGCCGGGGATGGGCGTGACGATGGCGCGATCCTGCCGCAGCAACGCGTTCAGCAGGCTGCTCTTGCCCACGTTGGGCTGCCCCACGATGGCTACGCGCGCCCCCTGGCGGTAGAGGATGCCGCGCTCCGCCTCCCGCGCCAGCTCACACAGCGCGTCGGCGGCCGCCGCCAGATCCGCGCCGACGTCGCGGTCGGGGATCTCGTCCTCGGGAAAGTCGATGGACGCCTCGAGGTGGGCCAGCGCCTCCACGAGGCGCCGCCGCACGTCGCGCACGTGGCCCGACAGGCGCCCACCCAGTTGCTCCACCGCCACCCGCAGCGAGGCCGACGTCTCGGCGTTGATGACGTCGAGGACGGCCTCCGCCTGGGCCAGGTCGATGCGCCCGTTGAGGAACGCCCGCAGGGTGAACTCGCCCGGGTGCGCCGGCCGCGCGCCGGCCGCCAGGCACAGCCCCAGCACCTCGCGCAGCGCCGCCACGCCCCCATGGCAGTTGATCTCGACCACGTCCTGTCGCGTGTAGGTGCGGGGGGCGCGCATGTAGACGGCCAGCACCTCGTCGGCGCGCCGGCCGGTGGCCGGATCCACGATGTGGCCATGGTACAGGCGGTGCGACGCCAGCCGGCTCGGTCCCCGCCCATCCGCGAGGAACAGCCCCTGCAGGATCGCCAGGGACTCGGGGCCGCTGAGGCGCACGATCCCGATCCCCCCCTGGCCCACGGGGGTGGAGATGGCTACGATAGTATCGTCCAGGGCGTACATTACTCTGGCGCCGTTTCTAGTCTATGCCGCCAGGCAGCGGCTCACGGCATCGAGGAGCGCGCGAATCTCGAACGGCTTGTTGAGCACCTCGCGGATGTTGTACTCTGCCAGGCGGGCGCGATCCACGTCCAGCTCCCAGCCGCTCACCATGAGGACGCGCGTCGCCGGGCTCTGGCTCCGCAGGGCGTCGGCCAGCTCCCAGCCGGACATATCGGGCATCCCCAGGTCCGTGATGGCGAGGTCAAAGGTCGCCTCGCCGCATAGCGTCAGCGCCGTTTGGCCGTCCAGCGCCACCGCCACCCGGTACCCCTCCCCCGACAGCAGCCGGGTGAGCATCTGGCAGATCTCGCCCTCGTCGTCTACCACCAGGACGCGTTTCCGGTCGACTCCCGTCACCGGCTCGCGCGCCGCCTCGGGGCGCCCCGCGCCGGTGGGGAGGCGCACGGTGAAGGTAGTCCCCCGGCCCGGGATCGACTCGACGTCGATGTCACCGCCGTGCCGCGCCACGATGCCATAGGCGATGCTCAGGCCGAGGCCGGCGCTCTTGGGCCCCTTGGTGGTAAAGAGCGGATCGAAGGCCCGCCGCCGCACCTCCTCCGTCATCCCCTCGCCGGTGTCGCTCACCCGCAAGAGGAGCCAGTGCCCCTGTTGGCGCGTCGCGATGGTGACGGTACCCCCCTCCGGCATCGCCTCCCGCGCGTTGGCCAGCATGTGGCGCACCGCGCGCTGCAACTCCTCGGCCAGGCCCCTGGGTTGCGCCACCTCGGCGAGGTCCTCGACGATGGAGACGGCGGGCGAAGCCGCGCCCTCGCGCCACTCGGCTCGCGCCCTCTCCAGCGCCTCGCGCACCACGGCGTTCACGTCGACCGGCGGCAGAGCCCGGCGATCCACCCAAGAGGCGGTCGAGTTCTGCAGGCGTTGCACGAGTTCGGCGCTCTGGCGGGCGGCGCGCGTGATGGCGCGCAGGTCGTCCTGCAGGTCCTCGCCGCGCGCCGTCTTGGACGCCAGCTGCGCCCGCCCCAGGATGACCGTGAGGCGATTGTTGATATTGTGCGAGATGCCGCTAGCCAACTCGTTCAGCGCCCGCAGCCGCTCGAGACGGATCGTCTGCTCCTGGCGGCGCCGCACCTCGCGAAGGTCCCACGCCACCATGACGCCGCCCACCACCCGGTCGCCGTCCAGGAGGGCGTTCACCGTCGCCTCGATGGGCAACCGGCGCCCCTGCCGTGTCACCAGGCTCGTCTGGAGCGCCCCCTCGGCCTCGCCGCGGTCGTCTGCCTCGGCCGAATCGATGGCCAGCAGATCGGAAGCGGCACCGGGGAGCAGGTCCGCCAGGGAGCGGGAGGCCAACTCACCGCGCGCATAGCCGGAGGCGACTTCGAGGGCGTCGTTCCAGGCCACCAGGTTGCCCGAGAGGTCGTACGCGAGGCACAGGCCGGGGAGACTGGCCACGACGTGCTGATAGACGGCGGCCGCCCCCCTACCGTCGCACGGCTGCCCGGCCTGGCTCATGGCGTCGACCCCTCGCCGGCGGCGCCGGCCCGTGAGAGGAAGGTCTTGACGCTCTTGTTGAACTCGCGGCGCGTGAGCATGACGCGCCGTCCACACTTGGCGCACTTTAATCCGATATCGGCGCCGATGCGCAGTACGAGCCACTCGTTGGCGCCACAGGGGTGTCCCTTGCGGAGGGTCACCACGTCGCCCACCTGCACGTCAACCATGTCGTTCGGCCCTCGTCACACGGCATCATCGGGCGCGCCAGGACCGGACGCGGCCTCCGGGGCTTCCGCCTCGCCCGGCTCGTAGAAGAGGAGGATCGTGCTGCCGTAGCGCCGCTCCTCGACGAGGCGCAGGCGCCGCAGCGGCACCTCATGGTGCTCCTTGGGGTGGATCTGGACGATGACCGCCCCGTCCGACGCGACCAGGTCGCCGCCGTCCAGCGCCACCAGCGCCCGCGCCCAGATGTCGCGGTATTGGGGCGGCGCCACATAGACATAGTGGTACGCCGCCGTCCCCGCCTCGCGCTCCAGGAAGCGAAAGGCGTCGCTCTGCACCACCTCGGCGCGGTCGGCCAGGCCCGTAGCCTGCAGGTTGCGCCGCACCGTCTCGACCGCCTTGCGGGCGTTGTCCACGAACACGGCCAACTCGGCCCCACGGCTCAGCGCCTCGATGCCCACGCTGCCGGTGCCCGCAAAGAGGTCCAAGAAGCGGGCGCCCCCCACGTCGCCGCCCAGGATGTCAAAGAGGGACTCTTTGACGCGATCGGTGATCGGCCGGGTGCCCTCACCCGGCACGGGCAGCAATCGCCGCCCCTTGGCAGCCCCCGCGATGACGCGCAAGCCACACGCTCCTTCCAGTGATAACGGGGAGAGTGTAGCATGGCGACCGGATCCGGTCAATCGGCGATGGTTGTGGGTTGTGAGTTGTGCGTTGCCTCGGTGGTTACAGGTTCCAGGTGCCAGGTTACAGGCTTCAGAGCGCCCACCCGCTAGAGTCTGTAACCTGGCACCTGAAACCTGTAACCTGCTGCATACCAGCAACTCACAACCCATAACCCACAACTGCCCCCCTTCGCTTGACCCCATGCTGCTCCCACAGTATGATCGGCCCGAATCGTGAGAGGGGCCCAACGATGCCTTCGTCATGGAGTAGCACCTTCCGGCGGCGCGCGTTCCTGGGCGCGCTGGCCGGTCTTTTTATCGTAGCCGGTATATTGGCGACGCGGGCACTGGTGGCGCGGGAGGAGGGAGATCCTACCGTCGACGCCAACGAGCCCCCCGCCACCGTCGCCCCGTCCCTGACGGCCGAGCTTCTGCCGACGTTCACGCCCGGCGCGACGCCCACCGCTCCCGCAACCGCGGCGGCTCCCGAAACTGCGGCGGCAACCGCATCCGCGGCGGCAACCGAGACGCCGACCCTGCCCCCCACCGATACACCCACAGAGACGCCAACACCGACGCCGGCGCCCACCGATACGTCGACGCCCACCCCGCAGCCCCTCCCCACGCCCGACGGGGTGCCACGCCGCATGCGCGTGCCGATCCTGATGTACCACTATCTTTCCGCCCCGCCGCCGGGCGCCGACGCCGTACGCCGCGGGCTGTCGGTGTCGCCGGAGCAGTTCGAGCAGCACCTACGCTACCTGCGCGAGGCCGGGTACGAGACGATCTCGCTCCACGACCTGGCGCTGGCGCTGCAGATCGGCCACCCGTTGCCGGAGCACCCCATCGTCCTCACCTTTGACGACGGCTACCGCGACAACTATGAGCGGGCGTTCCCCCTCCTCCGGGCGTACGGCTATACCGCCACGTTCTTTCTCATCACCGGCTTCATCGACGACGGCAACGAGGCGTACGTCACCTGGGACCAGGTGGTGGAGATGCACGAGGCGGGGATGGAGATCGAGGCCCACGGGCACACGCACCCCGATCTGCGCGGCCGCGATGTGGATTACCTCGTGTGGCAGGTGCTAGGCGCCAAGGAGGCGATCGAGGCGAGGACGGGGGAGCCGGTGCGTTTCTTTTGCTACCCCTCGGGGAAATATGACGATCTCGTCATCCGTGTGCTACACTCAGCGCACTATTGGGGTGCCGTGACGGTGAGCCCGGGCGTGGAGCACACCTCGGACGGCATGTTCGAGCTGTCGCGGGTGCGCGTCCCCGGCGACCTCACCGCCGCCGGCCTGGCCGCGACGCTCAACGCGTACATGAGAGCCCCATAGCCACACGCATTCCTTTGTAGTGACGAATTCATTCGTTCTACCCTCCGTTAAGTGAGATATCACGCACATTGGTGAATCTCTGTTACTTAGAATGGATGAACGAATAAATTCGTTACTACATATTGAAGCGATGCGTGTGTGCTAGTTTCTGGTGGCAACTTCAGTCGCCTCTTCTTTGGAGATAGCCCGTGTACCTCGACGCCCTGACCATCGCCGCGCTGCGCGACGAGTTCGATGAGCGCCTCACCGGCGGGCGCGTGCAGCGTATCGTCCAGCCCTCCGAGCTGTCCATCGGCCTGGAGGTCTATGCCGGGCGCCGCCACCAGCTGCTGGCCTCGGCCGAGCCCCAGTCCCCCCGCGTCCTGCTGCTGGACGACAAACCGCGCCGCGGCGTGGACCGGCCATCGCCGATGCAGTTGCTCCTGGCCAAGTACGTCCGCGGCGCCCGGCTCGAGGGGGTGCGCCAGCCCGAGTTGGAACGCATCCTGCGCCTCACCTTTACCGGCGAGCACGGCACGGTGCACCTGGTGTGTGAGCTGATGGGACGCTACAGCAACCTCATCCTGGTGAGCAGCGACGGGTTCGTGATGGACGCCGTCAAGCGCGTGCCCGCCACCCTGAACCGTTACCGCGTTACGCTCCCCAACCACCCCTACGTGCCGCCCCCTCCCCAGGAAAAGGCGCACCCCCTGCTCATCACGCCACACGACCTGCTGGTGATCCCCGCCGAGGGGCCCGTCTGGCGGCGGCTCGTCAACCGCGTGCTGGCCATCAGCCCCCTGGTGGCGCGCGAGATCGTCCATCGCGCTACCGGCGACGCCGAACGCGACGGGGCGCTGGACCCCGACATGGCCGCCGCCATCGTGCAGGCCACCGTCGACCTGATGCGCCTCACCGAGACGCGCGCCTGGACGCCCTGCGTGGGCCTGACGCGCGACGACGGCGCCGCGGCCCCGGTGGCCTATGCCGCCTATGACCTGACCCATTGGCCCGAGCGCGAGCCCGCCGATGGCATGAGCGCCGCCATGGCGCGCGTCCTGGATGCCGCCCGTCCCTTCGACGCCTACAAACAGGTGCGGACGCGGCTGCACGCCCTCGTCGACGACCAGATCCACCAGCAGGAGGTGCGCCTGGCGTCGATGCGACGTGCACTGGTGCCCGAGGAAGAGATCGAGGCGGTGCAGGCCAAGGGGCAGGCGATCCTGGGGATGGGGTGGTCCATTCGGCCGGGGCAGGAGGCCCTGGAGATCGAGCCGGCGGACTGGGGTCTGCCGGCGCCGCCTGATGGAGGTATGGTGCGTATCCCGCTCGACACTGCGCTCTCACCGTCCGAGAACGCCCAGGAGCTGTTCCGCACCTACCGCAAGATGCGCGCCGCCACCGAGGGGGTGCCCGACCTCATCACGCGCGCCGAGGCGGATTTGGCCTATCTGCGGCAGCTGCGCAGCGAGGTGGACCTCGCCGAGGATCGGCCCCAGCTCGACGCGGTGGAGGGCGAGCTGGCGGAGGCGGGATTTCTGCCGCGCCGCCCCAAGGCGCCGCGCCCCTCGGCGGCCGGCGCGCCGCTCAGCGTCCACGCCACCGACGGCACCCTCATCCTCGTGGGGCGCAACAGCCGGCAGAACGATGAGGTCACCTTTCGCCGGGGCGCGCCGGAGGACCTGTGGCTGCACGCCCACGGCGTGCCAGGGTCCCATGTCATCGTCAAGTCGGGCGGCGCCGCCGTCGCTGAGGACACCCTCCTCATGGCGGCGCGGCTGGCCGCTTACCATTCCGCGGCGCGCCACGAGGCACAGGTGTTGGTGGACGTCACCGAGCGACGCCACGTGCGCCACATCAAGGGGGGACGCCCGGGGATGGTCACCTACTCCCACGAGCGGACCGTCACCGTGAGCCCGGTGGAAGGCGGCTGGGAGGAATGAGACGCCCGATGCGGCTGACCCCCGCCGCCTTTGAGGCGCTGGTGGCCCGCGCCCTCGATGACTTGCCGCCGTGGGTGCAGGAGCGCATGGACAACGTGGCGGTGATGGTGGTCGGCTGGCCGACCCACGAACAGATGCGCTCCGTCGGGGTGCGGCGCGGGCGGTTGCTGCTGGGGCTATACGAGGGGGTTCCCATCACGCGACGCGGCCGGGGGTACAACCTGGTCTCCCCCGACCGCATCTACCTCTTTCAAGGGCCGCTGGAACTCGTGGCGCGCGGCCCCGACGACCTCGTGCGCCTCGTACAGGACACGGTCATCCACGAGATCGCCCACCACTTTGGCTTCTCCGACGACGACATCGATGCGCTTCAACGTGAGTGACACGTATAGGTTGCGAGTTCCGGGCCGTTACGGTCGCAGGTTACAGGGTTCAGGTGGCAGGTTGCAGGCTTCAGCGAGATCACCCACATGAGCCTGTAACCTGCAACCTGTGACCTGTAACCAGCATCGACCCGGAACCCGCAACCAGTTGGTTTTACGATTTCGCGCCGATGTGGACCGTGACGGTCTCGCTGGTGGTCGTGTTTCCCGCCGAGTCGTAGGCAACCACGTGGATGCGGCGTGTGCCCCACGGCTCCACGGGGAAGGCGCCCTCACCCTCCGCGCGCCTGAGCATCCAGCGCGCCGTGTAAGGCGACACGGTGCTATAGCCAAAGAGCTGGTCGTCGATGTAGAACTCGACCTTGTCCATGGAGACGTTGTCCTGGGCGTCCACCTGGATGCTGATCCACTCGTCGGCACCCGGGTAAAAGAACTTGTCCTGGGTGGGCGCTTGCACCCGTACGGTGGGCGCGACGTTGTCTACTAGCACCTGCACCGCGGCATGGCGCTCGCCGCCATCGGCCACCACTACCAGGCGCAGCGTGTACAGCCCCTCGAGGCCGTTCGTGTCCCAGTGCTCCAGCACGCCGTTGTCCACCGCCTCGCCGTGCTCGCCGCCGATGGGTATCCACTGCTCCGGCGCACTCCCCTGGCCGTACTCGAGCCGATAGCGCTGGAACCCGCCCGGCCGAGCGTTGCCGATGACGGGCATGACGCCCCTGGCGCCGCCAAACTGCGCCGGCTGGAGGATCGCCACGTCCGTGCCCGATAGGTCCGGGCCGTGGATGGGGCAGTATTCCTTGGGCGGCTGGGGGATCCCCTGTTCGCGTACCCAGTCGTCGGCCTCGGGGGGATAGATCGAGAACACCTGCTGCTCGACGAGTTCCGGCGGGCAGTAGGCCGTCGCCAGCTGGCCCGACTCGCGGCAGATGCCGACCGGCCGATGGACGTCGTCGTGCTCCACCGGAACCGTGCCCTCCATGAACAGCTCCTGCATGCGGCCGGGCGAGAACTCGGTGGGGAGTTTGCCCGAGACGCTGTCCACGATGGCCGTCACGATCCCCTCGGGCCGGTGGAAGCTCTCCACGGGCAGGCCGTCGTGGAGGTATTCCATCACGTCGTGCCAGATGGGCGCCGCGACGCGCACGCCGCTGGCATTCTTCATCTTGGTGTGGTCCGTGTTGCCCACCCACACCGCCGTCACGTACTGGGGCGTAAAGCCCACCGTCCAGCCGTCATAGTAGTCGTTGGTGGTGCCCGTCTTGGCGGCGGCGGGCCGATCCTTGAGCACCATCGGGCTGCTGGCCCCAAACCCGGGCGTGCGCGCCTGGTTGTCCGAGAGAATGTCGGCCACCAGGAAGGCAACCTCCGATCGGAGCACCTCCTGGCGCTGGGGCTGCTTGTACTCGTAGAGCACCTGCCCCTTCGCGTCCTTCACCTCCAGGATCGAGACGGGATCGAGGCGCCGGTGGCCCTCACGCACGTGGCCGACGGCCTGCTCACCGACCAGGCTGCCGCTGTTGGCAAACACGCTAAAGGCGTATGCCATCTCGAGCGGGCTCACCTCAGCCGCGCCCAGGGAGACCGACAGGCCATAGTGCGGCGCGTTCAGTGAGGTGACCCCCATGGCGCGGGCCGTCTCGACGACGCGGTCGATGCCCACCCAGTGAGCCGCCGCCACCGCAGGGATGTTGTACGAGCAGGCCAACCCCCGTCGCAGCGTCATCGGCCCGTGGAACCGCCGGTCATAGTTCTCGGGAACATAGGGAGCGGGGTTGCCGCCATCGGGAAAGCTGGTGCGCACGTCCATCACCATGGTGGCAGGCGTGTATCCCTGGCTGAAGGCCGTGGCGTACACGTACGGCTTGAAACTCGAGCCGGGCTGTCGCGGCGAGACGGCCATGTTGACCTGCCCGTCGATGGACTTGTCGTAAAAGTCCAGGCTGCCCACCATGGCGATGATCTCGGCCGTCTTGGTGCCAAGGACCACCACCGCGGCGTTATGGGCGTTATGAGACTCGCGCAGCGTGTCGATCTGCGCGCGCGCGATGCGCTCCGCCTCGGCCTGCGCCTCCAGGTCGATAGTGGTGATCACCTGCAGGCCGCCACCGTACACCGCCTCGGTGCCATACCTGCGCTCCAGTTCATCGCGCACGTACATCACAAAGTGCGGCACCTTGATATCAAAGCGCGGCGGCGCCAGCACGAGGGTCTCCTGCTTGGCCGCCATCGCCTCGTCGGCGGTGATATAGCCCTGCAGGAACAACTCGTCGAGCACCACCTCCTGGCGCTTCTTGGCCTCCACGGGCTCGTCGATGGGGTTCATGGCCGGCGATTGGCCCAACGGCACGAGCATGGCACACTCGGCCAACGAGAGTTCCTCGACGTGCTTGCCGAAATAGGTCTGGGCAGCCGCCTCGACCCCAAAGGCCATGCGCCCATACGAGATGTTGTTGAGGTACCACTCCAGGATCTGGTCGCGCCCCTCGACACCCGGGTAGCGGCGCGTCAGCTCGAACGCCAAGATCATCTCCTTGATCTTGCGCTCGTAGCTGCGCTCCATGCGCTCCTCGGGAGTCATGATGACGTTGCGGATGAGCTGCTGGGCGATAGAGCTGCCCCCGCCCAGGTTCTCGCCCGTGAGTTCACCCCATACCGCGCGGCCGACGCCCTCGATATTGATGCCGAGGGGGTTGGTGTAAAAGGTCTTGTCTTCCATGGCCACGGTGCCGTTGCGCAGGTGCGCGGGGATGCGCGCCAGGGGCACCTCGGTGCGCCGCCCAAAGTCGGGGGGGATGAACTCATAGAGCAGCGTCTGGCCGGTGCGATCGTAGATGCGCGTCGTCTCGAACGTCTCAGCGCTGCGGCGGCCGATCTCTTCCGCGGAGGGTAGATCCTGCACGTAGAAGGCATAGACGCCAAACACCGCCGCTACGCCCGAGAACGCAACCAGTACAAAAGAAAGTAGAGTGATGGCCATCACCGCAACAGCAAAGCGGAGGGCCCAGAGCCCTCCCCTTTGCTGTTTGGACCGCGCGATGACGAGTCGTCGACGACGACGAATCAGAGCGACGTCCATGTGGTATTATTCCTCGTCCGAGTCGGATCCGTCCTGATCGTACTCATCCGAGTCCAAGTCGAGATCCAGGTCGGTCTCGGCCGCCAGATCGACCGACAGGTCGGTGGTCAGCCCACCGGCGAGGAACTCGCCGCCAAGCTCCTCCAACAGGGCGGTATCGATCCCGCCGAGGTCATCGAGGTTCTCGAGATCCTCAGCCACCGGCGCCTCTTCGAGCTGACTGCCGTTCTCACCGGCCCGGAAGCCGGTGCCGGCCGGGATCAGCTTGCCGATGATGACGCTCTCCTTCAGGCCGCGCAGCTCGTCCACCTTGCCCTCGATGGCGGCGCTGGCCAGCACGCTGATGGTGTGCTGGAAGGAGGCCGCCGACAAAAAGCTATCGGTGTTGAGCGCCGCCTTGGTGATGCCCAACAGGATGGGCTCCGCCACGGCGGGCTCGCCGCCCTGCGCGATGATCTCCTGGTTCATGGCCTCGAGATCGATGCTGTCCACCAACTGACCGGGCAGCAACTCGGTGTCGCCACTGGAGGTGACGCGCACGCGGCGCAGCATCTGCCGGACGATCACCTCGATGTGCTTGTCGTTGATCGACACGCCCTGGGAGCGGTATACGCGCTGGATCTCGATGACCAGGTACTCGCGCACCGCCTCGACGCCGAGGATCGAAAGGATCTCGTGCGGGTTCTTGGAGCCCTCGGTGATCATGTCGCCGGCGTTGATCTTTATGCCGTCGATGACGCGCAACCGCGCCGTCACCGGGATCTCGTACTCCCGCTCGTCGCGATCCTCGTGGATCACGTACGTGGCGTCCTCCTCGATGCTGATGCGGCCCGAGGCCTTGGCCACGATGTCCTCCTCACCCTTGCGATGGGCGAGGACCTGGCCTTCCTGCACCTCGTCCCCGTCCTCGGCGTCCACGGCATAGTTGCCGGGCACGTGGTGTGGGATGCGGCGCAGTTCCGAGGATACGATGCGCACCCAGCGCTGGTCGCCCTCGGCTCGTATCTCGACGCGCCCGCTGATGTCGGCGATGATCGCCTGGCCGCGCGGGTTGCGCGCCTCAAACAGCTCCTGCACGCGCGGGAGACCCTGCGTGATGTCGCTGGCGCCGGCCACACCGCCGGTGTGGAAGGTGCGCAGCGTGAGCTGTGTGCCGGGCTCGCCGATCGACTGGGCGGCGATGATGCCCACCGCCTCACCGATCTTGACCTCGCCGCCGCGGCCCAGGTCGCGCCCGTAGCAGTGGATGCACAGGCCATGTCGCAGCGTGCAGGTGAGCGGCGAGCGCATGTTCGCCTTCTGGACGCCCGCCTCCTCGATGGCGCGCGCCAGATCATCGTCGATGGGCTGGTTCGCCTCGCACAGGATCTCACCCGTCTTGGGGTGGACGATGGGCGCAGCCGCATAGCGACCCATGAGGCGCTCGGCGAACGGCTCGCCGGCCTCCTGGGCGCCGCGGGCGGTCACCCAGATCCCCTGGCTGGTCCCACAGTCCTCCTCATGGATGATGACGTCCTGCGCCACGTCCACCAGGCGCCGCGTCAGATAGCCGGCGTCGGCGGTTCGCAGCGCCGTGTCGGCCAGACCCTTGCGAGCGCCGTGGGTCGACAAAAAGTACTCCAGCGCGCTCAGCCCCTCACGGAAGTTGGACTGGATCGGCAGCGCGATGATGCGCCCCGAGGGGTCGGCCATCAGGCCGCGCATGCCGGCCAACTGCCGGATCGGCTGGATGCCGCCCTTGGTGGCGCCCGAGTTGGCCATGATCCCCAGCGAGCTGTAGGGATCGAGTTCGCGCGCCACGGCGGACGTCACTTCCTCGGTGGCCTCTGTCCAGAGTTCCACCGTCTTGACGTAGCGCTCGTTGTCGGTGATCAGGCCGCGTCGGTACTGCCGCTCGACCTCGGTCACCCGAGCGTTCACATTCTCCAGGATGCGCGCCTTCTCCTCCGGCACTTGGATATCGTCGATGGCGATGGTCGTGCCCGAGAGCATGGCGTACTTGAAGCCGATGTCCTTGATGGCGTCGACGAGTTCTGCCGTGCCCTCGAGGCCCAGCTTGCTATAGCCCTCGGCCACCAAGCGCTTTAGCGCGCTCTTGTCGAGTTCATGATTCACAAAGCGCAGCTCCTCGGGGAGCACCGCGTTGAACAGCACGCGGCCCACCGTCGTATCGAGGAGTTCCGCCTTGCCACGCGTGGGCTGGTAGAGGATCTTGATCTTGGCGTGCGGGTGCACCCGGCCGAGCGAATGGGCCAACTCGACCTCATCGAACGAGGAAAAGACCATCCCCTCGCCCTTCACCCCGTCCCGCGCCAGCGTCAGATAGTAGCAGCCCAGCACCATATCCTTCGCGGGGCCGACCTCCGGCTCGCCGTTGGCCGGGCGCAGCAGGTTGCGGCTCGAGAGCATCAGGTCGCGCGCCTCCTGGACCGCCGCATCCGACAGCGGCACGTGCACGGCCATCTGGTCGCCGTCAAAGTCGGCGTTGAACGCCGAGCAGACGAGCGGGTGGATCTGGATCGCGCTCCCCTCGACGAGCACCGGCTCAAAGGCCTGGATGCCCAGGCGGTGCAGCGTGGGCGCGCGGTTCAGGAGCACCGGGCGGGTCTTGATGACCTCCTCCAGCACCTCCCACACCTCGGGCACCTCGCGCTCGATGAGGCGCTTGGCTCCCTTGACGTTGATGGCGTGGTTGTACTCTACTAGCTTTTGCATCACGAACGGGCGGAACAGCTCCAGCGCCATGCGCTTGGGCAGGCCACACTGGTGCAGCTTGAGCTTGGGGCCAACCACGATCACGGAACGCCCGGAGTAGTCGACGCGCTTGCCCAGCAGGTTGCGACGGAAGCGCCCCTGCTTGCCCTTGAGCATGTCCGACAGCGACTTGAGCTGGCGGCGGCCACGCAGCGAGACCATCTTGCCGCGGCGGCTGTTGTCGATCAGTGCATCGACCGCCTCCTGCAGCATGCGCTTCTCGTTGCGCACGATCACCTCGGGCGCCTGCAGCTTGATCAGGTGCTTGAGGCGGTTGTTGCGGTTCACCACACGACGGTACAGGTCGTTCAGGTCGCTGGTGGCAAAGCGCCCACCATCCAACTGCACCATGGGCCGCAGCGCCGGCGGGATCACCGGCAGCGCCTGGAGGATCATCCACTCGGGCCGGTTCCCCGACCTGCGCAGCGCCTCGACGATCTGGAGGCGCTTGGTCGCCTTCTTGCGGCGCTGCTTGGAGCGCGTCGAGCGGATCTCCTGCCGCAGCTCTTCGGCCATCTTTTCCAGGTCGATCTGCGAGACGATGTCATAGACCGCCTCAGCGCCCATGCTGGCGTTAAAGACGCGACCCCACTTTTCGCGGAGTTCGCGATAGCGCGTCTCGTTGAGGAGCTGCCGCGCCCGCAGCGACATCAACTCTTCCTGCTGCTGCTCGAGGCGGTTGCGGATCTCCTCGATCTGTCGATCGATGTCTTCCTGCAGGCTCTCCTGACGAGCGTCCGCCCGGCGGCTGGCCTGCTCCTCCTGAGTGTCCAGCGGCGACAGGGCGCGATCGCGCTCCATCGAGGATTGCTCCTCGACGCGCGAGAGTTCATCCTGAACGATCTTGTTGAACGCGCTCAGGTGCTCGCGGCGGATGACGTCGCCCTTGGCCAGGATCGTTGTCTCGCTCGGCTTGAAGACGATGTCGTCGGGCGCGGGCCCGTCGCGATGGCTCTCCAGCAGCTCCCGTGTACGGGTGGCCTCGCTCATCACGGCCTCGATGGCCTCGTCGCGGCGGCGCTGAATCCCCTCAAGCAGCTCACGCTGCTGCGTCGCGACGGCCTCGGCGCGCTCGGCCAACTCGGCGCCGATCGCCTCGAGTTCCTCCTGCTGATCCTTGGTCAACCGCGAGATCTCGCGGTTCATCTCCTCCTCGAGACGTCGCATGGCACGATCGCGCGCCGCCTCGTCCACCGAGGTGATGATGTACTGCGCATAGTACAGCACGCGATCCAGGTTGCGCTGCGAGACGTTGAGCAGCAACCCCAGGTAGCTGGGCGACCGCCTGGTATACCAGATGTGCGCGATGGGGGTAGCCAGCTCGATGTGCCCCATGCGCTCGCGGCGTACGCGGGAATGGGTAACCTCTACGCCGCACTTGTCACACTTGATGCCGCGGAAGCGTACCTTCTTGTACTTTCCGCAGTAGCACTGCCAGTCCTTGGTGGGCCCAAAGATCGCCTCACAGAACAGGCCGTCCTTCTCGGGTCGGAGTCGACGATAGTTGATGGTCTCCGGCTTGGTAACTTCGCCGTGCGACCACTCGCGGATCTTTTCCGGTGAAGCCAGGCTGATCCGCAGGCTGTTGATATCGTTTATCTCCAAGTCGCCCTCCTCAGTAGAACCCTGTCACGGCCGCTCGGGACTCTACGAGTCCCTGACAACACGAAAAATCCCGGCGAATCTCTACTCCGCTTGGTAGCGTGCAGATCTACAAACCGAGACTCCTGTCATTGAGTATGACGACCACGGTGCCCCAACGGTGCGCCAGCGCCATAGACTGGGGAAAACGCCTGCGGTAGCATTGGATGTGGGGCGTGGCCTCTTGTCACAGCCTATTATTATAGGCAGAGCGATGCGAGTCGTCAAGTTCCGTTTTCGTGCGTTCGGCGCCACGGTACGCCGAACGACCCTTGACGGTCGCGCCCCCCCAACGCTATGATAGCGCCACGCACCCCGTATGCGATCACACAGAAGGGACGATAACCGAGCGATGAGGGTTCCGCGGGTGGTGGTGTTGCTCTTCATCATGGCATTGGGGTGCCTGGGCGGGGCGCCCCCGGCCGCCGCCAGCCCCGACCCGCTCATCGTAGTGGACGCGCCCCTCCGGCCGCTCGCCGAGCCCCCCGTCGCGGAACTCTCGGCCTACACCTGCACGGCCGCCGTCACATGCGAGGACGAGCAATGCGTCGTGCGCACCACGCAGCGCTATCACCTCTCCCTGCCCGAGGGGGCCGCGGCACACACGCTGCGCGTCGGGCTCCCGGCCCAGGCCCTCGGCCTACCCGTGTCCCCCAGCGACATCGCCCTGCTAGACGAGCAGGGCAGCGCCCTGTCCATCGTCTCCCACGACGCCGAGTACCAGGCCGTGTGGGAGGTTCCGCTGGAGCGTGGCCGCCGCCGCGTCCTCGAGCTGTCGTACAGCCACCCGACCACCACCGACCCCTTTATCATCTGGACGTGGGAGGCCGCGGCCCTCTCGGTGTGGGGCACGGTGCCCGCCGTGCACGGCGAGTTCGTCCTGCCCGTGCCGGCGCACGACGACGCCCTGGTGCGCGTCGACCCGCACCGCGCCAACCTCCTGGGAGAGCGCCTCTGGTGGGACTATGAGGCGGCTGCGGAATACCCGCCCCATCACGTGGTGGTCATCGCCCCGCCCGTCTGGGAGCGACTCCTGGCCGCGCGCGCCCGGGGCGCTCATCGCCAGGTCGCCGCCACCCTGGCTGACCTGCAGGCGGCCGCCCGGGCCGAGGCCATCCCGGGCATCGATTACGCCGCCGAGGTGATCGCCGAACTCCTGGCGGCGCTGGAGGCGAACCCCGGAGACACCGACGCCCGCATCGACCTGGCGGAGGTTTACCGATCGCGCGCCGAGGACGCGCCTGAGGGCAGACTCAACTACCTCCTGCTGGCAGCGCGCGAGTTGTCGCTAGCGCTCGAGGGCGACGGGCCGCGCTCGGAGGAGCTAACCACTGCGCTGGGACGCACCTACCTGGAGGCGGCCGAGGCCGCCAGCGCGTCGGGCGATCCCGCCGGAGCATTGGAGTACCTTGGGCTCGCCCGTGAGGTTGCCGGCACTCGCTTGGCGGACGAACTCGCCCATGCCGACGAGCTGACCCTCCACTGGGCGCTCAAACTCGCCGAGCAGGGACGCGTCAGCGAGGCCCTGGCACAGCTCGACGGGCTGCTGGCCCCCGCCCTGCACGACAGCCTGCTGCACTTTGCCCCGCCCCTCGTGGCGGCGCGCACCGAGGTGTCGCTGCGTCCATCGGAGAGGACGGTGCGCTATCGCCTCGAGGCCTACCCTCCCGCCGCGCCGCGGGTTCGGGAGCGCCTGGACGACCTCGTGCAGCGGCTGCACGAGGTGCCGTGCTGCGAGGTTGGGCTGGACGGCGACGGCGTCTCCTTGGTCCTCACGGTGCGGGCGCCGGGCGAGCCCGCCGCCCTCGAGGCGTGCCGTCGCGACGTGCACGCCACACTGGCGGCCGAGCAGGACATGGTAGCCGCCGTCGTGGCGGCGCCATGGCTGGCGGCGCCTTCGGCGTTCTCGCGCGAGCCGGAACTCTGGCACGAGCGCGTGCGCTACGCCGAGCGGATCGACACCACCGCCCTCGATGCGACCTGGCGCTCCGAGTCCGAATACGCCGGCTGGCGCTTGGTGGAGCTACACAGCGCGGCGCCCGCAGACTCGCGGGCACAACTCGAGCAGCAGCTCGCCCTCAGCGTAATGCGCGACCAGCGCCAGGTTTGGGAGGCGCTGCCATCGGCCAGCCAGTGGATCTACGACGTCGCGTTCGCCGACCACGAGGCCCCCGTGTCCGCGTGGCTGGTGGCGTGGGGCCAAGACCGCACCCTGACTCTCGACCGCGCCATCCCCCACTGGGGCGACATCCAGATAACGGCGCTCGCCATGGCCGCGCTCCTCGCCGTACCCCTCATCGCACGCCGCCTCTGGCGCACACTCTGTTCGCGGCCGCAATAGCCGCCACAAGTTTACGATAGCTTTACCCACGAGCCCGCAAACATGCGCTATGATGGAGCCGAGACGCAGAGATGCACCGGCCTCGCCCGCGCAGGTTATGCCGGGGACGCTGGCCAGCAGACCGAGAAGGAGGCTGGAAGATGCGATACAACCGCCGGCTCTTGGTGAGCGTGCTGGCGATCATGCTCGTCGTGGTGACGCTGGCCCTACCGATGACGGCCTCGGCAGGTGGGGCATTTCACGGATATGGGTCCATGTACGTGCCCGCGGGCACGACCGAGTCGCACACTCTCATCGTCGGGCGCGTCAGTGTGACGATACCTCCCGGAGCCATGCCGGAGGGTGGGTACGTCTCCCTGAGCGTGTTGGAAACGCCCAGTGGCCGCTTCAAAGCCGATTTCCTGCCCGATCGCGACTTTGACAAGCCGGTGATCATGGATTACCAGACGGCGCCCTGGGTAGAGTTTCAGGCCAAGAGGGGCGGCCCGCAGCGCATCTGGACGACCGACGGCAAGATCGAGTCGCAGCACTTTTCCCGGTACAGCGGATGGTTCTAGGGTAGCGACCCTTCCCTCCCCCCCACTCGAGGAGAGCGGGAGTCTCGAGGCGTGCGCAATGGCGCGCACGCCTCTTTCGTTACGCTCCGGCAGGGGCGGCTACTCTACCGCCTCGCGCAGCGCCGTGGCGGGGGGCGCGACGGTCTCTTGCCCCAAGCGCATCGCCTGGGCGAGCGCCGCGGCGATCATGACGGTGGTGGTGCCGAAAATCGCCACGTAACCGACCGTGTCGAGCAGCGCCCCGCCCAGGGCGGGAAGAAAGTAGAGCGGGCCGAGGACGGTATTCACCAGGCCATAGTAGGTGGGGCGTTCGTGCTCGGGGGCGATGTCGTAGAGGTACGTCATCTCGCTGATGCCCAGCGCCGAGCCCGCGATCCCCTGTAAGAAGAACACACCGCCGAACAGCACCATGGCAAAGGGTGGGACGCCCGCCGCCCAGACCGTCGCCAGCACCCCCTGCAGCGCGATGACCGCCACGGGCGCCATGAGGCCGAGGCCACACGCCAAGCGAAGCACCCACACGCTGCTGCGGCGGCGGCACTGTTCGCCCCAGTACATGTTCGACAGCACACGGGAAAAGGTGCGCACCGAGATATAGATCCCCGCCATGTGCGGCGGCGCCCCCAGCCGCTCGGTGGCATACAGGATGTAGAACGGGCCGGCCAATTCCAGCCCCGTGAGCGCCACGCGCACCCCGATGTAGCGCAGGAACTGCCGATCGGCGCGCAGCAGCGCCGGCGCCCTACGCACCTGCTCCATCACATCCACGCCCCGCGGCGTGATAGGGCTGCGCGGCTCGACGACGCCGACGAGTGACACGATGGCCAGGCCAAACCCCACCCCGGACATGAGCAGGAGGGTGGCATAGTTGCCCGGGAAACTGCTCACTCGCGGATCGAGCACCACGCGCACCACCAGCCCGGCCAGGAACCCCGCCACGCCCCCCGAGAAGGCGCGCATCGAGATGACGCTCGCCCGGCGGCGCGGCGGAACCATGCGCGCAACCAGCTCGGCGCGCGCCACGGCCGAACTGCCGGCCGCCACCCGGGTGATGAGGTAGAGCACGAAAAAGGCGGCCAGCACGATCCCTGGGCTGCGCGCCCCGAGATAGAACGTCAGGGCGGCGATGATGAGGTAGAACGAGCAGCGGACGACCTCCAGCCGCTGAATGACGGGCACAAAACGCGACAGGCTCTGCACGCGCCCCGCCGCCAGGAACTGGGGCGCCAGCCACCCAAAGTAGCGCAGCGAGGGGAGCAGGCCCACGAGAAATCCGGAGCCGCCGAGCATGCGCACGAACAGCGTCAGCACCTCACTGGCTTCCGTGAGGGTCATGGACGCTTCGACGCAGAACGAGTTCAGGGCGCTGAAGAGAATGTTGCGTCGGGTGACGCGCTCCGGAATACCGGGCACATGGTTGTCCAAGGGAGCACCGTAACTGAGGTAGTGGGGTATGGCTCCATTATAGGTCCGGCCGGACGCTCGTCAAACCTCGTCCGGTCGGGGTCCAAGCCCTCACCTGCCCCACCCCCGGGAGGTCTTCCCCGCAGTGAACCCGGTATGTGCGAGGGCTGCTGCGGGGAAAGCCTCCCGGAGGCGGGGCGGAGGCGAGATGCGCTCTCGTGGCGCGCCGTTACCGGCTCAGCCAGGCGCCGTCCACCTCGATGCTGGCGGCGTGGCAATAGTCGGATGCCTTGGACGCCAAAAAGACGGCCGCCCCCTGGAGGTCCTCGGGCGTCCCCCAGCGCCCCGCGGGGATGCGCGCCATGATCGCCGGGCCGCGCACCGGATCCTCCATTAGGGCAGTATTCATGTCGGTCATCATGTACCC
>ERZ747221.1779-NODE-1779-length-20650-cov-4.406261_pt1 | contig 20650 bp, 18 predicted proteins | sample MGYA00374949_ERZ747221 | MGnify/ENA primary metagenome ERZ747221 (study PRJEB28779, sample SAMN05720172) | bioreactor metagenome | isolation source: Anaerobic biogas reactor | place: USA:Washington, USA | collected 2015-08-08 ... | reverse complement strand
AGTGGCTGATCGGGCTGGTTTCGAAAACCAGTGTGCGGGTAACCGTACCGGGGGTTCGAATCCCCCCCTCTCCGCTTTATTGCTGTTTCCTCCGGGCTCTCGACAACCCCTCCACTGAGAGGGATCTGGCGGCCCGGAGGAAACTGACTTGCCCATCCAACCAGCACTTGCCACCTCCAAGCGCCCGATCCGCGCCCGCAGCACCAGCAAAAGCATCCATCCAAACCCGCCCGATCCGAGCCCGCAGCGCCCGCGAGGGCACTCGATCAGTGGTGGGCGTCCGACCTGAATGCTCGGGGGCCTCTGGTCAGACTCCGGCTCGACACGAGCCGGCTCTGTTACTCACTGCGCACGGGGCCGGCTCTGCTACTCAGTGCGCACACGGGCCGGTTCTGGTACTCACTACGCACACGCGGTCCACTCATCCGCGCTGGCACTTATCGGCCCTTCGCGCCAGTCTTGCCAATCGCTGCCAACCTTCCCCCCTCCGTCTCTTCCCCCCAACTTGACTTCAGCCGTAACCGGTCCCGTACAATGGTCGTGCGAGTCACCCTGTCAATCTTGATCTGTCTGCTGTCGTGCGGGTGCGCTGCTCGGCATGGCCAACTCGCCTGCTGCGATCCGTGCCCGGCCCCGCTCCCTGCCGCCAATCTGGCCCTCGGACCTTCGCGCGATGTGCTGACTCTGGCCGAGGCCTTCGCTGGCCGCAGTCTGGGCCCGGCCGTCGACATCGGCTATACGCTCGAGGACGCCAATGTATTCTCGGACGTTCAACTCGACGTGCAGTATTCATTCGGGCGATTCGGCGGGTTCGCACGCTACGCGCAGAGCGCCCGGTTTGTGACATTCGTCAGGTAGCAGATGGCTGCGGGCCACCTTTACCGGCCCAACCGCGGCCGGCCCGATTTGACCCTGGTTCCAGGCCGGCAATTTGTAGACAAATTGTGTGAGCTTTCCAGGATTTTTTTCGAGTTGGCTGCCTAGTATTGAGTGCCTGCCTTAGTTGCGGATTTGCGGGCATGACTTCGCCGGTCACTCTAGAGAGACGCTTTAAGGCACCTTGTCTCGGAGGAGATTCATATGAGGCTGTTTTCCGCGCCTATCTTGGGATTCGGAATGTTTTGCATGATCCTGGCCATGGATGCCAAGTGCGACTATCGGGACGTCGCCGGTGCCAGCTTGCTGGACGGGCTTTGGTTCGCGGCCGCGATATCCGCCGCTGACCAGGGCGACGCCCAATTGCAGGGCCAAATAGATGACTTGTCCGGCCAGGTCGAGGATTTGTCCGGCCGTACTCAGCCCGGCCCCGCTGGTTTGGCGTGCTGGGACCTGAACGGCAACGGCCAGCCGGATGCCGAAGAGGACATCAACGCCGACGGGGTGTGGGACGCCCGGGATTGCCAGGGCATCGCCGGGCAGGATGGCTCAGACGGTCAGAACGGCACAAACGGGGCCAGTGGCGCCAACTGCTGGGACACCATCGGCGACTACAACGCCGACGGGCAGTGTGACTCGCAGGACTGCCTGGATTGGGTAGTCGCGCACATCGACGTTTCGCCCGGACCCGCCGGCGATAACTGCTGGGACACGATCGGCGACTACAATGAAGACGGCGTGGCAAACGGCGACGACTGCCTGGATTGGGTTGCGGACCACACGCAGGTCGATGGAACTGGCGACAGTTCGATCATCGCGCGTGGCTACGTCGACAGCTTCGGCTACCTGCATGGAGGCCAAAATATCCTGAGCACCAACCTGATTCAGACCGAGCGATTCGACGTGGCCTATGAGGTAGTGGTCGACCTGACCTCCCTGGATGCAGACTTGCAGGAGCTGACTCCCAACGACTTCCCCGTACTCATCACCGTTTACGCCATCGCAGCCGATCCGTGGGCGTGGAGCTGGAACATTGCGGCGCTCGTGGCCCACTACCAGTATGACGGCGGAACGTCTCTAGACCGTGAGGCCGGCACGCTGACCTTGCGCGTCCACATCCTCAATGCTCAGAGCGGAGAGCACGTGGGCGCTAATTTCAGCATCGCCGTGCTAAAACCCTGATCCTTCGCACTGGCGAGGTGCTTCCACGGGCGGTCCGGCTTTTTTCCGGACCGCCCGGTTTTTGTATCACGAGGCGAGTTCACGCACGCTCAGCAAGAACACCCGGAAATCCTGCCCGGTGGACGAGAGCAGCAGCACCAGCACCGACAGTACCAGCATTAACGCCGTAACCGGCACAGCGATGCCCCGCATACTCGCCCGTGGGCGCGCCGCCAGCCACCACCCCGCCGCAATCGCGAACGCTGACAAAACCGACCAGAAGAGTACTTGATTTGTTCCCATGTTCTTCCCGCTCCTGAACTTGCACGGCCGGACCGTCCGAGAGTCTGATCACGCGACTTAAATATACGAATAGATTGCCCACGGCGCAAAATTCGGCCGCACCAGCCGAAGCCGCCGCGGATCGCGCAAAGCCCGAGGACCTTTTCTGGGACGAGACCTTTGCAGTGTCACGGTTACTTTCTGTAACGGCCACTGCTACAGTTGCTCGTCGTCGTCTTCCTCATCCGCGGCCCCCGACGGCGTAACCTGCGTGCTTTCCAAAACCTGGTTCAACCGCCGCCGGACCAGCGGCAGGAACATCACGTGCGGGATGCGGCGCAGCTCGCGCGTGCCGCTGGCGTTGTACACGATCAGCGTCCCCGCCAGCCCCAGCAGAAATTCCAGAACATCCGGGAAGGTCGTGCGAATGGTCTTGGCCCCGCGCCCGAGCGATTCATCCGTGCGGCCGAACGAGTAGTGCTCGAATTCGTTGTGTGTGATGCGCCAGCGATCATTGATCACGGCCCAGCACATCAGCAGCACGAACGGGACGAGCAGAATCACGCTGATCGTCAATCCCAGAGCGCGGTTGTATTGCACGTCCCGCTGCCCGAACCAGCGCACAATGTCGCCGAAAACGGTGATGTGCTTGACGTCCTTGAGCCATAGCCCGAAGACCCAGATCAGGGCCACCACCACCAGCCAGAATATGAATTGGTTTCGGTCGATGTCCACGCCCAAAGCCATGATCACCACGACCGCCACCCAGATGTACACCCACCCCAGCGTTTCGAGCCGACCCGAATACGGCCTGACGACCCAGGCCCCCTCTTCCGCCGCCGGCTGAGCGTCGGCGGCCTGCTCACTCGGGCTGGCCGGCGGACAGGTAACTGTGACCGGCGGGGCGAATGGCCAAAAGACGAAGCCGGCCAATATCAGCGGCCAGACGAAAAACAGCTTCGGAAAACCAAAGAAGCGGACGTAATGCGCCTGCGTGGCCCGCTCTTGCGGCGGTCGGGCGGGTTGCCCAGGCGGGCCGCCCTCGTATGCCGCACTGGGATTATCGGGGCTTTCGCTCATGCTTGGCTCCACTCTGCACGCAGAGACGCCGGACTGGCCCTAGTCGTTAACTGTGATCCTCGGCGCAGGACCGAAAGCTTCCAGCCGAGCCGCGATGTGCTCCGCGGCTTCATCGTGGGCATAGGCTTCGGCTTCGCCAACCTTCGCCACGTGGGAATCTTCACCCGCCGCCCATACCGCCAGAATGCTGGGAAGCAGCCAAGCCAGATTAGTGACTGCGCCGGCGCTATCGGCCAGCAGCGCGGCGCTCGACGCGGCCAGGAGACCACCCATCAGGTGCGCCGGCCTGGCTACCTTCCGACGCAAGAGCGTCAGACCCGCGATGATGGCCAGCACCCCAGCCGCGATCTTGGCTGCTTTTTGCACCAGCGGCCACCAGCTCTGACCGCCTTGGCCTTCCCCACGCCAAACATCCCAGACGCTCGGCAGCGTGCCTTGCAGCGGCTCGCGGGTCAACCAGGTCTGTTCCAGCAATGTTCGCAGGCTGGTCCACACTTGAGTGCCGATCGTGGCCCTGGCAAGCTGTGCCCGATAGCGGGCGTTGAGCTCCTGGACGGCGGTCTCGGTCGGTTCGATCTTCCGAAACAGCAGGCTTTCCGGCCGGATGTCGTCGACCAAGAACACCCGTCGCTCGTTGTCACGCGCCGTGGTCGGGTCGAGCTTTACGCTTTCAGCCTCGATTAGCAGCTTCCAGAACGGCCGCAGCCAGCCATGCACCAGCACCGGGCTGTCGCCCTCGCGTTTGGCCACATGCAGCATGCCGTCCTGACCCAAGTCGGCCGTATACGGCGGCAGTTGCTCCGCGCGGAGCAGCGCGCCATCGGCCCGCGGTACGCTCGGCGGCGTGAGCCAGGTCAGCAGCGCGATAGCTCCGGCCACGCCGCCCAAAAGCCCCGCCAGACTCGCGAACGCCTGAAGACCGCTGCGGAAGAAATATCCCAACAATACGGGGATCGACAGCCAGGCCCAGGGCCACGCCACCCCTGCCAGCACCGCCATCACAAGCGCGAAAAACCCCGAAATCCCCGGCACCAGCGCCAAAGCTACCGTCCACGCCAGCAGCGCGGTGGCCAGCATCACGTTCGGCTGCGTCAGGCATTCGAGGGCGCCCGGAAAGACGCAGAACACCGTAGCCAACGTAAAACCAATGAGCGGTGAATGCAGCCGTGACCCGATCACATACAGCGCCGCGAGCGTGGCGACGAGCAGAATTGCGTTCACCAACCGGGCAGCCGTAAATTCGCCTTCCTCCCACCAAGTGCGGTCCTGCCAATCCTCGTAGTTGCTCCAAGTCATTCGTGACAGCCCAGGCTCGTCGCCGGCGTACAGGGGCGGCAGGACTTTCACCGCCCCGGCTTCGAGCATGTACAGCAGGGGCGACTGACGGTCGTGCGGCTCGGTCGCGCCGTACGGCAGCTTGCCGGTGTGGGCCATGTAAAGCCCACCCGCCAGGCCGTCGCGCGCGGCCGGCGTCATCGGGCTGGTGACAATCCGGTTGGCAGCCACCGCCAGACCGGCCACCAACAGAACCAGCAAGGCCCCGCCCGCGACGTTGGAGGGCAGGCGGCGAAGCGGAGCCGAACCAATACACATGAAGCCGCGCAGCAACCAGTAACCGGCGGCCACGCTCAGCAGCACATACGACCACCATTGACCGGTCTGCCCGAAGGCCCAGTGCGGCAGCCGCGCTTGATCGGTTCGCAGGGCTAACAGCAGACAAGTCGCCGCGAGCACCAGTCCGTCGAGATTGCGCTCGGAGAACAGCGGACGGAGCCTGAACGTCAGGACGAGGATTACGACTATGGCAAACCAGGTAAGAGTGGGGCCGTCCAGTTGCGGCCAGAAGTCTGTCGGAGCAATGAGCGTCGTCTCGGTCGTGCCCGGCGCCGGCGGCCCCTCTTCCTCCGCGGTATCAGCAGCTTCAGCGGCGTCGCCCGGCGGTGTGATTGCCTGCGGGGCGTCCGGCGGGGCCGGCTGGCTGGCTTCGGCCGGCTCAAGCTGGGCGGCGGCGGGAGCCTCAGGTTGCTGCGCCACGGCGGAGGCGGTTGTGGCGCCCCATGGGGCTGCTGCCAGCGCCAGCAGGAGAACCGCGATCCTGGCGTTCAAGGCGGTGTGCAAAAACGTCCGCATATAATGCTCCCTTTGACGCACGTTGCCCGCAAACAAGCGCCCCACAGGCCCTAGGCATCCTACCACGCAGCTTAGAACCCGTACAACCCCGGCGTCCGGAGCAGCGCCCCGGAACTCGCCGGGTTAGTTGTTTATACAAACGCCACCTTTGACGGATGCCAACGGCCCATCACCGGCACGGCTTGGCGGATGCGGCCGTTCTGCATCCGAGAATCATGCCACCGCAAGAACAGTCTCGACAACGCGGATCGTCAGTGACATAAATGCGACCGGTTGACCAAACAGCACGAGGCTGCGATAATCATCTTAAGCAAGCTGACAGGCCCCGGCAGTCCGTCTGCCGGGGCCTGTTTTTTATCTCTCGAGCGTGTCAGCACCCGGTGCCGCATGCAGAACGCGCAACCCATATCCCCTACTTTGACCCCGCCATGGTCCACGCTGGCCCGCGAGTTGTTGGTTCTGGCGCTACCGATCATCGGCATGACCGTCACACGCTTGCTGATGATCTTCGTCGATTTCGTCATGGTCTCCCAACTGGGCACCGAGGCCCAGGCCGCGGTCTCTCCCGCATCATTGCTGGTTTTCGCGATTGCGGCAGTCGGGGCCGGCGTCGCACAAGCAATCCAGACGTACGTGGCCCAGGTAGACGGGCGCGGCGAGTCGCGCCTGGCGGGCGGGTATGCCTGGCAGAGCTTGTACTTGGCCGCGGCATCCATCGTGGTCGTCTTTCCGCTATCCATCACGACCGATGCTTGGTTTGCCTGGTTTGTCCGTGTCGGTCAGCACACGCCCACGGTGGCGGCCCTTGAGGTCGACTACATTCGCATTGCCCTATGGTTCGTGCCGGCCGCCGTGGTCAGCTACGGCCTGGACGGGTTTTACAGCGGAGTTCGCCGACCCGGGATTTCGCTGGCAGCCGCTCTGGTGGCTTTGGCGGCGAACATTGTCGGCAACTGGCTGCTGATCTTCGGTGCGAACATCGGTCTGCCGGCGATCAGCCTTCCGTTGCTCGGGACAATCCCGGCTTGGAACATCGGTATCCCGGCCCTCGGCATCGCCGGCGCGGCCATCGCGACGGTGGTCGCGTGGACACTGCGCGCCGCCGTGCTCTGGGTGGCGCTCTTTAGGCCGGCCTTCGACGAGCGATTTCAGACCCGCCGCTCGTACCGGGTGAACTGGAAGCATATTCGCGGGTTGCTTCGCGTCGGCGGCCCAACGTCGCTGCAGTGGATCATCGATCTCGGTTCGTGGATCGTGTTCATGGCGCTCATCATGCCGCCTTTCGGCGAACAGGCGATGGCCGCAACCGGCATCGGGATGCAACTGATGCACTTCTCATTCATGCCGGCCGTTGGCGTGGGCATTGCCCTGTGCTCGCAGGTCGGGTTCGCCATCGGTCAAGGACGGCCGGATGAAGCCATGCGCCGAACGCGCGTGGCGCTGGCGGTCACGACCCTCTATATGGGCGTCGCCGGCCTGGTATTCTTGCTGGGCCGTCGCGAGTTTATCTGGCTGCTGAATGAGGATCCGGGTGTAATTCAGGCCGGCTCGTGGGTGCTCATTTGGGCGGCCATCTTCCAGATTTTTGACGCCATGGGGATCACGTTTATAAACGCGCTGCGTGGTGCCGGAGACACGCGCTGGCCAACGGCCGTGGCGCTGGTTTTGTGTTGGGGCGTGTTCGTGGGTGGCGGCTACCTGGTTTCGCAGACGTGGCCACAATTTGGTCTGAACGGCCCGTGGGCTACTTGTACCACCTACATCGTTCTTCTGGGGCTTATGTTGGCGTGGCGCTGGCGTTGCGGAGCGTGGCGTAAGATCAAGCTCTTCGAGTCCAGTTCGGAAAGCGTGGACCAAAACATGGACCGGCCGGCGACAGTAACAGAGGCGTCAGCGGGGGGAGCCACCGGCCGCTGAACGCCTCCAGATTTTGCGGCCAACCTATGAGGTCGGCCTATCGCCCGTTGACAGGCTACTGGTCCAGGACCAACGCGCAGAACCGGTCGACGTCGAAGACATTGATTCTGCCGTCGCCATTCGCATCCGCCTGCATGCGGTCGCCATCGGGGTATGCCTGTTTGTAGGCCTCGGGGTCCGTTAACGCCAAAACGAAGGCATGGATGTCCGACGCGTCGACCTTTCCGTCGCCGTTCATGTCGCCCACGGTGGGTGCGGGACCCAGAGGCGGATCATCATCGGAGTCCGATGGGCTATCGCCTGGATCGGTCTTGCCGGGGTCCGGCGTGCCATCCTGATCGCCGCTACCCGGGTCGGTCGAGTCATCGTCCGGGTTACCGACATCCGGCCCCAAACCATCGTCGTTCGTCTCGTCAATAATGCTGTCGCCCGACCCCTGATCTAGCCGCGGACATCCGGCCGGCAGCAGCAAGGTTACGGAAAACAGCAAGACCAACACGGCCGGCCAGCGCGCAAGCCGCGCAGCAAGAACACCCTGTAAACTCATGGTGAGACCTGCTCCTCTTCTCCACGAGCATCTAGTGCTCGGACTACCCCCCGCGTCATTACAAAACGTTATGCCAGGTGGTCCCAAAAATCAATCCCGCCGCGAAGGCACTTCTTGCTGCGGCTCGGGCGGTACGACGCCCCGCAGGGAGACGCGAAGCTATTGGTTCATACCCCAGGCAGAAAGTCCCAAACGAAAAGCGGGACCACCGGCGTGAGGTCTGCCGGCAGTCCCGCTTGGCTCGTCTATGCCTTTCTGGCTTACTTAGTCTCAAAATAGATTTGGGCAGTCTCGCTTTTATCGGCCTTCACAGTTAGAACTAGCATGTACTTCATGCCCGGATTGAGCTGGACGCCGGGCACTTCCTCACCTTTGTAGTTCTTCACTCTGAAGCCCGGGCCGGGGGCGCCGAGGTCGTAGGTCGTGTTCGGCTTCATCTGGGCCTCGGAGTCGTTGAAATTTCTGGCGGTCACCACGAATTCGGCATGGTCCGAGTAGTCGGCCTCAAACTTCTGGTGAATCTGCAAACTGACCATCGTTATGCGGCCGAACTTGTCGGGCTCCATGATCTCAAACTGCAGCTTGGGCGCGGTGCCGACGGCTTCCTTCACCTCGAACCGCGAATAGCCCGCTGCCGCCTTCTTGACCGTGTTCTGCTTGGCCTGCTGGCCGTCCAGCGTGATTTTGAGGTGACTGTCTTTACGCAGCAAATTCTTGCCCACGCTGAACGACGTCCAGCCGGCGCTGGACCCGCTGCAGCCTGCGACCACGAAAACTGCCGCAAATAGTGCCGTCGCTTCAATGATGCGCCGCATAATTCCTTCCTATTCACACAACCAGGGTATCAGACGACTCACACATCAGGTTCGACAGCCTGGCGCTTTGAAGTTGAGGTGTAGTGCTCCTGGTCCTATAAACAGCCCTTGGCCGAAGACGCAGACGGGCGTCGAAATTCGGCCGTCCCCTCCGCCGCCAGGACCTCTCCAAAATAAATGCGGTGGTAGTCACCCTGGTAGTTGGGTGCGATGAAGTCGGCCAGAAAATGCGCGGGTTCGAGATCGTCGAAATACACCTTGCGGCATTCGAGAATCAGCTTCGCCTCCGAAAAACCCGGACAGGCAATGCTGCTCAGGGTAATCGGCGTGAGGCCGCATTCGGCCATCTTCTGCGTGTCGCGCCCCGACCGTGTGCCCAGCAACTCCAGCGCCGCCCGGTGGGCCTGGTCGAAGGCGCACAAACTGAACGTATCAAAGCGCTCCATGAACTCACGCGTGTAACGGTGTGGCCGCACCACTACCATCAACAGCGGCCGGTGCCACATCACCCCCAGCGCCCCCCACGAAACGGTCATGCTGTTAAAGCCACCCGGCTTGTTTTCGCCGGCCGTCAGTAAAAACCAGCCCGGCTCCCAGGCCGCAAAAACGGGCAGGTGTAGTTCGTTGAGTGGTATCGCCTGGCGCTCCATGCTCGTTCTCCAAAGCTGCGATTCAGTGAAGCCACATACTCCACCCAGATGCGTCATTGTAGTAGCTGCGGCGGAGTTTTGATCAGCTCGGCGGCCACGTTCGCTGGGCTTGAAACGCCAAGGTACGCGTGGCCGGGGACCGCTTCGGATTCCCGGCCACGCTATGGCGGGTAAATACTCATGTGCCCCCCCGCCCGATCCAACGAGGGGATCAGGCCATTTGTTTTTCGCGCTGCGCCAGTTCCGCCTTGCCGGCCGGCGTCAGTGTCCAGCCGCGGTCAGAGCGCGCGGTGAGTCGCTTGTTCTTGAGTGTGCTCAGGGCGTTGGAGACGGTCGTGGGGCGGACTCCCGACAGTTGCGCGACCTTCGTCGGTTTGATTGGCCCATTGTCATTCAGCGTTCGCAGGATGGCCAACAGGCCGGATCCGCGTTTGCCCTTGCGCTTGCCACCTCCATGCGGCGCGCCGCGCCCGGCCGTTGCGAACCGCGCCTGCACGTTGGCCTCCAAGCCCAGGGCCGACTTGATCTGCTGCAACTCATTCTCGATTTCACCCAGCCGAGCGATCAGTTCCCGGCGGGCTTGCACGTACTTCTCTGCGACGTTGTTGTTCACGGCTCGGTCCTTCCACCCCGAAACCAACCCCTTCCAGCCCTCGATTAATGAGAAAAATACCCGCAAAGCCATTGAACGTCAAGCGCCGGCACTGACACGTCGTGCCAGTGGTCTATTGCAGAATTGACTACCGCTCTCGAATATGCAAGAGAGTCCGCGCAACACTTCTAGCGTCGGATCCGGCCACCAGTCCGCAAACTCTTCATCCCTGGCGAATCTTCGTCAGAAGAACGCCCGAATACACGAACTGGCCACCGCAGCACAACTGCGATGGCCAGTAGAACGACTGTCTTGTTTACTTCAGAACCGCCGGCAATGTAGCCTTCGGTTGCGGGGCCGAGGGCGCTTCGGACCGGCCTTTATGGCTTAGCCGCGTCAGTCTTGAACGTCTCGCCTTGCAGGTAATGGTCCAGCGTGCGAATCAGCTTGTCGTAGTCGGCCGGCGCCAGCCGGAATGCGCACTTCTGCTCGACCCAGCCTGCCAGGGGCGACGTGTCACCCGTCTTCTGTTCGATCTTTAGGTTTGCAAGCTCCCCATTCTTAAGCTTCAGGCTGGTGGTCAGCGGGGCGGTAAACAAGCCGTTGGCTTGGAAGTCCGCGCCCCGGTACTGCACAAAGCTTTCAGCTCGCAGCCCACTCAAAGTGTTTATCAGTTCGTTCACCTTATCCTGAGCGATCTTCACGAACGGATCCGGCGCAAACACCCATTCGCCGCCCTGCTTGGCAAACTCCAATGTGCCCGCAGGTTGAACCACCGTTACACCGACAACCTCGTCCGCGGCAAAGGGGAACAGCTTGCGATCCAGCAATTCAGCCGACAACACGCGGTAGACCGTGTCGTCCAGCTCGTATACGTACGGATCGTCATCGAAACGCGCGAAGGCCGTCTTCTCCCGCCGGCTGACGCGCAGCGTGTGCTCGTTGACTACCGGCGGCGCCGGCGGCCCTGCCTCGGGCTGCGTCGTCGCCTTTTCGGCGGCCGGTGCTTCCGTTGCTGCGAAGTGAATCGTCAGCTCAGGTTGATCCAAACCGTACCGGCCCTCATCACCCCGCGCCACAACCTTACGCGCTCGCAGATGAGAAAGGTCGTTGACAATGGCCCGCACCGGACCTTCATCGATCGGGACATCCAATGCCGCCGGCTTCCATTGGTCCTCTTCGCAAACCAACTCGTAGCGCGTGCTGCCGCGCTCAATCACCAGCCGCTCTATATTGTCCTCATCAATGGAGACAATCTTGCGCGAGCGCAGCGTCAGCGGCGGAACGACCATCCGATACGCCTGCTGAGCGCTAACCACGAACACCGTCGGCTCGCCCTCACGCTGTACGTACGCATTGCGCCCGCTCTTCGTAAGATTGCCAATCCGCAACGTCACCGGCTCCACACTGCCGCTGACGCTCACTGACACTTCGGCACGCGGCTCAGCCAGCCCATATTCCGCCAAGTCGGCCGGCTCGTCGATGTAATCGATCGCCCGCAGGTCCTCAAAAGCCTGCAGCAGATCGTTCACCGCGGCCGGCTCCAGGTCGGCCAACTCACCCTGACCCTGCCACTTGCCGCCCGTCTTCTCCAGCACGACCGTCATACCCTCGGCCGATAGCGACAACTTCTGGGCCATATTCGGCGCGACGCGCGTCACGCGCGAGTCGCGCAGCTTCGCCAGATCTGGGACAAGCGGCGCTACGTCCTTCTGCGCAACCGTCGCGACCCAATCCTGGCCGGCCAGTTTGACGTAACGGTTTTCCTTCTTCAGGTCCGCAAACCCGCCGATCTGCAAACCCACGTGCTCCGTAATCGTCTCTTCCTCGGGCTCGGCCGGCTGCGACGCACTCTCGTCCACCGGCTGCGGTTTGGTCCTCTTGGTGTCAGTCGTGACGTCCGCCACCAGATAGGGACGATCCAGCCCGTAACTCGCCAGCTCGACATTGGAGCCGCTGAGGAATTCGACCGCCCGCAGACCGGACAACTTACGCAGCAGTTCCATCACCGGTTCGCGTTCAGCATGCGACTTAATCGGGGCGTCAATCACCCACTGGCTGTCCGCCCCGCGCGCGAACTCATACGGCTTGCCCTCAACCTGCATCGTTAGCCGCACTGCATTGCTGGGATTGAGAGTCAGCAGCTTCTTGTCACGGTATTCGTCGAATTCCTTCTTGACCTGCGACTCCAGCTCGCGCGAGACAATGTGGATGTAACCCTCACCTGCCAGCCGCAGGTACGTGTCCGTGCTCATGGCCGCTTTCTGGCCGACTTCGAACTTGTACTCCCGCTCGTTCTTGTCGGTGAGCGTCACCGTCGCCACCGGCGGGTTCAGCCCCGCGTCGGCCTCGGTCGGTCCACCGGCCTCGCCCGGCTTGAACGAACCGCGCGTCTGCAGGCCGATCATAGTCGAAACCAGCCCATCCACCGTGTAAGTCTGCACCGGCACCGCCAGCGGCTCATCCGCCTGCCAGTTCTCCATCTGGTCCGGCTGCTCCGCCTTTGGCGCGCGGGAGAATACCAGCCGCGGCTTGTTCGGCCGCTCTACAGCCACGCGCACTATGCTCTTGCTTTCCGGAGCCGGGCTAAGCAAGGGCTGCGTGTCCTGTTTGCTCGGCGGCGCTACGGTAACCGCCGTCTCATCGGGCGCGGTCGACTTCGGATAGAAAACCCAGACGGCGCCCAACACCACCACCAGCGCCACCAGGAGCCCTGTAGTTTTAAAATTCATCCCTGCTATCTCCGTCGCACGAACCAAACGCACATTCCGACCAGCAGCGCCGAGGCCGGCCAAATGCCGAGCAGCAGCCACGGCAGACGGTTAGCCCAAGCCTCATCCAGTTTCGTCAGCCGCGGCACCTCCCCGCGCGGTCCAAGCGCGATACGGTTGGACTCGCCCGTCAGCCAGTGCAGCGTGTTGACAAAAATGTCGGTATTGGCCGGATAAAGCTGACCAATGACCAGCGCATTGCCGATCTGCATGAAGCCCGAGGCCTGAGCCACGTTGTCGGCCATGAACTGTTCACTGCCGAAAACAACGACCTTCTTTCCCGATGCGTCACTGGCGGCCACCGCCAGGGCAAAGGGGGCCCGGACGTCGTCTTCGCTCGGCCGCGTGCAGCCCTGATTACGCTTGATCTCCTCGCTGACCCTCATCAGGTCACCCAGGGCCCACACGTCTTGGGTATCCCTGACCTCCGCCAGAACCTGCACCTCCAGACCCGCGGGCCGGCTGGCCGCCTCCGTCACGCGCACCGGGCAAGCGGCGTAGAACGCCGCACGGTCATTCTGCAACGGCTCGGTGATCGGGTGGTCTGTCAACCGCACCGGACTTTCGGGGCCGCCCCCTGTACTCAGGATCGGGTCACGCGCGGCGGGCGCCCACCAACCCGGCCTCTGCGGATTGGGCGTAAACCGCCAGGCCACATACCTCGAGTCCACCTCGATGCCCCAGGTGCTCTTCAGGTACTCGGCATACTCGTAACCCCCGGAAGGTCCGCCGAACGGGCCCGCGGGCTGCTCGTAGCCGGCCAGGAAGATGGCCGCCCCGGAGGCATTCACCGCGTCCAGAATGATCTGCCGATCGGCCGGCGTGATGCCCTGTTGCGGCGACGGTTCCATCGGATTCTGCCGCGGCGGCGGCTCGGGCGGGAAGACCACGTATATGCTGCGGGTCGTGCCTTCAACCGTGGGCGGCGTCTTTTCCTTGGACACGTCCCAGTCGTGCGTTACGAAGTTCTCCTGCTCGAGAATCTGAGCCAGCTCCTGGTAAGGCGCCGTCGGCATCTGCCGCATGTTCATGAAGTTCATCTGCGAGTAGTCGGGCTTGATCGGCGAGGTCCCGCCAAAACGCGTGAACACCACCGCCGCCTTGTCCTTCTGCGTCAACTTGAGTATCGCCGACGAGATCGCCGACTCGCCCGCGAACACCCGGTCATCTCCCTCCGGCCCGACGGGGGCATGCCGGTCCTTCGGCGGCTGCCACAGCTCGTAATTGGACACGACCCGGGCTTCTTTCTCGCTCTCAACCAGCACCGGCGGGCCATGCTGCCAGCGCGTCAGCTCGGTGTGGATTTCCTCGAGCTTTACTTCCTTCAGATCCTTGGTCGCCTCCAACAGACTATCCGCCTCGGCCAGGACCTCGGCGTAGCGCGTCTTGGATTCCTCGAAAAACGTTCTCGCATCCGGCGTCAGCCCCGCTACCGACAGCCCCTCGCCGGTCATCCAGCCCGCCGTGTCCTCGGCGCGCAGTTTGGTCGCCTCCAGGAAATCCCGCACGCTCTTGATCGCCCGGCCATAACGCGGCACCTCGGCCCGCTCCAGCTCCTGGAGCAACTCTGGAATTTCATTGGAGTCCTGCAGTATCTTCTGCCAGTGATTGCGGATGATGTTCAGTGCACGGTTTCGCGCCACAGCCGGTTCCGATCCTTGCAAGGCTTCAAGCTGCTGCAGTTCGGCCGAAGCCAGCGCGCTGATCTTCTCCGACAAGGGCGGCAACTGCTTCTCAAGCGCTTCCTTGTGCGGCTGCGCCTCGTCGCGGTAGACCGGCAGTTTCTTGAGCCGGTCGAGCAGCTTGTCCGTCTCGGCTTTTTCCAGGTTCGGCTCAATTATGCGCGTCGTGATCCGCGCCCCGCCCACCGACTGATACAGGTCCATCAGGTCTTTCAGTTCCTGCCAGCGCTTGTACTGAAGCTTGTCGCGTTCCTTGTCTGGCTTGGCGAACAGGGCCGTAATGTAGATGTTTTGATCCAGCCCGCGCAGCATTTGCTCCGTCCGCGGGCTCAGACTGTTGATGCCCATGCTGGTCCAGTCCGCTTGCGCGTTAAAGCGCTTCGCGATCCAAACCACCCCGATCACCACTGCCAGCACCAGCAGCGATTGAACAGCGACATTGAACCCAAAGAGGAACCGGCGTTTTGAAGAAGTCATTGGTTCTGCTACCGCCATCGCCGCGACTCCACCACTTTGACCGTCAGAAACAGAAACAGGAACGCGGCCGCGATGAAGAAAACCACCCCGTCCAGCGCGACCTGGCCGCGAGCAAACTCGCCAAAGCGGCCCATGATGTTGACTTGTTGGAGAACCTCGCGCATCCAGCCCTCCACCTGGCCCACGATGAAATACGCAAACCACGCCACCAGCATCAGCGGAACCGCCCCCAGAATCCACGCCACAATCTGGTTATGCGTCAGGCTGCTGGCGAACACTCCGAACGCCGTAAAGGCCAGCCCCACCAGTATCAGACCCAGGTACGCCGCGGCGGCGCTACCCCAGTCCGGATCACCGAAAATCGCCATCAATACCAGGTAAATCAGCGTCCCGGCGATCATCACCAGGTAGAAAATGTATGACGCAAGGTACTTGCCGAGCACCATTTGCGTGTCGGTCACCGGGGCCGTCATCAAACTCTCAATCGTCCCCGTGCGGTATTCCTCGCTCAACGTCCGCATGCTGATCGCCGGAATGATCAGCGTCAGCACGAACGGCGTCCACATGAAGACGTCCCGCAGCATCGCCGGCTGCCCGGGCGTGAACGCCTTCGTCGCGCACACCAGCACCCCGGTCACGAGCCAAAAACCCGTTATCACGATGTAGCCGATCGGCGACCAGAAAAGGGAAAGCAGCTCGCGCTGCATCACCGCCACAACATTTCTCATAGTGCAATGCTCCTCGCAGGTCGCTTCCCGCTTATTCCTGCTCGTGCGCCCCGGTCACGATCTTGACGAAGAAGTCTTCCAGACTGGCCGCGTCGCGGTGTAGCTCACGCACCGCCCAACCCCGCGTGAACGCGGTCTGCGCGATCGTCTCCCGCAGGTCGCTCGCCGCAACCACCGCCAAACGCGTCCACCCGTCCCGGCGTTCCGCTTGCACGTCCGTCACCCCCGGCAACTGTCGCACGGCCGCGCCGATTTCGTCCGGAGCGCCCTTGATCTCGGCAATGACTTTGGCCCCTTCGCTGATCCGTTCGCGCAACTCGCTTGGCGAACCGGACGCGACCAGCTTGCCCTTGTGAATGATGATGATCCGCTGACAGGTCGCCTCGACCTCGGGCAGAATATGGCTGGAAAGTATGACCGTGTGATCCGGTGCCAGCTCGCGGATCAGCGAGCGCGTCTCGCGAATCTGCGTCGGGTCGAGCCCGACCGTCGGCTCATCCAGAATCAGCACCGGCGGGTTGTGCAACAGTGCGTCCGCCAGCCCCACGCGCTGCCTGAACCCCTTCGAAAGCTGGCTGATCGGCCGGTTAATCACGTCCTCCAGCCAGCAACGCTGCGTCACGCGGTCGATCGCCGCCTCCCGCGCCGTGCCATCCAGCCCGCGGAGCTTGCCCCGGAACCGCAGGTACTCGCGCACCCGCATTTCCGGGTACAGCGGAACGTTTTCCGGCATGTACCCGACCGCGGCTCGCACCGCCAGCGACTCCGTGAACACGTCATGGCCCGCCACCGTGGCCGAGCCGGATGTGGCCGGCTGAAAGCAGGTCAGTATGCGTATGGTGGTCGTCTTCCCCGCACCGTTCGGGCCTAGAAAACCGACAATTTCGCCATCGGCTACGGTGAACGAGATATTGTCCACCGCGCGATGAGTGCCGTAATACTTTGAGAGGTTTCGGACTTCGATCACGCCTGGTCCTCACATTTGAGCATCATGCCCGTCCCTGGTGAGCATCACGCCTGTTCTTGGTGAGCGTCACCCTGCCACTGGCGAATAAACACCCTATAGACGGTGCCGGAGGTCGGAACCGGTCGGAATTCGCAAACAAACCGCCCTGCCTCGCGAAAGCCGCCCTACCTCGCGAAGCCGCCCCGCTCGCCGAGGCTGCCGCACCGTACACGCCAACGCGAATGCGACGCGGACGCCGAATCTAAGAGTGCGTTACCGGACTGTCAAGTGAGCTGTCGCCCCCGTTGCCCCTCACCCCGTAAGCCCGCGCGCACCTGCCAACACGAGAAAGACCCGGGGTCTGTCTCGCCCGGACTGCGCAGAACGCGCGCGTGTTCTATTTCCGGATTGGACTTCTGATCCTTTTGGCCGCTTGGATGCGGGCCATCGACCGCCTGGACCAGGGCCGCGATCAGAACTGTTCGCGGATGATCCGTTTGAGTGATTTGCGAGCCTTTCTGCGGCGGCGCTCGGAGGGCTTCTCGTAATAGCTGGTTCGTTTGATGTCGCGCGTCAGGCCTTCCTTCTCGCAGAGCTTTTTGAAGCGACGCACCATCTGCTCCACGGACTCATTGCTGCGTACCCGCACTCTAATCATGCACTCCAATTCCTTTCAAAACCGGACACAGCTTACCTGTCTCACAAGCCCCACCGCGCCCATCAGCGCCTTAGCGACAGCCCAGCATTATATGCCCCCGGCCACGCTCCCTGCAACACCAGCGCGACGCCCAGCCCGGACCCGCCGCCGAAAAGGGCCCGTGCCCGGGTTCGACGAGACACCCATCTCCTACCTTCACACCCGCAAATTCGACCCAATAACCGCCCGGCCACGCTCACGGAGCGGCGGGGGTCGCGGCCGGTTGAGCCTGGGTCAGGCTCTGCAGCGCCTTGTCGATTGCCGCTTTAACCGAATTCTCGTGCAGGACGCCGCCCTCGACGAACAGCACTTTGCCCTCCGGGCTAATCACGTAGAAGGTCGGGATACCCTGGGCCGAGTAGGCTTTCGCGACCTCATCACCACGAAGCAAAAGCGCCTGCGAAAGCCCGGCGGGAAGGGCCTGGGCCGGATTCGGGCGGTACTCGTAGCAGTTGATCACGTACGCGGCGAAGGGGCGGTCCTTGTAAGCCTCACAGACTTTCTGAATACTGGGCAAGGCATTCACGCAGGGCGGCGCCCAGCTAGCCCAGAAGCTCAAGAAAACGACTTTGCCACGCAGGTCCTTCAGGGCTACCTGCGTGCCATCGACGCTCCGCAACGTCCAATCGGGGGCTTCAGAGCCCACCGGCAGAAAACGGGCTTCCAGCGGCGAAGGAACCGCACGCGGGCCGACTGAGGGCCCTTGGTCCGAGTAGCCCTCCGGCTTTGCGAATACGAACAGCTCGGCGCTTACGGCAGGGTCCGGATCCAGAGAATTCAACCGCAGATCCGAGCGCCCCTCACCAATCTCGCCGCTGATGATTCGAACCACGCGGCGGGGCAGCAAGTCCTTCTTCGCGATCCACCAGCGGACCACGACCGACGCCTCGGGATGCGGCGCCTCAATAATGTGGCAGTCGATGCCGTCCACCACCTCAGAACCCTTGAAGTTCGCCGTGCCATGAGCAATCTCGTTCTTGTACAGCTCGCCGCGTAGCAGTTGCTCGATTACGATTCCATGCCAGCGCAGTATCTCGCCGGCCGCGCCTGGTCCGGTGAACTCGCGGTAAAGCTGGCGGTCATGGTTGATGCTGGCCACGACCGTGCCGTCGCTGATCATCTCAGCCGCCAGCACCAGGCGCCCGTCGGGCGCGGGCGCCCATTCGCTGGCGCGAATTCTCAAAAACCGCGAGTTGTTGCGCGCCAGAATGACGTGCCCCTTTCGGCTGGGCAGAACACTGGCCGCGATTCCCTCGGCCACGTAGTCGCCGTCGTACGCGATGGCGGAAAGCGCTCGCAGCGCTTGCTGGCTTTGCTCCAGCAGTTCGGTGGCCTTGGGATCGCCTGGCGGTACCGGGGGCCTCGCGGGCCGAGAGGTCGGCCGAACGGGCTGATTGGGCAGGCCCCTACCCGGCTGGGAAGCGGTGGGTTGCGACGCCGAAGGCCGCGAGGCGGCCTGGTTCGGAACGGGCTGATTGGGCTGGGCGCAAACGAAGAGCCCCAGCCATGCAAATACGACAGGAAAAACCTGGAAACTCATTGTTCTCTCCTCGTTTTGGCCGTGCGGCTCACGCGGCCGGCCGGTCGGATTCTCTAATCATGCCATTGGGCCGAGGCAGTCGCAAGAGCCATCGGAAGGGCGTCCACGGGGTCCGCCCGGTCGCATATCTCGGCGGGCCGCCGAACTCAGCACCCCGGACGCCAGCCCGCGGCCTGCCAGCGCCGCCCCGCCGGCGACCATCGCTGAATGCGCCGGGAGTGGCTGTTTCATGCGTGATTCCATCGGAACCGTCGCTTGAGCCGGTTGAGGTTCGAGGCCCACGCTATTAAGCGCTGCTTCCCCAGCCGCCCGACGACGATCCCGGGCGCTACGCCAATCCGTTGGGCAAACCGGACGACGGCCTCGCGTGTGGTCAGCCCACGCAGCTCCGCCCAGTGCTCAGCGGGGATCAGGACTAGAGCTGAGCAACTAAACCTGGCCGAGAGCCGAATTCCGCGGTAGGCTCGACTCTCCACGAATGTGTGCAAATGCAACCCTGGCCGCGAATAGACTGGTACGCATTGCGGAGCGGGGTCGAGCTGGCCTTGCGTAAATCCGGCCTCCCGCCGTCCACGCGTGTCGATGGACGAATCATATCCCTCGAATCCGGCGCAAACCATGACAACTTCATATTGAAGCTGAGGGGCGACGAGCCGTCGGCGTTGCTCGACGAGCGGCTGTTGCTGCGCAGAATTCGCTCTCCTGCGAATTGCTCGCGTTATGACGAAACGCCGGCTGCCCGCCTTCAAAAAGAAGCCGAGACTCTGCGCGCCCTGCAGGAATTGGCGTGCCCCTTCGACTCGCCCCGGTTTGTGTGCTTCGTGGAAGACGACGACGGGTTTGCACGGGCATTCATCGAGACCATCGTGGCGGGTACCCCGCTCGAACTCCTCAAACGCTTAGATCGAGACCGCCATCCGCGGGCCCGCATGGCAATCCCCGCGATCGCCCGGGCCGCCGCCGCCATCCATCGCCTGCCGGTAGAACGCTTCCCGTTTCTCCGGCAGCACGCCGACGCGGACGCACACGTGGCAGACGAGTTAAGCCGACTCCTCGAAGAACCAGTGGCGGGCGGGGCCGCGCTCCGGCATGACCCCGTAGCCCTCGCCGCGCTGGCCTGGATAGACGAGCATCGGCCAAAGCAGCGCCCCGCGGCTGTATTGCACGGCGATTTACTGCCCCAAAACCTCCTGCTGAGCCTGGAAACCAACCGACTGAGCGTAGTCGATTGGGAGTACGCGCAAATCGGCGATCCCGCTTATGACTTGGCGATCGTCACGCGTGGCAATCGCAAGCCGCTCGGTGTGGAACATGGCCTGCGCCGCCTGCGCGACGCATACCGGGAAGCCGGTGGCGCGGACGTTGAGCCGGCAGACGTAATGGTTTGGGAGATGTTGCTGGTGTTAAGCTGGCTGAGAGACGCTTTGCAGATTCACTGCAGCGAGCGGCACTCGGGACAGCCGCCCGAGTACTATCGCAACCAACTGTACGGACTTCTCCGTCGCGCACCCCGTTGAGCCTCGCATCGTCGGAATGCCGCTGCGATTGGTACGATCAGGTGTCCCGCTACGAGGATCCGTCTCGCGGATCGCGCGGATCGTAACGGGGACGCACGGGATCGTAACGGGGACGCAGCTAGTTTTGGGATCGTAACGGGGACGCAGCTAGTTTTGGCGGATCGTAACGGGGACGCAGCTAGTCCCAAAACAAGCGTAGATGAAAGCCTGTTTATCCTCATGAGGGCGATCCGCGGCCGGGG
>ERZ747221.1776-NODE-1776-length-20676-cov-4.697461_pt1 | contig 20676 bp, 18 predicted proteins | sample MGYA00374949_ERZ747221 | MGnify/ENA primary metagenome ERZ747221 (study PRJEB28779, sample SAMN05720172) | bioreactor metagenome | isolation source: Anaerobic biogas reactor | place: USA:Washington, USA | collected 2015-08-08 ... | reverse complement strand
GCTCAGCACTTTGACGCCCAGCGCTTGGGCCTTGTCCAGCTTGCTGCCAGGCGCCTCGCCCGCCAACACGAAATCGGTGTTCTTGCTGACGCTACTGCTGACCTTGCCGCCCAGGTCCTTTATCCGCTGCTCGATCTGCTTGCGGTCGTAATTGGCCAGCGTTCCGGTGACGACCACGGTCTTGCCGGCAAGCGGCAGCTCGCCCGCGGCACGCCGGCGTTTCGGCTGCGTCATGTTCACGCCCACCGCCTTCAGCTCGGCGATGGTCTTGCGGCCGGCCTCACTCGCGAACCACTTCACCACCGAGGCGGCCACTTCCGGCCCGATCCCTGCGACTTCCTGCAGCGACTCCTCCGTCGCGGCGGCGATCGCATCCATGGTTCCGAAATGTTCAGCCAGCAATTCCGCGGTGTTCGCACCGACATGGCGAATGCCCAGCGCCGTCAGTACGCGTGAAAGCGGGCGCGATTTACTCTCTTCGATGCCCTTCAGCAGCGTCGCGGTCCGTTTCTCGCCGAATTCGACCCGCACCGTCTTGGCGCCGCCATCCGTTTTTCGCTGCTGCTCGATCACCAGGCAGCGCACTTCATCCCGGCGCTGCTCCAGCCGGTAAATGTCCGCGTACGAATGTAACAGGCCCGCCTCGAGCAGCTTCCCGACCATCACTTCCCCCAGGAGCGCGATGTCCATCTGGTCGCGGCCACAGAAAAATTTCAGCCGCTCGAATCGCTGCGCCGGGCACTCGGGATTGATGCAACGCAGGTACACGCCCCCCTCATCCTGTTGCACTTCGCCGCCGCATTCCGGACAACGCTCCGGCGGCTTCACCGGCTCAGCCGTCTTGGGCCGGACGGCCGTGTTGACCGCCATTACCTGCGGAATTATTTCGCCCGCCTTCTCGACCGTGACCGTGTCGCCCTCGCGCACGTCCAGCCGCCGCACCTGGTCAAAATTGTGCAGCGTCGCCCGCCGCACGGTCGTGCCGGCGACCAGCACCGGCTCCAGGTTCGCCACGGGCGTGATCGTCCCCATTTTTCCGACGTGCATACCCACTGATAACACGCGCGTGGTCGCTTGCTCGGTGGCGTACTTGTAAGCGATGCACCAGCGCGGCGACTTGCTGGTCGAGCCCAGCCGCTTCCGCTGCTCCAGATCATCGACCTTTATCACCAGCCCGTCAGTATCGAAGTCGAGCTGCTTCCGCTGCGAGTCCCACTCTTCGACAAAGGCGATTACCTCTTCAACCCCGGTGCATAGCCGCAAATACCGGCTGATCGGCAGGCCCCATTCGCGGAAACGCTCGTAGAGCTGCATCGACTTAGTAACGCCCGCCGGCAACGGATCGATCAAGCCGAAGCTGTGCGCCGTGAATGCCAGTCCGCGCCGCGCGACAATCCGCGGATCAAGCTGTTTCAGCGTCCCGGCCGTCGCGTTGCGCGGGTTGGCAAACGGTGTTTTGCCCGCCTTTGCCAGGCGGCGATTGTTCTCTTCGAAGTCCGGCCGCGGCCAATAGACTTCACCGCGCGCCTCCACAATATGCGGCCAACCGCTGCCGCGTAGCCGCAACGGCACACTGCGGATTACGCGCAGGTTCTGGGTGATGTCATCGCCGACGCGCCCGTCGCCGCGCGTCGCCCCGCGTACGAACGAGCCGTCTTCGTAGCGTAGTGAAACCGCCACGCCGTCGATCTTCGGGTCCACCGCGTACGCGACCGTCTCAACCCCCAGCGTGCGCCGCACGCGCTGATCAAACGCCCGCAGTTCATCGGGCGAATACGTGTTGTCGACCGAGAGCATGGGCACGGCGTGCTCGACGTGCTCGAAGCCCTCCAGCGGCCGCTCCCCCACCCGCTGCGTTGGCGAGTCGGGCGTGATCAAATCCGGAAATTGCAGCTCCAGCTCGGCCAGTTCGCGCAGCAGAGCGTCGTAATGCTCATCACTGATTTCCGGCTGGGCCTCAACGTAGTACAAGTGGTCGTGCCGCTGAATCTCGGCCCGCAAGACGGCGATACGCTCGGCGGCGGCGGCGCGATCCATGACTATGGCTGCCCGGCGCCTGCCCCCGTCTGCGGCACGAACCCCGGCGTAAAGCGCGGCGCGCTCGCGGACGGACGAATCGTCACATCCATGGCCAGGTTGGACACACTCACACGCCCCGCCCCCGAACGCTGCTCGCGAATGTCCACCGCCGCCTGTCCGGCGATGAAGACGTTGACCGCTTCATTGGGCAGCAGCGTCAGCGTGAACTGCGACGATGCGCTGGCTGTCCCTTGCGCCGGGCCATTCGAGGTCTCGTGCGTAAACAGCGTGATGTCCCGCACCAGCCGGCCCATGTTGGTGCGTGCATATAGTTTCAAGCCGACTTTGGCATCGGCGAAGGCGGTCTCGGGCGTGGCCGAGGCGCTGTAGGCGTACCCCAGTCGTATGACGAACTCAAAGTCGGCCACCTGCCCGGTCTCGTTCGCGAAAGAATGCCCGAGCTGAAAGAGCCCGCTGGCCTGCCCGCCGCTGGTGACTTCCGCCCACGCGTCAGCATTGCCCGTCGGCGTGACGGTGGCGTCAGACTGGGCGGTCCCGCCCAGCCCGGCTTGCCGGCTGGACTGCGGCAGCGCGATCGAAAACGGTTGCTCGGCCGGAATGTGCAGCGTTATGCCCTCGGCGCGCCGCACCGGCAGCGGCTTCGGGCGATCCTCCAGCTCGCTACCGAACCGCCCCGCCCCGCAGCCACCCAAGACGAGCACCAGGCCGAAAACCGGGACCACGGTGCGGACCGCTCGAAAGCCGGTCCCACAAAGCCGCAAAGGCAAGCGCATTCTGTCCACTCGCATTCCGAACCTCCCGCACTGACCGCACAGAAAGGAATTGAAACGTGGGGCGGCGGTTGGAGCAAGTGCCGGCTGAATTATGCAGAGTAGGTCCCGGCTAAAACATGCTGACGGGTCGAATTTGAGGGAATTCTGGTCTGGGCCTTTCGGGATCGAAAGCGGCATGGGAGAGCAAAACGCCGGCTCCGCCGCACTCAGGTAAGAACCCCGCCCCCACGATGCGCGCGGCCGGCCACACTGATTTCGATAACCTTCAGCAAGCCTTCAGCCGCGTTAGCCGGTCGGCAAGCCGGCCACTTGCAGCGCACGCTCCACCTTCTGGTCTGGGTGCATGTCGCCCGGCATCTCGCCGAAGTCGCCACGCAGGGCCCGCAGCGCGCTGCGCTCCTTTTCGATTTCATCGCGCGTGCGCGTTCCCAGGCGGCGCAAGGCCAACACCGGAGGAGCCCAGCCGCGGACGGCGTGCATCAACAGGAACCCGGATGCAATGTACGGTAAGGGGCGCAACAACCGGAACGCGCGGCCCAGTATCAAAGAGCCGAGAATAATTCCGGCGGCATTGGCCTGGAACCTGCGGCTGAGATCCCATTCCTGATCCAACTGTCGTAATCGCTCCTCGATCCGTTCCGGGTGCCGGGCGTAGTGCATCACCTGGCACTCGATCTGCTGCTGCATCTGCTGTTGGATGCGGGCGTCCATCTCCTCCCCGAAACGCTGCATGCGCGACTTAGCGCTTTCCAGTTGCGTGATCACGTGATTACTCCTGACGGGCTGATCGGCAAGCCGGGTTTGGCGCAGGCAGCCTCGTCAGTGCTAATTTTCGATGCGCCCCTGAAAGCGCGCTGAAATTGGCGTGACTGCGCGGTTAGTGCTCGCGCTTTCTTTCGGCCGCCTGAAACTTGACTCGCAGGTTCTGCTCGCGGCCATCGCGCAAGACAACGATGTCTGCCTCGTCACGCTGGTCGAATCTCTCGAGCACGCGCATGTAGGTGTAGATGTCGCGAATGTCCTCGCCCGCGATCTTCATCACGCGATCACCATTCTGCATGCCCGCAATCGCCGCCGGGCTGCCTTCGATTACGGTTTGCACTAGCATGCCCGGTTTGCCGTCGCCCGGCACGTCCGGAATCACGCCCAGCCGCACACGCAGCTTCGCGCGCGAAGGCTTGGAGTCGGAGTCTTGCGTGCTGCTCGCGTCCTGCCCGGCCTCCTTCTTCTCCTCGACCGCCGGCCTGATTTCCTCTTCTTCACGCGCCTCGGGCGGCGGCTCCGTGTAAGCCGGCCCGGATTCCATGTTGGCCAGTTCGGCCAGAACGCCGTAGCATAGTCGCAGCACCTTCGCGGCCCCCTCAGCGTCTATGAGCTGCCAGTCATCTTCGGGCCGATGGTACTCCTTGTGGACGCCGGTAAACGCGAACAGCACGGGGATACGCCGGGCTGCGAACGGCGCGTGATCGCTGCCGCCGGCCATCAGACCGCCGGTGCGGCAGTTCAGCCCAACCTGCCCGGCGTACTTCTCAATCAGCCCCGCGAACTCCGCCGCCGTCGGAGCGCCTAACATCGAAAACTTTCCCGAGCCGGCGCGGCCGATCATGTCGAGGTTGATCATGGCGCGGATGTCGTCGAAAGCGACGGTAGGGTGCTCGACAAACTCGCGACTACCGCACAGGCCCAGTTCCTCGCCGTCAAACGCGATGAAGAGCACGTTGCGCCGCAGCTTTGTAGCCTCTGACGCGGCTCGGGCCAACTCGATCACGCCCGCCGTGCCGGAAGCATTGTCGTCCGCGCCATTGTGTATCTGGGGCGTGGGGTCGTTGCCATGCATTGAGGGCTGTATGCCCAGATGGTCGTAGTGCGCGCCCACCACGATGGTCTCGCTCGTATCACCGGCACCGGGCAACAACCCAAGCACGTTTCTCGCGGGCACGCGGTTCGGTTCCAACCCGGTTTCGAGCTTGACGTTCAGCCCCATGTCGCGCGACAGCGGCTTGCGCTGCGTGTCCAAGCTCTGCTGCAGCGTGGTTAGATCCGGCAGCCCCGCCCTGGCGAGCAGCGTGTTCGCCATAGCGCGTGAGATGCTGACCATCGGCAGCGCATAAGTCTGCTCCGAGCTGAAAATATCGAAATCGTATAGCGTGTCCTGAGCCGGCTCGCGGTCCGGCGGATTGACTATCAGCAGCGCTTTGGCCCCATTCTGGGCCGCTGACCGCGCTTTGCGCCAGAAGGGCGCGAAGCGCGACGGCGTCTGCCCGCCGAACTCCGCCTGCGGGTCCGTGGCCCGCGGCTCGTACCGGAAGATCAGCAGGACTTTGCCGCCGGCGTCAAAGCCGGAATAGTCGTCGTAATCGTACATCGGGGCCTGAATGCCATAGCCGGCAAAAGCCAGCGGTCCCTCCACTGCGCCGAACTCGGAGAACGGAAGCGGAATCCAGTCCTCCCGCACACGCCAACTGCGCTCGATCTCTTGCACCTTCAGGCTCGCCAACTCGTCATTGACGCGCTTGCCTACCGTCACTTCGAAGGGTTGGAACCACGAGCCGTCCACGCCGCCGGGTCGCAGGCCGGCCGCCTGGAACTGCTCGGCGATGTACTCTGCCGCCCGCCGGCCGCCTTCGCTGCCGGTTCCGCGACCGCCCAACTCGTCGCCAGCCAAGTATTTGATATGGTTCAAATAGGCGGCAGGCGAAAAAACCGAGTCACGCGCGGGCTCGGCCGGCGCACCCCCGGCATCAGACCGCAGCGTGCCCCAGCAGGTCAAAAGAGCGATAACCAGCGGCGTCAATCGATATTGGGAATTGTTCATCGGGGTTTACCACGGCCCAGTGGGTCACAGGTTGCTCGTAGTCAGTTTAGCCCGCACCGCAGCGACGAACAATTACCGGGTGACGGAATACGCGGTTGCATGGCCGGCCCCCTGGGATTCGAGATTGGCAATCAGGGCGACGCCGTGGCCCGGTCGGGTACTTCGTCGGCAGCCAGCTCGCGCGTGTCTTCTGGCGGCGCCAGGGCGGCGACATCGCCTGAGTAGCGGCGTTCGAAGGCCGCGATTTCGGACGCCAATGGATCTGCCAGTGCCCGTCCGATAATCTTGGTTCCATCGTTGCAGGCTAAATTCACTTCCAGCAGACGTCTGTGCCAGTCAAGCCAGGACCGCGACACCCGCACCTGGCCCGCGGCGACCTGCGTTTTCCCTCGCAATTGCCCCACTTCCTGAATAAAAAATCCGCGAACGCCGCTCGAACTACTCTGGTCGACAACAAAGTCCTGACCCAGGAAGCCCCGATCCACGTCGGGAGTCGACAGGTACAGATGGAAATCGCGCGGCCCATCCGGAGAGCTAGGAAGCGGAAACGCAAGCAGCCATATCCGCCGTCCGCCCGCCGCGGCTTCAAAAGCCCACTTACTCGCGAGCTTCAGCTCTTGTTGCGAAGGCGGGGCGAACGGCTGATGCAGCACGACTTCTGCTTTTGGCGCGCAGCCGGACAGCGCCTGCAGCAGTCCGGCCAGCACAATCACGGCAGTGTTCCGAGCGGTGGAGGCGAACATGCTCATGTCGGCAGCATACGTGGGGTTCTGCGCGAAGGCCAGTGCCTTTAGCGGCTCCGTAAACTGCCGGACGAGTAGACCTCCGATAACCGCGCCGGACGTGGTAAGCGCATAATCGCCTTGTAAGCCAATTGGCGTTTGGTATACTGCGCTAACGGACAAGGAAGTCTGTCAGGCGTAGGGAAATGCGAAGCCGACATGTCCACGTAGGCGTGAATCTCGATTCAATCCGAGCGGCCGCTGAAGCGATTCGGCTGTCCACAGGTGTGCGTCTGATCGCTGTCATTAAGGCCGACGCATACGGGCTGGGGGCCGTGCCGATTTCGGAGGCCCTGGCGACGGTGGTCGATGAGTTCGCGTACTTCACGATTCATGAAGCACGCGAGGTCGGACGACCGGGCATCATTCTCGGACCGCCCGAAGGCGACCCGGCGGAGTACCGCGAGTTGAACTTGCGCCCCTGCGTCACCAATCGCGCCGATGCCGAGCGTTTCGCCGGTATGCCGGTCGCCGTAAAGCTCGACACGGGTATGCAGCGTTTCGGCTGCCGCGCCGAGGACCTCGAAGACCTGCTCAACCGCTGCAGTGCGGAAGACGTCTTCACGCACGCCACGGGCATAAGCTCGGTGCGACTGCTGCGCGACGTTTGCCGTTGCAAATCGCAGTGGCTGCACGCCGCTTCGACTTCGCTGCTCGATTGCCCCGAGGCCTGGCTGGACGGCGTGCGCCCGGGACTGGCGTTGTATCGAGGCGCCACGCGGGTGACCTCACGGCTGGCCGTGGTGCGCGAAACCAAAGGCGGCGTGGGTTATACGCGGTTCAACTGCCCGAACGTGGGCGTCATTCTGGCCGGGTACTGCCACAACGTGCAGAAAGCGCCGGTAGTCATCAACGGGCGCCGCCAGCAACTGCTCGAAATCGGCATGAATACGTCTTTCGTATCGGTCGATCCGCGCGATCGCGTGGGTGACGAGGTCGTCTTGCTCGGGGAGGAGCTGGGCGAAGCGGAGCTGGCGGCGCACTTCGGCTGCCGCGAGCACGAGATCCTCTGCCGTTATGGGTCGATGGGGCCGCGCAGCTACGTCAAGAACGGCGTCAGTTGTGTTGCGCCGGCGCTTACGACACCCGCACTCACGCAGGATGCTGCCGATACCAGTCGATCGAGCGTGCCAGACCCTCGGAAAACTTGATCAGCGGCTTGTAGCCGATGACGCGCTCGGCCGCGGCCAGATCGGCCAGACTATGGCGCACGTCGCCCACACGCGGGGCCTGGTAATCGGCGGCGATGTTCGTTCCCAGGGCCTTATTGATCAGGCGAATGATCTCATTGAGCGTGACGCGCTCGCCGCAGGCGATGTTCACTACTTCGCCGCTAACCCGCGGCGCATCAAGCCCCAACAGGTTTGCGGATACCACGTTGTCCACGTAACAAAAATCGCGCGACTGCTCGCCGTCGCCGTACACCACCGGCCGCTCGCCACGCACCATGCGCGTCACAAACGCGGGTATGACGGCCGCGTACTGGCTCTGCGGGTCCTGGCGCGGACCGAAAACGTTGAAATAGCGCAGCGAGACAGTTTCCAGACCGTAACAGGTCGTGAAGCACGCGCAGTAGTGCTCGGCCGCCAGCTTGCTGACGGCGTAGGGGCTGAGCGGCTGCGGGGTCATGTCCTCGCGCTTGGGCAGAACCGGCGTGTCGCCATAGGCCGAGCTGCTGGCGGAGTAGACGAAGCGCCGCACGCCCGCGTCGCGCGCCGCCAACAGCAGCGTGAGCGTGCCGGTCACGTTCACGTCGTTGGCTTCGAACGGATGCGCTACGCTACGCGGCACGCTGGCCCGCGCCGCCAAATGCAGCACGCCGGCCACGCCGTTCATGCAGCGCTTCACCGTTTCCTGGTCACGAATGTCGCCCTCGACCAGCTCAATGTCGCGTTCGACCTCCGCCAGGTTGGCGCGCTTGCCGGTACTCAGATTATCGAGCACGCGCACCGACGCGCCGCGCTTCAGCAGCCCCCGCACGACATGACTGCCGATGAAACCTGCTCCACCAGTGACCAGATACGTGCTCATTCTGCAACCTCCGGCAGGCCAAAGAACTTTTCCGCATTTGCGGTCGTGGCCGCGGCGAACTTCTCCAACGGCTCGCCGCGCAGCTCGGCGATGAACCGGGCCGTGTGCACCAACAAGGCCGGTTCGTTGGGCCGAATCTTACGCAACGGCTCGGGCGATAGATAGGGTGCGTCGGTTTCAAGCATAACGCGGTCGAGCGGGACGAAGCGGGCCGACTCGCGAATCGTGCCGGCGTTCTTGAACGTCACCACCCCGGTGAACGACACAAAGTCGCCCAGGTCCAGGATGCGACGTGCGGTCGCCACACCCGCCGAGTAGCAGTGGAACACGACTCGCCCGCGGAGCTGCTCATATTCCGCGATGATGTCGCAAACGCGCTCTTCGGACTCGCGCGCGTGGATCACGATCGGCTTCTGCGTCCGGCAGGCCAACTCAAGGTGTGCGCGGAATACTTGTTCCTGTTGCGGACGCGGCGCGAAATCGTAATGAAAGTCCAGTCCTGTCTCCCCGATTCCCACGACGCGCCGCCCGTCCGCGCCGGCCCACTGGCCGCAGAGCAACGCCGCCAGCGCTGACAAGTCTTCGCTCGTGACATGCCCCGCTTCGTGCGGATGAATGCCGGCCACCAGGCACACGTTTGAAAATTGTTCCAGAAGCTCAACGGCCGTGCCGATCTCGGCGGCGCTGGTCGAGACGGTTATCACGCGGGCCACGCCCGCTTCCTGCGCCCGCTGCAGCACCGCTCCCACTTGCGGCGCCAGATCACCGAAGGTCAAGTGACAATGGGTATCGACTAGCATTCGGCTGTGCTCACGCGCCAGGTTGCTTTCCGTGATAATCCCGAGGCGACACGCCCCGGCCCTGCTTTCTCAGCCCCAGTGCCTCAACAACTCCCACAGCTTCAGCTCCCATCCGGCCCACGCCGTGCATACCACGGCCACCACCGTGATCGCAATCTTAATACGCGCGACGGTTCGCTCCGCACTGGCCACGGCCGCCGGATCGGCTGCCAGCCGCAATAGCGTCCGCGAACGTGAGCTGATCGAACCGTGCCGCCAACTCCGGCCCTCCGGAGGCATGCCGTTCAGCACGGCCACCTCGTTCAACGTGTTGCTGAACACGTTGGCCGCGGTGGAGCACAGGGCGTCGCCCAGCGGATCGGGGCCGGGATTAGAGTGTTCCGGCCGGTGCAATTCGCAGGGTTGGACGCACGGCAATCCGCAAAGCGCCAGCACACGCGCCCCAAACATATCGGCCTGCCGTTCGAAGCGTCTGGAAATCCAAGCGAAAACCACGCTCCACTTGAACAGCAACACCACGGCCAGCAGCGTGCCCACCATCTGCTGCTCACGCGAGTTCATGTGTCGGGAGTGGATGGAAAACAACGTAACCAGGCAACCCGTGATCACGGCGAACAGCAGGAAGAAGAAGATATGGTGCCGCTTCACGTGCCCTGCCTCGTGCCCGAAAACCGCCTCGATCTTCGCGTCGTCAAGCTGCTCCAACATGCCGTCCGTGAGCAGGATGTAGCGCAGCGGCGCCACCACGCCCATCACGGCCGCGTTGACGACCCCGCTCCCCGCCCGCCATACCAGAATCTCGCGGTAACGTATACGCAGCTTGCGGCAAACTTGCGTCAGGCGATCGCGCAGCGGGCCCTCCGGCAGCCGCCGCGTCGACCACACGTACCGCAGAATCTCCGGCGCGATCAACGCCACCAGTGCGGCCGCCGCCCCCAGCAGCAAATCCGCCGTATACGGGTGTCCCGAAAACCGTCGCAGCGGCTCTTCGTAAATAACGATCACGTCCCGCGCTGCCACGATCAGCAGCATCGGAATCAGTATGAACAGAATTTGGTGCCGAACGTTATTGATGACGTACTGGCGCAGCGACCACACCGGCTGAACCGGGCGCCCCCGGAACAGGAACGCCTCCAGGGCAATCTGCCGTACGGCGCGATCCGCCGGATAACTCACCACCCAGACCAGCAGCGCACTCACCAGAAACGGACTGATGGCCAGCAGCGCTGGTATCACCGGCCAATCGCCTACCACCGGCGTACGCGCGACCAGCAGCAACCAGTTCGTACAAAGCAGCAGCCCGCTTTGCCCAATGGCAAGCGTGCCGTGAACGGCGCGCATGCCATGCGTCAGGACCGACTGACCGCGGTTCGGATCCTCCGGGAAGCGCTCCAGCCGCCGCAACGCCTGACGCGCGGCCAAAGCTGCGACCGCGACCGGCACCAGCGTCGCCGCCACCGCCCAAGCCACAACCGCCGGCGTGTCGGTCACCCAGCGATAAAGCGGAGCGGGGAACGCCAAAACAATGGAAAGAACCAGAATGACGACTACGAACATATGCCTGAATGATACGCGAAAAAGCCGGCCCGCGCCGCGCAGCCCCGGGACCAGCCTGGCTCTCGAATGTGGCCGCGACGCTTAACCGCCGACCCCCGCCGGCTGCGGCGTGCATTGCAACCGGCTCGGGTCATATCCCAGCGCCGGCAGTCGCGCGAGAATCGCTTCGTACGTGGACGCCTCGAGTTGCGGCGTACGGCTGAGAATCCAGAGATACCGCCGCCGCGGCTCGCCCACCACTGCCCAGCGATACTCGTCGTCGAGCATGATGACGTAATAATCGCCCTCGAACGGCCAGAAGAAGGCGACCTTCAGGCGGGCGTTCGTTTCCGGATCGACCACGCGTGCGATGCCTCGAATCGAGCGTTCCCGCCCCTCAAAGGTGCAGATGCAACATCGATTCACGACCTCGACTTTGCAGTCGTCCCGCAGCGTGTAATCGGCGGTCGAGGCCACGCAATCTCGCTCAAACCACGCCGGATAGCGCGCGATCTCATACCACTTCCCCGTGTACCGTTCCAGATCGACGAAATCCACGACCTCCAACGACCGCCGGCCGGCACACCCCACCAGCGGCCACAACAGCAAAAACGCGAGCGCCAGCGGCAATATCGGCATGAGTGCTCCTTCCCAAAAACACGCGCGTGCGCGAGGGATCATAGCCGGCGCAAGTGATTAGCGCCCGAAGTGCCGGCGGGCAAGCCTCTGCCGGGCCGCGGCTCAGTTATGCGAATCAGCCCCCTACTCGACCATCCCCAATTGCCACATCAGAAAGCACCAATCCTCGCTCTCGTTTTCAATGCGCATGCTCAGCGGCTTACCCGCCCCGTGCCCCGCTTTTTGCTCGACGCGCAGGAGAACCGGCCGGTCGCTTGCGGTCGCGGCCTGCAAACGCGCCGCCATCTTGAACGCATGCGCCGTATCCACCCGGTTGTCCGACTCAGCCGTCACCAGCAGGACGGCCGGGTACTCGACCCCGTCGCGCACGTTGTGATATGGCGAATACGCCCGCAGCCACGCAAATTCCTCAGCTTTTCCCGGATCGCCGTACTCGTGTACCCACTGCGCGCCCATGCCCCATAGATGAAAACGCAGCATGTCGGTCAGCGGCACCTGCGAGTGCGCCGCTTGGAACAGGTCAGGACGCTGCACCACCGCAGCCGCGATGAGCAGGCCGCCGTTACTGCCGCCCCGGCACGCCAGTTTCTTTGGATTCGTATAACCCAGACGGATCAGCTCCTCTGCGGCTGCGTAGAAGTCGTCAAAACAATTCTTCTTGCACTCGCGGCGTCCGCCGTCATGCCACGGCTGGCCGAACTCGCCACCGCCGCGGATGTTGGCCAGCGCCCAAACGCCGCCGCGTTCGAGGAACGGAATGATGCGCGGCCGGTAGTACGGGAAGAAACTGCTGTTGAATCCGCCGTAGCCGTAGAGCAGGGCCGGATTGTTGCCGTCGAGCTTTACATCTCTCGGCGCGACCACGAAGACCGGGACGCGCGTACCATCCTTGGATGTGCACCAGATTTGCCGCGTCTCGTACTTGCTCAGGTCGACGGGGCACTCGGTCTCGGCCAGCTTCTCGAGCTGCCGCGTGCGCAGGTCGTAGCGGTAGGCAGCCGTCGGCACCACCCAGGATGAAAACGTGAAGAACAGGCCGGGATTATCGAGCGCGCCCGAAAAGGCCGTGACCGTCCCGATTCCGGGCAGGTAGCTGGTCACGGTTCCCACGCCGGGCAACGCGATCTCTTCCAGCAGTTTGCCGTCAAGGTCATAGACGAACATCCGCGAGTGTACGTGCTCGCTGACGTGCACGATGAGCTTGCGGTCCACGATCTCGACGTCAGAAATGACGCCTTTCTGCTGTGGAATCAACTCGCGCCAGTCTTCCGGCCGCGGCTTGTCCACTGTGGCCGTGCAGATTCGAAAACGCGGCGCCTGGTAATTCGTGCGCAGGAAAAGCCGCCCATCGACCACGTCGCCCGTCGTGATTGCGTCGAGCCCGGCCGCCACGGACTGGAACGGCTCGGTATCCTCGGCCGACTTGATGTACAGGTCATTCTTGGCCGGATCCTGATAGAAATTCAGGAGCACCCATTTCCTGTCGCTTGATAAGTACGGCCGCGGTTCTTCATCTTTCGGGCGTCCCTCGCCCCAGATATAGCGGTCCTGCTGCCAGGGTGTGCCAATCTGATGGAAATAGACCCGCATGTGGAAATTTTCTTCGCCATTGGGAACAGTAGCCGGGTCAGGGCAGCGGTTGTAGAAAAAGCCGGACGAATCGGGATTCCAAGCGACGCCGCAGTACTGCGTGAAGGGGATTGACTCAGGCAAATCGCGCCCGGTCGCCACGTCACGGATGTACAGCGTGCTCTTTTCCGAACCGCCGCTCGACTTGCCGTAGGCCACGAACGCGCCGTCGGGCGAGGGATACCACCAATCCAGCGCGACCGTGCCGTCGGTGCTGAACGTGTTCGGATCAAGGACCACGCGCGGCTCAGCGCGATAGTCGCCCTCGCGCACCAGCAGCTTGGCGTGATTTTCCAGCTTTTCGCGCTTCATCTGGAAAAACCGGCTGCCGCGCGGGACATAATTCGAGACGGAATCGACGCCATAGATAGCATGCAGTTCGCGTGTGATCTGCTCGCGCAAGGCTGAGAAACGCGCCAGCGTGTCGTGCGTGAGCCGGTTCTGTGCGGCGACCCAGGCCTGGACTTGGGGGCTCTGCTCGTCCTCCAGCCAGCGGTACGGGTCGGCGATCTCCACGCCGTGCAGCTTCTCCACGACGTCGCCGGCCGCAGCAGACGGGTACTTCAGCGGCTGCGAACCCGTCGATTCTTCAGCGGCCAAAACGATCGGACATAACGTCGAACCGAATGCGAGCAGAATAAACGCGCTGCTCGCGAGCAGAACGCAAGCTCCAACTTTCACGGATCTCTCCTTGCGCCGAACCACGGCGGCACTACCGGCGGCACCAACCGTCTCGATAAGATAACGCGACCGGCGGCGGTGTGAGTAGCAGAGCCGGCTCGTGTCGAGCCGGAATGTGCCAGAGTGCCACAGGTTGCCCGAGTGTCACTTGCCCTTAGCTGGGTGCCAGTCTGGGTGCCATGCCCAAGCTGTAAGCGCGGGCATGCCCTCGCGCAGATGCCAGCAGAGAAGGCAATTACGGTCCCCCGAGTAACGAACCAAACTGCCATTCACCGGGGCGACACGCCCCGGCTCTGCTCTTCTTGATCCCTCGATCCCTAGATCCCTTGATCCCTCGCTTGGATTCCTTGCCCTCGCTTGCGCTTCGGGCTCGGATCAGGCACGGCGACACGCCCCGGCTCTGCTCTCTCCCCCACTTCCCCGGCTCACCGCGACTTGGCCCGCCGAATGGCCTTTTGCAGGATTTCTTGGATTTCATCCGGCCGCGCCACGTGCTCCCAGAGGATTGGCTGTTTGTCAGCCACCGCCGACGTCATCCACAGCGATCCGAGCCGCAGCAAGGGGTGATACCAGGCCGCCAGGTTTTGCACCTCGCCCACCTGCTTTAAGCCCAGTTCGCGAACCCCAACGCTGAAAACGCCGTGGAAACGCAGCACGCGCCGGTTAGTCAGAACGTAAAGCTGGCTGGCCCACTGGAGCGTGGCCGCCGCCACGATCGAAAACGCCAGCATCAGCATAACGATTACCGCCAGCGACGCGCCGAACGAGGGCTGCCCCCGCACCGCAATCAGGATCGACAGGGCCAACAGAATCGTGGCCGTCACCAGCCGCCACGAGTACAGCACGATGTACCACATAGACGGCCGAATCGAAAGCTGGATGATCTCGTCTTCCCCCAGCAGGTCCAGGCCGGCAGCGGTGGCCGCCGCCTTCGGCACGGCCGCCGAGGGCGTCTCCGCGATGGAGGTCTTTGAGAGATCAAGGACGGGCGGAGTCATGGCATCAATTCCGAACGCAACACGCCAATGTGCGGAAAGTTCCGGTAGTAGTCGCCGTAATCGAGCCCGTAGCCGACGACAAATAGATCATCGATGTCAAACCCCACAAAGTCAACGCGGATGTCGCGCGGCGCCTTGTCGCGCTTTCGCAGCAGTACCGCAGTCCGCAGGCTGGCCGGCTGCTGCTGCATTACTAGTGCGTGAACCTTTCGCAACGTGCGTCCGGTGTCGAGAATGTCATCCACGATCAGCACGTGCCGGCCGCCGATTTCGCCGACGACCTCCGCCACCAGGCGCGGCTCCTCCGCGACGACGCGCTCGCCGGGATAGGTCGAAACGTGCACCATGGCGATTTTCATCTTCACCGGCAGCTCGCGAATGAGGTCTGCCAAGAAGACAATCGAGCCCGAGAGAATTGGGACAATCGTGAGCCCGGCCTGATGGCCCTCATAACCAGCCGCAATCTCCGCCGCCATTGCCCGAACTCGGGCCTGAATCTCCTCACGGCGCAGCAGAATTCGGGCCAAGTCGGCTTCCATGGGGCCGGACGATCCACGGAAGTCGTGCGAAATGGAAGGGACCGGGTTCATCAGCCGGGTCGCTCGTCTTCGGAACCAATGGTAGTGCGCAGATCCGGCGGCACGTCAACGCCCGCTTTGTCCAAGACTTCAAGCACGTCCGTTCCGTTCACGTCGCGCGTCAAGGCCAGAAAATAGGCGCCCAGAGCCTCGAACCGTGCGCGGGCCAGCGCCCGCGTCGTTTCGAATCGGAAATCGGAAATGCGCAGCTCCCAATAGCGGTACTCCTGCTGCCGCGTCCAGGTGGCCATCATCTGAGTTATTGGCCGCCCTTCGGCGTGGTATTGGCGAAACTGCCGCAGCACGGTAACGGCACCGATATCGTCCAGACTTTCCGCCTCCGCCAGCACCTGGGCTTCGATCAGGTTGGTCCCGCGGCGGTTGCACTGGCGAATGGCGTCTGCTGCCAGGCGGGCTGTTTTCGCCGGCAGGAGCGGCCCGGCATGCTCCATCAACAAGGCCGCCCCGAGTTCACGTTGGATATCTGTAGTCGGCCGACCCAACAACTGCCACCACCGGACGCCGCCCTGCTCGAGCTGCGCCGCCCAGCCGGCGCAGTGAAACAAACCCGCGGCGCCCGCGGCCAGCAGATCGATGCCGCGCCCGGCCAACTCGGGAGCGTGTCCGATGAGTTGGGCGAGGCGGCTGACCCGCAGGGCGCGTTCCCAAAGCCACGCATCGCGCCGCTCATTTTCGAGCTGCAACGTCAACAGGCGTTGTGCGATGGGTTTGATCCGTTCGAGTTGCTGCACGCCTGTACCTTGTCGTTATTCGAACCGCGGGTTGTTTTCTGCGGTCGCCGGCAGCGAGCGTTATCCACCGCGGCTTTGGCGGCAGTTTATCGGTGCCGAACGTCTGCGGCAAGGATTTACCGGGCTCGCGGCTAACACGGGCGTCGCCTTCAGCGATGGCAACCATCGTCGCCGGATAATGTAACGCGGCGTTCCGCCCGAAATAGAAAAAGTGGATATTCCAGAGAAGGTCGAGGGCAGATAATGACCAACCCGGCCGATCCGAACGTGGCGGTCATGCCCGATTCGGGCTCGCCTGCGGGAAAAGCGCTCCCGCCGCGCTTGCAGCGAGCCATGTCGCGGGTGACCGAAATCGGCTCGCTGCCGGAGATCACGACCAAGATCGTCGCCGTCGTGGAGAACCCGCGCTCCACCGCGGCCGACATGCACGACATAGTCAAGAATGATCCCGCGCTGGCGACCAAGATTTTGAAAGTCGTCAATTCGGCCTTCTACGGGTTGCCCTCCCAAATTGCCAGCCTTGACCGCGCGATCATCATGCTCGGCCTGAGTGCGGTGAAGAACATCGCTCTAGCGGCTTCGCTGGCGCGCTTTTTCAAGGGTGACTGGGGCTCCGAGTACTTTGTTCCCAGCGATCTGTGGCGGCACTGCATCGCCGTAGGCGTCTGCGCGCGCGGCCTGGCACAAGCCAGCCGCCAGCCGCAGCCGGATGAGTATTTTGTCGCCGGTCTGGTGCACGACATGGGGCTGCTGGTTGAAGCTCAGGTTCTCCCGGACGAATTTCGGACATTGATCGACTCGTGCGCCGCGAACAAACGAGACTTCTGCCAGGCTGAACGGGAATCGCTAGGCGCGGATCACCAGGCCTTTGGCCTGGCGCTGGCGACCAAATGGAGGTTCCCGCCGGTGCTCCGCTACGGGGCCGGCTACCACCATGATCCGCGCCCACTGCAGCCCGAATTCCACCGCGTCGTCACTCTAATCTGCCTGGCCGACACCATCTGTTGCCAACTGCAACACGGCTTTTACCTGACGGCGCACACGCAGTCTGTAACGCCTGAAATGTTGACTCTGGTCGGAATTGACGCCGAGTCCATGGCCCAGGTGCAGGCCGCGCTGCCGGAGAGAGTGGCCGAAGCCGAGCAGATCCTCAACACACAATGACATTTCGCAAGACGCGGTTGGAGGCCGCGTGCGGCCTGTGCGCCGGACTATTCAATTGTTTTGTGCCAGACGCAACTGCCCGTAGCGCACAGGCGTCTTGGCCAAGGTGAAATCGCATTCCAGGTAATGCCGCCCGAATTTGAGACACTGCTTTTCCGACGGAATGAAGACATCTACGGTGTTGTGGCGAAAGCGGCGGTGTGTGCGGTCTGTCACGACAAACGTGCGCTTTAGAGCCGGAATGTAGACTGTAGATCCGAGCGGGATATCCGCCGGCGCAGCGCATTGTCCGACGCCCGAGGGAATGCCGGCTGCAGTCAGCCCGCGATCGCAATACGCGGTCACGCGGCACACGCGTTTTACCGTTCTGCCGCGCCCGTCGCGAGTCGCTCTGGCAGCGGGATCGCGGTCGGCCGCTTGGGCCGTTCCTGCCGCGGCGGACGGCTCCGGCGCGTCTGGTTCAGCGGCCTCATCCGCCTCGCAAGCGTACTCCTCCCAGTTCGAATCTTCGTCCTCGATGTACTCGGGCGCAAGGGGATCGGCCAGTGCCGGCAGGTACGTTACGTCTGCCAGCTCCTCAACCGCGAGAAAAGCGAGCACGAGCACTGTACAACCAACCCATAGCGCACTCCGTCGGCAGAGGCACATCCGGGTACTCCGTTCCCAAACCTATCAGATTTCGAATTGAAACGTCTGGATAAAAACGCCGTTACCAGACGCTTCCAACGCCCACGTTTGCCAATTCTAGGTGCATTTTCACGCCGCGTCCAGCCCGGTGCGAGCCAGTCGCATTGTAACTGCACGTTCAGACGCTCTGGTGGACTGGGTCCCATATGCAAGGCTCAGGGCAGGGGACGCCGGCCCGCCACCCCCTCACCGGTGGTCATGCGTCGATTGAGTATAGGAACCAGCGGCGCTTGGCCGGCCCGCCGCGCGCCGCCTGGCGCGTGAAATAAACCGTCCAGACCGCCCCGTCGGACATTTTTATCTTAAAGTAGTGACGGCGCAGATAAATCTCACCCTGGGCCCGCCCATGCTCCGCCCCGGACTGCTTCCACGTCTCCAAAACCTCCCGAATCTCATAACTCTTCCCGCGCCAGTCAAAACCGCTCGGCAATCCGGGCAGTCCGCCGGCCATCGGACGCGCCATAAAAGTGCCGCGATGCGGCGAAATCGGCTCGCTGACGAAATTCTCCACGCCCGCATTCTAGCCGCCGTACCGCCCTACCGCGTGCCCGCCGTGGGCTAAGGCCGGTTCCCGCTCGCGGGCGGCGAGGCGTAGCTCTCCGGCGGTCCCAGCGGGCCGTCGCCCTTGGCCCTGACGCGGCGCTCCAACTCCTTGTTCTTCTTGTCCAGCTCCTGGCGGCGATTCCACTCTTCGATCGTTACGATCGAGCTGTCCCAAACGTACCCGTCCACGCCGCTGGCCGCCCATACGCGGGCATAGCTGCCCTCCTTGCCGATCACCCAGACGGGCGTGCCGGCCGGAATCGTGCCCTGCGGACCTTCACGCTGCGCCGGCCCCTGCTTGTAGTACGGGCAGTTGTTGCCGATCACGTGCGTGCAGCCCCCCAGCAGCGCTAAGGCGCCAACCAGCGCCCAAAATCCCACCCGTCGCCGCAGCAAAGCCGAACCGTTAAGCATCGTCACCCTCGCAACACTCGCAGCAGCTCACATCGGCGGAAATGATACTCAACCGGGTCGGCTGTGTCAGCTTCGCAAGAGCAGCGCCGGGGCGTGTGTCGCGGATCAGGGATCAAGGGATCGAGGGATCAAGGGATCAAGGGATCAAGGGATCAAGTGGTGTAAAGAGCGGCGCCAGGGCCTGCCGCCTGCAATCCCCCATCCGCGTGGCTAAACGAATCGCGCCGCAGCTGCTCACACTCGCGGCGCGACCCGCCTGGATGAACAATTTCACGGTGCCCGCGTGGCTGTTTGAACCTATTCCTTGCCCGCGTAGATGTTCATGATCTTCTTGAGCATCGCGACCGCATCCTTCCTTGGCCGCTGGAAAGCGTTGCGGCCGATGATCGAGCCGAAGCCGCCGCCGTCGCGAATGGCCTTCACTTCCTCGAAGAGCCCGGCTTCACCCTTCATGGCGCCGCCCGAGAAGATCACGATGCGCCGCCCGTCGAACGCCGACTGGACGATGTGGCGGATGCGCTCGGCGGGTTGGGCGATGGCGACTTTCTCTTTCTCGTACACCTTGCGGGCGGCCTCCTGCTCCAGATGCGCGCTGGGGAACTTGATTTTGACCACGTGCGCCCCAAGCTGGCACGCGATCTGGGCCGCGTAGGCGCAAACGTCGATGGCCGTTTCCCCTTCTTTGCTCAGGTTCTCGCCGCGCGGATAGGACCAGATCACGACGGCCAGGCCGGCCGCCTTGGCCTCCTCCGAGAGGGCCTGGAACTGCTCGTACATGCCGTTGTTCAGGGCCGAGCCGGGGTAGACCGTGAAGCCGATGGCCGCACATCCGAGGCGCAGGGCGTGCTCGACCGAGGCGGTGATGGCCGGCATGGGGTTGCGCTCGTCGTGCAGCAACTCGTGGTTGTTAAGCTTCAGGATCAGCGGCAGCTCGCCGGCGAAAGAGCGGGCCCCGGCTTCGATGAAGCCCAGCGGAGCGGCGTAGGCGTTGCAGCCCGCTTCCAGGGCCAGTTCAAAGTGATAGTGCGGGTTGTACGCGGGCGGATTTGGCGCGAAGCTGCGCGCCGGGCCGTGTTCGAAACCCTGGTCGACCGGCAAGATCACCATTTTGCCGGTATCGGCCAACGTACCCGTCCCCAGCATGCGCCGGAGATTGGCCAGGCTGCCCGGATTGTCTGATTCGTACCACCCCAGAATCTGTTTCACCCGATCTGACATCATGAGGCATCTCCCTTGTTTCGAGTGCGCGCGCCGACCACTCGCGATACGAAACGCCGCAGCGCCCGCTCCCTACGGGCGACCGCCAAGCATGGCGCGTCGAACATCACCGATGTTACGAGCAACAGCACGGCCCCGCAACTCGCGGGGGCGCCAGCGCGCCAGCCCGATAGCCGCCAATTGCGCGAGTCCGCCTCCGAAGTCCTGCCTGGCCACCACCCGTACGCCCCAAAAGCGTTTGCCGCACGAACACCCTTTCATCCAAACCGGAGCATGCCGCCCAAGCCACCGCTGCAAGTTGAGGGCCCGGGCTCGATGACGGGCGCCGGGACGCAGCTCGCCGCATGGTCACGCGCAGCGGGAAACTGAATCGGTAGCTGGCGTGCGGCCGTTTGACGGCCGCGCCGCGGCTCTATCACGCTTTTTCCTTATCACGGCTCTGAACGGCGCGGGCGCCCTGGCTGTGTGACCGCCGACAAACACCGCGGGCGAAACGCGCAAAGAAGAAGCCGGACATTTCTGTCCGGCTTCCGGGAAAGTCAATGGCTGTTTACGCTGCGTACCCGCGAATTAGCGGCGGCGCAGGAACAGGCCGG
>ERZ747221.1754-NODE-1754-length-20817-cov-3.297927_pt1 | contig 20817 bp, 18 predicted proteins | sample MGYA00374949_ERZ747221 | MGnify/ENA primary metagenome ERZ747221 (study PRJEB28779, sample SAMN05720172) | bioreactor metagenome | isolation source: Anaerobic biogas reactor | place: USA:Washington, USA | collected 2015-08-08 ... | reverse complement strand
CGCGAGCCGGCGATAGGCGCGCTTGATGTCGTCCTGGCTGGCGTCGCGGGCGACGCCGAAGACGCATGGAAAGACAATTCGATCCGGTATGTCTGATAATCACGCGGCGAGCGACATGGCGATGCGACCGGCCGAGAACCCTCTGAGCCAGCAAACCCACGGCAACGAGAACCACGGTCCGGAGGGTCCGGAAATCGGCGGGCAAGGACCGAGAAGACTATTTCTGGATGACGCGGGGAATATGGAGTTTTCGCCGCACTTCGCTGAGCTTGTTGCCCGGAGAAGGGGCGGCCGACTCGTTCAATTCCCTGCCCAAATCCTCGACTTTCTCGGCTTCTTCAGGGCTGACGCGGGATGACTTGTACTCGGCCATCAGCTTCTTGACCGCCTCATCGGCATCTTGGGGCACCGAATTGGGGTCCGGCGTCGATGAGACGCTCTTCTGGAGTTCGCGGAGCCGGCCGATGAAGTCTCCCACCTCCTGCTGCTCCTGTTCGTTCATTGGGCCGTCGTCTTCGCCAACCGACAACTCGGCGGCCCAGGGACGCTCAGCCGGTTGGCCTGTAATGCGACCGCCGGCCGGTGGTGCAACGACAGCGGCACGAGAATCGGCCTGCGGGGCCGTCGAACCACCCACTTCGATAAGGCCGGACGTGACCGGGACGGATTCGGTGACCATCTCGACATCGGCGTGACCGTCCCAACAGACGATCGACCCGTTCCGGACCTCCTTGATGAGCAGATGTCCGATTTCGTCTCCCTCCCGTACCCAGCGGTAGGTCTTGTCCGGAAGACGCACGTAAGCGAAGCTGTTGGCGAGACTAACGGTTGTACCGACGAGGTCGAACTTCGCAGACGACGGCACCGGCTTGGCCACCGCCCGGGGCCGAGAAGCGGTTGGAGTCGACTTGGCCGTCGCACTGACCGGGGCCGGAGGCGGATCGAGGATGTTCTTGAACGCCTCGGCCTCGCGAACCAATGGAGGCGTGGTCCCCTGCCCGCTCTGCGGGCTCTCGCCGTGGGCCTTGACCCATGCTTCGACCACGCTGGGTTCATTGAGGATGCGTTCGATCTCCGGATCGTTCCGGACAGCGAAACCCGCCAGCAGACTCGGGACCGACGAGCTTGGCCCGGCTACCAGGACCACCACCAGAGCCGCCGCGAAAATCACCACCACCGATGTTATGCGCAATGTGCTTACCATAGGCCACCTTATTCTCCTTGGTGTTTTGACACGCGGGGCGACCTACGGTTCCCTCCAATGCTTGATTTTTTCCAAATACTCGGCCTCATTACCGGCGTATCCGCTGCTGTGCTCGGGTGTATGGCAATCCAGGCACGACATTTTCGGCTCAGTTGTCGCCGTCCAGCCGGTGCTGCGAACGTGCTCGGAGCCCGGCCCATGGCAGCTTTCGCAGCCGACATCCTTCAGATGCGGCGTCTTTTGTTCGGAAATGAAGCCGCTTTCACGGTCCATACCGATCACGTGGCAGATCACGCACTCCGGATCGCGGTCCGATCCGACCTGCACGAGCGTGGCGAAGGCGTCGGCGTGGGCCTTCTGGCTCCATGCGGCGTGTTCATAGCTGTGGCACTGCTGGCAGGCCTGGGAGCCGACGTACTCCAGGCCCTCCGGAAGGGGGATGCGAGGGTATTTCTCCAGCAATTCGCTGCGTCGGACAAGCTCCTGGTATTGCCGGTACAGGTTCACCAGGGCCTCATCGTCGGCAAGCGTTTCCTCCACAGGAATATCCTCAAGGAACAGGGCGGGCTCGGTCCCCGGACCGGGAAACCGGACCCTCAGACGGCTGACATACCGCCCGAACCGGGCGACGGCAAACGTCAGCGGCCGCTCGCCGGGCTCGCTGAGGACCCGCGGCTCATCGGAATCCGACGGCACGACCAGACAATCTGCCCCGGCCGATTCGGCCCAGATGCGACGGGATTCGGCGTCGGCGTTCCGCAGGATCAGGATATTGACTCCATATTCACCCCCCGGACGGGCAAACAGCTCGGCCGCCGACTGCGGCCGGTCCTTCTGAGCATCCACAGAGACGAAACGGACGCCGACCTCGCCGTCCCGGCCGACCAGTCGCTTGACAAAACCGGCCCGCAGATCCTTCCGATCCGGTTCCCAAGGGGCGCCGATGACGGCAAAGGGGCCGTTCTGAGGGGCCGATAGACCGAGCATCCGGGCGATCTGAACGTCTGTATCGGTCAGGTGCACCAGGTCGTATGCGAGAAGCCGGAACGCCTCGAAGAGGATCCGAAACTTGATCAGGTCCTGCTCGCCCGTACCGGCAACGAGGGTCCCGGTATCGACGATCACCCGCCCGGCGGCCGGCGAGCGGTCGAAGATGGCGGCCCGTTTGGACAGTCCGCCCAGTTGGCCGCCCGAACAGCCACAAGGCTTCAGGGCGCCAAGCTCGCTGCCCGTAAAGAAGACCGACACCTCGCCGGCGTCCTCGGTACGGTGCGAGACGGGCAACTGCGCCACCTCGTCCGGACAGGAAAGACCGCCGACCAGAACACAAAGACTTACCAATACGAATGTTACACTCGCACGGCCGATGGATGCGTCATGGCTCGACACGGCGGGCGGACTCCTCAATAGAAGCCCCGGCATTGAACGGCCACCGTCTCGCCGTCCTTGATCTTCACTTCGATCACATCGGACAGAACGGCTCGCTCGCCTTCGGCCGGCGGAGGCGTAATCCGGAGCGTCAGTTGATAGCGATTCTGAATCTTCGTCTTGCTCACGAGCGTCACGATGCCCTTCTGCGAAGAAACGCTCTCGATCTCGAAATCATCCTGGTAGTTGCTCAGCACCCAGATCTCCCGCTCCACAGGCTGGCTCGCCTTGAGATTGAACAGCATGATGGTCGGCGGATTGACGGCGAATTCAGGCAGGACGTCATATAGGATGCGGACATTGCGGCACTCGGGATGCGTCAGGTCGATGCTGATCTGGCCGCGAAGATTGCTCTTGAGCTTCTCGATGTCCGCGATCGGCTTGAGGACGAACTCGGTCGCTTCGACCCTCGGATCGAAGTCGGCCTTGATCCCGATGGCCCTGAAACCCGTGATGGCGAAAGGCCGTCCGTCGAGGCTGGCCAGGGTGATGTCGCCGGCCCCGGCATTGTCCTGTTTGAGAAACAGCTTGAGGGTCGACGGCTCGAAATGCACCCGCGGCTTGATCGTGGCCTTGATGGTCAGCGTCACGAGGCCCTGGGCCGGATCGTTGGATTGGATGTAGAGATTCCGTCGCATCGACCCCGGCTGGCTGGTGGCGCGGTAGTCGATCTCAAGGACCCCACCCCGGCCCGGGGCGTATTCCTGCCCGGGCTTGACCCCTCGGGTGACCACGCCGCAACAACTCCGAACCTGCGTGATCCGCAGCGGGGCCGTGCCCGCATTGGTGAAGGGGAATTCGGCCTTGTGCGAGGTGTCCGGGCCAATTTCGCCGAAATCGTGCTCGACCGACGCCATCACGATCCGCGGAGCGTTGCCAACGTGAGGATTGGCGATCTCCACCATCTCGGGCGAGTCGGTCTCCACACCCTCGGCCGCCGCCAGCGGCTCGCGGGGAACGACACGCGTGACCTTGACCTCGGTCTCCGTAACCGGGGCCTGAGAGCCCGAGGATTCCTCCCGGCAACCCAACTGGCACGCCAGGAGCATGGCAAGCACTGCCGCCAGGCCAACACAAGGCAGAAAAGGCGTCTTTCGGTCACAGCCAACCGTGTTCTCGATCATTTTGTCTACTCCCATACCTGTTGAACGGTCCGGTCGCCCTTGAGGGCGTATTGTAGCGTTCGGGCGCATCGCGGACAAGTCGCTGGAAATATCGGCGTGCGGACCCGATCGACGACAAATTTCTCTTGAAACCTACGGCTTGGCGAGTAAAATGTTGGGTTTCGAGTCTGTTCCGGAGTCCGTTCTTATGAAGAAAGACATACATCCACAGTACCACAAGGTCGTCGTGCATTGCGGCTGCGGCGCCACCTTCGAGACCTGTAGCACCTCGAAGGAGATCCATGCGGAAATCTGCTCGATGTGCCATCCGTTCTACACCGGCAAGCAGAAGTTCGTCGATACCGCCGGCCGGATCGAGCGATTCCAGAAGAAGTACGGAACGTCGTACCTCAAAAAGAGCCAGAAAGACACGCAGTCTTAGCCGGACGAGTCGCGCGGTGCATGTCCCCCCTGCCGTCCCGCCGCGGGACGGGGGCTTTCCGCTATTGCGGTGCCGCGCAGGCATGCGCAGGCGGTCAAGCCTGAGACCAAGCTCACTCCTGACCCGTGGAACCAATGGGCAACACACAAGACAGCGTTCTGACGAAGCTCGGCCAGATCGACGCGCGATACCGCGAGATCGACGCGATGATTTCCGATCCGGCCGTCGCGAAAGACTCCGTGCGGCTTGTCGCCCTGTCCAAGGAGCAGGGCAAGCTCCGCTCCTTGGTGACCAAGTACCGCGACTATGTGAAGGCCGCGACCGGCGCCGAAGAGGCCGAGCAGATGCTTCACGACGAGACGGCTGAGCCGGACCTCAAGGCCCTGGTTGAAGAGGAAATCGAGCAACTGAACGCACGCAAGGAGCAGTTGCTCGAAGAAATGCAGAATACCCTGGTCATGGCCGACGACCTGCAAATCGACGCGGTCATCCTGGAGATTCGCGCCGGCACCGGGGGCGAAGAGGCGGCACTGTTCGCCCGAGACCTCTATGGGATGTACACGCGATACGCCGAGAGCCGCCGTTGGAGGGTCGAGCAGCTTGACTTCAGCCCGTCGGAAATGGGCGGGTTTCGAGAGGTGATCTTCAGCGTCAAAGGCGAAGGCGTGTGGGCCGAACTCGGATACGAGGGCGGTGGCCACCGGGTCCAGCGCGTTCCCGAGACGGAATCGCAGGGACGCATCCACACCTCAGCCGCCACGGTCGCGGTGCTTCCCGAACCCGAGGAGGTGGACGTCGAAATCAATCCGGACGATGTGATCGAGCACGTCTGCCGATCCAGCGGCCCCGGCGGGCAAAACGTCAACAAGGTCAGCAGCGCTATCAAGCTCGAACACATCCCCACCGGCATCACGGTCAGCATGCAGGACGAGAAGAGCCAGCACAAGAACCGGGCGAAAGCCTGGCGACTGCTGCGAAGCCGCCTCTACGAGCTATACGAGAGTCAGCGTCGCGCCGAACGGGACTCCCAGCGCAAGACGATGATCGGTTCGGGCGACCGGTCGTCGAAGATCCGAACGTACAACTTTCCGCAGAATCGCGTAACGGACCATCGCATCAATCTGTCGCTGTACAACCTGGATCGAATCCTCGTCGGCGACATGGAAGAGTTGATCGCGGCGATTCGTGACCACGACCGGCAGCAACGATTGAAGAACCTCTGAGACCTCGGACCCGCTGTCAGATCGGCAGCGAGACGGGGAACATCCAACGAGAGCATATGATCGTCGTCGTCACAGGAATGGTGGGCCTGGACAAGAAGAGCTACCTGGAGAAGGTCTGCCGCATCGCCAAACAGAACGGCAATGAGGTTCTGCTCTACAACGTCGGCGACATGATGTACGCCGAGGCGCCCGATATCCCGCCGGGCAAGATTCTCGATATCTCTCTCAAGCGGCTGCATTCCCTGCGTCGCAGCGTATTCAAGGACATCCTCGCCAAGGCGCGGCAGGCCCCGCACCTGATCGTCAACACCCACGCCACGTTCCGCTGGCGGCATGGGCTCTTCCCGGCCGTCGATTTCGACCAGATGCGTCAGCTCGGCGCCGATATGTACGTCTGCCTGATCGACGGGGTCACCACGATGCATCAGCGGCTCCTGGAGCACCGGGCCGTCGAGCACACGCTCAAGGACCTGATCGTCTGGCGAGAAGAGGAGATTATCAGCACCGAGATGCTCTGTAAGGGGATCGACGAAACGGCTCCTTTCTACTGCCTGGCCCGCGGCGTCGAGGCAGACACCACGGAAACGTTTTACCGGCTCGCCTTCGAGCGTCACATCCAGAAGGCCTATCTGAGTTTCCCGATGACGGCGGTGGCCGAGATGGACGCCGTGCTGGCCGAGATTGGCCGTTTCCGTTCGCAGATGAAGCAGCACTTCATCTGTTTCGATCCGGGCGATCTGGAAGAGGCTGTTCTGCCGTTGCATGCCTTGCGAGCCAAACAGGAGGGGCGGGACCATATCGACGTGGAAGTCGGCGGCCGGCAGATCCGGCTCAGTGCCGACGAGGTTCTCCAGATCGAGCGGGACATCAACAGCCAGATTTACGCCCGCGACTTTCTGCTCATCGACCAGGCGGACATGATCGTCAGCTTCATTCCTGCGATGTCCGACGGGCGAGCCGCCATCAGCAGCGGCGTCGAGCGAGAACTCCAGCACGCCCACGAGGCCGCCAAAGAGGTCTACGTCATATGGACCGCCCAGCAGCATCCCTCCGTATTCATCACCCAAACCGCCAACGCCGTCTTCCGCACCGTCGCCGAGGCACTGACCTTCTTCGAGAAACGCCACTTGACCAAGTAGTCATACGTTCCTCGTTCGATGTGTACTTCGGCTTTGGAGCACCGTAACGCAAGAGCGAGGCATGCCTTGCCTCTACGCCAGACCAGCGGAACCTTGCGTCTGAGATGAGCAGCACGTAGGATGACGGCCATGGACACACTACCTCAGAGATTGCCCGACACACCCGCCCTTTCGGGCGAAGAAATGGCTCGGCGGATCGACCATACGCTGCTGAAGGCCGAGGCGACGCGGGAAGAGATCCTGCGGTTGTGCGATGAGGCGATGCGCTATGGCTTCTGCGCCGTCTGCGTCAACGGACGATGGGTTTCGACGGCGGCCGATAGACTGCACGGCAGCCGGGTCCATGTGGCATCGGTGGTGGGTTTCCCGCTTGGGGCCGACACCACCAAGGCCAAGGTGGCCCAGACGAAAGAAGCGATCCACGATGGGGCCGACGAGATTGACATGGTCGCGGATCTGGCCGCCATTCTCGACGGGGACACGCGCTACCTGCTGCGCCAGTTGCAGGCGGTGTGGACTGCCTGCCGGGCCATGCGACCGCCGGTGCTGCTGAAGGTCATCATCGAGTCGGCGGCGTTGACGGCCGAGCAGAAGGTGCTTGCGTGTCGGGCGGCCGAACAGGTCGGCGCGGATTTCGTCAAGACCAGCACGGGGCTGCACCCGGCCGGCGGCGCGACCGTAGAGGACATCCGCCTGATGAGGGAGACCTCGTCGCGGTATAAGATCAAGGCCTCCGGCGGCATCCGGACGGCACAGCAGGCCATCGCCATGATCGAAGCGGGCGCCGAGCGGATCGGCACATCGGCCGGAATCGCCATCGTGGAAGAGTTGCGGACCGCACGTCGATGAAATCGTCGCGCCGGTTTGAGAGGGTATCGTGATGGGCGAACGATTTGTCAGCGAACCGATCCAGCCGGAAACAGGCACATTCGACGCGGCGGGAATGACTCGTGGCGAGCCGGGATTGCCGAAGCAGTTCACCTGGAGAGACCAGCACTATACCGTCGCCGAGGTCATCGAGGCGTGGAAGGAAGATGGGCCCTGTCGCAACGGAAGCCCTGAGATGTATCTGCGAAAGCACTGGTACAGAATTCGCACGGCCGAGGGCCCTGAAATGACGATCTACTTCGAGCGACAGGCTCGGTCGAAACAACAGAGCAAGAAACGCTGGTGGCTCTACACCGTCGGCTCGGAAAAGCCGATTCGATAGGCAAGCCATGAACGCCCGACCCTGCCTACCGGAAATCGCCTCTGCCACGGATTCTCGCATCCCCTGCACGCTTCATGCTCGCACAATCGGTGCCGCCGTGCCGCTGGCCTCGATCAGTGAGGTCTTCGCCAGACGACGGTCGGCGTCGATCCTGGGAGCGAATGCCGCCGTGGTCGATGGCCCCCGGTTCAGCTACTGGGCCGCCGAACCGAAGGAGACCTTCGAGTCCACAGAGGACGGCAAAGAGCCCTTCGAAAAACTCGAATCCGCCTTGGCCAGATATACGCTTCGCGGAGGAGCGGCGGGTTTGCCTGACGGCCTGTTCCGTGGGGGCTGGATCGGTCATCTGAGCTACGAACTGGGCAGATACCTCGAACGACTGCCCGGCAGAGCCGTCAACGATCTTGCCTTGCCCCTGATCCGGCTGTGCTTCTACGACCGCTTCCTCGCCTACGACCACCGCGAGGACGCGTTCTGGCTCGTCGCGTTGGAGTTGCCCGACGACCGCGAATCGCCCCGCAAGAAGATCGAGAGCCTGGAACGCATGCTGGACGAGGCGATGTCTATTGCCGTCGCCGAGTCCCCCGCCGTCGATATCGAGCATACCGATTTGTCGGGCATCCGAAGCAACATCGGCGAAGGCCCGTATCTACGAGCAGTCGAACAGATCAAGCAGTACATCCGGGATGGAGAAATCTATCAGGTCAACCTCTCGCACCGATTCGAACGCCCCTTTGCCAGCCGGCCCATCGAGCTGTTTCACTGGCAGAACCGACACAATCCCAGCCCCTATGCGGCCTTCATCGATGCGGGCAGCTTTCAGATCGTCAGCGCCTCGCCCGAGTTGTTTATCCGCCTCGACAACGGCTGGATCGAAACAAAGCCAATCAAGGGCACTCGGCCGCGTCTGGTCGGGAGCGACCCACGCAATGCGGCCGCCAATCGACGGAACCTCGATGAGCTGTTGACCAGCGAGAAGGAAAAGGCCGAGCTGAACATGATCGTAGACCTGGAGCGTAACGACGTGGCCCGCATCTGCCGGCCGGGGACGCGGCGAGTGGTCCTGCCCAGAACGATCGAGGCCTACCCGACCGTCTTCCACGCCGTGGCTACGGTCGGCGGCCGGCTGCTGTCGGGGACTCGCCTCACCGACATCCTGAGGGCCATGTTTCCCGGCGGGTCCATCACGGGGGCCCCGAAGATCCGCGCGATGGAGATCATCGACGAATTCGAGCCGACCGCCCGCGGCGTCTACACGGGCAGCATCGGCTTTATCGGTCTCGACGGCACTGCCTGCTTGAACATCGTCATCCGAACCGTTATCATCGCTGCCCACAGGGCCTTCGTCCAGACCGGAGGGGGAATCGTCGCCGATTCGGACCCGGAGGCCGAGTGGCAGGAGACGGTCGTCAAGGCAAGGGCCCTTCTTGCCGGGATCGATGCCGTGCAGAAATCGTGAACGGATACGTTCGTCCGCGCCGTGAGGTATGATGGCGGAAAAGGTGTTTCTCAACGACAAGCTGGTCGAGGTAGAGCAAGCCCATGTGTCCATTCGGGACAGCGGCCTGCTGTACGGCGCGGGTCTGTTCGAAACGATGCGAAGCCACAATGGGATCGTGTTTCGGCTGGAGGACCATCTTGACCGGCTCCTGACCAGCGCCGAGGCCCTCTCGATCAACCACGCGTTCGACAGAGAATCGCTCCGCAAGGCCACCTACGAGGTGCTCGCCGCCAACGAACTGGCCGATGCCCGGCTGCGACTGACGCTGACAAACGGCCCGATTGCCGAGACGATCGAACAGGCGTCGCCCACGCTGCTGATCACGGCGACCCATCTGCAACGCTACCCGGGCGAGCATTATCAGACCGGCGTGATGGTGGTGCTGTGTCCTTATCGACAGAACACCACCGAGCCCATCTGCGGCCACAAGACCACGAACTACTATCCTCGGCTGCTGGCGTTGACGCTGGCCCGGCAAAAAGGGGCTGCCGAGGCCCTCTGGTTCACAACGGACAATCGGCTGGCCGAGGGGTGCATCAGTAACGTCTTTCTCGTCAAAGACGGCGGGCTCTATACCCCTTCGCTGGCGACGCCCGTGCTGGCAGGTATCGCCAGACGGGCTGTCTGCCGCTTCGCCGGCGACGAATCCATCGAACTGATCGAGAAGGACCTGCACGTCTCGGATGTGCTGGAGGCCGACGAGATCTTCCTGACCAATGTCGTTATGGAGGTCCTGCCCGTGGTGCGCGTCGAGAGGCACGCCGTCGGAGACGCCAAGGTCGGGCCGATCACCATGCGACTGCGAGAGAGGTTCCTGCAAACCATCGAAGACGAATGCCGGAGACGAGAATGAAGGTCAAGGACATGGCGGGCGTGGTCGAGCAGATCGCTCCTTTGGGTCTGGCCCAGAGCTGGGACAATGTGGGTCTGCTCGTGGGCGATCCCGAACGCCGGATTCAGAACGTGCTGCTGACCATCGACGTGACCAAGGCGGTCGTCGCCGAGGCCAAGGCGCTTAAAACGGACTGCATCCTCAGTTACCATCCGGTCATCTGGGACGGGCTCAAACGGGTCCTCGCATGTGGCCCGACGCAGGTGGTTTACGAGTTGATCCGCTCGAACATCGCGGTCTTCTCGATCCATACGGCGCTCGATGCAGTAGTCGGGGGCGTCAACGACGGACTGGCCGAGATGCTCGGCATCGTCGACGCCAAACCGCTGGGCGATTACGTCGAGTATTCCCCGCAGGAGAACTACAAGCTCGTCGTGTTCGTGCCGGTCGATGCGCTGGACAAGGTGGCCAACGTCGTGTTTGCCGCCGGGGCCGGTGCGATCGGGAACTATCGCGATTGCGGCTTTGGCACAGACGGGACCGGGACGTTTCTGCCCCTGGAAGGGGCCCATCCGGCCATCGGCAAACGAGGCCGGCGCGAGGCGGTCCATGAGATGCGTTTCGAGACCATCGTGCCAGCCGAGAAGCTCGATGCCGTTGTCGCCGCAATGAAGCAGGCCCATCCATATGAGATGCCCGCATTTGACATCTTTCGCCTTTTCGATTATGGAAGCCGGTTTGGCCTCGGTCGGATCGGCCCCTTGGGCAAGCCGGCGAAGGTCGGCCGGCTCATCGAGCAGGTCAAGAAGCAGACCGGGGCCAGGGCCGTCGGACTGGTGGGCGACGCGAAACGGCTCGTCCGAACCGCGGCGGTGTGCGCCGGGACCTGTGGCACGATCCTCCACACGGTCATCGCCAACGGAGCCGACCTGTACCTGACGGGCGAGTTGAAGCACCATGAGGCGCTGGCCGCCCAGGAAGCCGGGCTGACCTGCCTGTGCCTGAGTCACACGGTCTCCGAGCGGTTCATACTCAAGAAGCTGGCCCGGCAGGTGAAGGACCGAATCAAGCCGGTGGCCGTTCGGATCAGCAAGAAGGACGCGGACCCATTCACATGGAAGAACATATGACGCAAGAGACGAGAGAGACCCTCGACGAAGTCAGTGAAGCAACCGAGACGGAGCCGTTGACGGCCGATGAGAGGGACGGCGACGTGCCGTGCGACGAGGCCGAGCCTCAGGCGCCGGAGAGAATCGAAGTCGAATTCTCCGTCGATGGCATCGGAGAGCCACAAGAGGCCGACGACGTCGAGGAGACTGCTGACCAGACAGAACCCACCGATGCGGAGAACGAAGCTCCGCCGGCCGACGACGCCGAGCCGACGCCAACCGTCGAATCGGTGATCGAGGCGATCCTGTTCGCCAGCGAAGAGCCGCTGAGCGACAGCCGCCTGGCGGGCATCGTCGAGACCACGACCAAGCAGGTCCGCGACTGCATCCAATCGCTCAACGACAAATACGAGCGGAACCACAACGCCTTCCGTATCGAGCAGATCGCCGGCGGCCACCAGATGCTGACGCTGCCAACCTACAATACATGGCTCAAGAAGATGCTGAAGGTGCGCAGCGACAACAAGCTCAGCCCGGCGGCGATGGAGACGCTCGCCATCATCGCGTACAAGCAGCCCGTGATCCGCGTGGACATCGAGGCCATTCGCGGCGTGGCCGTCGGCGAGGTGATCCGCAGCCTGATGTACAAGGGCCTGGTCAAGATCGTCGGTCGCGCCGAGATCCTCGGCCGGCCCATGCTCTACGGCACGACGAAGAAATTCCTCGAGGTCTTCGGCCTCAATTCGCTCAAAGACCTCCCCAAGGCCGAGGAACTCAAGAAGCCCGATTAGCCGCCGCGGCGATCAAGAACAGACCCTATCGTTCGGCCCGAGCGACCATCGTGGCCTGTCCGGAATCCGGAAGGGGGGCCAGTTCGGGGCAGGCGGCCAGCGCCGCGACGATCTGGTCGGGCTCGGAGGCGTCAACGCAATAGACGGTCCCGCCGCAGGCCTCGAAATCCCCGGCATAGGCCTCCCAGCGCTCTTCATAGCGTTCGATGGCCTTCGTCCAGCCTCCACCCCTCGCCGCCAGGGACTCCATGATCTCGGGATTGGTGTACCGCACGACGAGGTCTCTGTCGCGCAGAACGAACACCGCGCCGGCCGTCCTGTTCTCGACGTTCAACCGACGATCCGTACGGACATCGTCCAGCCCCTGGGCCTGGAAGTATCTGCGAACCGTTTGCTCGCCGTCGTTCTCTCGGATCTCCTGCAGCTTCCGTGTCGAGGCCGACGGTCCCCGGTAGACAGGTGGGCGGCGTCCGGCGCGACCGGATGACGTGCCCTGAGGCGCTGCGTGCACCTCAATGACTGGGCACGGCACGCAACACGGCGCATGCCACAGGTGATAATCGACGACAAAGCCGGAATTGCGGTAGTTCAGAGCGTGCGGCGTATAGCGTACGCCCTCGTAGGCCAGCCCCGTGTTGCGTATGTTGAACACGTGCGGCGAGTACTTGACTCCGCCGGGAATCAGACCCGAATTGCGATAGTTAAATGCATAGGGGCTGTAACGAACCTGGTATCGCTCCGAGCGATGGACGTTCCCGTACCCCACAACCGGCGCCAACGCCACGACGGCGACCACGATAGAAGTCCATTTCATGTCGTTCTCCTTTTCTTAGGTGAAGGTTTCCTCCTGAGTTTCCCTTCTCATCACCCTCTCCTAAGCGGATTGTAGGGGCGAATGATCATTCGCCCGTACTCTGTGCCAATCCTCCTTTCCATTACCCTTCTGCCGTCGGTGGATGGTGATCTCGTTTCGATGCGCGGTCCGCACCGCGCGCCGTGCGCTCGTAGTGACGCCGTAAGGCGTTATTCGCTTTCTGTGGGAGCAGCCCTTACGGGCACACTACAAACGGCGCAGAGATGAACACATGAGATGCCATCAACCTCCTTGTCTGTCTTTACCCGAGCCCACTGGCCCTTGCAGGGCCCCGTCCAGCCTGACGCCTCCGGGGCCGGGCTCGATCTGCACCGTTCTTTCTCCGTACCGAACGATGCACGAGCGGCCACTTGGGCTCTTGACGATTGCCTCGGCGAGCATACCATTTTTCCACGCGATGTCAAGTGTGAAACCGCCGCGCGCTCGCAGGCCGGTGATCCGGCCGTCGGGCCAGGCGCTCGGCAGGGCCGGCAGCAGCTCGACGATATAGCGGCCTTTCGGGTCGCGCCGGTGGCTCTGCATGAGCATCTCGGTGATGCCGCTGGTGGCGCCGAAGTTGCCGTCGATCTGGAACGGCGGATGGGCGTCGAAAAGATTGCCGTACACGCCTCCGCCTTTGTATTCGGTCAGCGGCGAGTCGGTCAGCGTCAGAAGGTGCTTGAGCATCAGATGAGCGTGGTCGCCGTCGAGCAGACGGGCCCAGAAGTTGATCTTCCACGCCCGGCTCCAGCCGGTGCCGCCGTCGCCGCGAAAGATCAGCGACTGCCTGGCGGCATTCAGCAGTTCGGGCGTATCGGCCGTGATCTCGCTGCCCGGGAACAGGCCCCACAGGTGCGAGACGTGGCGATGCTCGTTCTTCGGGTCGTCCTTGTCTTCGAGCCACTCCTGGAGTTGGCCGTGCCGGCCGATCTGGTTCGGCGCGATGCGAACGCGCAAGGCGTCGAGCTTCGTCGCGAACTCCTCATCTACGCCCAGCACACGCGCTGCCTCGGCGGTATTGGCGAAGAGACTGCGAATGATCTGATGATCCATCGTCGGGCCCATGACCAGCCCGCCGATTTCGGGGCTGTTGCTGGGTCCGCTGATCAGCCAGCGCTCGTCGCTTCGCGGGTCTTCGACCAGACTTTCGACGAAGAACTCGGCCGCCCCTTTCATCAGGGGGTATGCCCCGTCCCGGAGGAACTGCCTGTCGCTGCCGTAGACGTAGTGCCACCACAGATGCTGGCAGAGCCACGCGCCGCCGGTGGGCCAGATGCCATGGTTCGAGGCGTTGATCGGGGCGGTGCCGCGCCAGAGATCGAAGTTGTGGTGCAGCACCCAGCCGGGGGAGTCGTAGTGCTTTCGCGCGGTCGAGCGGCCCGACTCGGCGATCTCGACCAAAGCGTCGAACAGCGGGCGGCCGCACTCGGCCAGATTCGTCGGCTCGGTCAGCCAGTAGTTCATCTCGGTGTTAATGTTGACCGTGTACTTGCTGTCCCACGGCGGACTGGTGCTCTCGTTCCAAAGACCCTGAAGGTTGGCCGGCTGGCCGCCGGTCCGCGAGCTGGCGATCATCAGGTAGCGACCGTACTGGAAGAACAGGGCCGCCAACTGCGAGTCTTCCTTCTCGGCGTACTTCAGCACGCGCCGATCGGTGGGGAGGTCGGCCGTCCGCGCCGGGCCCAGATGGAGCGTCACGCGCCGGAACAGCATCTGGTGATCGGCTACGTGGGCGTCGCGCAACTGTCGCGGCGTCTTCTCGGCGGCTTTGCGGAGCACCTCGGCGCAGCGCTGCCCCGGATCGGCCGAGAGGTCCTTATAGCTCTTGACGTTGGTGGCCATGGCGATCGTCAGCGTCGCGGCATTGGCGCCTTGCACACGGATCTGACCATCGTCGACCGAGACCTGGCCGCCGTTGATTCGAATCTGACAGCGGCCTTCGAACCGCACCGCGCCGGGAATCACCTCCTTGGTGTCTCGCACCTCGAAGTCGCGGGCCCGTCCGAGGATTGCCAGCGTCCGATCATCCACCTTCCGTGTCCGCACATCGGCGTTGGGGCTGGTCAGCGCCGCGGTGAAACTCAGGGCACCCGGCTCGTCACACGAAACCCGAACCACGACCACCTGATCGGGGAAACTGGCGAATGTCTGGCGCGTGTAGGTCACGCCATCGACCCGATAGGTCGTCGTGGCGACGGCGGTGTCGAGGTCCAGCTCGCGGCAGTAGCTCTTGGCATTCTCGTGTCCGGGGAAGCGCAGCGTCAGGTCGCCGAACGGTTGATAGGGAACCTGGCGCAGCGGCGACGACATGAAACGCTCCATCGCCAGTTGTTCGGCCTCGCGCTGTTTGCCTTCGAACAGCCGCCGGCGGATTTCGGGCAGGTATTGGGCGGCGCCGTCCTGGGCATAATCGTGGGGCCGGCCGCACCAGAGAGAGTCCTCGTTGAGCTGGTAGCGCGCCTCGGCTGTGCCTGCGAACACCATCGCCCCGAGCCGTCCGTTGCCCACGGGCAATGCATAGGTCCACGTCTGAGCGGGTTCAGCGTACCACAGTTTCATATCGGATGGCCCGCCGTCGCTTGCGGCGTCGAGGGAGACAGTGCAGATGGCGAATGTGAGCACGGCGAACCGAATGATGTGGCTTCTCATGATCACTCCCCTGTAGTTGCAGGATGTCCAGATAGCGCTTAGACGGTGAAGAGGCGGCGCCGCTCGTCGTATGAGACGACCCTATCACGAGGGATCTGCCGGCGATCGATTCCGAGCAGTCGGAGCGGATTGTCGAAGGCCATCGACACCAGCTCTCGATAGGTGATCAGATTCAGCGAGGCCAGATGGTTCATGCACGCCAGAAGGGTCGCCGAGGAGCCGGCCATGTATCCGGTCGCTGGATTGTAGAGGCGGCCCGTCGGATCGAGCACCACTTCGGCCCCCATCGACTGGTATCGGCCGGGGGCCAAGCCCGCCAGTTCCGAGGCGTCGCTGACGGCAATGCAATTGGCCGGACTCTTGGCCCGCAGGATCGTCTTGAGCAGCGAAGGCGGCAGATGGTGGCCGTCCGGGATGATGGTGGCTACGAGATCGTCGTTGGCCAGGCCCACCCAGATGGGGTTGTCGTGGCGAGGCAGCGTCGCGCCGACGCCGTTGCCCAGATGGGTCAGCGCCTTGGCTCCGGCGGCCGCACATCGCTTGAGCTGGTCTTCGTTGGCCATGTGGTGGCCGAGCGAGACGACGATCCCCTGCTTCGCGGCGTGACGGATCAGCTCCTCGACGCCGTCGAGGTCGCCCGCCACGGTCAGCATCTTGACGGTCCCATCGGCCCATGCGATGAGCCGGTCGAGGTATTCGATGCTGGGCGCCCTCATCCACTCGGGGTTGTGCGCGCCCCTGGCCCCTTCGACGGGCGAGAGAAACGGCCCTTCGAGATGGATGCCGAGGAGACGCCCCTGGCACTCCGCCGTCCGCGCGGCTTTCGCGATCAGCGGCAGGTTCCGCTCGTAGATCTCCGTCGGGCTGGTAATCAGCGTGGCAAGAAAGGCGGTGGTCCCCGCGTCGAGCAACGCGCCGCAGGTGCGAACGATGTCCTCTTCGCTCAGACGAGCGCCGGAAAAGTCCACGCCTTTGAAACCGTTGACCTGGAGATCGATCAGTCCCGGGATTTCCATAAGTCCACCGCCCGTCAGGAGTTCACCGAGAGCATCGAAGCGGCCGCTTCATCGAGGAAGATGGAACAGTGCTCGTGCCGCTGGAGGATCGACGCCGGACATCGGGGCGTCACAGGACCTTCGAGGGCGTTTCGGACGGCCTCAGCCTTGCGTCGGTCCGGCACGGTGACAACGATGCGACGACTCTTGAGGATCTGCTGAATGCTCATCGAGATCGCTCGCGATGGGACGGCCTCCAGCGAAGCGAACCAGCCTTCGCCGAACTGCTGCTGCCGGCAGCGCTCGTCGAGATCCACAACGAGATACGGCTGCTCGGTCTCGAAGTCGGCGGGCGGATCGTTGAATGCCAGATGGCCGTTCTCTCCGATCCCCACGCAGGCGACGTCGATCGGATGGGCGCGGATCAGATCACCGAGCCTGTTGCACTCGGCGGCGGGGTCGGCCGCGTCTCCGTTGACGAAGTGCACGGCCTGGAGCGAACCGACCTTGTCGACGAAACGCTCCCGAAGGTATTTGCGGAAGCTGGCGGGATGATCGGGCCCCAGGCCGATGTACTCATCGAGATGGAACATCGTAACCTTCGACCAATCGATCGCATCGGAGGCGGTCAGTTGCTCGAACATCTCGAACTGACTGGCGCCGGTGGCGAGAATGATGTTGGCCTGGTTCTTGTCGGCGATGGCCCGTCGGATGGCGCCGGCGGCGGTGCTGCCGGCGGCGGCCCCCATGTCGTCCTTGGTCTTGTAGACGGCTCTGTTCACAGCGGACTCCTCAATCGGTTTGCGATCTGAAGCGATCATAGGCCGCAAGACCCGCCCTGTCAATGCCGGGGGCGACAGGACGCATGCCGACGGGGATTTGTCTTGCATTCTCCATCATGTTCTTTCTATAAGGTGAAGTGATATCACCATGGGCCTTGAGGTCGCTATCTGCTGTCGTCACGTTGAAAGGACTGTGATGAAACGCACGTCTGATTTCCTGATCCTCTCTCTGGCCACCTCGCTTGTTCTGTCGATTGGCGTCACAGCGCGACCGACCGTCGTCGAAGACGATTTTCTCACCTCACTGGACAAGGGCCATCCCAGACTCATGCTCAAGGACAAGGACCTGATGTGGCTCAGGGCCGCGATGGTGGAGGACTCGGCTCTGCAGAAATGCTGGGACGACGTGCAGGCCGACGCCGAGGCATGTTTGAAGAGGCCGCCGCTGGTGTACGAAAAGGTAGGACCGCGTCTGCTCAGCGTCAGCCGGGATTGCCTGCGTCGCATGTACTCTCTGGCGCTGGCCTATCGCTGGACGGGCGACGAGCGCTATGCCGCCAAGGCCAGGGCGAATCTCCTGGAGGTCTGCGCATTTCCCGACTGGAACCCTTCGCACTTCCTCGATACGGCGGAGATGAGCCATGCGGTGGGCGTCGGATACGACTGGCTGCACACATATCTCGACCCCGATACAAGGGCCACGATCGTGCGAGCCCTGATCGAGAAGGGCCTCGAGCCCGGTCTGAAGGTGTACGAATCCAACGGCTGGTGGACCCGGAGCGATCACAACTGGAACCAGGTCTGCAACGGCGGGATGATCGTCGGGGCCCTGGCCATCGCCGACATCGAGCCGAGCTATGCCGAGCGGATCGTCCCGGCGGCCATCCAGTCACTGCCTCTGGCGCTGAAGACCTACGCGCCCGACGGCGCGTGGGGCGAAGGACCGGGCTACTGGAGCTACGCGACGCATTACACCGCATACGGACTGGCCGCACTCGATACGGCGCTGGGCAGCACGTTCGGACTGCTCGACGTCGAGGGTCTCTCGAAGGCCGGAGATTTTCCGATCTATACGACGGGGCCTACCGGCCTGAATCTGAACCTGGCCGACGTCGGAGAGCGCAGCGCCCGCCGACCGATGGCCTGCATGTTCTGGCTGGCCCGGACGTTTCACAATCCGCTGTACGCGTATGCCGAGCATGAGGAAATCGCCAGGCGACCGGCCAGTGCGGCCCATCTCGTCTGGTACACGGCCAGGCCGCGGGCCAGTGCCGCCCGACGCCAGCTCGACCGCTACTTCCGCGGCCCGGTCGAGGTCGTCACGATGCGAAGCGCCTGGGACGACCGCGACGCGCTCTTCGTCGGGATCAAGGCGGGCTACAACCAGGTCAATCACGGGCATCTCGATCTCGGCAACTTTGAACTGGACGCCCTCGGCGTTCGCTGGGCCCGCGATCTTGGCGCCGACAACTACAACCTGCCCGGCTACTGGGAGAGCCGGCCGGGAGGACAACGCTGGTCGTACTATCGCCTCAACTCGGCCAGCCACAACATCTGTATGCTGGGCGGCGAGGACCAGGATGTGCTGGCCAAATCGATCTTCACCAGCACGAAGATGAACGAGACCGATCCTTCTGCGATCGTCAACCTGACGCAGGCGTATGCCAGGTTCGCCAAGTCCGCTTCTCGCGGTGTGAAGATGGTTGCCGGCCGGACGGCGGTCCTCGTCCAAGACGAATTCGCCGTCGAGAAGCCGTGCGACGTGGTCTGGGGCATGACGACCGACGCCGATATCCAGATCGAGGATGGTTCCATCGCCAGATTGAAACTCGACGGCAAGGAGCTCGTCGTGCGACTTCTGAGCCCTGCGAAAGCAACGTTCTCCGTCGGCTCGGCCGAGCAGAAACCGCCGCAGAGGACAAATAAAGGAGTCAAGCGTCTGCTGGCCCGGCTGGCCGATGCGCAGGGCGATGTGCGTATCGCCGTCCTGTTCGCACCTGTCCGGGCCGATCAGGAACAAGCAGACCGCGTCGAGATCAAATCACTGGCACAGTGGTGACCAATGGATTCCCATATCTTCAGAGGAGATGAAACGATGCAACGACGAGTGCGCGACAGCCTGATCGGCCTGTTTGTTGTGGCGACACTGCTGAATGGGCTGGTCATGGCTCAGAATACGGACGAGCCGCAACTCTGCGTCGGTAACTACCAGAGCGAGGAAGAGGCGAAGGCACAACTGGCACGGTTTGCGAAGACGTATTCGAACCTCGCCGAATGGCAGCAGCGGGCCCGGACCAATCGCGAGGCCATTCTGCGGGGCACAGGGCTGTTGCCGCTGCCCAAAAAGTGTGCGCTGAACCCGATCATCCGCAATCCGCGCCAATATGACGGCTACACCGTCGAGAACATCGCCATCGAGAGCCTGCCCGGCGTCTTCGTTACCGGCAGCCTTTATCGCCCGACTGGCGGCGCCGGGCCGTTCCCTGCGGTTCTCTGTTCACATGGGCACTGGAGCAGTCGTGAGGACTACGGGCGGTTTCGTCCCGATATGCAGAAGCGCTGCGGGACCCTGGCCCGCATGGGGGCCATCGTGCTGTCATTCGACATGGTCGGCTACGGCGACTGGGCCAACGCCAACTGGGAGCACCGCCGGCCTGATGCGCTGAAGATACAACTATGGAACAGCATTCGCTTGCTGGATTACCTCTGCACGAGAGCGGACGTCGACTCGGCCCGGATCGCCATCACCGGGGCCTCCGGCGGTGGCACGCAGACATTCCTGCTGACGGCGGTGGACGATCGCATCGCGGTCTCGGTACCGGTGGTGATGGTCTCGGCCCATTTCTTCGGCGGTTGCGTCTGCGAAAGCGGCCTGCCCATTCACAGAAGCCGATCCCATGAGACGAACAACACCGACATCGCCGCGATGGCGGCCCCGCGTCCGCAGTTGATCGTCTCTGATGGCCAAGACTGGACGAAGAACGTTCCCGACGTCGAGTTCCCGTACATTCGGGACGTCTATCGCCTGTACGGGGCCGAATCCCGCGTTGAGAACTGGCACTTGCCCGACGAGGGCCACGACTACGGCTGGTCCAAGCGGATCGGGGCCTACAGGTTCCTCGCCAAGCATCTGGGCCTGTCGCTGGCCGACGTGATCGGGCCCGACGGCCGCATCGATGAGAGTCCGGTGGTCATCGAGAAGATCGAAGACCTCTACGTTTTCAACGCCGACCACCCGCGCCCGGCCCACGCCGTCGCCCCCGACGCCCCCCTGCCCTGGGACTGGTAAGATCCCTGATCGGTCGCCCGCGTCGCGCGGGATTTGACTTGCAGGAGCGGGGCAAATCGCGACAATGACCTCGCTCGGGGCATGGATCATGGGGAATGGGCAACGCGATGCAACCTGCCCCGAGCGAACGTCAAGGGGAACGAGGAGATACGAGAAGAAAGGAGCGCGGCATCATGGCGAAAGCGGATATTGGCGTGATCGGTCTGGCGGTCATGGGCGAGAATCTGATCCTGAACATGGAGAGCAAGGGTTTCACGGTCGCCTGCT
>ERZ747221.1743-NODE-1743-length-20930-cov-4.037740_pt1 | contig 20930 bp, 18 predicted proteins | sample MGYA00374949_ERZ747221 | MGnify/ENA primary metagenome ERZ747221 (study PRJEB28779, sample SAMN05720172) | bioreactor metagenome | isolation source: Anaerobic biogas reactor | place: USA:Washington, USA | collected 2015-08-08 ... | reverse complement strand
CGACGCCGGAACCTACCCCCGAGCCGACCCCGGAACCCACGCCGGAACCGACCGCAGAGCCGACACCGGAACCCACGCCCGAACCGACGGCAGAGCCGACAGTGGAACCCACGGCGGCCCCGGCCACGGATGCGCCCACGGTGCAGCCCACCGAGTTGCCGGCGGGCGCCACGCCCGAAATCATGCCCCAGAGCAACCTGCTGCGCCTGCAGGAGGGCAGCGGCTACCAGTTTGAGGATGCTTCGGGCACACTGCTGCGCCGGGTGGGCAGGGGCGACCTGGTCAACATCCGCCTGTACTATCAGGATACGGTGAAGGCCAAGTTCGTCAAAGGCACTGTGGCCGTGCAGATGTCGGACGGCAACAGCTTTGTGGGCGAGCCGGACGGCGATACCCCCTGGGCGCAGACCGTCCGGGTGGAAAACATGTCGGGCGATGAATCCCCCGCGCGCTTTGAGGTGCTGCTGCCCCGCATGCGCTACGACGGCACCGAGCCCGTGCTGCGGCTGAAGGTGTATTACCGCGGCCTCAGCCTGGATGGGTACAACACCGCCTTTGTGAACAACCTGCACGAGTGCGAGGTGTACACCGGCCCCGAAAGCACCGCCACGCCCGTGCCGGGTGACGCCACCCCCGCCCCGGCAACTGATCAGCCGGTCGATACCACCGACCCCGATGCAACCGACGCACCCGACGCCCCGGCCGCTACCCAAGCACCCGAGCCCACCGCCACGCCCGTGATGGAGGTGCTGCCCGAGGACGGCATCATCCGCGCCACCGGCACCCCCGGGGCCATCAACCTGTCCCCAGTGGATGGGGCCACAGCCTGGCCGACGGCCTCGGCAGGCGCGGCCACGCGGCCCCCGCAGGGGAACGCGCCCGCCGCCCCCGCTGTGAATGATACAGGCACCGCCGCGCCCACCGCCGACCCCAAGGGAACGGCCGGCCCCACCACACCGCCCGCCAAGGTGACCACAGGCCCGACGGACAGCCCTGACCCCGGCGACGAGCAGCCGACCGCCACCCCCCAGGCACCCGCGCCCATGGTGTACATCACCCGCGGCGATATTTTGCCCATCGTGCCCGGTGCCCCCTTCCTGCTGGATGTGATCTTTGAAAACAAGGGCCAGGTGGCGGTAGAGATGCCGCTGGCCAGCTTTGCCCCCGGGGAGGGCCTGCTGCTGGAGGAGCGCAGCGCCTCGGTGCTGCTGGAGCGCATTGAGCCGGGCGAATCCTACCAGATGCGGCTGCACCTGCGCGCGGCAGAGGCGCTCACCGTGCCCCAGCTGTCGGTGGAGGTGACGCTCAAGCACGAGTATACGGTGGCCGAGCAGGTCGGACAGGCCACCGTGACCGAAAAGCTGCTGCTGCCCACCGCCGTGAAAGCCAATGAGGTCAAATCCGCCTCCATGTTCATCGGCCGCGCCGACTTTCCCACGCTGATTGAGGCGGACGCCACCCGCGAGGTCGTTGTCTGGTTCAAGAACACGGGCAACGTCGAGCTGAAAAACCTGGTGGCCTCCTACTCGCCCTCGGAGGGCATCCTGCTGCAGGGCAGCTCCAGCTCGACTGCCATTGGCGACCTGGCGCCCGGTGAGGTCAAGAGCGTCGCCCTGGCGGTGCTTGGCAACCGGGAGATCACCTCCGCCCAGCAGAGCATCCAGGTGGATGCCAAGTATGAGTATGTCACCGACAAGACGCCCCAGCAGGGCACAGTCAACGAAAAAATTCTGCTGCCCGCGGCCATCAAGGTGAAGTCCGCCGGTGGCGGCGGCGGTGGCGGCGGCAAGAAGCCGCGCCCCGACATCTCGGTGCCCAACATCATCATCAGCAGCTACAACTTTGGCGCCGAGCAGGTGGCCGCGGGTGCTGAGTTCCCGCTGACCATCCGGTTTAAAAACACCAGCGCCATCGTGGAGGTGGAGATCATCGTGATGAGCATGGAGGCCAGCGAAGGGCTGACCATCATCAACGTCAGCCCGCCGCCGGCCAACGTGAAGAGCGTGCCCGCCATGGACGCAAAGCTGCTTAGCACCTTCCGCCAGATCCCCGGCGTGGTGTTCGCCACCCCCAAGCTGACGGCGGATGACATCACAATCAGAGTGGTGGCCGGCAAGGACAAGCGCTTTGTGTGCGACTTTGCCACCGTGGTGGGTATGCAGCGCGACGCGCCCGAAAAGCTGAGCTACAAGCTGCTGGCGGGCGGCCAGCTCACCGAGCGCAAGGGCAGCGTGCTGCTGGGGCAGAACTTTGCCTACATGTTCCGCGATACAAAGCGCCCCGAGGGCCACAACAGGGTGGATACCAGCAGCCTGTACATGGATGACGGCGAGCAAACAGACAAGCCCAAGCCCTACTTCGACCCCATGCAGATGCCGCTGGAACTGGTGGTGGAGACCACCGTCAACGGCAAGACCCAGACCAAGGCCTACCCCCTCAAGCCGGAAGGCATCATGAAGGAGGACTATGCCAAGGGCGGCGAGACGGCGGACGGGCTGCTGCTCTACGATGAGGAGCTGAACCGCATCCTCAAGGAGGCCCGGCGCGGCACCGAAGCAGCCAACCGGCGCACCAAGGGATACCCCCAGGTCATCGTCAAGGTGGCGGGCATCGCCCAGGTGGCCGAGGCAGAGAGCCAGATCAAGCAGATGGGCTATGTGACCAGCTCGATGGAATCCATCCGCAAGCCCATGGAAAAGGAGGCCCAGGAGAAGCAGATGATGCTGGGCGGGCTGGGCGCGGGCATCGGCCACGACGATGTGGTTGGCCATGACGCCGGCCATGCACTGCCGCGCCCATGAAGCAATCATTGCCTCGTTCATTATCGGCCTGGCAATGGATATCGCCGGCCACCAGATGGGGCCGCATACGTTCAGCTATTGCTTCATCGGCGGACTGCTCAATCAACTGAGCGACTATTTCCCCGCCCGTCGCATCTTTCATCAGGCGATTCTGATTCTGGTCGTGTACCCGATCGCCGAACTGATTGCCTATTGGCTGGGTGTCCTGAAAACCGGCGAGCAGCAGGAGTATGTCTATCGCGTCGTCCTGTTCACGGCATTGTATTCGGCCTGCATCGGACCGATTTTCTGGACGGCCGTGCGGCGAGTCAATCGCCTGATCGCCTACAAACGCCCCCGAACCGAACGCGGATACTTTCGATAGAAACGATAGATCGCTCTTTTTAAAATTTTAGTAAGATTTTAGCCGTTTGAAGCAAAAAAAGTAAAAATTCTTTGAAAAATTCATATTTTAGACTTGCGCCATCTTGTATTCTTGGTATTGTTTCGTGTAATGGAACAATACCCGGAACAACCCGTACCCGATGGTGTGCCGCTTGGTCCGAGCCTGACGAAAGCGCAGGCCGAACGGATATATGAGCAAGGCAAAGAGGCGGTTATCTTTGCTCTGCTTGAACTGGCTAAGATGGCAACAGAGCAACGGCAGATGCATTTGCCGGCGGCCATTGCGTCTGATCCGTCGACGCCGTCGGCTCAGAAGCCGGTGTTTACCAAGCCCACTCGGAATGTCGGTAAACGCGGCAAGCGGCCGGGGCGTCAACAAGGCCATGCCGGGGTTCGCCGGGGCCGTCCGGAGCGGATTGACCGGACGGTGGAGCATCGTGCGGACTGCTGCCCGGACTGCGGCGGTGCTCTGAAACGGTGTTCGCAGACCCGGGATCGGTATATTGAAGATGTGCCCGCCGCGGTGCGTGTCGAGACCGTTCGGCACGTCATCCATCGGGACTGGTGTCCGGCCTGCTGCAAGGCGGTCGAGCCGGTGGTCACCGAGGCCTTGCCCAACAGTTCCATCGGCAACGGCATCCTGGTCTTAAGCGCCTGGCTGCATTATGCCCTGGGCAATACGATTTCGCAGATTCTGTCGGTGTTCAACTTTCACCTTCAGTTTCAGATGTCCCAGGGCGGACTGGTGCAGATGTGGCATCGTCTGGCGGATATCCTGCTGGCGTGGTATGAAGAAATCACCGAGGATATCCAACAGGCCGGGGTGTTGCACGGCGATGAGACCGGCTGGCGGGTCAACGGCAAAACGCACTGGTTATGGTGTTTTACCAGTAAAACAGCGACGATCTTTACGATTGAGCGGTCCCGCGCCGGGCCGGTGGTGCTGGCGTTTATCAAAGACTGTTTTGACGGGGTGTTGGTCAGCGACTTCTGGTACGCTTACAATGTGCTGACCTGCGCCAAACAGAAGTGCCTGGTGCATCTGCTGCGGGAGCTGGAGCGGGTCTGGAAATATAAGGACCACGGCGGCGACTGGCCAGCGTTCAGCAAGAAGCTCAAGCGGCTGCTTCGGGACGCGATCCGGCTGCGCAAGTCAAAAGATGAACTGGACGAGGCCGCCTATCGGCGGCGGTGCGAGCAGATGGAAAAGCGGCTGCGGCTGTTTCTGGTCCACGGCTGGTCGAATAAGGAGGCCAAACGCCTGCTGAAACGGCTGACCCGTCATCGGGACGAGTTGCTGACGTTTTTGTATCATGCGGAGGTGCCGTTTGAGAATAATTTTGGTGAGCGGAGCATTCGCGGCGCGGTGATTATGCGAAAAAACAGCTATAATAATCGCAGCGAAAAAGGGGCCTCGACCCAGTCGGTGCTGATGAGTGTGTTTTTTACGATTAAGCAGCGGGGATTAAACCCCGTGGATACGGTGAAAGAGGCATTGAAAATATATACCAAAACCGGCCAGCTACCGGCATTGAAAGAATGCATTGCTTCACACCGCTAAAATCTTACAAATTTTATCTGTCTTTTTTTCTTTTGATTTATATTCTTTGATTGTTCTGTCATAATCGCAGACGATCTGCAGAAGTTGTGCGGTATTACTATATGTCTTTATTATGTACCAGCGTCGTTTAAAAATATTTATCGGTCTGTGCGTCGCCGTGCTGGTCGTGGCCTTGGTTCGGCTGGCATTTTTGCAGATACTGGCCGCCGAGGAGGCGCGTCAGCGCACGGACGAGTTGCGGATATTGCCCCCGGAGTCGCTGGCGACGGTGCGAGGCAAAATCATCGACCGCAACGGACAGGCACTAGCGCTGGATCGGCCGGCGTTTTCGCTGTATATCAATTACGAACTGACCCGTCTGGCGGATGTCCGCTGGCGTCAAGGGCATATCCAACGGCAGGTCAACGATGCAAATCCTTACCATGAAGTGGAAGCACGAATGCATCTTCAATGGGAAGATTCCCGACAGATGCTTTGGCGGGCGATGGAACTGGCGGCGTTTCTGGGCGAGGTGCCGCGCGACGAGATCGAAAACCGCATCGAAGACATCAACAACCGCATCTGGGAGCTATCCCGTTACATCTGGTGGCACCGGCGTAACCCCGACGCTACGATGGCCGAGTACCGCCGCCAGCGCGACGACATCCCGCCGGCGCAACTGGTGCGGATGGATTTGCGCGAGATGAGCGATTTTTATCCGCTGATCGAGCTTTCATCCGATGAATCGCTGCTGAATGCGCAAATAGAGCTGGTGCAGATGCAGGGGCTGACGATACGCCCCGAAGCCCGGCGCAGCTATCCTTACGGCACGGCGGCCTGCCAGTTTCTCGGCTGGGTCGCGCCGGGACAGGAACACGAGATGCAGCTTTTTGAGGACGATGAATACCTGCGTTATCTCGAAGGCGAGGTACTCGGCAAAGACGGCATCGAAAAGGCCTTTGAGCCGATCCTGCGCGGGCGGCGAGGAAGGGTAGTCTATGACAAAGACGGCAACGAACTGTCACGCACCGAGCCGCAATTCGGCGGCGACGTACAACTGACGCTGGACATCGAGCTGCAGCAGCAGATCGAGGCGCTGCTGCTGGACCCGAAGACCAACCCGAGCGCGGCCAGCCCGTGCGTCGCGGTGGTGCTGGACGGAGCGACCAACGACATCCTTGCGGCGGTTTCGACCCCGGTGTTTGACCTGAACACCGTCCGCCGCGATTACGGCAGACTGATCAGCGACCCCAACCTGCCGATGACCCACAAGGCACTGGAAAACAATTATCCCCCCGGCTCATGCGCCAAGCCGCTGGTGCTGCTGATCGGATTGGAAGAGGGCAAAACCCACGCCGGCGAAATCATCCACTGCCCCTATACCGGCCCGCCGTCGGGGTGGCCGCGCTGTCTGCTGCAGCGAAATTACGGAAGCTGCCACGACTGGCGATGGGAACACGAAGGCGGCAACAACGCCCGCAACGCCATGCGGGGAAGCTGCAACATTTATTTCTCGCAACTGGCCCATCGGCTGGACGGCAAAGCGCTGCAATCCTGGCTGTTCGATCTGGGATTCGGCAGAGCGATATTAAATATCGATTTTCCGCAAGCTTTCATCGAGACCAATCCGCAATTTGCCAACGCGGCGCCGCGACTCCGTCAGGCGCACGGCAGTTTGGTCTATGACCCCGTGAATATCGTTCAACCCCGCCCGGCCTCAGCCGCCGAGGATCTGCCAGTCATTCCGGACTGGGAACGCAAATGGTGGGGGATCGGCCAGGGCAACTTGCGCGTCACCGTCCTCCAGGTGGCCAACGCCCTGGCGGCTATTGCCCGCGGCGGCATTTATAAACAGCCGCGGCTGATCCTCGATGAAGAGGACTATTTCAACGAACGCGGCCAGCGGCGGCTGCCAATTTCCAGACAAACGGTCGAGACGGTGCGTGACGGAATGGCGGCGGTGGTCAATGCCGAAGGCGGCAGCGCCTACAGCAAATTCCGCAACAGCGACCTGTTCAACCGCGGGCTGAAAATCTTCGGCAAGACCGGCTCGACCGAAAACCCCGAACACGCCTGGTTTGAGTGTTTTGCCGAAGATAGTGCAGGGCGTATCATCATCGTTGTGGTGCTGGTCGAAGGCGGCACGCGGGGGTCCGACGATGCCGCCCCATTGGGCCACAACATCCTGACGCTCTGCAGCGACGCCGGCTATATCGGTACACTATAAGTCCGATAAAACCAAAGAAATCAATCCAACAAATAATAATCTGCTTTTGGCGTCTGAAAATGGTTTCTTTAGATACTTCAGATTAGGGATCTTGTTTGTATGGATGTCGTTAATCACCGAACAATACTAAAGATAGGTCGAATAAGGCCTTGACAAACGGTATCAATTTGTCTATAATGTGCGTACTGTACAAATAATTTAAGGATCGAAATCTTATGCGATGGAAAGGGAGAACCATGTCTAAGCGTGCGATGGTTTTGACACTTGTATTGTCTCTGACGGGTGTAATGCTCAGCGGATGTTTTGATTCACGCCCGGAAGATTTGAACGTGTTTCTCAAGCCCGACCAGGCAGACGTAACCGGAGACGATTACATTATCCAGCCACCGGACCAGGTAACCGTTATTGCCACCGGTATCCCTGAGCTGGCCGGACACGGTTACTCGATAGGACAAACCCAGTCGATTCGACCCGATGGGATGATCTCGTATGAGAAGATCGGCGAGATTCCCGTGGCGGGCAAAACGCCGCGGCAGGTGGCCGAGCTGATCGGCCAGCGGCTTACCGATCTGTACCGGTTGACGGGGGAGCACCCGATTGATGTGCGTGTGGAAAATCGCAGCAAACTATATTATATCCTCGGTCAGGTACGAAATCCTGGTGCTCAAATCTTCACCGGTCGCGAAACCACCTTGTCGGCACTGGCCAGAGCCATCCCGAACGATTTTGCATGGAAAGAACAGATTCAGGTGATTCGCCCGTCGCACATCCCCGGCGAACGATCCTCGATCTTCCGACTGGACTATCGGGATATGGTGATCCGCGGCCGGATGGATCATGTCGTACTCCTTGAAGAAGGGGACATTATTTATGTGCCGCCGACAGTCTTTTCAGCCATCGGTCTGACGATGGGCGAAATCCTTGGCCCGGTCTTTCAGGCCGGCGCGGCGGTGCGTGCAGTGGGCGGCGGCGGTTAGCCGACTTGACCGGCTCAGCGCCGGGGGGACATGCAATGATGACCACACAGCGACTGCTTAAGCGGATCCATATTTTGGGAACTGCATGGTTTACATGCTGCGCGGCCGCATTGCTCGTAATCTCGCTGCGTCAGGCAGGGTTTCGATGGTGGGTGATTTTTTCCATTTCCGGATATTCGGCGGTCTTGTTTGCGTTCCTGCTGACGTTTTATTTGTTCGCGTTGTATCGCGGTGTGGCACGCGCTCAGTACGCCCAAGAGCATCCGCTGTCCACGTCTCCGGCGTATCTGTTCTTCTATGATTCGGCCCCTTTTTGGGGGGCGGTTGCGGGCTTGTTCTGCAGCTTCGACATCCCTGATTGGACTTTATCGGCCCGAATGGTTGCAGAAGGAACGCTGGGGATGACGTTTATGACGTGGGTGATCCTGGACTCGGTGGTCGGCGGCGTCGAATAGATACTTCCGAAAAGCGTCCGGCATCGTACCGAGCGGATCGCCAAAGCAAATGCCGAAAAAGAACGCATTCAACGCGAAAACGCGGCCTTGCTGGCCTCACTGGAACAATCGGAGAAAATACTCCGGGGCCAATGGGAAGCGGCGTTTCGGGATATCGCCGCCGAATTGGCCGGGTTGTATTGCGGCGGCAAAGGCGAACCGGGGCTGGCACGACAGCGCACCGCCGAGGCGGGCGCCAAGGCCTGGCGGACGGGAAAGATTGCCTGTATGCGCTTTGTGCATCAGATGATTCGCGAAGAAATGAGCCGCCATCCGTCCGGACACTGCGTCGATTACGCCGCCGTGTGGTGGGACGGCATCGGAAGCTGGCGACGCCCCGAAGAGTTGGCGACGTCGTTGCTCATTTGCCAATCTCTTTGACAATCTCCATTTTTTCACTCCCATAAAGAACAGATATAATTTAATGGACCAAGGTTTTGAGCGCTTCAAGCATTTCTTCGCTCGGAGATCCAGTCCAAAGAATCGTCCCATCCGGATCAATCAGGATTGACTTGGGTTCTCGGCTTAATTCGTAATCGATATGGAGTTTGGAACTAAACCATTGTATTTCGGCTAAAATCGGGGTTTTTGGGCTAAAAAGTGAAACACGCCCGGCAGGATTCGAACCTGCGACCTACGGATTAGAAATCCGTTGCTCTATCCAGCTGAGCTACGAGCGCAAAACATTGTAGGCATCGGCCTTACGTTTATCCACATGCACAAGGGACTTTCGCGCCCGCTTGCCGTGCTCGCCACCTGTCGGAAAGACCGATCCCTGTCGATTGTATCCACAAAAACAGCCGGATTCAAACAAATTTCGTCCACAGTTTATGAACCGAGGAACTGCTCATCCTTTTCCACGGCCAGCTGGATGCCCGCCAGTTCGGCCATGTGGACGATCAGCCGGGCCTTGTCCACGTCAATCGCGTCCTGCTGCGATCGGATATACGCCTGTCCGGCCGCGACACTTCGGGCATGATACAGCATTTTTTCTGTCGCCTTTTCGTCTTTCTCTTCGAACGTCGTGACCTCGTAGGCCAGCACGGTAACATGGTTCTCGGCCACCCGCACGAACCCCCCCTCCACCACAAAAAAGGCGTCGCTTCGGCCGGGAATCTCGCGCACCTGCATAATCCCCCGGCTCAGCGTACCCAGCATCGGACAGTGATTGCGCAACACGCCGAAGTAGCCGTCGTTGCCCGGCAGCACCAGTGACCCAGCCCGGCAGTCCAAGAGACTCGCCTTCGGCGTCAGTAGCACCACCCTGAATTTTCCGAGCGATAAACCAACCATCATTAATTAAGAATTTAGAATTAAGAATTGAGAATTATTTTTTCTGGGCTTTTTCCTGGGCCTCTTCGACATTGCCGATATACATAAACGCCTGTTCCGGCAGGTGGTCCCACTTGCCGTCGCAAATCTCCCGGCAGCTTCGCACGGTATCGGCCACCGGACAATACTTGCCGTCCATGCCGGTAAACTGCTTGGTGACGATGAACGGCTGCGAGAAAAACCGCTCCAAGCGGCGCGCCCGCGACACCGTCAGACGGTCCTCACGGCTCAGTTCGTCGATGCCGAGAATCGCGATGATATCCTGCAGGCTGTTATACCGCTGCAAAAACTCCAGCACCTTCTGGGCGGTCTTGTAGTGCGCCTCACCGACGACATTGACATCCAGAATTCGCGACGAGCTTTCCAGCGGGTCGATGGCGGGGTAAATGCCTTTTTCGGTAATCCGCCGCGACAAGACCACCGACGAATCCAGATGCGTAAACGTCGTCGCCGGCGCCGGGTCGGTCAGGTCGTCGGCGGGCACATACACCGCCTGCACCGACGTGATCGCCCCGGTCGTCGTCGAGGCGATCCGCTCCTGAAGTTGGCCCATCTCGCTGGCCAGCGTCGGCTGATAGCCCACCGCGCCGGGAATCCGCCCCAAGAGCGCCGACACTTCCGAGCCGGCCTGCGAAAACCGGAAAATATTGTCAATAAAGAGCAGAATATCCCCCCGACCTTCTTCGCACAGAGCCTCGGCCATCGTCAGCCCCGTCAGCGCCACGCGCAGCCGCGCGCCCGGCGGCTCGTTCATCTGCCCGAAGACCAGACAGGTATTTTGCAAGACCGTCGCCGCCGTATCGCCGATGCGCGTCCGCTGCATCTCCAGCCAGAGGTCGTTGCCCTCGCGCGTCCGCTCGCCCACCCCGGCAAACACCGAATAGCCGCCGTGCTGGGTAGCGATGCGGGCGATCAATTCCTGAATCAGTACCGTCTTGCCGACGCCCGCTCCGCCGAACAGGCCAGTCTTGCCGCCTTTGACGAAAGGACAGAGCAGATCGACCACCTTGATACCCGTTTCGAACATCTGCGACTCGGCCGTCAGATCGGTGAATTTCGGCGGCTTGCGGTGGATCGGTCGCCGTTTGGTTACGGTGATGTCCGGGCCGCTGTCCACGGGTTTGCCCAGCAGATTGAACACGCGCCCCAGCGTCTCTTTGCCCACCGGAACCGTTACCGGCTCACCGGTATCGACGACCTCCAGCCCGCGCCGCAGCCCGGCGGTGCTGCCCAGCGCAATCGCCCGTACGCGCCCGCCGCCCAAGTGCTGCTGCACCTCGCCAATCAGGTCGATTTCGCCCCAGTCGCAGGTTGCCTTGACCTGCAGCGCATTATAAATTTGCGGTACGCGCCCGACGAACTCCGCCTCGAACGTACTGCCGATGATCTGTGTTATTCTGCCTCGGTTCATTCCTACATGTCCGTTATTGATTTCGATAATTTCCTTGTGACTAAAATACGAAGCACGAAATACGAAATACGAAACAAACTCAAATTACAAAAATTCAAATTCACAAAACACTCCGCTTGCGGGTCTAAAAAAGCTGCTAACTCGTTTTGAATTTCTGACCTTTCTCTTTTAGATTTGTTTCGAATTTCGAAATTCGAATTTCGAAATTAAAATCTCGTTTTTTACTTCATCGCTTCCACGCCACCGACGATGTCCAGCAGCTCGACCGTAATCTGTCCCTGTCGGGCGCGGTTATATTCTTTGGACAGTTCCGTAATCATCTCCTCGGCGTTGTCCGTCGCGTTGCGCATACACACCACCCGCGACAGATGCTCGCTGGCCGCAGCTTCCAGAAAACAGCCCTGTATCGATGTGCGAACAATCATCGTCGCCAATCCATCGAATATCTCCGCCGCCGACGGCCGGAGCATAAACTCCTCAAAGCTCAATTCCCACGGCCAGATGGCCGTCGCCCGCGTCGTCAGGTCGTCAATCAGATCGACCACCGGCAGGATTGTCAGCGTCTGCACCTTCTGGCTGGCTGCCGAAAAGAACCGGTTATACACGATCCCCAGCCGCCCGATCTCGCCGGCCAGGTACTGCTGCGTAAAATCATCGGCCATCGCCTTGATCTGTTCGGCCGACGGCGCTTCGGCAAATTCGTCATACACCTTGACCGGCGTAATGTCCCGATGCTCCAGATAACTGAGCACCTTGCGTCCTTTGGCGTAAAACCGAAGCTCGCGTCCGAAGCGTTTGGCCATCTTGGTATGCGTGTCGATCTGCCGATACAGGTCGTTGTTGTACGCCCCGCACAGCCCGCGATCCGACCCGATGACAATGACGGCCTGCGTCTTGCTGGCCGGCGGCTTCATCAGCGGATGGTCGATGGACTGCTCGGCCGAGACCGCCAGATACGCCAACTGCGCCAGCGACTCGTAAAACGCCTGTCCCTCCTGCCACTGGTTGTAATACTGCCGATAGCGCACGGCGCTGATGGTCTCCATCGTGCCGGTCACCTTGCAGATGTTCGACGCCGCGTTCTTTCGAACCAGAATTTGCCGTGTATTGGACATTCGTTTGTTAAATGTTAAAAGTAAAATGTAAAATGTAAAATGACAATGCAAAATTTAAAAAAGCTCTCCCCCTGCCAAGGGGGAGTACCCCGAAGGGGGGAGGGGGTAGAAGACAACCGCAACAGAATCCCCTCTTTATAAATTTTGATTTGTTTTTTTTCATTATGATCTTTGATTTTTGATTGATTCTCAGGCTCCGAATGAGAATTTGTAGATTGTTTTATAGGCTTCGACGGCGTCGCTGAGGCCTGCCATCAGCGCCTCGTCAATATCGCCCGTCGTTTCAATCGTATCGAGATACTCCGGCGCTTCCAGCCGCAACCAGCCGATCAACTCCTCGACAAAATGATTCACGCGCGACGTGTCGATGTCGTCCAGCACCCCGCTGGCCCCGGCCAGAATACTGATGACCTGCTCGGCGACGCCCATCGGCGAAAACTGCCGCTGTTTGAGCAGTTCGACCATCCGATAGCCGCGATCCAACTGCCGCTGGGCCGCTTCGTCCAACTCTGTCCCCAGCCGGGCAAAATCCTGCAACTCGCGAAACGCCGCCAGTTCCAGACGCAGCTTGGGGGCGACTTTCTTCATCGCCTTCTGCTGGGCGTCGCCGCCGACGCGGCTGACGCTGATCCCGACGTCTATCGCCGGACGCACCCCCGCCAAAAACAACTCACGCTGCAAATAAATCTGCCCGTCGGTGATCGATATGATATTGGTCGGGATATAGGCCGAGACCTGCCCTTCGAGTGTCTCGACAATCGGCAAGGCCGTGATCGACCCGCCGCCGAGCGCGTCGGACAGTTTGGCGCTGCGTTCCAGCAGGCGGCTGTGCAGGTAAAAAATATCGCCCGGAAACGCTTCGCGCCCCGGCGGCCGCCGCAGCAGCAGGCTCAGTTCCCGATACGCAATCGCGTGCTTGCTCAAATCGTCATACACACACAGGGCGTGTCCCTTTTTCTCAACCATAAAGTACTCGGCGATGGCCGTGCCGGCATACGGCGCTATATACTGCATGGCCGTACTGTCCGACGCCGAGGCCGACACCACGACCGTATGCGCCATTGCACCGTGTTTTTCAAGGATCGCCACCACCTCGGCCACCGTCGCTTCCTTCTGCCCGATGGCCACATAGATGCACACCACCCCCGTGCCTTTTTGATTGATGATGGTATCCAGCGCGATGGCGGTCTTGCCCGTCTTGCGATCACCGATAATCAATTCGCGCTGTCCGCGTCCGATGGGAACCATCGCATCGACGCTCTTGATGCCCGTCGCCAGCGGCTGCTTGACCGGCTGCCGCCCGGCGATGCCCGGCGCCGAGGCCTCCACATACCGCCGCGCGTCGGTGCGAATCTCACCCTTGCCGTCAATCGGCTCGCACAGGGCGTTGACCACGCGCCCCAGCAACGCCTCGCCGACCGGAACCGACAGCACCTTGCCCGTGGCCCGGACCTGGCCGCCGTCTTTGATTTTGGTAAAATCGCCATAGACCACAACGCCGATGGCGTCTTCTTCGAGATTGAACGCCTCACCGACCACGCCATCGTCGAATTCCAGCATCTCCCCGGCCATCGCCGTGTCCAGCCCATAGACGCGGGCGATCCCGTCGCCCACCTCCAGCACCGTCCCCACCTGCGCGACATCGGCCTCGGCCTTGTACCGCCGGACTTCGTCTTTAATCAAACTGCTGATTTCTTTTACGTCAAATCGCATAATCGCCGCTACTGTTTTTCAGAAGAGTTAATCTGCTGTTTTGTCTCTTTGGACCGGTTGACGACCGCCTTGACCGTCCGCTTCAAAATCGACCGCACCGAGTTGTCGATTACCATATCGCCTTTTTTGATAATAATGCCGCCCAATATCTCCGGATCGACCTGCACGGTCAGCTTCACGTCGGAGCCGACGGCCTCTTTCATATCCTGCCGAAGCGTTTCAAGCTGCTCGTCGCTCGGCGGCTTGGCCAGCGTGACGTCAATCCGCCGAATATCGTGATACTGATCCATCAACGCCAGATAGCGATCCTGAATGCCGAACAGAAAGTTCAGCCGATTTCGCCGCGCCAGCACACATAAAAAATCCAGCGTCAGATCGTTGATGCGTCCGGCAAACACCCGCCGCAATATCGCACTTTTTTCTTCCTCTCTTAGCTGGCCGACCGTCAGCAGCGTCAAAAACTCCGGCTCCGCGTCGAACACCTTGGCCACCGCATCCAGGTCGTCCACCACCGGATCGACCACGCCGGCCTCCTGGGCCAACTCGAACATCACGTCGCTGTAAATCTCGTGAATGATATGTCGTGCCGCACGCGCCATCGTCGTCCTGCCGTCGGTTAAGAAGTGTGTTTCAGTTCACCGCTGTCCGGCTGCATTCGCAATCGGGAAATCGCGTCGTTGATGAGCTTCTGGTCGTCCTGCGCATTTAAGGTCTTGCCGAACACGTCCTCGCCCAACTGCTGAACGATCCGACCGGCCTCCTTCCAGAGCTGCTCTTCGGCCACCTGTCGCTCGCGTTCGATCTCGGCCTCGGCCCGCTCAAGCATCTGCTCGATCTGAAGCTGCTTGGCGTGTTCGACTTCCAACGCCTGCTTTTCGGCCTCTTTGACCTTGGCGCTGATGATCTCGCGGCCTTGTCGGTCGGCGTCCGCCAATTTGGCGTGGTAGTCGGCCAGCACCTTTTGCGCCTCGGTGCGTGCCTTTTCCGCGTCGGAAATCTGCTTTTCGATATGCTCCTGGCGCAGACTCAAACTGACCAGAATCGGCTTCCACGCAAACCTCCACAACACCAACAACAGCACCGCAAACCACACCAGCGTCCAGATCGACTCGCCGTAGTAGCCTTCAAAGACGCTTGGCGACGACTCGCTTTCGGCCGGCGCAGCGACCGCCAGTGCCGATGGAATCGACGCCAGCAGTCCCGCAACTGCAATAAGTAGGCTAACCCGCATAACAGGTCCCATCCTATAATGTTTAACTGAAGACCGCCATTAAGCAGATGATCAGCGCAAACAGCGTAACGCCTTCGATCAGCGCCGCGGCGATAATCATCGTCGTAAAGATGCGGTTGCCCGCTTCCGGCTGACGCGCGATCGCCTCGGTGGCGCTGCTGGCCAATTGGCCGATGCCGCGTGCCGCCCCGATGACGATCAGCCCGGCGCCGAGCACGCCGCCCAGCACACTGATGCCCTTGGCCAGCGCTTCTGTCGTCGAACCGCCCGCGGCAGCCGCCGGCTCAAGCGCCTCGCCGGCCTGTGCCAGCATCATCGGAACCATCCAAATCATTCCATACATCGTGTCGTAACCTCCAAATAAATAGTCAATAGTCAATCGTCAATAATCAATTCCATCAGTGATCTTCACTGATCGCAAATCCAATAAAAATCGTCGTTAAAAACGTAAAAATATACGCCTGCAAAAACGCCACAAAGATTTCCAGCAGACTCATCAGCATCGTTGCAAAAATAGACGCCCCGGCCACCATGAACGTCTTGAACATCAATATGAAACCCAGCAGCACTCCCAGCAGAATATGCCCGGCCAGGATATTGGCAAACAAACGAATGGCCAGTGAAAACAGACGCACGAATGAGCTGAGCAGCTCCATAACAAACATAAACGGCATCAACGGCCACGGCACCTTCGGCGACAGCGTCGCCAGATATTTGCCCAGCCCCTTTTGCCGAATCCCCGCCAGGTGAAACAGCATAAATGCAAACCCCGCCAAGGCGCCCGTCACCCAGATATTCGCCGTCGGCGCACCAACGATATGGTTGTGCTCTTTTTGCGTGACCAGCCAGACAAACCTATCCAGCGGCACCAGCCCCATCAGGTTCAGTCCGAGAATAAAGAAAAACAGCGACCACAGCACCCCGATATACCGATCCGTATCATCCTTCAAAAACGGCCGCGCCACATCTTCCCGCAAAAACACACAGATCGTCTCGATCACACTGCCAAAGCCGCGAGGAACGCGAATGCCGCGCCGAATCGCCAGCGGGATCAACACCATCAGCAACAGCGCCGTGAGCGCCACGATCAGCATGTGATTGGTAAAGGGAATCTCCAACGACCCAAGAGACACGACAAACAGCCTCTTGCTGGCCACTTCCTGCAGCGGGTTAAACCCGCTCGACAATATCCCACAGATTCCCATTGACAGACTCTTTACTCTCCGGCGTCGGACTGTGCCGCAGCATCCAGACCGCCAGCCACGTGTCGCCAATCAAGAAAAGAAAATAATATAGCTTCAAAAACAAGACAAATAAAATCTGATTTATGGTCGTAAAAAGAGTTATTATAATCACTCCGACGCCCCCAATCAATAGGCGAATTAAAATCCCTAAAAAAATTCCCAAGAGCATCCGCCACTGGTCGCCTCCCCAGAACTTGCCCACCGGATAAATCGCCGCAACCCCGGCCGCAAAGGCAAGCACCATCGCGGCAAAACACGCCTCTGTTGCCGCCTGACCCCCGGAATGGCTCAGGCGGTAGATAAAGAGCATCACGAATGTCAACAACATCAGAAATCCGGCAACCCGACCCCACGGAAAAAGCATAAAAAAAGGCGTGCGATAGTCGTCCTTGGGCGGCTTAGACCTCATCATCCCGACCGGCTTTCTCGTCGTCAGCGTCCATCTCATCCTGAGTTTTCCGAGCACGACGGATGATAGTGTACAGCATCACCCCAAATCCGACAAAAAAACCGATGACCATCCACCCCGGACTCGTCCCCTCCCACTTGTCCAGAAAATACCCGATCAGCGCAAAGACTCCGACCACCAGACAGAACTCGATCCCTACCCCCATCCACGTGAACGCCCCGCGATAATACGAATTATCCGCAAAACGCTTTTTTCTGCTGACCGCCATCCGACTCCTGTCTTCAGACTTCTTATGACTTCGACTGATCGAGAATGAGTGTCTTGACCCGTTCGCTCGGCAGATTCAGCGCCCCGAAGGCTCCCGCCGCGCCGGCCCGCAATTGCGGATCGGCCTCGGTCGAACTGATCAATGCGTACAAACCATCAATCTGGCCGCTCAGCAGCAGGTTGGCGTTCAGCTTGGCCGAGAGCGTCAGCGACGCAAACGCCGACAGCCGCACGTCCAACCCATTTGCCTCGTTCATCGCCATTGCCCACAGCGCCCGCTGCGCGTCGGGACTGCTCAAATGCGCCAGCGTCTGACCGGCCGGCATTTGCATCTGCGGCCAGGCGCGCTCGGTCGCTCGAATCAGCGCCGCCTGAGCCAGCGACAGATCCACAACCCTGTTGCGTGTCAGCGCCAGTTGATACACCGCCTGAACCGCACGCATCGCATAGTCCTGCGCCAGCTCGCTGCCGATCTGATCGGCGCCCTCTTGATTCAGGGCCGCCATCAGATGTTCAATGATCAAATTGCTGCCGACAAACTCCGTCACCGGCCCGGCCTCGGCAAACGCAATCGCGGCGCTGTACCGCACTTTGCGATCCTCAAAACTCAGCGCCTCGGCCAGCGGCTGCGAGGTGCCGATCCGATACAGCAGCGACTTTTCGCCCGCGTTGACCGCCAGCGCCTCGACCGTCCCCAAGGCCACATACGCATCCTTATCCTTCAAGGCACGCTCCAGCGCCTGATGCAGATACTCCGGCCCGGCCGTCGTCGCGTAGGTATGCGCATCGGCGTGGCCCGCCCCGAAATACTCCGGCATCGCCATCTCCGCCGACTCGGCCCGGAAAAAGGCCGCAATCCACAACCCGATGGACTTGCCCAGCCCGGCGTCGGCCTTCAGCGCCCATTCACAGCAGCGCATCGTCATCAACTCATTGAAGTACGCCTTGCTGACGTCCTCACGCACCAGCGCTTGCGCATCAGCGTCCCAGAACCAGACATTGGCAAAGTCCAGCTCCGCAGGCGGGGCCAGCACGTCGTGCTTGTTATAGTACGCCTCGCCCAGCCGGAAAAACAATTCCGCCGACGGGACTTGCAGCGTCCCGCTGTCAATTTGCCGAATGGCGCTTTCCGCCAGTTCGCGGCAGGTCTGGGAGCGGTCGTTCTCAAGGACATATTTCAGGTGCGGCAGCGGCTCCATCGTCCCGATCCTGCCCAACGCGCGGATCACCTCGGCCTTGACGGCACTGTCGTCCATCTGCAGGGCCGCGGTCAACGGACGGATAGCGCCCGGGCCGATCTTCGGCAGAGCGTCGGTAACAAACGCAAATTCATTTTTTCGATCCGAATCGGCCAGCGCCGCCAGCATATAAGGTATCGCATACTCCCCAGCGTTGCGAAGCCGCTCTTCGGCAGCAATCCGCCCCCGAATCGTCGTGCTCAGACGCTGAATCTCCTGGCTGATGATCTTCGGGTCGGTGCGGCGAATAAAGCGCCCCTGTTCGATCAGGTCCAACACCTGCCCGCTGATTTGGCGAAGCTCATCGCTGTCGGCGTGCATCCTCAGCAGCAGCTGATAGCCCTCAGGATTCGCCTCGGCCAAGTCCAGCAGCGCCGTCGGATCCGGCTGCATCGCCACGATCTGCTCGCCGTGGCCCTTGGCCAGATCAAACCGACTGATGGCCGTATAATGCAGAAAGGAACCCCAGTTATCCTCAAGACTCTGCCCGAAAACCACCCCGCACGTCAGCAGTGCCAGTATCGCCGTCCGTGTCAAAGACCCGCTGTTCAGCATTGATCATCTCCAAAAAATAAGTCGGTCTGTCCCCGAATAATTCACATAACCTGAACAAAATACGGGAGTTATAAAATCACCGCCCGCTGTCCGAAAACGACTGGATTAATTATAGACGCATCCGCGGCCGTGTCAAACAAAAAGAAAGAAACCCCCTCCGCATCCGACGCATGTGTGAGAATATTTTTCGGCAGAACATTTGGCTTTGAATTGGCTTTGTTTTTTTCAGCTTCCAGCGGCCAGCTTCCAGCAACCAGCGGTGAAATAAAGGTTTATGATTTTTGCAAAATAGAAAATTGGCTTTGTTTGTTCAAATTCATGTTTAACCACCGAGGACACTGGGGACATTGAGGGTGGGTTTAATTTTGAATTCTTAATTCTTGATTTTGAATTGGGGCGGGGATAGAACAAAGAATGTCGATTTTTTCTTGTTTTATGTTTTTGACGGGATTTACAGGATATTTTAGACAGGATAACATGATTTGCTTTTGCTTTGGGTTGATATTGTCTGATCATGTTTTTCCTCCTGCGGGACATTGGCAATGATAAAGAACTCATGGCCAAGATGCCCATGCTGCGGGACACGGGCGGGATGGCCGTGCCACGGGTGGGTATTATAGCGGAAAGTTTTGTGAATGTCAAACAAATGTCAATTGTGCGATACGATAAAAAAGGCTTCCGCTTTTTGGAGGCGGAAGCCCTTGATTACACGGTTCACTTTTTCCGCCGTATTAGCAGGCCGCCCAAGCCAAGCAGAAGAAGCGTCGCCGGTTCGGGGATATAGACAAAATTAATATTGTCGATTGTCGGCGTATAGTTTGGGACATCAACAAGTTGGATGGCAAAGGGCGAACCGTCGGCCCAAAAACCGATCAGCATATTTGTGAGTTCATCGTGTTCATAGCCCTTATGGTAGAGCGTGACATACGGCTCGATTTGGCCGTAAACAACGACCTGTGTGGTTCGCAGACGCTGGATGGCGCCGCCGCTTAAAGTCGCGGTGCCATAAGAACCGACGCCAATCTCATAGACTTCGCCGCCGAGAAAATCAAGGTGGGCATAACCGGCTACGCTAATTCGTTCAATGCCGCCGCTCGGATAAACATCTTGATTATAGGGGGCTGTTCCCTGAATAATCGCAAAACTGTCGTAGCCTAAATCTAACGTATGGCCACCTCCCCCAGTCATTAAAAGAGACTGTCCACTTCCCAAATTTCGCCCTCCAAAATCCATCCCATCTGTTATTACATAAGTGTAGTCTGCAAAAGACGGAATGGTTAAAACACACATCAGCAAGATTGTTATAAACAGTTTCATCATCGTACTCCCTTCTTGAGTTATAGTAATGGACATTAATACATTTCCGATTGATTTATCGTGCTTTCTAATTCGATCAAATTAAGTTCGAGCAGATATTTTAGCTCTGTCCACGCCTCGGCATCGTCGCCGCCTACGTCGATAAATACATCAATCTGCTCTAACAACCCCAAAATTGTTTCTCGCTCTTCTTCCGGAGATGCCTCTTCAGCGACGGCTATTGATTCTTGGCTTTCGACCGCAAGCAATTCCTGTCCGCCGATTTCAGGCTGTGTAAGCATCATTCCCATCGCCTGCTGATGCCAAATATCCGTCCGCCAGCAGGCCGACCACAGCCACGGTGAATACTCGATAAAAACCATCAAATCGGCTAGATCGATGCGGTATTCACTGTCGCCAAATGCAATGACATTCAGCAGGGGACCGTCCGGATACCACGCCGCTTTTTGAGCATCCGTTACATAGCCCGGACTGTTCGGGTCGGTGCGATACCAATGGTCAAGATGGTTGGGGTCCGTAATCGCAGGATCGTTGGGATCATGTGCCAGCCATGCACGCGAGAACTTGGCAAACTCGTACAGATTGACCAAGCCGTCGGCGTTGAAGTCCCAAGGGTTATAAACATCACTGCAATCCGGATTAAACTCCGAGGCCCCCATATCGACATTCAGCCCC
>ERZ747221.1729-NODE-1729-length-21043-cov-5.014881_pt1 | contig 21043 bp, 11 predicted proteins | sample MGYA00374949_ERZ747221 | MGnify/ENA primary metagenome ERZ747221 (study PRJEB28779, sample SAMN05720172) | bioreactor metagenome | isolation source: Anaerobic biogas reactor | place: USA:Washington, USA | collected 2015-08-08 ... | reverse complement strand
ATATACTGTTCAGAATAGGATTTAAAAATTACAACGCAGCAGAGCCGCAACAGTGATAACAGGCATCTCAGCCCTTGTGTTCATTAATAGGCTAATAGATAAACCGGGGTGATAACTTATATGACGCAACCAATCTGACCTTCTCTGTTCGGCCGGCAGATGCCCCCGCAGGCCACCATCTGGAAAACTATTTAATTATTGTGAACTCCACCCTCCTGTTATACCTCCGGTCTAGCCAGGTGGCGTTGGAGGCAACGGGACGGGCGCTGCCGTAACCGCGCGCGGTCAGCCGGCTGGCGGCAACGCCTCTGTTGATCAGATAATTGACAATGACCTGCGCGCGGGTCTGTGAGAGCCGCTCCAGAGTGCTGGCCGCACCCTGATTATCAGTGTGAACACCTATCTCCAGCTTCAAACCGGGATACTTGTTCATTAACATCACTACCTGGTCGAGCATCAGATAAGCATTAGTAACCAGCCTGTTGCGGGTATCAAAGTAGGTGTCAGTCATAACACCGTAATTGCGTTTCAAGACATTCAGCTCGCGCTCAGCCGGATCAGTCAGCACATGCAGCCTGACAGTAGCGCCAAGGAATCCCACAGAGACCATCTCACGGTAAGCAGGATATGCAGCCATCAGACTCATCTGCTGATCAATGACATAACTGTAATTGCCCGTGACAGGATCATGAACCTCCTTCACATTGTACTTCACCGGCACACCCCTGAATATGGGATTGCTGAGCTCCATCTTCGTCTTCGACGAGAGGATCTCCACCTGGAACACAGCCTCCTTCATGAACTCATCCTCGGCAGAATACTGCCCGCGAACAAGCACATTCTCAAACTGCCTCAGATCAACCGGATCCGCAGCAGGTGCAGGACGGTTGGCCAGCCACGATTCCATCTGCGGGCGACTATCAAACACCCTTATCCTCTTCGTCACGGCCCGCTTGAGCACATCACCCGTAACCTGCGAACGCAACGTCAAACCCAGCCTGACATCATACTCGCCGCTCCTGGCATAGGTGTGCGAGGGTCCCGCCCCGGTCTTCTGCGTTCCGTCGCCAAAATCCCAGAAAAATCCTGTCACGGTGTACCCGGGAGTGTATGATTTCATCGCGTCAAACTGGATAGCATCACCGGCCACTGCATAGGCAGGGGCGGTAATGTAGGGCTGATCATAATCAACTATCTCAATATCATATGTCTGCTTTCGGAAGTAGGGTTTGCCGGTAGCACGGTCAACAATATCCAGCGCAATACTATACTTCCCCGGCCCCGGGAAGCAGTGCCGCACATGAGTGCCGGTCATCTTCGTGTTGTCACCAAAATCCCACACATACTGCATGCTGAGAGTATCAACCTCAATCTTCCCGGTATCGGACACCGTAAAGCAGTAGAGGTTTTCCTTCTGCGCCTGCGCGAACCAGACCTGCGGCATCTCTGAGGTGAAGTGATAAATATCAACTGTCTTGCCTCTGGCGGAGGAAAAATATCCCTCATTCACCTCTGCGGTGGTTACGATCCCGAAGTCGTCATACTCCGAGTTCATCGGTGTAGCCAGCCACACGGGCGTGTGCCAGCCATCAGCCTTCTCCTTGGTGACATATATGTCCTTGCCGCCCAGTCCGCCGCGTCCGTCCGACGAGAAGAAGAGCTCCCCGGTCTCGGCAATAAACGGGTAGGTCTCGTTGAATTCGGTATTAACCTCGGGACCTAGATTCACCGGATCTTCCCAGTAACCGTTATTCCAGTTGCTGTAATAGATATCCAGCCCCCCGAAACCATCGGGCTTGTCCGACGCAAAATAGAGCCTCTTCCCATCGTGGGAGAGGCTTGGCATTGTAATATTGAACCATTCGGTATTGAACCTAATCTCGCGGATCCTTCCCCATCCCTTTTCCTCGGCCACGGCATAGAAGAGCCCGAGCTTGTTCCGGTAGGTTGAGAGCAGCTTGAAGTTGCCCTCCACCACCAGGTTACGGGAGTAATAAATCGTATCACCTGCGCGGTTGAAAGTGGCAGGGCCGTCATTCAGTTTGCTCTTCAGCGATTTGGAGAGCAGCCTGGCCTTCTTTTTAACAGCTGTTGTGTCTACATAAAACATCTTCACCACAGCCTGGCCCTCGCTGTTGACCGCCTGCCCCCTGTCTGAGCAGAATACCAGCCCGTTCCTGTGGAACACCGGGGCAAACTCATTATAATTATCTGTACTGAACGAGGTTTTCGTTACGTTGTAAGGCGCTTGCTGGGCCACAGCTGCGCCCTGTATCAGGAGAAAAACCAATACTGAAACCGGGATCCGTAGATTCATATCGCTTATGTTCTGAGTGTCTAAGTTACGTTAAAGTTTGATAATCATGCAATCAATTTTCCTGAGAGGCTTCCCCGGTGCCCTGCCAGGAATTTAGAATATCAGCGGGTTTATAACATCAACCTTGTACCTGAACTCGTACCTGAGCATCACCTCGTGCGAGCCGTTATTGTAAGTGCCAAGCTTGCCAAAATCAAAGTCGTACGAGTAAGCCATCTTAAGCTGATTGTTTATGGCGAACTGTGCCAGCGCCGTCACTGACCCGGTGCTTCTGTAGGTAGCTCCGAACCAGACCCTGTCATAAAGGATAAAGTGAAGGCTTCCGTCATACAGGAGCCTGTCCCCGGGAGAGTACGACACCAGTGCCGACGGCATCATACGTGCTTTGGCGCCCAGCGGGAACATGTATCCCGTGTTGACCACATAGTTGTAATTCCCGGGCTCCACCCTGAGTGAATACTTGTTCTTATCAAAGTCGAAACTGTAGCCCAGCAGCCTCGGGATGGAAAAGCTCAGGAAATAGTTCTTCCCGCTGTAGTACGTCCCGAAGCTGAAGTCAGGCACAACAAACACCTTGGAGTCAATCAGGAAATAATCGTCCCCCGGATCGAGGACTATCAGCTCCGACCATGCCGTGTTTGTTGCCACCAGTCCCGCTCCCAGACCCAGCGCCAGCGTCCCGTTCCCCACGCTTATCCTGAAAGCATAGGAGGTCATCACCTCGGTCTGCTTCGTGACGCCGATCTTGTCGTTGACCACGAACAGGCCCAGGCCCAGTTTATCTGACAGCACCGGGGCATCCAGCTCGAGGCTCATTGTGCGTGGCGCCCCGTTGAGGCCCACCCACTGCTGGCGGTAGAAAGCCGCAACACTGAGTCCTCCTCTGCTGCCGGCGTATGACGGATTGATCCTCAGCGGATTGAGAACATAGTGGTTGGTTACCGGCGTCAGCTGACCCATCAGCATCATGGGCAGAAGGATCAGAACTGACAGACTTATTAACTTTTTCATTATTGCGAGTTTTATTTCCTGTTTCAATTTATTTTCCCGGTTATCGCAGAGCGAAGCGCCCCATTCATCTCCTTACCACGACGTATCCGCTGACCGAGATCCCGTTTGCGGCTCTTATCACGTAGAAGTAGGTATCCTCAGGCAACGGATTGCTGTTATAGTCGAGGCCCTCCCAGCAATTACCGGGTTCGTTACTATAATTGTCGTTTTCGTAAACCTTCAGACCGCGACGGTCGAAGATGGTCACCTCTGTCCTTCCCAGTGTCTCTATCCCGCGAAGGACGAAATAGTCATTTCTGCCATCCTGGTTGGGAGTAATGAGGGTGGGGATCGTCAGATTATTAACCAGCACTGTTACCTCATCGATCACCGGTTCGCATGCGCCATTGGTGACAGTCCAGCTGAAGATATTCTCCCCGATGGATAGTCCGCTTACAGTTGTTGACGGTGCGAGGGAGTTGAACAGGTTGCCCGTACCTGACACAAGCTCCCATATTCCGGTGCCGATCTCAGGTATTTCAGCATTTAGCGTGGCCCCGAAGGTATACTCCAGCGTCTGGTCCGGACCGGCATTCGCAACCGGTATCTCGTCAGCCACAACTGTTACAGGCTTGATCGTATAGTATCCTGCCGTGGATGTTCCCATTATGTAGTAGGTGCCTGCCGGAGCTGCCTGCGGGCTTTCATATGTGATGGTAGCCTCCGCGTCTGTCCAGTAGGAGTAGGTAAGGTTGGCATCTGACCCTGCCGTCACTGCAGGATCAGTAAGGTCCGTCGTCTCGTTCTCACAGATATTCGGAGGATTATTGATTACCACCACCGGCGCACCCGGCCTGGCGTTGATCACCACATCAGCTGTCGGTTCCGAGGTACAACCGAAGGAGTTGGTAACAGCAAAAGTATAGGTGCCCGGTTCGAGGCCCGACACCGTGCGTGTTGTTCCCGTACCCTGGCTGGTGAAGCCGTCAGGATACCTTATCAGTATCCATGTGCCGCTCGAGGGCAGTCCTGACAGCACCACGCTCCCCGTTGCCACCTGGAAGGTAGGATGAGTGATTGTCCCAACAACAGGCGCAGTGGGTGTCGGCGGCTGCGGATTGATCACCGCATTGGCCGATACTGCCGAGGTACATCCTTCAGTATTTGTAACCACAAAATTGTATGTGCCGGCCGGGAGTGATGAGATTGTGGCACTGGAGCCTGTGCCCGTCAGGGTTGAGCCTCCCGGGTAACGCGTAAGGGTCCATTCACCGGTCTCCGGCAGATTCTCCAGAACGATGCTCCCCGTAGCCAGATCACAGGTGGGATGGGTGATGGTCCCGATGGCAGGTGTCACGGGAGTGACAGGCTGCGGGTCGATCACCACCTCAGCCGACGCCGGTGAGACGCACCCTGCAGCGTTCGCAACAGTAAAAGTATAGGTGCCTGGCGGTATGTTCGTTACTGTGCGGGTTGTTCCTGTACCATTGGTTGTAAGATTGCCCGGTGTTCGTGTCAGGGTCCAAGAGCCCGTTGCGGGCAGACCGCTCAGCTCCACGCTTCCTGTCGAGAGGGCACAGGTAGGTTGTGTGATTGCTCCGACAACCGGTGCCGAAGGGGTGTCAGGCTGTGAATTGATCACCACATTTGCTGATGCAGCAGAGACACAACCATTTGCATTGGTCACTGTGAATGAATATGTACCCGGCGCCAGTCCGGTGATTGTAGTGCTGGTACCTGAGCCTGTTGTGGTCTGACCACCGGGAGTACGCGTAATGGTCCAGTCACCCGTTGCAGGCAGACTGTTCAGCACCACACTTCCCGTAGGCACCGCACATGAAGGATGGGTCACTGTTCCCGGCACGGGCGCCACTGGCAGTGCGTTGACCGTCAGCGTATAGGTCGCCGTGGCGGCAGCGCAGGGCGTGCCGAGGGGATTGTTGGTTGTCACGGTAATGATAACCGTTCTCCCGGCATCCCCGGCCGTCGGAGTGTAGGTGAAGGTGAAGGGCGATACTGCGGAAGAGACAGGGGTGACCGTTCCTCCTCCGTTCTCGGAGATCGTGACACTGGTGGCGCTGCCGCCGAAGGTGTTGCCGGCAACGGTCACGGCCGTGATGCCACAGGTGCTGCCAGAGGTTGCTGACAGTGTGAGCAGGGGCGGGTTGACACAGCCACAGTTGACCGAAAACTCAGGGCCTGTTGTGGTACATCCCGATGAGTTACGGACAGTGATGGAATGAGTGCCATTGACCACGTTGCTGAAAGTGGTACCACTCTGCCATGCACCTTCATCAAGCCGGTAGTCATAGCCTGTGCCTGTGGGACTGGTCACGATAATCACCCCAAAGTTAAATCCCAGTGAACAATCAATTGTATGAACAGGCACGGCAGGTACCGGCAGGGGCGGGTTAACAGTAAATGATGCCGAGGCAGGCGATACGCAGCCTGCTTCATTGGTCACCGTAAAAGTATAGGTACCTGCCGGGATATCGGTGACAGTGGTCGAAGTCCCCAGACCTGATGTCAAATTCCCGCCCGGGTTACGGGTGAGGGTCCAGGTGCCTGAAGAAGGTAACCCGCTGATCCCGACGCTGCCCGTTGATACGGCACAGGTCGGCTGAGTAACCGCGCCAATAACAGGAGCGGTCGGGACAGCGGGTGGTGCATTTATATTGACGTCTGCTGATTCCTCTGATGTGCATCCGTTGGAGTTTGTTACGGTGTAATTATATGTGCCGGGAGCAAGTCCGGTGATAGTAACCGTTGACCCTGATCCTGTTCTGTCTCCAGGATTTAAAGTCCAGCTGCCTGCCGGCAACCCGGTTAGCACAACGCTTCCCGTAGCCACAGTGCATGATGGCTGAGTGATTGTGCCAACAGTCGGTGCAGCTGGCAACGGGTTGACAGTGATCGGATAGCCTGTACTCAACGTCCCGTTGCCACAACTGTTAACGCCTCTCACTGTCAGTGTACCTGAAGTGGCAGACGCGGAAAAGTTTATCGTCACAGTATTCGTTGTACCATTTATTGTAACACCCTGGCCACTATACGCCCATGAATAACTGGCAGCCCCCGTAATGGCCGGTACAGTATAGGAGACATTACTGCTGCCCTGGCAGACTGAGGATGTACCTGTTATTGTTCCTGCTGCTGCCGGCAGGGGATTTACGGTTATATAGTCTGTCTTTGTCTCGGTGCTTATAGCTCCATCGGTGATTGTCAGCGAAACTGTCTTTGCACCCCCGGAGCTGTACGTCACTGTATGAGGACCCGCCGTTGTTGCCGAGGCGGGAGTTGCCCCCTCACCAAAGTCCCATTCGAAAGTTGTGTTTCCTGTTGTTCCATCTGAGGTGTTTGCAAAAATAACAGATGATCCTGCGCACACGGTGCGTGGATCAGCTGTAAAATCAGCAACCAGACCACAACCCTGAAGAGTGATGTAAAGATTCCTGGGGGTTCCCTCACAACCTGCCGTGTTAGTCTCAGTGACTGAAATATTACCGTTTGTAGTACCAAAACTGACTGTTATGCTATTGGTCCCCGATCCTGAAGTAATTGTTGAGCCCGCAGGCACTGTCCATTCATAGCTCGATCCCCCAGTAGCGGTGACATAATACACGTTACCCGTACTACTGCACACCGGTGTACTATTTCCTGTTATGGCTGATGTGGTGGGCAGCGCGTTGACTGTTATATCATAACCAGGGCTTACTGCACCATTACCACAATTATTAACCCCCCGTACCGTCAGGATACCGGATGTGGCATTGGAGGCAAAATCTATGGTAACAGTGTTAGAGCTACCTTCTATGGCAGCTCCCTGACCACTGTACTCCCACAAATAGCTGGTAGCGCCGGTGATAGCCGGTACGGTATAGGTAACATCACTCTGTGTGCGGCACACTGATGCAGTCCCCGTTATCGTAGGTGCAGCATCAGGTACCGGAGTAACTGAAATATAGTCTGTCTTGGTCTCTGTACTTGATGCCCCCTCAGTCACAGTAAGCGTCACCGTCTTTAATCCTCCGGTATTGTAAACAACATAGTGAGGTCCTGCACCCGCTCCAGTGGAAGGAGTCGCACCAGAGCCAAAGTTCCAGTTGTAGGTAGCAGCCGTAGTTGCACCCACAGAAGCGTTTGTGAATGTTACCTGAGCGCCCGTACAAACTGTCAGAGGGGCAGCTGTAAAGTCAGCAACAAGTCCACATCCCTGCAAGGTGATACCAAGACTGCGGGATTCACCAACGCAACCTGCCACACTGGTCTCAGTAACGGTAATGTCTCCATTTGACTCACCAAAGTTTACGGTAATGGTGTTTGTATTCTGACCCGATACAATATTTGCTCCTGTAGGAACAGACCACACATATGTTGATCCTGTAAGTCCGCTGACACTATATTCATAGCCAGTGCCTCCGCAGGCCGGAGTAGAATTGCCAGTAATGGTGCTGGTGGAAGGGAGAGGATTGACAGTTATTGGAAACGCAGCACTGACCGGACCATCGCCACAATCATTAATGCCCCGCACTGTAAGGTTACCTGAGGTGGCATTCGTGCCAAAGTTAATAGTAACTGATGTGCCGGAACCGGTTAGTGAGGCATCATTGCCAGTATAATCCCATCCGTAAGTGTCTGCATTAGATATGGCAGGAACAGTATAAGTAACCCCGCTTCGGCCCTGACAAACGGAGGAAATACCAGATATTGTACCTGCAGCAACAGGCAACGGATCAATCGTAAGAGAATAGGTTTCGGTTGCAGGGATGCACGGAGTCCCTTCCGGGTTATCAGTTGTTACCTCAATCTCCACTGTTTGGCCGGCATCATCCGGATGAGGTGTATAGGTGAAACTGAAGGGTGATGTATTTGCCACAGATGGCGACACAGTACCCAGACCGTCTGTTGTTATCGTCACATTGGTCGCACTGCCACCGAAAGTATTTCCACTGACAGTTACCGGAGCATTTACACACCCGGAACCAGCCAGACCGGAAAGAGTCAGAGTAGGCGGATCAGAGCATTCCGTACTCCCCGCCAGCGACAACTGGACTGTCCCCCCAACAGCGAAGACTCCTGTGCCGGTTGAATATGTAGCCTCCACATTGGTTATTACGGTCCCGGCTGAACATAGTCTGTAAGTGATGGAATGGCCAGCGGTATAGCCATCAATTCCCGTGGTAGTATTATCGTCTGCTGAGGCCACCGCAGGAAGGATCACTCCTCCCGTCAGCACCTGTGGCAGAGTCGCTTTACCGACACATAATTCACCGTCAAAGATTCCAATTTCATCACCTGCCTGCAGATCAACTCCATTGACCGTTGCTCCGGTGAAATAGAAATTCATGTGATCCACACCGTTGCCCTCATAGACGACGGTAAAGCACTGCGCGCCGGATTTTATAATTACCAGAAACAGTATCACTAATAAGGCAACTAATTTCTTCATTATAGGGTACTTTTATTCATTATTCTATAGATTGCTCGCATGGTTTCATTTCAGGATCACCATCGGTTTCCCTGCTGAAAATTCACCTGTAGCCAGCTTGTAGAAGTAAAGGCCGGCTTTGGGTCTTTGCCCTGATGCATCACGGTTATCCCATTCAATCATATGCCTGCCGGCTGATAAAATGCCATTATAGATAGTCCTGACCAGAACTCCGGATGAGTTGAATAATTCAAGTCGGATGTGGTCCTCCCCGGCAAGCTCTATTATGAATGTGGTCTTATCAGACGAAGGATTGGGATATGCATCTCCAAGTAAAACCTCAGTAACAGACAGGAATGAATTAATCACTGCGGTACCATTCTTAACAAATCTTATGGGAGTTCCGTCATGTCCCTTTACTGATTCCAGGAACAACTCTGACTGACTTTCGGCACGCCACACTTTTAAACTTACCTTATTTCCTTCAGTATAACCGTCCTTCCCGGCTGAATAAGGATCATCAAGTGATGCGGTCATTGGTACAAACGGCTGATAAGGATCTCCGGCAATGCCAACCCCCACACATGTTTCTCCGTCAAAAACTCCAATCTCGTCTCCCTCCTTCAGTTTCAGGTCACCAATTGCTTCTGACGAGATATACAAATTCATATGATCCAGTCCGTTCCCTGTATATGAAGTAATAAAATGAGTTGCTTTGACGGATGCATCTGCGCCTTTAAATCCTCCTCCCGAACCATCTGACAGGGTCAGAGTTGTGTTTGCATTTGTCCGCACCTTGTATCCTTCCCCGGGTAAAAGATCTCCTATATTATCTATCCAACCATAACCGGACAGGTATTCTATTGCCATGCCTGTCTCATTCTGGACCTTAACAAGAGTTCCGGCATCGATTAATGATTCAAATGCATCCAGTGCAGGCTGACTGCTGGTGAAGCAATAACTGATTATATTCCATCCACTTGTCAGAGGGATATTAATAGGAGAACTAACAGGCCTGCCGGGAATTTCCAAAACGGTTGTTGCATTAACTCTTATCTTATACCCTTCAGCAGGTCTTATATCGCCAATAAAGTTGTACCATCGATCTCCAAGATATTCAAGAGCAGATCCGGTTTCGTCCTGTACCTTTACCAAGGTTCCTGCATCAATAAGTGGTTGAACCACCGAGAGCATAGACGGGTCATCAGGCATCACAGCCGACGAGAATATGTTCCAGCCCGAAGAGATGTTTATTGTATGAGTCAGGGGACTAACCGCAGAAAGATTAAGATAGGTTGATTCACCGGCTAAAAACACATCATCTCCTGAGATATAGTCTGGATCAGTATAGTGTAAGATTTCATCCTCGCTTGCATCCCAGATTTTGTACGTTGCAGAATGGCCCGGCGTATAACCGTCAACTTCAGGAGTATAACTGTCATCGATTGATACAACTACCGGGAGCGGATTTGTTCCCGTGAGAATCTCCGTCAATCCACCCACACCTACGCAGATTTCACCGTCAAAAACTGCTATAAGATCACCTGGCTGAAGATCTGTACCGTCAAGTGTAGCTGTTGCAAAGTAAAAATTCATATGATCTGTACCGTTGCCAGGCCACCATGGCGGCACAAATGATGATGGCAGGGAATTGACATTCACAACAACGGTGTTGCTGTTACTGCAACCTGTGGCTGTCACAGTCTCAAGTACCGTGTAGGTGGTTGTTGATGAAGGAGTAACGACCGGATCAGCCAACGTGGAAATGAAACCTGGGGGATCTGATGTCCATGAATAGGTGCTCCCGGGACTTGCAGCTGCACCAAGCCTGGTACCCTGACCCTCGAAAATGGTCCGGTCTGATCCGGCATTTGCTGTCGGGAGAGCATTTACCACCACTGTCATTATTGCTGTTGAGGCGCACTGCCCGGCATCAGGAGTAAAAAGATAATCAATAGACCCTGGCTCAGCGGTGTTTATCTCTGACGGCTCCCAGGTACCGTTAATTCCTTCATCAGAAGTAGCCGGCAAAGTGGCCGGAGTCTCTCCCTGGCAGTATGGACCCAGTGTAGTAAAGGCTGGAGTAACCCGGGTGTTAACAGTTACAACGGTATTTGCATTGCCAGTACACCCCGATCCATCGGTGACAGTAAGTGAGTAGGTGCCTGACATGTTAAATGTAGCTGCGTCTGATACAGTAACATTCTGATCAGTGGATGAAAACCCGTCGGGACCTGACCAAAGATATTCCGTCATTCCATCAGGACCGCCTGTTAATGTTAAAGGTGTACCCTCACATACAGGGCCATTATTTGAAGCTGTTGCCACCGGTAAAGCATTTATGGTGATTGTGGCATAATCAGTGCTTGTTACTCCGTAACTATCTGTTACAGTCAGGCGGATCTGATGTTCCCCTACTCCCAGACCGTAACCGGTAAGTATTGCATGAGTCAGGGTCTGCAACTCGCCATTCAGATCATCACTACCATCATTATTAATATCCCATTCATATGAAGCAATTATATCCCCGCAAGCACCATCAGGATCATAGGAACCGCTTCCCGTCAGGTTAACCGAGGAGCCATGGCAGATTGCATAGGGTCCTCCGGCCTGAGCTACCGGAGGAGTGTCAATAAAGACCGTAAATCTGCAGGTGTCTGTCGTTGAGCAGGAATTTCCTGCAACTATCATAACCTGTGTATTTCCTATGTTAAACAAAGATCCACTTCCGGTACCACTTCCGGCACCTGTTGTTGCTCCTTCAAAACTATAGGTCAGAGCAGGCTCGGGCGAGCCTATGGCGTTCAAGGTTGAGGAGTAATCAACAACTGCCAAACAGAGATCCGGATCAGTTGACTGGATGATTGTAGCAGTTGGGCATGACTCAAAAAATGGGGCAACCCCTTCAACCGTGATGTAATCGGTCTTAGCCTCTTCGTCTGTCCCTGCCTCATCAGTGACCGAAAGGGTAACTGTCACTGAACCTGCTATTGAATACCTTACTACATGAGGCCCCTCGCCGGTGATGGTTGCCGGCACGGCACCATTCCCGAAATTCCAGCTGTAGATTGCTTCCCCTGAAATATTATCAGTCAGATCAGTAAAGGTTACTGTTGATCCTGCACATACTGAGGTCTGATCTGCAATGAAATCTACGATTGGCTGTGCCAACAGACCCAATGAGGAAACAAGGAATAATCCGCACGGGATAATTACTTTTAAAAACCTTCTCCGGCAGCGTGCCCCGCAGCCTTGCACAATACCTTTCATTTTTACTGCAATTTCACAGATTCAATATCAAAATATCAGAATCATACCTTGCATAGGCCTTCCGAAGTCCTGGTGAGGCATGAAAAAAGAGAGAGCCCGGAATATTACTCCGGCCTTATTATCGCAACCTCTAACTAATTGTCTATCTTGTTGTTGACAAGTCAGGTGAATGAGGTTTTCATACACCTCCGTTCCGTCAGTCACACTGACAATCCCTCCCGGATGAGCCGGAAAAAAGAGTGCCCGGCTCGCTGACACGGCCGGGCACTTTATATTCACACAAAGCAAGATGAATGATCCGGGGGCAATGCCTCCGGGTAATCCGTTCGGAATAAAAATATGCTCAGCCTTCAAAATTCAACTCTAAAATTAATAATAAAGAGATACACCGCGATACCCTATTTGACCAAAAGGGGTTCTCAATGGATAAAAAGAACCGTTGCTTCGACTAACCTCACGGCCTGCTCTGTGCCTTTCATACCTGTTGACAACTTTTTAATTTTTATCCACCGGTATTGCATTTTCAATTCCCGGATACTATTTTTATCCTCACCTGGCACCCAAATGTGCCTGCAACCATAAAGTGCTTTAATCCATAATATTACAGCCATGACAAAAGGTCTCGTAACAAAGAAGGACAAAAAGAAAGAGCCTACCAAAAGCCTGAAGGAGAAGCGTAAGGAGAAGAAGGATAAGAAAAACGCCAAATAGCAAACCGTACGGCAGACCCTTACTCTCCCTCAACATAGCCATCACTGTTCCCGCCGTGGCACTCAGCCATCAGTGCGGATGGCATTGTTTTTTATACCCCGTAACACAATAATAGCCTTAATTAACAGGTTGAATAGTTACATTTTCTTAACTTCATACCCGGCCGACTTGTTACCTGCAGACAGACGATGAAAAAGAAAAGCAACAGACCACCCTTCCCATGGCCCTCTGTGAGCGCTCTCCTTTTCACTGCAGCCGTACTGACGGCCAGCGTGATAGTCTATTCCTCAGGACAGAAAGAAAGAATTCTCCGTGACGCGGTGACAGAGATGGAAGCTGTTGCCAACCTTAAAGCCGAACAGGTCTCCGACTGGCGGAGCGAACGGCTCAATGATGCCACCCTCATTCACGAAAACGTCACCCTGGTGGAACATATTGACGCAATGTTCATCAAGGACGACTCCAGAAGTGAGAAATCAAGACTTGAGCAGCTCCTCAACACCCTGATAAAGAACTATGATTTCGGAGGTGCAGTGCTGGTAGACGCCGGAGGCAATCCCGGAATAGGCGTCCCGGAATCAGAAGCCGTCATGGGTGACTTCCTCAGGAGTAATGTCACCCGCGCAATAGCTAATCCCGTCATTTCAATCTCTGATTTCCACACTGCAGACGTAATAAAATATCTCCATCTTGATCTCCTCATCCCAATGCGGATGCCATATGAGGGCGACACTGTCCTGGCCGGAGTGCTGGTACTGCGGATCGATCCCGCAAAGGAACTCTTTCCCATGCTCTCAACATGGCCCACTCCGGGAAGAACGGCGGAGTGCATACTCTTCCGCTTTGAAGGTGACTCGGTCATCTACCTCAACGGATCACATCTCGCGGGATATGACAGGCCCGTGGCCCTCGCGGCCAGCGATATGGAACTGAGCGTGATGCGCCCGCAGAGCGAAAAGAATGAAGCAACAATCTACACAGATTATACCGGCGCAGAGGTAGTGGCGTCAGTCAGGAAGGTGCCCGGCACCGACTGGTACCTGACAGCCAAGAAGGAGACCTCAGAGATACTTGCCCGGTTCATCCGCGAGATCACCATGATCTGGATGATCATGGCATTCGTCTACCTGGCCCTCGCCAGCATGGCTTACCTGATCATCAAAGCCACCAGGGCACGCTATCTGCGTGATAAACAGCAGGAAGAACTGAACCGGCAGGCCATCATGAAGCATTTCGACTTCGTGATGAAGCATGGCAATGATATCATACTGCTTATTGACAACGATCTGAATATTGTGGAAGCCAATGAGCGCGCCGTGGTCTCATATGGTTACCCCCGCAATAAGCTCCTCGGTATGAGTGTATCTGACCTCCGCACCCCGGACGAGACACCCCTGCTGTCAGAGCATGTCAAAAACCTCAACGAGAACGGATCATCCTATATCGAAACCGTCCACCGGCGAAATGACGGCACCTCGTTCCCCATTGAGATCAGCGCCTATACTGTAGAGGTGGAAGGAACGCGATTCTACCAGAGCATAGGCCGTGACATAACTGAACGCAAACGTACCGAGGAGGAGATGCGCGAGAGCAACAAGAAGCTAAGCACTATCATCAATAACCTCCGGGGAGTGGTTTTCCGCTGCAATTATGACAGGGACTGGACAATGCAGTATATCAGCGACGGCATCTACGAGCTGGCGGGCTACCTGCCCAACGAGTTCATAAACAACAAGATAAGGACATTCGGGTCAATAATTGACCCTGAAGATGTGAAGAGAATATGGGATGATATTCAAACCTCTCTCGAGACCGGGTACCTCTATACTATTGAATACCGCATTATAACCTCATCGGGAAGCACGAAATGGGTATGGGAGCGCGGACGCGGCTACTATGAAAACAATAAGCTGGTGGCGCTTGAGGGATTCATCTCTGACATCACCGAGAGGAAGATGATTGAGGAGGAACTTATCAGGGCCAAGGAGAAGGCAGAGCAGAGCGACAGGCTGAAGACCGCCTTCCTGCATAACGTCTCGCATGAGATACGAACACCGATGAACGCCATAGTCGGCTTCACCACCCTGCTTGACACACCTGACATCACTGATGACAGCCGGAGACAGTATATAGATATTATATACCAGTCGAGCAACCAGCTGCTGTCTATTATCACTGACATAGTTGACATATCCAACATCGAGACGGGACTGGTGAAGATCAGCAGGGCCACCGTCAACCTTAACACCCTGATCAGGAATCTCTATGATCAGTACCGCATGCGTGCCCAGACCCAGAACCTGGTGCTCAACTTCACAACCCATCTTGATGACGGTGAAGCCAGTGTCATAACTGATGAGACGAAGGTGATCCAGATCTTTTCCAACCTGCTCAACAACGCCCTGCGCTTTACCAGAAAGGGAAGGATAGAACTGGGGTACGTTCTCAGGGGTGAGATGATTGAGTTCTTCGTTTCGGACACCGGCATTGGCATTGCGCCCGAGCACCAGGAAAAGGTGTTTGACCGCTTCTTCCAGGTGGAGGGACCGAGCTCCAAGCAGTACAGCGGCACCGGCCTGGGGCTTTCTATCTCAAAGGCTTACGCCGAGCTGCTCGGAGGTTCTATCTGGCTGATCTCAACACCGGGTGAGGGTTCTCTCTTCTGTTTCTCTATTCCTTTTGTCAAACCGCCTGAGACAACAGTGCAACAGCGGAAAACCTCGCGGAAATAAACTGGCCGATTGCCCCGGGAGCATTCCATACGGAAGCCCGGCAGTAAAATACTACCCTGAAATCCAGCCTGAAACCTATTTGCTCTCTGCGCTCTTACTGATCTCAATCCCCAGCTCATCAAGCTGCTCCTGCTTTATTGTGGCCGGGGTATCAATCATTACATCACGTGCCTGATTGTTTTTCGGGAAAGCAATAAAGTCGCGGATTGTATCTGATCCGCCCATGATGGCCGTCCACCTGTCAAACCCGAACGCAATTCCTCCGTGTGGCGGGGCACCGTAGCGGAAGGCATTGAGCAGGAAGCCGAACTGCTTCTGTGCCTCCTCCTCAGTGAAACCGAGGGTGCGGAACATGAGCGTCTGTGTTTCGGGATCATGGATACGTATTGAGCCCCCTCCTATCTCTGTGCCGTTTATTACCAGGTCATAGGCGTTGGCGCGAACCCTCCAGGGGTCGCTCTCCATAAATTGAATATCTTCTTGTTTGGGCGCCGTGAACGGATGATGCTTGGCGTAGAAGCGTTGCGTCTCGTCGTCCCACTCAAGCAGCGGAAAATCCACCACCCACAGCGGGGCATAGACTGCGCTGTCGCGAAGACCCAGTCGCCTGCCCATCTCCAGGCGCAGTTCACCCAGGGCGTTCAGTGTCTTCTCCCGCGGGCCCGCCATGATCAGGATAAGGTCTCCCGCCTCGGAGCCGGTCATGAGGGCAAGGTTGGCGAGGTCATCAGGACTGTAATACTTGTCAACCGATGATCTGACTGTCCCGTCAGTCTCCACCTTTGCCCAGACGAGTCCCGTGGCGCCTATCTGCGGGCGTTTGACGAACTCCGTAAGCTCATCCAGCTGTTTGCGTGACCATCCTGCACATCCCTGCGCGGAGATGGCTCCCACATACGCTGCAAGCTCGAAGGGCGGAAAGTTCCTTCCCTTCATGGCCTTGGTCACATCCTCTATGCGCATGTCGAACCGGATGTCAGGCTTGTCAGTGCCGTAGAGGCTCATGGCCTCATCGTAAGGGATGCGCGGGAAAGGCCCTTCGAAGCCCAGCCCTTTGATGGCGTGGAAGAGGTGGCGTGCCAGCCCCTCGAACATGTTTAGTATATCATCCTGATGAATGAATGACATCTCGCAGTCTATCTGCGTGAACTCCGGCTGCCTGTCGGCACGCAGATCCTCGTCGCGGAAGCACTTCACTATCTGGAAATATTTGTCGAAGCCCGCAACCATCAGCAACTGCTTGAAGGTCTGGGGACTCTGCGGAAGGGCATAAAACTCGCCGTTGTGGAGCCGTGATGGCACCACGAAGTCGCGTGCCCCCTCGGGAGTCGATTTGATGAGCACCGGCGTCTCCACCTCTATGAATCCCTGCCCGTCGAGGTAACGGCGCACCTCCTGCGCCATCCTGTGCCTCAGGATGATATTGGAGCGTACATTCTGCCTTCGCAGGTCAAGATAGCGGTATTTCATCCGTAGCTCGTCGCCGCCGTCAGTGTTCTCTTCGATTGTGAAGGGCGGAATGTCCGATGTGTTAAGCGTCTCCACGCTCGCGGCAATGATCTCAATATCGCCCGTGGCAAGCTTCGGGTTCTTATTGCTTCGCTCTACGACAATGCCAGTAACCTGTATCACAAACTCGCGGCCCAGCTTGCGGGCCTTCATGCAGAGACCGGCATCGGTTTCCATGTTAAAGACAAGCTGGGTGATGCCGTACCTGTCGCGAAGGTCAATAAATGTCATCCCCCCGAGATCCCTTGAGCGCTGGATCCATCCGGCCAGGGTCACCTGTTGGCCCGTGTTGGCCTGCGACAGCTCCCCGCATGTGTGTGTTCTGTACATATCTGTTTTTTGAGGTAACAAAAATAAGGTATTCCGGTAATAAACGGTAATAACTTTTAGCAGAGTTCTCACAGCTTTTTTCTAAACTTGCAGTAACGGACATGCGCTTCCCGGGAGAATGACTACCAGACTAAAGACCAGGACGGCAAGGCTGTCTGTCTTATCTAACAGCCTGCTTATCATCATGAAGATCATGGTTGGTATCTTTACGGGATCAGTGAGTATCATTTCCGAGGCCATCCACTCGGCCATTGACCTGGTTGCTGCCGTTATTGCTTTTTTCGCAGTGAAGATCTCGGGGACGCCGGCAGATGACAGGCATCCCTTCGGCCACGGCAAGGTGGAGAATGTCTCGGGGGTGATTGAGGCGCTGCTCATCTTCGCCGCCGCAGCCTGGATAGTATATGAGGCCATGGACAGGTTCATTCACCCCGGGGAGACGGAGGCACTGGGCCTCGGCGTGCTGGTGATGGTCATATCCGCAGTGGTTAACATATTTGTTTCCAGGCGGTTGTATAAGGTGGCCAGGCTGACTGACTCGGTAGCGCTGGAGGCTGACGCGCTGCACCTGAAGACTGATGTAATCACTTCTGCCGGGGTGGCGCTGGGACTGGCGCTCATCTGGATCACCGGCTGGCATATCCTTGACCCGCTAATAGCGTTGCTGGTGGCGCTCGTCATTATTTATGAATCATGGATGCTGCTCCGCAGAGCCTTCTACCCACTGCTTGATACGGCTCTCTCGCAGAGCGAAATGGAAAAGCTGACGGCTATCCTGGATGAGATGGACGTGGAGTATCATGATCTGCGGACGAGGGCTGCAGGACATCAGCGTTTCGTGGAGTTCCACCTCGATGTGCAGGGAACGGAGACCATTGAGACCATACACCGGCAGTGTGACCTGATTGAGCAGAGGCTGGAGAGTGAGTTTCGCGATATAAGCGTGATCATTCACCCGGAACCGACCAGATGAGAGTAAAGAAATGATGATGGAGAAGGGAAGCGACGAGTATTATATGCGTATGGCGCTGGCTGAGTCAGCCAGGGCGGCTGAGCGTGATGAGGTGCCCGTGGGTGCCGTGGTGGTGGCCGGAGGGACCATAATTGCACGAGCCCACAACCTGACAGAGACGCTGAATGACCCTACGGCACATGCCGAGATGCAGGCGATAACCGCGGCGGCATCGTTCCTGGGGGGTAAGTATCTTACCAACTGTACCCTGTATGTTACCGTGGAGCCGTGCGTGATGTGCGCGGGGGCGCTGGCATGGAGCCAGGTGACCGCGCTGGTCTACGGGTCCCCTGACCCGAAGAAGGGATATACAACCACAGGAGCGGCCATACTGCACCCGAAAACCGTGGTGCGCTCAGGTGTACTCGCCCGGGAGTGCTCTGAGATGATGAAAAAGTTCTTCAGGAAAAAGAGGAAGTGATTGCGGGGGACGTAGTGTGCCAGAAGATGATGAAAAAATTCTTCAGGAAAAAGAGGAAGTGATTCCGGGCGAGGTGCCGGTAACATTTGGGAAAAAATTCATAGGTTTGCTTAAAATGAACTGATCATGACCCTCGACAACGGAAAGCGAATTGTCCTCTTCAGACTGATAGGGTTTATCTCAACAGTGATATATGTGTTATATGTGTTCCTGGCTTACTTCCCGAAAATCTTCAGGAAAGTAATGTCAGAACAGGCTCTGACGATCCTTACTGTGGTGGTTACCGTTGTGTTCCTTTTGATTCTTCTCTGGCCGGCCATAATGAGATTCAGGTACATCTTCTTTTCAGCTGACGAGCGTACAATTACGCTCAGGTGGTACAAGCCGGGCTGATACCCGGCGAGAGCAGGAGCATTGAGATACCCGTCGGCCGATACGCCGGTTATGAGATCACCATGGAGGGCATGGGACTGTTCCATTACCTGACACTCTACCAGCAGGTACAGGGAAGGAGAGCGGCTTATCCGCCTGTCAGCATCACCGCCCTTACCGGGGCCCAGAGAAAAGAGATCGAAGCAACGCTTAAGGGTTATAAATCAGCCAGTTAGTTGCTATCGGACAAAACATGAGCAAAGTCATTTTTCATGACTGAAGGTTCAATGACCTTTGGGAAGTAATTGGTCATTCTTACAAAATCACAAACCACAAAAAATATTTTAAAATGAAAGTAAAAGAGATTCTGGCTGAGCTTGAGAAGAAGCATCCCGGCGAACCCGAGTATCATCAGGCAGTCAAGGAGGTCCTTGAGACAATCGAGGATGTTTACAATGAGAACCCCAGATTTGCCAAGGCAGGCGTACTGCAGAGGCTGGTTGAGCCTGACCGCATATTCACCTTCAAGGTACCCTGGATGGATGACAATGGCAATGTTCAGGTCAACCTCGGCTACAGGGTTCAGTTTAACGGAGCCATCGGTCCTTACAAGGGTGGCATTCGTTTCCACCCGACGGTGAATCTTTCAATCCTCAAGTTCCTGGGTTTTGAGCAGATCTTCAAGAACTCTCTTACCTCTCTCCCCATGGGTGGTGGCAAGGGCGGATCAGACTTCGATCCCAAAGGCAAGTCAGAGAACGAAGTGATGCGTTTCTGCCAGTCGTTCATGCTTGAGTTGTGGAAGCATATCGGTCCTGAGACTGACGTTCCCGCAGGTGATATAGGTGTTGGCGGACGCGAGATCGGTTTTATGTACGGCATGTACAAGAAACTTGCTCATGAGCATACCGGCGTCTTTACCGGCAAGGGTCTCAACTGGGGCGGCTCACTCGTCCGTCCGGAGGCAACAGGCTTCGGAGGAATTTACTTTGTCAAGGAGATGCTGGCTACGAAGAATGACACCCTCAAAGGCAAGAAGGTATCAATCTCCGGCTTCGGAAACGTGGCATGGGGTGCAGCCCTTAAAGCTACCCAGCTGGGCGCTACAGTGGTTACAATCTCCGGACCCGACGGTTACATCCATGATCCTGCAGGCATCAGCGGTGAAAAGATTGATTATATGCTTGACCTGAGAGCCTCCAACCAGGATATAGTTGAGCCTTATGCAACGAAATTCCCCGGCAGCAAGTTCGTCAAGGGCAAGAGGCCATGGGAGGTCAAGGTTGACATCGCACTGCCGTGTGCAACACAGAACGAGCTTAACGGCGATGATGCACTGGCTCTGATCAACAACAAGGTGATGCTTGTAGCTGAGATCTCGAACATGGGTTGTACGCCCGAGGCCATCGCAGAATTCCAGAAGAATAAAGTACACTTCGCTCCCGGCAAGGCAGTTAATGCAGGCGGCGTGGCCACCTCCGGTCTTGAGATGACACAGAACTCGATGAAGCTCAACTGGAACAAGGATGAGGTTGATGAGAAGCTGCAGTCAATCATGGTTAACATCCATGGGGCATGCGTCAAGTACGGCAAGCGTCCTGACGGATATGTAGACTATGTCAAGGGTGCAAACGTAGCCGGCTTCCTGAAGGTTGCCAACGCTATGGTTGACCAGGGCCTGGTGTAACCATCCATATAGATGCAGATATCTGCATCATTGCACGTTGCGACGGGTCTCAGACCCGTCGTTACCTGCCTGTATGCCGGATATCCTCCATTATTGATCGCGCAACCGGTACACGTTGCCGGGGCATGGGGTTATCATACCCGCCAGCTCCATCTGCAGCAGGGTGGTTGAGAGCTTGTATACAGGCATCTCCACCATCCTGGACAGTATATCTATTGTGAGGCCGCCCTCACTCTTCAGCGCTTCACAGATCTTCCTTTCATT
>ERZ747221.1719-NODE-1719-length-21116-cov-6.188697_pt1 | contig 21116 bp, 21 predicted proteins | sample MGYA00374949_ERZ747221 | MGnify/ENA primary metagenome ERZ747221 (study PRJEB28779, sample SAMN05720172) | bioreactor metagenome | isolation source: Anaerobic biogas reactor | place: USA:Washington, USA | collected 2015-08-08 ... | reverse complement strand
GCGGACACGGTGATGCGCACGAACTCCGACCAGGCGTTCATCGCGCGCCCTCCTTCCGGAACACGATCTGCTGGACGTCGAGATAGCCCGAGCGGAACCCGGCCTCCGAGTACGCGAGATAGAACTCCCACATTCGCCGGAACACGGCATCGAATCCGAGATCCGCGACACGGTCCGTGTGCGTGGTGAAACGTTCCCGCCACAATCGCAGGGTCTCGGCGTAGTGGTCGCCGAATCGCAGACGATCGACGGTGCGCAGCGACGTCAGCGAGCGCGTGATCACGTCGATCGATTCGGTCGACGGCAGCAACCCACCCGGGAAGATGTACTTGTGGATCCACGTGTAGCTGTCGCGCGTCTCGGCCATCCGGTCGTGCGGCATCGTGATGGCCTGCAGCGCGACGAGGCCACCGGGTCGCAACAGCCGGTCGAGTGTCCGGAAGTACGTGGGCCAGTAGTCGTATCCGACCGCCTCGATCATTTCCACCGAGACGACCGCGTCGTATTCGCCGTCCACTGCCCGGTAGTCGAGGAGATCGATCTGTACGCGGTCGGACAGACCGGCCTCCGCCACCCGCCTGCGGGCCAGCGCCTGTTGTTCGGTCGAGAGCGTCACAGAGCGCACGGTGGCACCACGCTTCGCGGCACGCACGCTCAGTTCACCCCAGCCGGTACCGATTTCGAGGAGCCGCGTTCCAGCGCGCACGTCCGCGGCATCGAGCAACCGGTCGATCTTGCGGTGCTGGGACGTCTCGAGAGCATCCCACCGTGCGGGGAGCTCGTCGAACAGCGCACTCGAGTAGGTCATGGACCCGTCCAGGAACGTTTCGAACAAGGCGTTCGACAGGTCGTAGTGGCGGGAGATGTTGGAGCGGGTGTTCTCCTCGGTGTTCCGTTCCCCAGTGGGTTGCGCCGCGACGACGAACCGGCGCAGACGCCGGAGCGGCAACGGGATCAGCGTCCCCATCTCGGCGGCGAACGGGGTGAGTACCGCGACAGGGTCCGACGCCGTCCAGTCGCCTGCCATGTAGGCCTCACCGAAACCGACGAGTCCACCGCGGCCGAGCCGTCGGGCGAACGACTCCGGACGACGGATGATCATCCTGGGCAGAATCCGAGAATCAATGCTGTTGCTGCTTCCTGCCGCACCGCCGCCTCCGAGCACGGTTCCGTCGGGGTATTCCACCCGCACGTCCAGGCGCGCAGCAGCATTGCGGAACAACCGGTCGGCGATCACCGCAGCGACGCGGGTGCGGAGTCCCCCTGGGACTGACGCCAGGTCGGGCCATCTCGTCGGGTCGACGCTCACACGCGGGGTGGGCAGTTCGAGTTCGGGTGTGCTCATCGGGCACTCTCCTGTAGGTGTCTGTGGGCCGAGGGCGCTGCAGGGCGCGGGACGAGGGGGAGTCCACGCAGCCACAGCCCGACGCCCTGTCTCCGGATGCGAGCCGAGACCATCTGGGGTGCAAGCGGATGAGTGAGCTGGGAGAGGGCGACGACCCCGAGTGTGGCCGGCCTGCCGGACCCGCGCATCGTGGCCGTGAAAGGCGGCTGTCCCTCGCGGTGTAGCGACACCTCGACATCGAGAAAGGGGCCTGGCTCCGCGACCCGCAGGGTGTAACTGCCGGTGACCTCATTGAACGGGGAGACGTAGAAGACCTTGTCGGCCTCCGCGTAGCCCGAGGCATCCGGCCTCAGCAGATAACAGTGCCGCCCCCCGTAGGTGTTGTGCACCTCGGCAACAACGCACACGAGTGTTCCGCCGGGATCGTGACACCAGAACAGCGTCAGCGGATCGAAGACGTGACCGAGTACCCGCGCGTTCAGCAGCGCGGTGATACGTCCGCCGTCGAGGTCGATTCCCTCGCCCGCGAGATACGCGTCGATCCGCTCTCGGAGCGTCGCGTCCGGGCGGGTGTCGTCGAAGTGATCGGCGGGGTCGAACCGGGCGAACGGACGCAACCACCACGGCAGCACCGGAAGGTCGTCGAGGTCGATGTACCAGCTGTAGCTTCGGTATTCGAATGCGTGCCGTATCGGTGCGCGCCGAACGTGTCCGATTCTGGTGCGATAGATCCACGCCGTGGTCACGGGGACACCTCCGCCCTGATGTAGGAAGGTGCACTCCGCTCGACGCCGAGCCGCCGAGCGGCCTCCACGCCGGACCGGGCGCCGTCTTCGTGGAATCCCCACCCGTGGTACGCGCCGGCGAATACGATTCTGCTGTCGCCGATCTCGGGCAGACGCGCCTGTGCTGCAGTCGATTCGGGCGTGTACAGCGGATGCTCGTACGTCATCTCCGCGATCACCTTGCGGGGGTCGACGAGATGCGCACCGCCGAGGGTGACGAGGAATCGCCGATCCGTGACCGTGGTCAGCCGCATCAATCTGGTCATGTCGTAAGTGACGATCACGCCCTCGGGTCCGGTGTCGGCGGGCGTCAGATAGTTCCACGACGCGCGGGCGCGCTCATTACGGGGCAGCAGCGACGTGTCGGTGTGCAGCTGCGCATGATTCGTCGAATACGGTAGCGCGCTGAGTATCCGGCTCTCCTGCGGAGTCGGGTGGGCGAGCATCGCAAGAGCCGCAGATGGATGCACGGCGATGACGGCCGCGTCGAACCACCGCACATCTCCGTCGCCGACGATCATGCACACTCCGTCATCCGTCCGCTCGACGCTGTGCACCGGAGTGTCCACGAGCACCTCGTCGAGCCGGCTCGCGAGTGTGTCGACGTAGGTGCTCGACCCGCCGGTCACGGTGCGCCAGGTGGGCGAACCGAAGACGGTGAGCATGCCATGGTGGTCGAGGAACCGGAAGAGGTAGCGAGCGGGGTAGCGGGTGGCCAGCGCCGGGTCGCACGACCACACCGCGGCGACGAGAGGAGTCATGAAATGATCGATGAAGAACGGGGAGAAGCCATTCCGTTCGAGAAAAGCCTCTAGCGGCTCGTCCTTCCCGTCGTGGCCCGATTCGAGTAGGGCCAGCGCGGCGCGGTGGAAACGCAGTATCTCAACCAGCATCCGGAGGTAACGCGGCTTCGTGAACGACCGCCAGGTGGGAAAGAGCCCCGGAAGACCCTTCGCTCCCGCATATTCGACTCCGGTCGGGTCGGAGCGGATCGACATCGACATGTCGCTCTCCTGAGTGGCGACACCGAGCTCGTCGAACAGGCGTAACAGTGTGGGGTAGGTTCGGTCGTTGTGCACGATGAAGCCCGTGTCGACCGAGACTTCCTGCCCGTCCTCGAGCGTGAGGTGATGGGTGTGGGCATGGCCACCGAGGCGTGAGTCCGCCTCGAACAGGGTCACACGGTCGTGCCGGGACAATACGTGGGCGGCGCTGAGCCCGGCGACACCGCTGCCCACCACGGCGATGGAACGGGACGGTTCACGCGTCATGGTTTCCTCCGGTAGAGCTCGTCTCGGGTGTCAAGGCATCGATGAGGAAGTCGGCGGTGACGGAGTGCCACCATCCGGGCCGCGTCAGCATGAAATGTCCCGCGCCGGGCAGCGGACACCATGTTGCGTCGACTCCGCGCCGCAGGGCCGCCGCGGTCTGGGATTCGGCCGACGCGGGATCCGTCCAGCGGTCTCCGGTTCCGTGCGCCACCAGGAGCCGGCGTCCCGCAGGGATGAGTGCGGCGTCGTTGTCGGGCCACCAGGGGGCCAGCGCGACCACCGCTTCGACACCGTTCTGCGCGGCGAGATGTGCCGCGACCCGCCCGCCCATCGAATGTCCCGCGGGCCGACGCGGGTGTCGGGACGCCGATCGAGTGTCGCGTCGAGTGCACGCAGTGCGTCGTGCACAGGGCTCATCCGGTCGCCGTTCCAGCCGCGCACTCCGTACTGCACCTGGCCCACCGTGATGCCGTGACCCGTCAGCCTCGAACGTAACGCCTCGGTCAGCAGGGCCATTCGCACGCTCGTCAGATGCCACGGTCGTGTCCCCGCATGGCTCGAAGGTTTGCCACCGGGCAGTACGAGGACGTGCGCGCGTCCCCGAGGTGAAGTGGAATCCATGCTCGGGCTTCGGTGCGGACGCGATTCCGGATGGGTCACCGGCGCCGGAAAATTTTTCTTCCGATCGCACCCATCCCCCTGACCCGCAGCGGCGAATGACTCTCCGACACACCTCATCGACGCGGTTCGAGGACCGCGCGTACCGAAGGGAACGAGACGATGGCGAATCGGACACGTAAGAGCTTGGCGCTTATCGGTATCGGCGCTGCGGCGGTACTGAGCATCTCCGCCTGCACGTCGGACGACAGCTCCGACACCACGATGGATACGACCACCACCATGACCGAAACCACCGCACCGATGGAAACGACAGAGTCCGCCGCAGCAATGCCGGCAGGCCTCGTCGGGCCCGGCTGCGCCGCCTACGCAGAACAGGTGCCGACGGGCCCCGGTTCGGTTGAAGGTATGGCGCAGGAGAACGTGACCACTGCGGCATCGAACAACCCGATGCTCACCACGCTCACCGCGGCGGTCTCCGGGCAGCTCAACCCGGACGTGAATCTCGTCGACACTCTCAACGGCGGCGAATTCACGGTGTTCGCGCCGGTGGACGACGCCTTCGCGGCGGTCGATCCCGCGACCATCGAGACGTTGAAGACCGATTCGGCGCTGCTGACCGATGTCCTCACCTACCATGTGGTCCCCGGTCAGATCGCGCCCGCCGATATCGCCGGCGAGCAGACCACCGTTCAGGGCGGCGCCGTCGAGGTCGCAGGCTCCGGTGACGAGTGGACGGTCAACGACGCCAACGTGATCTGCGGTGGCATCGAAACAGCGAACGCGACGGTCTACCTGATCGACGGCGTCCTGATGCCGCAGTAGTACTGCCTCGGCAAGCAGAAGGGAGACCCCATGAGGAGAACAATCATCGGTCTCGCTGCGGCGCTCCTCGCCGCAGCGGGCTCGACGTTGGTTGCAGCACCCGCGCAGGCGGCGCCGCTGCGTCCCGTCCCGCAACTCGATGTGAGCCGCTACCTGGGCCAGTGGTACCAACTGGCCGCCAATCCGGCGCCGTTCAACCTCGATTGCGTGCGCGACACCACCGCGAACTACACGCCGATCGACGAACAGAACATCCGCGTGGAGAATTCGTGCACCACCGTCACCGGTGAACGCCGCGGTATCGTGGGCAACGCGCGGGTCAACGACACCGCGGCACTGCACGTGTCGTTTCCCGATGTCCCGTCACAGGATTCATTGGACGGGCCGAGCAACTACATCGTTGCGCACCTCGCCGACGACTATTCGTGGGCGCTGGTCGGTGACCCGAGCCGGCTTTCCGGTTTCGTGTTGTCGCGGTCCCCGGTGGTGGACGCGGCGGGCTGGCAGGAGATCCGTGCAGTCGTGGAGAGCGAAGGCTACAACTCGTGCCTGATGCTCACCTCTCCTACGACGGAAGGAATGCAGGAGATCAGGCCGCTCTGCACGGTGTGAACGGAACGGACAAGCCGGTGACGTCAGTCGTCACCGGCTTTCCGTGCTGTCCCGGCAATGTTCTCGAGCATGCCGGCGAAGATGATTCCGTGGAACGGAAGCAGCGAGTACCAATACACCCGCCCCGCCAGGCCTTTGGGGAAGAAGATCGCGCGCTGGTGTAACCGCGTGCGATCCGTACCGTGGGATTCGAGCCGCCATTCGAGCCATGCGCCACCCGGCGCGAGCATCTCCGCACGCAGCCGCAACAACTCCGGGCGGTCGATGCGCTCGACCCTCCAGAAGTCGAGGGCGTCGCCGGTGTGCAGGGTGCGTGGATTCCGCCGTCCGCGGGTCAGGCCCACCCCGCCGACGAAGCGATCGAGCCAGCCGCGGATCGTCCACGCCAGTGGGAAGGAATACCAGCCGTTCTCGCCGCCGATGCCCTCGACGACTTCCCACACGGCGGTCGCGTCGGTGTCGCAGTCGATACCGCGCTCGTCCGTGAAGACGACTTCCCCGGCCCAATCGGGGTCCGACGGCAGGGGATCGGCAGGAGCTCCCACGGGTGATGCATTCGCCCACGTGGTTTCGACCTCGCCGCGTTCGATCCGTCCGAGGGCCAGCCGGACGGCGTCGCGGTACCCGGTGAGCCCACCGCTCGGTGGCGGGATGACCGCGTCGATGTCGTGGTCGTCCATCACCGCGTCGTTGCCCAGCGATTCGATCAGAGCACGACCCAGGGACGGTGGGATCGGCGTGACCAACCCGATCCACAACCCGGCCAATTTCGGGGTGAGTACCGGAAGCACCAGGATCCTGCGCCGGCGTAGACCAGCGACTTCGGCGTAGACCTGCATCATTTCGCCGTACCGCAGCACATCGGGCCCGCCGATGTCGTAGGCGCGACTGTGTGGCAGCGGGGCAGTCGCCGCCGCCACGAGATAGTGCAGCACGTCGCGGATCGCAATCGGCTGGATCCGGTTGTCGACCCAGCGCGGTGTGGTCATCACAGGCAGGCGGTTGCTCAGATGGCGGATCATCTCGAACGACGCCGAACCCGAACCGATCACCACTCCGGCCTGGAACACCAGCGTGGGCACCCCGGAGTCCAGCAGTACCTGCCCCACCTGTGCCCGTGATCGAAGGTGCGCCGACAACTCGGCGGATTTCGGGTGCAGCCCACCGAGATACACGATTCTTCCGACGCCGGCTCTACGGGCGGCGGCCGCGACATGCTCCGCCGCGAGACGCTCGGCATCGAGGAACTCGCCGCGGCCGCCCATCGAATGCACCAGGTAGTAGATGACGTCGACATCCCCGCACGCGTTCTTCACCGATTCGGGATCGCCGAGGTCGCCGCGAACCACGTCGACGTCACGCGCCCACGGCACGTCGCGAAGCTTCTCGGGGCTGCGCACCAGGACCCGTACACGGTGGCCGGCGGCGAGAAGGCGAGGAGCGAGTCGGCCCCCTATGTAGCCGGTGGCGCCGGTCAGGAGGACAGTGCGCGAGCGCGCCGTAGTGCCGGCGTCATCGGTCTCGGTCATCGCGTTGGGGGAATGTGTCCCAGTTGGTGGCGCAGGCAGTCCTCGAGGGAGGACCGGCGGAACGTGTGCCCGGCGTCGAGCAGGCGCCGCGGTACGACGTACTGGTCTGCGGTTGCCAGCTCGCGGGCACCCTGCTCGCCGAGCAGTAGTTTCGGCCCGAAGCCGGGAACCGGCAACAACGCCGGACGGTGCAGTACCCCCGCGAGAATGCGCGTGTATTCCTCGTTGCGGACCGGGTCGGGCGCGACGGCGTTGACGGGACCCGACAGCGCAGCGTCGTAGAGTGCGCGGTGGTAGATGTCGAGAAGATCGTCGATGTCGATCCACGACAACCACTGCCGTCCACTGCCCAGGCGCCCACCCAGTCCAGCGGCGAACAGAGGTCGCATCAATTGCAGTGTGCCGCCGCGTGGGGTCTGCACCACCCCCGTGCGCACATTGACCACCCGCAGCCCGCCTTCTGAGGCAGGTGCGGTGGCAGCTTCCCAGTCGGTCACCACGTCGGTGAGGAAACCCCCTCCACCCGAGGAGTTTTCGTCGAGCGGTTCGTCGCCCCGGTTGTATCCGTACACGCCGATGGCCGAGGCGCACACGAACGTGGCGGGTCCGTTCGCTGTACCGGCCGCGCGTTCGGCGAGCCGTCGCGTCGGCCCGATACGGCTGTCGCGTATGGCGGCCTTGTGTGAATCGGTGAACCGTCCGGCAATCGACGCACCGGCCAGATGCACCACTGCGTCGACGCCCTCGAACAGGTCGGGGGCGGGTGACTCGGGATCCCAACGGCGCTCGTCGTCGCCCTGTGCCGGACGACGAACGAGGCGGATCACGCGGTAGCCCCCGGTGCTCAGGAATGCGCTCAGTGCTGTGCCGATAAGCCCGGATGCGCCCGAGATCGCGACAGTCACCGGTCGTACCCCCTGCTCGTGCGACCATTGATGCCTCGCGAGGTCGTCGGCGAGCTGACGGTGCCGATACCGGAACGTCTGGAGCAGCACGCGCTCGGGGATCGGAGTGTCGACGAGATCGGTCACGCGGGTGCGGTCGTCGTCGACCTTCTCGAACCGGTGCTCGTGGCGCCACGAGCGGACAAGTCCGGTCGGCAACGACATCACACCGTCGCGACCGAGCTCATCGACGAAGCGGCCAGGTGGGTAGTAGGCGTCGGGCTGATGGTCCGCGACCCAGCGCAAGCCCCCGGGAAGACCGAGGACGGCACGACCGTTCTCGAGCGAGTCGGCCTCGGATACGACACTCATCGGCTGCCATGGCGGGAGCAGATGATGGATCGCGCCGGGCCTCGCGTGCCAGTCGAACACTTCGTCGCGGGATGCCTCGACGATGCTGCTGTATTCGATTCCCATCGGTGCCTCCGTGGATCGTAGTCCGCCTGTGCATTATTCGGAGCCGTTCGACCGGCGGATGGATCAGCTGCGGGCGGAGATCTCCCCGTACCGTGCCAGGGCCACCTGCCGTTCGTGGGCATGGTCGACGAGCGGCTGGGGATATCCGGCCGGGGGGCCGTCCGGCAGCCGATGGACACTCTTGCCCGTGACGTCACGCAATTCGGGTACCCAGCGGCGCACGTAGTCACCCTTCGGATCGAACTTCTCGCCCTGCGAGGTGGGGTTGAACACGCGGAAATAAGGCGAGGCATCGGTGCCACACCCGGCGGTCCACTGCCATCCGTGCTGGTTGGAGGCGAGATCGCCGTCCACGAGATGCGTCATGAAGTGCCGCGCGCCCCACCACCACGGCAGGTGCAGATCCTTGGTGAGGAACGATGCGACGATCATCCGCAGCCGGTTGTGCATCCACCCTTCGGCGAGTAGCTGCCGCATGCCAGCGTCGACGATCGGGAATCCTGTGTGACCCTGCTGCCACGCGGCGAAAGCGCGATCGGCGTCGGGTCCGGTGTCGTGGCGGAGGGCGTCGAACCGGTGGTTGTAGTTGCGATACGCGGTCTCGGGGCGGTGGTGCAGCACGTCGGCGTAGAAGTCACGCCAGCACAACTCGCTGCGGAAGACCGTTGCGCCCGAGTCGGAGCGGCCGCGCAGGTCGTGGAGGAGAGTGCGCGGATGCAGACATCCGAATTTCAGGGCGGCGGACAGTCGGCTCGTGCCGTCGAGGTCGGGCCGGTCGCGCTCGGTGTCGTATCGTTCGAGTCCGTCGTCGCGGAATTGCTGCCATCGGCGCAGCGCGGCGCTCTCCCCGGCAGGTGGCAACGCGATGTCGTCGGCATCGTCGGCGGGGATGGCCACGCGCAGACCGGTGTCGCCCGGGTCGAGCCAGGTCACGGTGGTCGCGTCGGTGCTCGCCGGAGGCCGCCACCCATGTTCGATCCAGGCGCGACGGAACGGGGTGAAGACCCGGTACGGTGTGCCGTCGTTCTTGAGGACGCGCCCCGGCGACACCGCGTAGGGCGAGCCGGTCCGGACGAGCGGGATACCGGCGAGAGCGGCCTCGACCGCATGATCGCGTCGCGACCCGTACGGCGCATGGTCTGCGCTGACATGCACCGCGCTCGCATCGAACTCGCGCGCGACCGCCGGCACTACGTCGACCGGGTTGCCGTGGACAACCAGTAAACGGCCGTCGAGGTCGTCGTCGAGAGCGCGCAGGCAACGCAGCAGATACGTATAGCGCGGTCCGGGTGTCGCCAGCGTGTCGTCGAGCACGAACAGTGCGATGACACGATCTGCATCGGCGGCACTCGACAGGGTGGGCAGATCCTGTAGACGTAGATCGCGGCGGAACCAGACGACGTGGGTACTCACCCGTCCAGTGTGCGCGACGGCAGATGGGCGACAATGGCGAACATGACCGATGCGTTCGACGTTCCCATCCGCGACGACTCGATCAGGCTCGGCCAGTTCCTGAAACTGGCGAGCCTGATCGAGTCGGGCGCGGAGGCGAAAGAAGTGATCGCCGACGGCCTCGTCTCGGTCAACGGCGAGGTCGAGGTGCGCCGGGGCCGGCAGTTGAACACCGGTGACGTCGTGGAGATCGGCGGGACGAGCGCCCGCGTCGTGAAGGGCTGACCCTGTCGGCCTCGGCGCGAGGGGCGCGGGATCAGTTCGCGGCGCGGACGACCACGCCGTCGTGGTCGCTGTAGACGATCTCGCCCGGGTTGAAGGTCACGCCGCCGATCTCGACGGGCACGTTCTTCTCACCCGACCCGGTCTGGGTGCTCTTGCGCGGGTTGGTGCCCAGCGCTTTGACGCCGATGTCGAGGGTGCGCAGGATCGCGGAGTCGCGCACGGCACCGTTGATGATCACACCGGACCAGCCGTTGTCGACGCCGCGTCCGGCGATGATGTCGCCGACGAGCGCGGTGTGGATGCTTGCGTCGCCGTCGACGACGAGCACACCGCCGTTGCCGGGCTCCGACAGCGTCTGCTTGACCAGCAGGTTGTCCTGGAAGCAGCGGATGGTGGTGATCGGGCCGACGAATTCGGTGCGCCCACCGAACTGGATGAACTGGGTGTCGCAGCTGCGGATGTCGGGTCCGATCTCGTCGGCGAGGTCGGCGGTCGCGGTGAATTCGATGGCGTCGGTCATGATGCAGAGGATAAGCCGTGGCGGGCCGCTCTTTCACCTGCGGTGACGAGCACCACCCGTGCCGTCGACCGGGTGAATGTCCGAATCGGAAACGGGTAGATTCTTTGTATCCTTATTTCGAATCGAACCGATACAGGACGGTGACATGCCTCTCGACGCCCGCTCGACGACCGTTCGGGTGCCCAAGGCCGGCGAACTGATCGCCGCCAGTCTGCGTCGTCAGATCATCACGGGAGAGCTCGAAGCGGGCGAGCCGCTGCCCAACGAGGCAGCGCTCATGGATCACTTCGGGGTGTCGCGGCCGACGCTGCGCGAGGCCTTCCGCATCCTCGAATCCGAAGGGGTCATCACCGTGCTGCGCGGTGCGCGCGGTGGTGCCCGGGTGCAGGCACCGGACGGGTCGACCGCCGCCCGGTACACGGGACTGCTCCTGCAGTACCGGGGGGTCGCGCTGGCCGACGTGTATCGGGCCCGCACCGAACTCGAGGTCGCGGCGGTGGGGTCGATCGCCGCCGACCCCGACGGCCGCGTCGACCGGCTCCACGAGGTCGTCGAGAGCGGCGAGGCATTGTTCGACGATCCGCGTGCCTTCGCGTCGTACACCACCGAGGTGGCACGGGTGATCATGGAACTCGGCGGCAACGAGACCCTGGCGATCCTCGCGAGCATGCTGCTCGACATCATGGAGGCGCACAACGCGCTGTTCCTGTCCACCCGCACCGAGGCCGAGCGACCGGGTGCTGCCGTCGCGCTGCGCGCCAACCGCAAGCTCGTACAGCTGCTGCGATCCGGGGAACCCGGCGCGGCCGAGACATTCTGGCGCCGACACCTGGACAGTGTCGAGCGGTACATGACCGGCGATTCCGAGACGACGCTGATCGAGGTGCTGTCCTGAGTCAGCCCGCCCCGGTGACCGTCAACCACACCAAGGCGATGTTGAGGGCGACGATGAGCGCGGCCGTCGACCACGCCGCGACCGTGATCACCGTGGCGTTGCGTTGGGCGCCCATCACCGCGGAATCGGACGTCAGCCGCACCAGCGGCACGATCGCGAACGGGATGCACATGCTCAGCACCACCTGACTGAGCACCAGCGCGAACGTCGGTTCCACTCCGACGGCGAGCAGGATCAGCGCCGGGATCATCACCACCACGCGACGCACGAACGGGCGGACCCGCACGTGCAGCAGTCCCGCCATGATCTCCGCGCCCGCGGCCGACCCGACCGCGGTCGACGCCAACCCGGACGCGAGCAACCCCACGGCGAACACACCGGCCACGGTCGGGCCGAGCGCACCCGCGATCGCGGCGTGTGCGCCCTCGATGGTGTCGGTCCCCGGGGTGTCGCGCAGCGCGGACGCGGCGAGCAGCAGCATCCCGATGTTGACGCTGCCGGCGACCGCGAGCCCACCGGCGACGTCCCAGCGCGTCGCCCGCATCACCCGGTCCAGATGCGGGCCGGGCGGCACCCGACCGTGCCTGCCGCGGGCGAGCGCCGAATGCAGGTAGATCGCGTGCGGCATCACCGTCGCACCGAGCATGGATGCGGCGAGCAGGACGGTGTCGGCCCCGGCGAACCGTGGCACGAGCCCTGCGGCGGCGTCGCCCGCGGCGATGTCGGTGAACAACAATCCGCACAGGAATCCGACGGTGATGATCGCCAGCATCGACACCACCACGAACTCGAATGTGCGTTGACCGCGTCGGTTGTGCACCGACAGGATCAGCATCGACACGACACCGGTGATGAGACCACCCAGGAACAGTGGCAGTCCGAACAGCAGGTGCAGGGCGAGCGCACCGCCGATGACCTCGGCGACGTCCGTGGCGATCGCCATGACCTCCGCCTGCACCCAGAATGCGCGTCGCGTCGGGGTGCGCATCCGGTCGCCGAGCAGTTCCGGCAGCGACCGGCCGGTGACGACTCCGAGTTTCGCCGACAGGTACTGCACGAGGATCGCCATCGTGTTGGCGACCACCAGCACCCACAGCAGCAGATAGCCGTACCGGGCTCCGGCGGTGAGATTCGCGGCGACGTTGCCGGGGTCGACGTAGGCGACGGCGGCGACGAACGCCGGTCCGAGGAGCGTCGCCAGACGCGGCCCGGACGACTGTGTCCGCGTCACACGGCGCGTCCGAAGCGGCGCTCGTAGTCGAGGCGCTCGCGTTCGGCGCGGACCCGCGCCTTCGCCCCCAGCAAGGTGGGATCGATCCCGTGCTGCTCGAGGCGGTGACGCTGCCAGATCGGCATGAGTGCGACCGCGAAATAGATCAGCGGCAGCAGCAGGAGCAGCATCATCGCCAGTGGAATCCACACGGGTCCGGGGATGAGCAGGAACAGCATCAGGAACGGGATGATCGGCGTGATCCACCGCACGAGGTAGCGGCGCGACGCGCCCGGACCGAGAATGTCGTCGCGAACCCAGTCGCGCATCTCGACGGGCAGGCTCCGGCCGAAGAAGTAGGACACTCTCTCGACCGGGCCGGGCGTCGTGCTGCTCATGCCCTCAGAATAGGGCCTCACTCGTAGAGGCGGCCGATGCTGTCGGCGAAGGTGTCCACCACCACCTTGCGTCGCAGTTTCATGCTCGGCGTCAGATCACCCTGTTCCACCGTCAACTCGCGGTCGAGGATCGTGAACTTCTTGATCTGCTCCCAGCGGTTCAGCTGGAGGTTGAGTTCGTCGATGTGCCGCGAGATCAGGTCGTGGGTGCGTTCGTGCCGGGTGATCTCGGCGAACGACAGGCCGCCCAGTCCGTTGTGCTGCGCCCAGTCGGTGGTGGACTCGGCGTCCAGCGCGACCAACGCGACGCAATACGGTTTGCCTTCGCCGTGCACGATGATCTCGGCGGACTGCGGGGAGATCCCCTTGAACATCGACGCGATCGACGCGGGCGCCACGTATTTGCCCTGTGACGTCTTGAACATGTCCTTCTTGCGGTCGGTGATCCGCAGGAAGCCGTCGGCGTCGATGTCGCCGATGTCGCCGGTGTGGAACCAGCCGTCCGATTCGAGTGCTTCGGCGGTCGCCTCGGGCCGATTGTGGTAGCCGGTCATCACGCCCGGACCCTTGATGAGCACCTCACCGTCCTCGGCGATCCGGATCTCGGTGCCGGGTGTCGGCCAGCCGACCGTCCCGATCCGATTGGCGTACGGACGGTTGACGACCGACGCCGCGGACGTCTCGGTGAGTCCGTAACCTTCGAGGACGGGGATGCCGACGGCGTCGAACCACTGCGCGACGTCGGTGTTGAGCGCGGCGGAGCCGGAGATGAAGAACCGGAGCCTGCCGCCGAAGCGTTCGCGGATCGTCGAGAACACGAGCCGATCGGCGAGCTGCCGCTGGATCGAGTCGAGTACGCCGGGGGAACGGTGTTCCTGCTGGGCCTGCGACACGCGCACCCCCACCCCGATCGCCCAGTCGAAGATCTTCTTCTTGGCGCCGCCCTCGTCCTCCATCATCGCTTCGACGCGCGCGTGTGCCTTCTCGAAGATGCGCGGCGCGGCGCCCATGAACGTCGGCTTCACGACGGCGAGGTTCTCGACGATCTTGTCGACGCGCCCGTCGACGGCGGTGGCGTGTCCGATCTGGATGGGGATGGTCAGCAGCACCTTGCCGAACACGTGCGACAGGGGAAGCCACAGGTACTGCAGGTCGTCGGCGCCCACGAGCCCGATGGAGTCGACGGCCGCCGCCTCGTACGTCCACGCGGAGTGCGGCAACCGCACGCCCTTGGGTCGACCGGTGGTTCCCGAGGTGTAGATGACGGTCGCCAGGTGGTGCGGTTCCAACTGGTGGATCCGATCCATGACGACACTGCTGTTGTCGTCCAGAAGTCTCCGTCCGAGTTGTTCGAGTTCGTCGAACGTGATGACCCAGTCGCCGTCGCCCGGCCCGTCGATCACCACGACCTTCTCGACGGCGGAGAGTTCGGACCGATGCTCGGTGAGTTTGGCGACCTGTGTGTCGTCCTCGGCGATGACGACACGGCTCCCGGAATTCTCGACGATGAAGGCGACGTCGGGGGCGTTGGTCGTGGGGTACACGGTGGTGGTGGCGCCGCCCGCGCACATCACCGCGAGATCGGCGAGCACCCATTCGTACCGCGTGGACGACGCCAACGCGACGCGATCCTCCACGTCCAGGCCGAGGGCGAGCAGGCCGGCGGCGAGCAGTCGTACCCGGTCGCCGGTCTGTTCCCACGTGACGCTCGTCCATCCGCCCGCCCCGTCCGGGAAGCGGAACGCCTCGGCGTCGGGTGTCCGCGTCACGCGGTCGATGAACAGTCGGGCCACGGACGGCGCTCGGTTCTCGATCTTGGCGTGGTCGACCTTTTCGTCGGAAGCGCGCATGGGGGTCATGCCCTTCAGTCTAGGAAGAGAAGGGCGAGGTGGCAGTCCCTTTCCTCGACGTCGTCGGACCCATCGAGGAGCGGACTTCGGTCCCGCTCACTCGGGTGCGAGGTCGACGATCCGCAGTTCCGTCAGATCACTGACGTAGCGGCCACCCTTGACGTCACCGGGGACGACGAGCCGCGGCTGTTCGAGGGGAGTTCCGTCTTCCGTGTACGCGACGAGGACCGGGGTACCCGCGAAGTCGGGGGAGATCTCACCCCACGAGAGCGTGCCGATGTACCCGTCGGAGGCGTTCGCGACGATCGCGAACGCGAGCAGCGGATTGTGGGTGTCGGGGTCGACTGCGGGTTCGGCGGCCGACACGATGTCGAACAGCGCGGCGCCGTCGTAGGTGTGATTCTGGGCTCCCCTGCTCGAATCGAACGAAACAGATTGTGTCCGTATCGGATAGGACCGCAGTGATTCGAGGGTGAGCGAGGTCGGCCGGAGGATGTCGCCGGTGACGGCGACCTCGCCGGGGCGGTGCTCCGTCACCGGTGCGGTCGCGTCGACCGTGCTCGTGTCGGTGGTGTCCGGCTGCTCGGCGGTGCTCGCGGGTGAGCAGCCGGTGAGGAGCACGCCGGCCGCGGTGAGTGCGAGGACGGCGTGGGCCGTGGTACGGCGGATGCGCATCGAGATGGTGCGTCCTTTCGTGCGGCAGATGGCCGGTGCGGCGCTGCGTTGATCGGCATATGCGGATGTATCGATCATATTGAGCAGCAGATGCGGAAGCGCTCGAGATCTCCGACACTTTCTCGAGCCGATGCCCAGCCCTGTATAAGACATGGCTTATATGATGGTGGCGTGCACGGCTTCGAAGTGATCGCCGATCCGGTACGCCGCCGGATCCTCGAACTGCTCGCCGACGGTTCCCGGACTGCCGGCGACGTCGTCGACGTGGTGCGCGCCGAGTTCGCGATCTCTCAGCCGGCTGTGTCTCAGCACCTGAAAGTATTGCGAGACAACCGATTCGTGACCGTGGTGCCTGTCGGTAATCGTCGGCTGTACGAACTCGATCCGTCGCCGATCGCGGATCTGGAGAACTGGCTGGCGCGGGTGCGTCCGAGGCCCGCGCCGGCGTTCGATGCGCTCGCCACCGAGATCGCACGTGGCCGGCGGGAACGCCGCCGGCGCGAGAGCCGCGGGCCCGCCACCGAGGAGAACAGGAGAACGTCATGAAGGAACCCGACACTCGCTCCGCGACCGTCCGCCGCATCGTCGGACGTCGCACCGTCGACGGGCGCGTTGCCTCCGTCGTCACGATCTCGCAGAGCTACCCGACCACCGCCGACGACCTCTGGGACGCCTGCACCGACCCGGAACGGATTCCGCGCTGGTTCCTCCCCGTCACCGGAGATCTTCGGGTCGGCGGTCGCTACCGGCTCGAGGGCAACGCGGACGGAGAGATCCTCACGTGCGACCCGCCGCGTTCGTTCACCGCGACCTGGGAATTCGGCGGTGCCACGAGCTGGATCGAAGTGGCGGTCATCCCCGAGCCCGGAGGCCGTGCACGCGTCGAACTGGCCCACATCGCCCACGTCGACGACCATTGGGAACAGTACGGTCCGGGGGCCGCCGGAATCGGCTGGGACCAAGCACTTCTCGGACTCGGACTGCACCTCGACACGGGCGCAGCGGTGGATCCGGCCGAGTTCCAGGAATGGGCGACGGGCCCGTCCGGTCGGGCCTTCGTCGCCGACGCGGGCAACGGATGGCGCGACGCCGACGTCGCCGGCGGCACCGACGCCGCGACGGCGGGTGCCCGCGCCGATCGGACGGTGGCCTTCTACGCGGGGGTCTGATCCCGGCTCCGGGGCCGCCCCGCACGCAGGGACTGTGACACGGACCATGTTCGCGCGGTAGTTTGGTGTAACTCCGAGAACTACTCACCGGTAGGGGTGTGACATGCCTGCTCCGAGCACTGCGACGTTCGCGAGGCTCGCCGATCTCATCGCGATCGACGACGCGTCCGACCGCCCGACCCGTGCCGTCGTCGAGGCCTTCAGCGGTCGCGAACTCGCGACCGTGCCGATCGGCACCGCCGACGACGCGCGCGCCGCGATCGACCGGGCCCGCCGGGCGCAGGTCGCGTGGGCGCGCACCCCGATCGAGGACCGTGCCCGGATCTTCCTGCGCTACCACGACCTCGTACTGGCCCGCCGCGACGAACTGATGGACATGGCGCAGGCCGAGACCGGGAAGTCGAGGTCGTCGGCGCAGGAGGAGGTCCTCGACATCGCGATGACCTCGCGCTACTACGCGCGTACCGCCGCCGGGCTGCTGCGTCCCCGACGCGCGACCGGGATGCTGCCGATGCTCACGAAGACCACCGTCCACCACCATCCCAAGGGGGTCGTGGGCGTCATCTCACCGTGGAACTACCCGATGACGCTCGCCGTGTCGGACGCGATCCCGGCGATGCTCGCGGGCAACGCCGTCGTCCTCAAGCCGGACAGTCAGACACCGTACTGTGCGCTGGCCGTCGCCGAGCTGCTGTACGAGGCGGGGCTGCCGCGCGACGTGTTCGCGGTCGTCCCCGGGCCGGGTTCGGTCGTGGGCACCGCGCTCGTCGAGAACACCGACTACCTGATGTTCACGGGGTCGTCGCAGACCGGACGGATCCTCGCGGAACAGGCCGGTCGCCGACTGATCGGGTTCTCCGCCGAACTCGGCGGCAAGAACCCCATGATCGTCACCGAGGGTGCGAACCTGCGCGAGGTCACCGACGCCGCGATGCGCGCGTGCTTCTCGAACTCCGGTCAACTGTGCATCTCCATCGAGCGGATCTACGTGGAACGGTCGATCGCACCCGAATTCCTGCGCATGTTCGGTGACCGGGTTCGCAAGGTCGCGCTCGGTGCGAGCTACGACTTCGACGTCGAGATGGGTTCGCTCGTCAACGAGACCCAGGTCGAGACCGTCTCGAAGCATGTCGCCGATGCCGTGTCGAAGGGTGCCACCGTCGTCGCCGGCGGCAAGGCCCGCCCCGATCTCGGCCCGCTGTTCTTCGAACCGACCGTGCTCACCGATGTTCCCGAGGACGCCGACTGCTTCGCCGACGAGACGTTCGGCCCACTCGTGTCGGTGTATCCCGTCGACGACGTCGACGAGGCGATCCGTCGCGCCAACGACACCGAGTACGGGCTCAACGCATCGGTGTGGGCGGCGACGAAGAAGCAGGGCGAGGAGATCGCCGTGCAGATCCGCACGGGCACCGTCAACGTCGACGAGGGTTACGCGCCGGCGTGGGGCAGCACCGCCGCCCCGATGGGCGGTGTGGGTATCTCGGGTGTCGGACGCAGGCACGGACCCGACGGTCTGCTCAAGTACACGGAGGCACAGACGGTCGCGGTGACGCGGGTGCTCAACCTCGACGGCCCGCGCGGCCTGCCGAAGAAGGTGTGGGCGAAGGCGCTCGCCCCGTTCATCGCGGCGATGCGCTGGCTGCCGGGTCGGTGACCCCGACCCCCTTCGGGGGCGGCTGAGCGAATGTATCGCTCGCTCTATTGATGAGAGTGAGCGATACATTCGCTCACACCGGGGGTGGGGTGTCCACACCGGGGGTGGGGTGCTCACGGCTCGGGGACGGCCTTGTCGTCCAGCGTCGTCGCGAGTGGTTTCTCGACGACGAAGCACAGTGCGATCGCCGCGACCACCGCGAGTGGGGCGATCACCAGATAGATCGGGGTGAGCGCGTCGTTGTACGACTCCAGCAACGGAATCCGTGCGGCGTCGTCCAGGGCGTGCACTGCGTCGGGGGTCAGTGAATTGGGGCTCGACCCCGGAATCGCGTCGGACGGAACGCGCTCGGTGACGAGCATCGCGAGGCGCGCGGTGAACACACTGCCGACCACGCCGGAGCCGAGTGTCGCACCGATCTGCCGGAAGTAGTTGTTTCCGGCCGTCGCGGTGCCCACCTCGTCGATGGGGAACGAGTTCTGCACGACCAGCACGAGCAACTGCATCGACAGGCCGAGCCCGATGCCGTGCACCGCCAGGTAGCAGCCGAGCACCCAGATCGGTGTGTCGACCGTCAGCGACGACAGCAACGTCATGCCGATCGCGACGAGGATCGAGCCGACGATGGGCAGCATCTTGTAGCGACCGGTGCGGGTCACCCAGCGACCCGACAGCGTCGATGTCACGAACAGCGAGCCCATCATCGGCAGCATCAGGAGACCGGCTGCGGTGGCGCTCTTGCCCGCGACCATCTGCAGGTAGGTGGGCATGTATGCCGCGACGCCGAACAGAGCGATACTGATCAGCAGACCGGCGAGCGTGCACAGGTCGAAGTTGCGGTCGCGGAACAGGTGCAGCGGCAGGACGGGTTCGGCGGCGTGCCGCTCGATCCACACGAACAGCACGACCGCGACGACGGTCGCCGCGATCATGCCGAGGATGGTCGGCGACGTCCATCCGTAGTGCAACCCGCCGAGGGTGCCGACGAGCACGAGCAGCGTGGTCGCGGCCGACAGCACGGCCATCCCGGCGACGTCGATCGGTGGGCGCGCGCCGTGTCTGCGGGGCAGTCGCAGGAAGAACACGGCGCCGAGCAGCGCGAGACCGCCGATGGGCAGGTTGATCCAGAACGCCCAGCGCCAGCCCGGGCCCTCGGTGAACCACCCGCCCAACAGCGGCCCGCTCACCGACGACAACGCGAACACGCTCGTCATCACACCCATGTACTTGCCGCGCTGGCGCGCCGGGATGACGTCGGCGATGGTCGCCTGCGACAGGATCATCAGTCCGCCACCGCCGAGACCCTGGATGGCCCGGCCGACGATGAGCCAGGTGATGCTCCCGGCGGTCGCGCTCACCACCGAACCCGCGACGAACACCGAGATCGCTGTGATCAGAAGGGGTTTCCTGCCGAACAGGTCGCTGAGTTTGCCGTAGATCGGCATCATGATCGTCGACGCGAGGATGTATGCGGTGATGACCCACAGCATCATGTCGACGCCGTTCAACTCGCCGACGATCGTCGGCAGCGCCGGGTTGAGAACGGTCTGGCTCAGCGACGCGGCGAGCATCGCGAGCATCAGGGCGACGAAGATCAGCGTCACGCGGGGTGGTTGCGTCGTATCCGCGGATTCCGGCGTGATATCCGTCCCGGTGACGTCGGACGGCTTCTGCACGTGCGCGGTCATGGATGCGTGACCTCTCGGAACAGTGAACACGCGGCGCGCAGTGCGTCCGCGGCGTCCGACTCGGTGACGCCGGCCCGTGTGACGACGGGGCGCATCGCGGTGCGGAGGATCGCCCCGGCGACCGCGACGAGGAGGACCGCGGTGTCGTCCGCAGACCGCGCGGGCCGGGTGCTCGTCCACCACGGGGATTCCGACAGGGCCGAGGCCGCGATGCCGACGGTCAGCGTCTGGACGTCGTCGATGTACCGGACTCGTCGTCGTGCCAATTCGGGGTGCCGGTCCATCAGCTCGTCGTGCAGGGGGTGCGGGATCTGTGAACCGTTGACGGTGCGATACACCTCGAGCAGCAGGAAGGCGACCTTCTCGACGAGGTCGTCGTCCGGTGCGACGGTGAACGACGCGGCGAGGGCCTCGTCGACGACTGCGGGACGCAACCCGAGGATGGCGTCCTCCTTCGAACGGAAATAGTTGAAGAAGGTGCGTGGCGACACGCCGGCGTCCTCTGCGACCGATTCGACGGTGACGTCGGCGAGTCGGTCGTGGGTCGCCGCGGCGTTCGCGGCGGCCAGGTGGATCGCGGTCCACGTCCGGGCGCGTTTGCGTTCCCGGTGCGAGATACCGGGGGTGTCGGGGTCCACCTGTTGTGGCGGGGAATTCGGTCGGATCCCTGAGGTCACAGATTTTTACAGTAGTGCAATTATTCAGTACTGTAAACGGTGTTCTCGGTGGTGATCCCGGGTGGGTGGCGTGAGAGGCTCGCGGGTATGTCGTCCTCCGCCTGCCCCGATTCCGGCTCGATCTCGGTACTGGACCACCCCGTGTGGGCTTCGCTCGAGGGGGCTCACGCTCGCCTGGCGCGCCGGGTCGGTGGTGCGCGGGCGTACCTCGCGGATGTGTCCACGTTCTGTGCTGTGGCGCCGCCGTCGGGGTCCGACATGTTGATGCCGTCGGGGTCCGACATGTTGATGCCGTCGGGGTCCGACATGTTGATGCCGTCGGGGTCCGACATGTTGATGCCGTCGGGGTCCGAC
>ERZ747221.1712-NODE-1712-length-21205-cov-4.421147_pt1 | contig 21205 bp, 20 predicted proteins | sample MGYA00374949_ERZ747221 | MGnify/ENA primary metagenome ERZ747221 (study PRJEB28779, sample SAMN05720172) | bioreactor metagenome | isolation source: Anaerobic biogas reactor | place: USA:Washington, USA | collected 2015-08-08 ... | reverse complement strand
TATCCGGTCTCCTTTTACCGAGACAGCAAGAATTCCCTGTATATGGCGCGATAAAACGGCCACGGGTGCGGGATTAAACGGCCAGCGTGCGGAGAATGGCGGCCAGGTCTCTCTGGCCGCCTAAGACAAGCTATTTGACCTTCTCGATGTGGACCAGGTAGCCGTTCTCGATCAGTCTGGGACGAATGCCATCAGCCTGTGGCCAAGTGCTCGAGTCGTCGCTCAGGCTGGTATCCCATTCGTCGGGACTGTGCTGGGTGCTCACCATGGTGGTCTTCCCCAACTCGCCCCGTTTCTTGATGAGGCTGTAGAGCATCCCCGTCGCCTCGGCACCGTACTTCTCGATGACGAAGTCGTCGATGGCCAGCACCTGGAAGCGGCAGTAGTATCTCAGCCTCTTGTTGTACTTCTGCAGGTCTTTGCGCTTCTTGATGAGCAGCTCGTTCATCAAGTCCACGTAATCGATGAACAGGGTGCGGTAGTCGCTCCGGCAGGCCTCCACGCAGAACGCCCTCAAGAAGTAGGTCTTTCCCGCATCGCTCTCGCCGACCACCGTCACGTTCTTGCGGTCGGAGATGAACTCGAGGGTCCTGAGTTGGTCGACGACGTTTTCATTGTAGATCCGTTTCTCCCCGCTTCTCAGGTTCTCCACCGATGCATCCTGGCGGACCATCCTGCTGACCCGCAGGTTCCTCTCGAACCGCTCGTTGCAATGCAGCAGGTGCTGGCTGGACACCACCTCCCTCATCAACTGAAGGGGATTGAGGTCCATCCCTTGGGGGCTGCGCACCAATTCATCGAGGCGGCGGCTCATCTCTCCCAATCCCAGGTCGTCGAGCATCAGCTCGATGTCTTGCGAGTTCTTAGCCATTGCAATCCTCCTCTTCCTTCTCCCCTTGGCGACCGAGGATCGCCTCGATGGAATAGCGGGACGCATCAACCTTGTAGGGTTTGACCGGCTCTTTTGCGGCCTCCGGCCCGGCGGTCGCCTCGGGCTCCGCAACCACCTCATAGTCGGCGATGGTGTTCTTGATGTAGGAGTAATTGCATTTGCCCCCTCTCACGGCATCGGCGCAACACGCCTCCAGGACCGCCTTGCCCTTGCGCTTGGCATACCCGAGCACCCCTGCGCACCTCCTGAAGGCCTGCACCGGATGCGGCACGCTGGCGATCATCTCGTCGATGACCAGACGGGTGTTCGGCCCGACAAAGGAGGCCCAGCTCTGGAAGAACGAGACGCTCCATTTGTCGTAGTCGGAGGCATGCTTGGGAAGATCATCGGGATGGATGACCCAGTCGCCTCGGGTGTAGCTGCGCCTGTATTGTCTCACCAGGTCACCCTTTACGGTGTAGACGAACACCTCGGAGAACGAGGCGCGGATGTCCAGCACCTGCTTGATGTACCTGCGCGGCATAGTATAATGGACGTAATCGAAGACGAAGGAAAAGTCTTGGTTCACTGTGACCCGTTGCCGCTCGAGGTATTCGTAAGCGTTGGGCGGCAACGGCAACAGTAGGTCCTTCTCCTCGCGCTCGAAGAGATCGCGGCGCGAGTAGTCGCGGCTCTGGAAATTCTGGCTGTTCAACTCATCCATCTTCTGCCAAAGCACGTCGTTGAGGGCATCGAGGGAGAAGAAGGTCATCTCGTCCATGTCCATGAGTGCGCCGGTGGTCAAGAACCCTACGGAGGCCTCGACGTTCGGTTTGAAAGTCGGCCCCTTCACCACCGCGGGCATGATGGCCGTCCCGTAGTGGGCGGCCCACTCCTGGAAGTCCTTGTTCAGGATCGGGTCGATCCAGTCCATGTTCTTCAACACCGCGACCTTCGCGTTGTCGGGGGTGCAGATCTGCGTCACCCCGCCGAAGAAGCGCAGGGCGTTGTTGTTCACCCTGATCCAGTTGCGGCTGTCGCAGCACGTCATCCCCTCGGCGTAAAAATACTTGCTGTACGAGAGCGTGGCCACGAAGATGGTGACTTTCTCCCTGGCACCGGGGATTCGGCTGTTGCGCAGGTACAGCACCTTGCCGGCGAAGTCGAGCTCGAGGTTCACACCCGGATGACGGACGATGTGGTAGCTGATCTTCTTCTCGTCGAGCCATTGTGAGTATTTCTGGCAATACTGGCGGTAACTGTAGGGCCCCCTTCCGTCCACCACCCCGATGCTGTTGTACTTCCTCCACAGCCGCTTGAGCGTCTCTCCCTTCTTGGCTAGGGCCTTGTGCATCGCCTCGCAGTCCGGCTTGCGGTACAACGACTCGACGGTGTCCGCCTTGACGCCCCGCTTGCTGTACAGCAGTTCCTCGATGCCCTCATTGGTGACGTCGGGGCCCAAGGGCATCCTCAGTTGCCCACTCTCCCTGAACCGCTTGAGGAACTCATTGACCGCAGACTTGCTGTACCCACAGCTTGCGGCGATCTCCCGTCCGCTGAGGTTGCTTCCATAACGCAGCCCCAAGATCTTCTTGTAATCGAGCATGACTCGACCTCCATAAAGAAATGTCACCCCTTATGAGGTGCACAAATCAGTATAGAAGAATCGAATATTTTGTGGCCGTTTATTCTCCGCTCACTGGCCGTTTAATTGCGCACCCGTGGCCGTTATATCCCGCCATTTGCATCTCTATGACAAAAGAGAATAGAATGAAAATAATCGTCGTAATATTTCTAAAATTCGAATCTCTGATATTTTATCACTGAATTCTCAATTTTTACGTAATAGGTCTACGCCCAACTCCTTCAAGAAATCCTGCACGTCCTGAGTGGTCTCAGAGATGAATGATTGGTTGTTGTCCAGGTTGACCTTCACCACGTTGCGGCACATGTCGATGACGTCCTGGGGGGAGTGGTCCCTGTCGAGCCCCTTCTGCCTGAGGGCCTTCACCAAGCCGTAGAAATAGAGCAGGCTCACATGGTTGAGGAAGGCCCAGGCCTCCAGCTTCTCGTTGGAGTCCTGGTAGGGGGCTCCGGTGCTCACCACGTTCTTCAGGTAGTCGAAGCATTGCTCGATGTCCCAACGCCCCTTGTAGTCGAGGAAGACGCGCTTTGGCTCCACGTCCAGGTTGCTGACGAAGGCGAAGACCCCCCGCCTGCCCTCGGCGAGGAAGCCGTCCATGTCCAGGTCCTCCCAGTCATCCTCCATCTTCTCCAGGTAGCGCGTCTCCTCCCTCCTCTTGCGGTCCTCGTCCATGAAGATGTACAGATAGTTGCCCTCCTCGCCCAGGCTCTCCTTCTTGTGCCAGATCTGCCTGCCGTGGTAGATGAACACCCCGTCGAACCGGTCGCGCCCGGTGCCCCCGGAGAGCGGGCCCTTGAGGTACTTGGAGTTGTCCTGCAGCGGCAGGATGAAGGAGAGGCCCAGCCTCATCAGGAACGAGACGTTGATCTTGGAGTAGAAGCCCTTGTCTCCGATGACCAGCACCTGCCTGGCCCCGCTCTCGGCCACCGTGAGCTCCAGCGAGCTCTTGTCCACGATGTTGCCCGGCACCAGGCGGTAGAAGGCCGGGCTGTGCCCCTCGGCGTCGAAGACGTAGATCAGGCGGATCTGCGCCCGCTTCTTGTTGCCGGCGCTGTTGTAGCCGCGCTTGGCCCAGGTGTCGGAGCAGGAGGTGAAGATGTTCGTGCCGTCGAAGATCAGCTGCTGCCCCTTCTTGATGTAGAAGCGCATGAAGCGGACCATCTCGTCGCGCCGTTCGCCCAGCCTGGCCATGAACGCGCCGACCGTGTTCTGCGAGAGTGCCACGTCGGGGTACAGGTCGTTGAGGTAGGACGCCTCGAACATCGCCTTGGCCCCTTTGGCGGTGAAGCGCCCGCCCAGGCGTAGCAGGGCGATGACGACGATCTCCCTCCACACGTCGGGGAAGGCGGCCTGCAGGTTGTCCTTGATGTGGGGCGAGAGCTGGGTGAACAGCTCGTGCACCCCGTAGCACTTGATCTGGGCCTTCAGCGCCAGCTTGGGACGCAGGTAGTGCTCGTTGGGTATGAAGCCGTCCCGCTCGTTGATCTTGCCGACGCACTTGCCGGTCTTCTTCCTCGCCCGCTGCTTCTCCCGGTCCCACACCGACGTGATCAGATACACGTAGTAGTAGCCGTTTATGTGGCGTATCTCGCAGGCCCCCATCTCGTCGGGTTTGTGCCGCTTGATTTGCTCGGGTATCGCCATGGCGGGAACCTCCTAACCTATATACGTATTTACGGATATATGATATCATACAGCCACCCTCTTGGGAAGTCTAAATCGACGACTTTGATCAAGAATCGAGAGGTTTTCGGAGGATTTTGGGGGGTGAACGGGCCGATGGGGCCCGCGTCATGGGTTTAGGGGAGGATTTAGCCTGTTTCTATCTACGTAAAAATTGTGAATTCAGTGTTCAAACAATGGGGGATTGAGAGATTCCATAGTGAGCATGACCCTTCCACACGAAGGGGAAAAAAGGAGAAACCATGAAAAGAACGTTGTTGATCGTTGGTCTGGTGTTGTTGTCCGCCACCATGCTGTGTGCGCAGCCGGCGGCGGAGAAGAAGTACAGCACCTTGCAGATGTACGCCGCCCTCGATACGGAAGAAGCGCAGTATTACATTGAAGCGTTTGAAAAGTCCTCCGGCATCAAGGTGGAGTTCGTACGGATGAGCTCGGGTGAAGTCGGGGCGCGCATCGAGGCGGAGAAGAACAACCCACAGGCGAGTGTATGGTTTGGTGGATCGAACACCGACCACATCAACGCCCACTCCAAGGGACTCTTGATGTCGTACAAGCCGAACACCGATTTTGAACTGGCTCCGATGTTGCATGCCGATGACTACGGGTGGAACGGCTTCTATACCGGTGCCATCGGGTTTGTCACCAACACCGAGTTCTTGAAGAAGCACAACATCTCCGCTCCGCAGAGTTGGGCAGACCTCCTCGATCCGGTCTATCATGGGCAGATCGAGATGGCGTATCCGTACACCAGCGGTACCGGATATACCGCATGGGCGACCATCATCCAGGACAAGGGCTTGGAGAAGGCGTTGGATTGGTGGCAGCTCCTTGACAAGAACATCCACCAGTACACCGCCAGTGGAACGGCGTGCATCGCCCGTGCCGGCTTGGGCGAGTGTGCCGTCGGCATCGCGTTCTCCCACGACATCGTGGCGAAGGGCGTCGGGATGGGGTATCCGCTTGTCATGAGCTTCCCGAGTGAGGGGACCGGCTACGAGGTCGGTGGTGTCTCGATGATCAAGGGCGCTCGTCAAGTTGAGGAAGCCCAGATCTTCATCGACTGGTGCTTCAGCGAGGAGGCCCAGAACCTCTTCAAGAAGTACTCCCGCCTTCCGGTCAACCCCAAGGCCACCGTCGCCGAGGGAGCGATCAAGCTGAGCGACATCAACCTGATCGACTACGATGCGGTTCAGATGGGACAGCGCAAGGATGAGTTCGTCACCGCGTGGAGAGATCGAATCGGTAAGTAACTTGCACAGAATAGTATGTGGTGCAACCTCGGTGGTGCCAGCAAGCAGAACCCGAGGTTGCATTTTGCCCCATGAGGTGGACGATGAAACAACAATCTAAAAGTCGTGTCCAGCAGATCAATGAGATCAAGAAGCTGATCAGAGAGCCATTCCTCTTTATTTCCATCCTGGTCATCTTCTACCTCTTGATCGTGTTCGTTATCTTTCCGATCTTCCAGGTCTTCAAGACCAGCTTCATGATAGACGGACAGCTGAGTCTGAAGAACTACCGTGATGTGTTGCGCCAGTCGTACTACATACGGCCGTTGTTCAACTCAATCCTCCTCGGTTTGATCGTCGCGACGATCGGCACCTTCGTGGGCTTTGTCTTCGCCTATGCCATCACGCGCACCCCGATGCGGGGGAAGGGAATCTTCCGCCTCATCGCCACCTTCCCGATGGTCAGCCCTCCCTTCGTCGTGGCGCTCGCCTGTATCCTGCTCTTTGGGCGATCCGGAATCTTCGCCGGTGCCATCGGGAACATCTACGGCTTGACCGGGCTTACCGTCGTGGAGACCATCGCATACGCACCGACGGCGTTTTTGGTGCTCATCGGGGTATTGCAGGCCATCGACCCATCCCTTGAGGAAGCAGCCATGGATTGTGGTGCTTCCCGGGGCAAAGTCTTCAGTACCATCATTTTTCCCTTGGCGCTGCCCGGTATCGTCAGTGCCTGGCTGTTCGTGTTCATCCAATCGCTTGCTGATTTCGGTACCCCGATGATCCTCAGCGGGAACTACCAGGTGCTCTCCGTGCAGGCGTATCTGCAGATCACGGGGATGTTCGACCTCGCCCGTGGCTCCACGTTGGCGATCCTCCTGCTGGTGCCCACCGTCATCGCATTCTATCTGTAGAAGTATCTGCTGTCCAAGAAATCCTATGTGACGGTCACCGGAAAGCCGACCTCGGCGACCATCAAGAACCTTGAGTGGTACATCAAGTACCCGATCTATGCGATGTGCTTTCTCTTCGCCTTGATCGTGCTGCTCTTCTACGGCATGGTGGTCTGGGGATCCTTCCAGAAGTTGTGGGGGGTCGACTCCACGTTGACGCTCCGCAACTACGTGCAGATGTGGAAGATCGGGAAGAAGTACATCAAGGATTCGCTGCTGCTCAGCGCCATCGTCACCCCGATCACCGGGATCCTCGGCATGTTCATAGCCTATCTGATAAGCCGCAAACAGTTCATCGGGCGCAACCTGATGGAGTTCTCCAGCATGCTCACCTTCGCGGTTCCGGGGACGGTGGTGGGTATCGGCTACATCCTCGCCTTCAACAATCCCTCATTCCTCATGCCGGTGACGCTCACGGGCACGAGCATCATCATCATCACGTTGTTGATCTTCCGTAACCTTCCGGTGGGGATCCGCAACGGGGTCGCGGCGATTGAGCAGATCGACCCCTCCATCGAGGAGGCTTCGATCGACCTCGGCGCAGACAGCGGGACCACGTTCCGCAAGATCACGTTGCCGATGATCACGCCGGCGTTCTTCTCGGGGCTGGCCAACTGCTTCGTCCGTTCGATGACGGCGATCAGCGCGATCATCTTCGTGGTGAGCGGACGGTGGAACTTCATCACCGTCGCGGTCTTGGGATTCGTCGACAACAGCCAGTACGCCCAAGCGGCGGCGATGAGCCTGCTGTTGATCGCCATCGTCGTGCTCGCCTTGGGCTTGATTCAACTCATCACCAACCGGTTGGGCAAGGGGATGCAGTCATTTTCCATCATAGAGTAGGGGACAGAGATGAAACGAGCATATTTGGAATTGAAACAGCTTACGAAATCTTTTGGCAAAGGCGCGGATATGGTGGTTGCGGTGGACGCGATCGACCTGGAAGTACAAGAGGGCGATCTGGTCACGTTGCTCGGACCCTCAGGCTGCGGAAAGACGACGACACTGCGGATGATCGCGGGCTTCCATACCCCCACCTCCGGTGATGTCATGATCGATGGGGTCTCCGTCAATGAGATTCCTCCCAACAAACGACCGACGGCCATGGTGTTCCAGAACTATGCGCTCTTTCCCCATATGACGGTCTTCGAGAACATCGCCTACGGGCTGAGGATTCGCCGTGAGAGTGACGAGCAGGTCAAAGAGAAGGTCGCCCGCATCATGACCTTGATCGGCCTCGAGGGGCTTGCCGACCGTCAGCCCCGCCAGCTCTCCGGCGGGCAGCAGCAGCGCGTCAGCTTGGCCCGGGCGATGGTGATGGAGCCGAAAGTGCTGCTCTTCGATGAGCCGCTCTCCAACCTCGACGCCAAGCTCCGGGTCTCCACCCGCCTTGAGATACGAAAATTACAACAGCGGCTGGGCATCACCAGCGTCTACGTGACCCACGACCAGGAGGAGGCGATGACGCTCTCCGATCGGGTCGTGATCATGGACCGGGGAAAGATCCAACAGATCGGCTCGCCGGTGGAGATCTACAGTCATCCGGTCAATCGGTTCGTCGCCGGCTTCATGGGAAAGGCGAACTTCCTTGAGGCGACGGTGAAGGGGCTTGAGGAGACAGAGATCGTGCTCGAGTACTGCACTAAAACCATCCAGGCTCCCCGGTGGGACAAGCGCATCAAGGAGGGGGATGAGGTGACCGTCGTGGTTCGCCCGGAATCGGTCTTCCTCGAAGAGTCTCAGGAGGATTTGATCGAAGGTACCGTGGTCAATTCGGTATACTTCGGCTCGCAGATGCTCTATGAGATTGAGATGCCGGACGGGAAGGTGCTCCAAGCCGAGATCGCCGATCCCCAGGACCATCCACAGTTCGCCAAGGGGCACACCGTGGGCCTGTCGTTCAAGAGCCGGAGCCTCCATGTACTCGCGAAGGAGTGAAGCCATGCACACTGATATCATCATGATCGGACACATCTCCCAGGATGTCCTCATCGACCACCTCCAGAACCGACAAGAGATTCTCGGTGGTGCGGTCGTCTACTCCTCCTTTGCCGCATCTGCAGGGGGGGCGACGGTGAAGGTCATCACCAAGCTCGCCGCTCGGGACAAGAGGATCTTGGATGATTTGCAGAACCCGAAGGTGACGTGGCAGGTCCTCCCGTCCCGGGAGAGCACCTCCATCAAGAACACGTACTTCACCGCCGACAAGGAACGACGGGAGGTGGTGCTCCTCTCCCAAGCCGATCCGTTCACCCTCGAGGAGATCGACAGCGATGCCCCAATCTTCCACCTCGCCGGACTCTTTGGAGGAGAGATCCCCGATTCGTTGATCAAGCCGCTCTCAGCGCGTGGAGCGGTGGCCATGGACGCCCAGGGGGTCCTGCGCTGCCTCGATGAGAGCGGTGAACTCGCGTTCTACGACTGGGATCGCAAGGAGGAGCTCTTGCCGTACATCACGTACTTCAAGGTCGATGCGGCCGAGGCGAAGATCCTCACCGGCCTCGATGACCGGGAAGCGGCGGCGCGACAGCTGCAGGCGTGGGGCGCCACAGAGGTCATGCTGACCCACAACAGCGAAGTGATGGTCGTCAGTGAGACAACGCTCTCAGTCGCCCCGTACACCAACGTCAACAACAGCGGGAGAACGGGGAGGGTGGACACGACGTTCGCCGCCTATCTCTCCTGGCGCAAGGAGCACAGCCTTGAAGAGTCGACCCGCTTCGCCGCTTCTCTCTGCAGCCTGAAGATGGAGACGCCGGGAGTATTTCGCGGCAGCGTGGAAGATGTGCTGGCGCGCATGGAGAAAGATGCATCGATCTGATGTACACAAGACTATTGAGGCAACCCAAGAGGACTCGCTGGAGAGCGGGTCCTCTCTGCATTATGGAGCTGGTGGTTTTTCCATCATGGAATCATGGCAAGGAAGATTGAGGAATTTGTTGGTGTGCCCGGCGTGTTGGATCTCTCGTGGTAGTATCATGATTCAATCTCCCAGAGTGTTGCGCTCCATGGTATGATGGCCCCAGGTTCATGCCGGGAGTTTGACTGGATGAATACTACCCTCTGGACTTGGGCTATCGAAGTATGCTCAAGAAACGGATTACACAACGGGAAATTGCAGATCATGTAGGAGTTTCCACGGCGAGTGTCTCGATGATCCTGGCCGGCAAGAGTCTCGCGCGCTTCAGTGACGAGACGATCGACGCGGTCCACACCGCCTGCCGTGAGCTGGGGTATCAGGGGAAGGCTTCCCGGCGTAATCGAACCATCGTCCTCATCGTCTGCCCCTCGGTCATCAACCCATACTTCGCCACCATCATCCAAGGCATGGAGATGGGGGCGAAGGAGAAAGGGCTTGAGACGGTGGTCTTCACCACCTATTGGGATACAGAGAAGGAGCGCAGTGCCTGCGAGTTCGCCAAGGACCCGATGGTCGGCGGGGTGATCTTCGCCATGATCCCCCGGCAACCTGAGCTGGTGCGTCAATTGAATGAGACGGTGCCGGTGGTCGCGGTGGGGGACAAGCAGAACGAAGTGGGCCTCGATACCATCGATGTGAACAACTTCAATGCCGGTGTCTTGGTTGCCCGCCACTTGTTGGAGCTCGGGCACCGCAAGATCGCCTATCTCTCCACCAGCCTCAACAGTGAGCATAGCGCCCGGGTGCGGCGCCATGATGGGTTGAAGGCACAGATCGCTCGATTTGGGCATGGGGCGACCCTCTCACTCTTCACCGCCGAGATCGAGGCGTTGACGGAGTTGAACACCGTGGATATCGAACACCGCACCGGGCGCTCTCTGGCCAAGCGGTGCATCGCCGAGGAGCCGCAGGTGACGGCGATGGTGGCCATCAACGACATGGTCGCCTACGGGGTCATCGACGGGATCAAGGAGAGCGGGTTCAAGATCCCGGGTGACTACTCGGTCTGCGGCTTCGACAACATCTACCCGTCGGCGTTCAACGGGGTGGCCCTGACCAGTGTCGAGCACTTCATCGTGCAGGGGGGGAAGAGCGCGCTTCGCCTCCTCTGTGAGAAGATGGAGGGCAGGCAGAGTCGGGCGCTGGCCAGGGGGGCCGTCATTCGGGTGGAGTATCAAACGCGTCTCATCGTCCGCGCTTCAAGCGGGAAGCCGCGTCAAGTCTGACCCTGTTCGTTGGGCTTTCCAAGCGTCACAAAGCGTTCGACATCACTGCAGAAGGCGATGCCGACTCCGGGCTCAGAGAGGATGGGGAGCGCGCGGATCGCTTCCAGCACCGTGCCGGTCAGGCCGGCGCCGACGAGGATGAGCAGCATCTCCTTCTCCGGGACCAGGGGGTAGCCGAGGAACTTCGCGTCCTCCTCGGTGCTCGTGCCGCGGGCAGAGAGGATGGTCCCACCGGTCGCCCCCGCACTCCTCGCCGCAGCCATGACCTCATTGGCCAAGCCGTGGTTGACGATACAGGTGATGAGGGTGTGTGGCGTATGTGGCATAAAATCAGTCTCCCTTTCGTTCCAATAGTATCGCCGAAAATGCCAGTGAAGGAAAGAGGGGGATCAAAACCCTCCCTCCAGCCACTATTACACGTCTCTCAGCCTGCCTATTAAGCGCATACCGTCGCACAGCAGCGTGATGTCCATCGAGTTCATCCGCAGGATGCACCCCGATGGGATCCACTTCTTCAAAAGCTCCTCGCCGCTGTGGATGCCGAAGACCTTGTCATGGCGCGTGGCCGCTTGAGCGACTTTTGCGATGGCCTCGTCCATCAAGGGGTGGTTGAACTGCCCGCCTATCCCCAATGAATTGGAGAGGTCCGCCGGACCGACGAGCAGGGCATCGAGGCCCTCCACCGCCGCGATATCGTCGATCGCGTCGATGGCCTCGGCCAGCTCAATCTGGGCGATGGTGAGGATGTGGGTGTTCGTCTCATCAAGGAACGCCTGTCCGCCTGATGAAGCGTCCCGGTAGTCTGTGTGGGCACCCCAGCCGCCGAGGCCGCGCTTCCCGATCGGCTGGTACTTGGCCCAGTGGACAAACGCACGCGCCTCGTCGCCATTTTTGATCATCGGCACCATGACGCCGGTCACCCCGCAGTCCAAGGCACGGCTCACGTACCCTTTGGTCAACTCGGGGACCCGCACGTAGCAATCGATCCCCGCCGCACGCGCGAGCGAGGCGGCATCACTGACCGTCTCAAAGCTGATGGGGCCATGCTCCATATCGAACATGAAGAAGTCCAGGCCCGCCTCCTTGGCCACCAAGGCGATGGCGGGGGTGCGGACGAGACGGATCATGGTGCCGGCGACCGCTTTTCCTTCCAAGAGTCGTGCTTTGCTTGTCATAGGTGCTCCTCAGGAGCAGTATAGCAAAGATTCCTGGGCGGAGGTGATTATCTTGCCCCCTGATCCCGATTGTTGTATCGTAAGGACAGCGATTGAGAAAGACATTCCTTCTGGTGAAACGCTGCACACCGTGCAGATGAGGCAGTGTGCCTACCACATACCAGGAGGATTTTTTATGGACCATGACGGACATGCACCGTACAGTGAGGAGTACCTCAAAGAAGCCCACCGTGCCACCTTCGCCAATGAGACTGAGATCCGTGCAAGCACGGAGTGTCGTTGCTTCTTCTGCGGCTACCATTTCAACGCCAACGATGAGGAGCATCTGCTCTGGACAGAGGAGCGCCCACCCCTTGGGAGGACGCTGCACTGTCCCAACTGCCTGGTCGACTGTGTCATCGGATCATCATCGGGGTATCCCATCAACGATGGAGCATTCATCTGTGCCGCCTCAAAAGCGTGGTTCGATGGCTACAGCAACATCACACTCGGGGAACCCATACCGTGCCACAAACCCACCCTCATCATCGTTGACTGATCTGCACAGGGGACCGGATGGGACCATCGCACAAGCTGTGCACGAGAGCCCCTTCCGCATTGCCGTTATCGTGCGCTCCGTGCGAGCAGGGGAGGTTGGGATGGATCGAGCTTCGATACCGCCCAGAGGTAGAGGCTTGCCGTACTGCCGTACGGCGAGTAGCGCCGACGATGGGAATCAAAGCGCTCCGTGTCCACCTCATCCAGGCCATAGAGGATTTTCATCCCCCGGATGATGGCCAGGTCACCGAAGCTCACGACATCTGGACGCAAGAGGCCGAAGAGGAGGATCATCTCGGCGGTCCACCGCCCGATCCCCTTCACCTGCATCAGTGCCGTGATGGCACGCTCATCGTCCAGGCGGCTGAGCGCTTCGAGGTCAACGCTGCCATCGAGGACTTGGCGGCTGAATGCATGGATGTATGCAGCCTTGCGAAACGTCATGCCGAAGCCCTGGAGGGTATCGATCCCGGCAGCGTTGACCGCCGCCTCATCGATGGTTCCCAACGCCTCCCCCATCCGGCCCCAAATGGTGGCCTGTGCCGCCATGGAGATCTGCTGCCCCACGATGTGGCGCACCACCGAGGAGAAGAGATCGTCGTCTCCCCTTCGCTTGATGGGTCCGAGGTGGGTGATGATGCCCCCAAGGATTGGGTCGGCCTCGCCCAGATAGGTCATTTCGGTTTCGGTGCAGCTGACGAAGCGATTTCCTTCCCTCATGGGTGAAGCGTAGTATATCCACCGCTCTTTGCCAATGGCGGTGAATTCGACGCATTGGTGGTTGGCGTGTACAAACCTATGATATGAGCGGAGCAATCGCCCCGTTCATCCCCCAGGTCAGTACGCTCAGCCAGCCTATCGGCATCAGGCGACAGACCATCATCACCTATTCATCGGCCCTCAAAGTTTTGGCGAAGCCGGAGAAGATCTTGCGGGATTACACCAATCGTATGGCGGTGCTTGGCCGTCCACTCCTTCATAGCAGAGCGTGCGGGAGACGGTCTTGGCAAGCCAACGCTCCGCTTCCCATCGTCTGGAATATCCAGAGAGGGGAGACTTCTTCGTCGATGGGCGGTACACGATTGAAGTGGGATGGGCCAATACCATACCCCTCTTCGGCTTCGTCAGATGAGGATCTTGCCCGGGTTCATGATGTTCTTTGGGTCGAAGGCGCTCTTGAGCGTCTTGAGCAGCTCATACTCCGCCTTCGGCGTCAGAGCCTTGACGAACTCGCGCCGCTTCACCCCGATGCCGTGCTCCCCGCTGATTTTCCCCTCCAGTTCACCCACGATGAAGGCGTAGAGCTCACCGAGGATCTTCGGCTCCGTCTCAAGCCACCGCTTTATCGTCCAGTCGGGATCCTTGATGACGGTGGCGTGGAGGTTGCCGTCGCCGGCGTGTCCGTAACAGGGAATCTTCAGGCCGTACTTGGCCGAGAGCTCCTCCAAAAATGGCAGGACGCGGGGGATCGAGGCGATGGGGACCACCACATCCTCGAGGCTCTGGATCGGGCTGTAGACCTTGATGGCCTCGGCGATGGCGCGCCGCACCGCCCAGATCCGTTCACGGTTGTTGGCATCCTCGGCGATGTACACCTCCATCGCCCCCTGCTCTTCGCAGAGCTCCCCGACGGCGATGAGGTCGGCCTCGACCTGCGCTTCGTCGCTGCCGTCGACTTCGATGAGGAGCAACGCCCCCACTCCCTCGAGCGGGAGGCTCTCATTGAGATACTCAGCGGAGATTGCGAAGGAGAGGCGGTCCATGAACTCGATGGAGACCGGGATGATGCCCTGCTTCATCAAGAGGGGGACGACGGAGATCGCCTCCTGGGCGCCGGTGAAGGGGACCAGCAGGGTCGAGGCGACCTTGGGGATGCCGATGAGCTTGATCGTCGCCTCGGTGATGATCCCCAGCGTCCCCTCGCTGCCGATGTAGAGCTGCTTGAGGTCGTAGGAGCTCACGTCCTTTGTTACCTTGCCTCCCAAATGGACAATCTCCCCTTGGGGGGTGACCACCGTCAAGCCGAGCACATAGCCTCTGGTGACCCCGTACTTGATGGCCTTGCCGCCCCCGGCGTTCTCCGCGATGTTGCCGCCGAGGAAGCAGCTCTCCAGGCTCATCGGATAGCCGGCGAAGAAGAGGCCCGTATCCTTGAGGCGCTCGTTCAACTCGTTGGTCACGATGCCCGCCTCTGCCGTCACCGTCAGGTTCTCCTCATCGACCTCGATGATCCGGTTCATCTTCTCAAGGGAGAGAACGATGCCTCCAAAGAGCGGTATGGCACCGCCGGAGAGACCTGATCCGGCGCCTCGGGGCGTCACGGGGATGGTGTAGCGGTCTGCAAGGCGCATGATCTGGGCCACTTGACCGGTGGTGGTCGGGGTGACCACCACCTCGGGCATGGCACAAAACTGCTCCCGGCTCGTCTCATCGTGGCTGTACCCCTCGATGCGCTCACGGTCGGTGATGACGTTGGACAGGGAGCAGATGGTGATGAGCTCTTGTATGATGTCGCCGGTGATGGGGGTGTAGGTCATTCGATGGTCCTCCTCTCTGCTAGGCGCCTCAGCAGGACAGGGATGATGGCAAAGAGATCGCCGATGATGGCGATGTCGGCGAGGGCCAGGATGTTTGCCTCGCTGTCCCGGTTGATGGCCACGATGGTCTTCGCGGTCTTGATGCCGGCCAGGTGTTGGATGGCCCCTGAGATCCCCACCGCCACATAGAGCTCCGGGGAGATGGTCTTGCCCGAGAGGCCGACCTGGTGCGGGTAGCTTGCCCACCCACGGTCGACAGCGTCGCGGCTCGCCCCCACCGCCCCTCCCAAGGCGGCGGCGAGATCCTCGATGAGGGTGAAGTTGTCCCGTTTCTTGAGACCCTTGCCACCGGAGACCACGATGGCGGCGTTCTCGATGGAGGAGCTCTGGTCTCCAAACGGCCTCAGTGAGAGGACCTGGACCGGGTCATTGAAGTCGTCTGTCACCGCGATGGGGATGATCGTGGCCCGGCGCGCATGGTCAGGGGATGGGAGGGGGGTCGAGCGTGGCCTGATGGTGGCCATCTGGGGGCGGTGGTCGGGGCTCTTGATCGTCGCCATGATGTTGCCCCCGATGGCCGGCCTGATCTGCAGCAGGTTCCCCGTCCCCTCCTCGATGGCCAAGGCGGTGCAGTCGGCGGTCAGTCCACAGCCGAGCTTCACGGCGAGGTAGGGCAGGAGGGTCCGTCCGCTGGTGGTCGCCGCCGCGAGGATGATCTGGGGCGCATGGCGGGTCACCAAGGCCGTCAAGAACGCAGCGTGGGAGGCGACGGTGAAGGGAGCGAGGCGTGGATCTCGCTCTGCGTAGATGATGTCGGCGCCGTACGAGGCCAGGCGCTGCAGCTCCGCTTCTTCGATCTCATCGGTGAGCACCACGCTGGCCAACGGAACACCCAGCTCATCGGCAAGTGAGCGTCCCCGGGCCAACAGTTCGAAGGAGACCTCCTTGAGCGTACCGCCGCTCGCTTCCGCGATGGTCCATACTTCAGCCATGGTGTACCTCCGCGAGCAGGTTTCGCTCCTGGAGGAAGTCGAGGAGGTGATCGCATGCTTGAACGGTCGCCTCGTCTCCATCGGCGTGGTATATGAGGGCAGAGCGGGCGACCTTCGGCGTCTCGATCTGCACCACCCGGGTGGGCGAGCCCTTCAGCCCGATCTTCGTCCGGTCGGCTGCAATGGCCTCGGCATCCCAGGTCTCGATCTCTTTGCCCATCGCCCGCTTCTTGCCCCGCAAGGTGGGGAGGCGGGGGATGGCGATCTCCTTGACGACGGTGAGGAGCGCCGGGAGGCTCACCCGTACCCGCTGGTACCCCTCTTCGATGAGACGCTCGGCGATGAGGTGGCCATCAGCGACTTCCTCGATGGCCGAGACGTAGGTGGCCAGGGCGAGGTCAAGCCATGATGCGATTCCCGGCCCCACCTGGGCCGTGTCCCCATCGGTGGCCCGCTCTCCGGTGATGACCAGGTCGAAGGAGCCGATCTTCTCGATGGCCCGGGACAACACGTAGCTGGTGGCGTAGGTGTCGCCGCCGCCGAAGAGGCGGTCGGTGAGGTGGACCGCCCGGTCGGCGCCCATCGAAAGCGCTTCCTTGAGGATTTGGACGGCGCTCGGTGGTCCCATCGTCACGACGGTGACCTGGGCGCCGTGCTCGTCTTTGAGATGGAGGGCCGCCTCCAGGGCATAGAGATCCAACGGGTTGAGGACCGAGGAGCGCGCCGACCGAATCATGGTCCCGGTGACCGGGTCCATCTTCACGTCGCTGCTCTGCGGCACTTGTTTGATCGGGACGATGATGTGCATGAAGCCTCCTTGTGCGCTGTCATGACCATGATAGGGGCAGTTTGGACATCCGTCAACAAAAAATGACCGCGGTCATTTTTACCGCTTGAGCGCTTCGATCAAGATGGAGGCACAGTAGTGCATCCCGACCTCGACGAGGTCGAAGGAGGCCGAGCTGATGTTCCAGTCGAGGAACAACCCCCTGATGACCCGGTTGAAGTACCGGGCATAGGTGGTGGCGCTCTCGCGACTGTTGAACTCACCGCTCTGCTGTGCCTCGGCGATGATGTCGACGATGAAGGTGAACCAGAAGCGGTGTTCGTTCGTGATGGTCTTGTCCGATCCGGCCTGCTGGACCTGGTTGGCATAGAGTACCTTCAAGACATCGCAGGTGACCTCATCCCGCACATAGGTGAGTTGGAGGCGGGTGAATTTGAGCAGGCGGGATTCGCCGTTCGGCTCTTGGAGCACCTCCTCTTCGATGCTGCGGTAGTATGCATCGATCTCCCAGAACTTTTCGACGATGATGTCGCTCTTTGTGGTGTAGTAGTTGTAGAAGCTCCCTTTGGCCGTGCCGGCATGGTCTGCGATCCTTTGGATCGAGACCGCTTCATACCCGTAGGTGGAGAAGAGGTGGATGGCGCTCTCGTAGATCAGGGCCCGGGTGGCTTCCCCTTTCTTGGTCTTTCCCATGGCCCGTTACCGGTGCGTCGCCGCCATCGTCTGCTCGATCGCCTCAATGGAGGCATCGAGGTCGGAGGAGAGCATCAACGAGTAGAGGATGTCGACGACGGCGAGCTGGTTGATGCGTGAGGTGCTGGCCCCTTGGCGGTAGATCCGCTCACTTGCCGGCACCAAGAGCGTGATGTCCGCGCTCTGGCGCAGGGTATTGGGGCTGTCCATCGTCAGGCTGACGACCGTCGCCCCATTCTTCTTGGCAAGATGCGCCACTTCGAGCATCTCCGCCTTCTCGCCGGAGTAGGAGATGACGAAGGCGCAATCTCCCGGTCGGATGGCGGAGGCGGCGACGAGCTGTAGGTCGGTGTCGGGGGTGTAGAAAGCCGAGGTCCCGAGGCGGGTGAGCTTCTGCATGAAATCGTTGGCGACGACACCGCTGGCGCCGATGCCGAAGAGGGCGGTTTTTTTCGCTTCTTGGATACAGGTGACCGCAGCGGTGATGCTCTCTCTGTCGAGGGTGTGTTCCAGGGCTGAGAAGGAGCGTTGCAGACGCTCGATGACGGTGTGGATCACCGCCTCCGCCTCCGTGCCGCTCTCCAGGTCGAGGTCCGGCATATAGCGTTCATCGTAGGTGTCGAACACGTCCCGGGCGAGACGGAGCTTGAAATTGCTGTAGGACTCGAAGTTCAGGTGCTTGCAGAAGCGGATGACCGCCGCTTGGCTTGAGGTGGATTGCTTCGCCAATTCTCGTACGTTGAGGTGCAGGACCTTCTTTGGATTCTGCACGACATAGGAGGCCACCCGCTTCTCACTCTCCGATAGGCTCTCCCATCGGGCGTTGATCTCAAAGAGGGCCCCTGGTATCTGGTGTGTACTCTCCATCGCTGCCTCCCGCTCCATTCTACCGTGCAGCGCGTTTGTGGTACAAGGCGATTGCTTTTGAGATGGGGCCGTCGGCCCTCCGGTCCAGCTCGATCGCCTCTTGGGCATCGATGGAGAGGAGGATCATCAGGATGGCGATCTTCGGCCGTTTGCCCGACGCTTCGAACGCGCTGTTCGCCTCCTCGTCGGTACACCCGGTGGCTTGTTTGATCAGGCGTTTGGAGCGGACGACCAGCTTGGCGTTGACCGGGGTGAGGTCGACCATGAGGTTGCCGTAGACTTTGCCCAGGCGGATCATGGCGGCGGTGGTCAGCATGTTGAGCACCAGCTTCTGTGCGGTGCCTGCCTTGAGGCGGGTGCTGCCGGTGATGACCTCAGGCCCCACATCGAGGAAGATCGTGTGGTCGGCGATGGCGAAGGTCTTGGAGTTTTCGTTGCAGCTGATGGCCCCGACCGCGGCCCCGACGCTTTTGGCGTAGATCATGGCACCCAACACGTAGGGGGCCTGGCCGCTGGCGGTGATGCCGACCAGCGTATCACGTTCGTTGAAGTCAAGGCTCTTCAGTTCATCGACTCCCTCTCTCTCATTGTCCTCGGCGTCCTCAATTGAGCGTACCAACGCCTCCCGTCCCCCTGCGATGAGGCCTTGGACCATCGTACGGGGGACACCGAAGGTCGGTGGGCACTCCGAGGCATCGAGGACCCCGAGTCTGCCGGAGGTGCCGCTTCCGATGTAGAAGAGACGTCCGCCACACTTGAAGGAGGAGACGATATCCTCGACGAGGGCGGCGATGGACGGGAGTTGTCGTTCCACCGCGTAGGGGACGGTCTTGTCCTCACCGTTCATGATGGTGAGGATTTCCAGCGTTGAGGCTTCATCAATGTTCGTCGATCGCTCGTTCCGCTGTTCAGTGGTCATGCGTTCAAGCAACTGCTCGGTGATCTGCTCTTGGGCCACGAAAATCCCCCTTCGTCTATCGCCTTCTGTTCTACTCTATCATCGGCTGAACCGTTTGTAAAGAAACAATGTTTCAAATGTATTTGCAAACTGAAATTATGTATCATATACTGAGGCCAAGAGGTGAGTTATGTCAAAAAAGAGCCGTATCCAGGCGTATCGATCAAAACGGATCCACCACATCATCGGCCTCATGAGCGGTACTTCCCTGGATGGGGTGGACGGGGTGCTGGTCGAGATCAAGAGCGATGAAGGGGGGCAGCCGTCCACCATCACGGTCCTGGATCGAGAGAGCATCGCCTACACCGATGAGGTCCGCCATCGCGTCAATGACCTCTGTATCCCCGGCAAGGCCGACATCGCCGATATGAACACTGCCCACTGTGGCCTTGCGCACTGGAATGCGGCAGTCGTCAATGCTCTCAAGAGCCGCGCCATAGTGGATATCGATGTCGTGGGGATGCATGGGCAGACCGTCTGGCATGAGCCGCAGGGAACGTGGTTCCCGCTGCCTGAGGGGAATACGCTGGTCAGGGCGACCTTGCAGCTGGGCAACCCCCAAGTCCTCGCCGCGCTCACCGACCTTCCGGTCATCAGCGATTTTCGCAGCGCCGACATGGCGGTCGGAGGCCAAGGCGCCCCCCTCTCTCCCTCTATCGATCACCTCCTCTTCGCTGAAAGGGGCAAGGGGGTGGCGGTGCAGAATATCGGCGGCATATCCAATGTGACGATCCTGCCCAAAGACAAGGGGCCGGCTGAGATCTGGGCCTTTGACACCGGACCGGGAAACATGATCATCGATGCGGTGGTGGGATGGGGGAGTGAGGGCAGACTGCGGTATGACGATGAGGGGCGCATCGCCTCGGAGGGCGAGGTGGACCGAGCGTTGCTCGCCTCCCTGATGGAAGACCCGTACTTTGCCAAGAAGCCACCCAAGTCGACCGGACGGGAGGTCTATGGGGCGGCCTTCACCAGCGAGTTCATCCAACGCGCTCTGGTGCGGGGGCTGGACTATGCCGATATCGTAGCCACCGCAACGGCCTTCACTGCTCAGAGCATCGTCGATGCGTATCGCTCGTTCGTCCTTCCCTACACCCCCCTCGACCGGGTGGTGGTCTGTGGGGGAGGGGCGCGGAACCTGACACTCCTGGCGATGCTGGGGGGAGCCCTCGACGCTGAGGTGGTCTCCTCCACCACCGTGGGGGTAGTGGACACCGACCGTGAGGCGATGGCGTTCGCCCTCCTGGCCCACGCCTCCATGATGGGCTTGCCCTCCAATATCCCCTCGGTTACCGGAGCTCAAAAAGAGGTGGTCCTCGGAACCATCACGATGGGGCAGCTTTGAGAGTTTTACAGCGAAACGGTAAAAAGTGGCAAAAAGGGTGTTGAAAACCCTGCAAAAAATGGCAAAATGAGAAGAAATAACTGGTAAAAATGTGCAGATGAGAGTTTAATTATATATTTTATAATGAATTGTCAATTGTATAATGATCAGCATGGAATACATGCCCCTTTCTATGGGGAGATCAAGGGAAGACTTGAAGTCGATTTTCTCATCCAGAAAGAGCACACCATCTTCCGATCGAGGCGAAGAGCGGTCGAGACCAGCGCCGCCACGCCTCCCTCAATCGTCTGATGGCGACCTCATCGCGGCATGAGAAGCGGGCCATTGTCCTGAGCCCATACAATGTGGAAGTTGAAGAGCAGATCGACTATCTGCCGCTCTATATGGTGATGTTCCTCTGATTTTACCCCCTCGGATCCCTGCTCCTGTTATACTCGTTTTTGTCCCTCTTTTCGCATATGTTGCGGTGTCCTCGACTGATTGGAGGTGATAGATTGGCTCTTGAACGAGCAAATTTTAAAAAAGTTGTTTTATGCAAATAAAAGTAGTCTGGTTCATGGCTATATCACACTTTTGGGGTATTCTTAAGAGTGTAAACAGCAAAAACTAAGGGGAAATATCAGAATGAATAGCAGAAAACATGTTGATCCTAATACAATCAGAATCACTGATATGCGCTTTGTTGATATTATCGGAGCACCTAAACGCTGTACCATCATGAAGATATCAACGAATCAAGGGATTGAAGGGTTTGGTGAGATTCGTGATGCCGCGAGTAAAACCTACG
>ERZ747221.1698-NODE-1698-length-21365-cov-3.853016_pt1 | contig 21365 bp, 18 predicted proteins | sample MGYA00374949_ERZ747221 | MGnify/ENA primary metagenome ERZ747221 (study PRJEB28779, sample SAMN05720172) | bioreactor metagenome | isolation source: Anaerobic biogas reactor | place: USA:Washington, USA | collected 2015-08-08 ... | reverse complement strand
GAGGGCGCCCTGCAGGGCCGCTCCGGCGCCGGCTCCACCTTCCCGGTGCCGCCCGGCATCGTGTTCCACCAGATCGACCTCAAGACCGGCGCCCCCAGCCCCAGCGGCGTGCGCGCCGCCTTCCGCGAGTCCGACGACCTCGCCGCGCAGGCGCTGGGCACCACGCTGCGCCTCAACCTGCCCATCGACACCGCCACCGGGCTGCGCGCCACCGTCGACACGCCGCCCGAGCGCATCGAGATCATCGAGGTCGATCCCGAGGACGTGGACCGCTACCTCGGGGGGGCCGGCGGAGGGTGAGCGCGTGAACGGCACCCTCACCGCCGTCGCCGGCATCGAGGTCGGTCACCACACCGACCTCGCCGCGCGTACCGGCTGCACCGTGGTCCTCGCGCCGCCCGACGGCTGCGTGGCGTCCGGCTTCGTGCTGGGGCCCGCTCCGGGGTCGCGCGAGAGCGTGCTGCTCACCCCCGACCGCACGGTCGACCGGGTGCACGCCGTGCTGCTGAGCGGCGGCAGCGCCTTCGGGCTGGCCGCCGCCGACGGCGTGATGCGCTGGCTCGAGGAGCAGGGGCGCGGCTTCGACACCGGCGTGGCGCGCGTGCCCATCGTGCCGGCGGCGGTGCTGTACGACCTGGCGGTGGGCTCGCCCAGCGTGCGGCCCGGGGCGGCGGACGGCTACGCCGCCGCGGCGGCGGCCAGCGCGGCGCCGGTGGCGATGGGCCGCGTGGGGGCCGGAACCGGCGCCACGGTCGGCAAGCTGCGCGGCCCGGAGCGGGCGGTGGCCAGCGGGCTCGGCTGCCACGTCGAGCGCGTGGGCGGGGCCACGGTGGCGGCGCTCGCCGTCAGCAACGCCGTGGGCAACCTGGTCGACCCCGACACCGGCGCGCTGCTCGCCGGCGTGCCCGGTACCCTGGGCATGGCCGCGGCCGAGGGCTTCGCCGCCATGCCGGGCGCCAACACCACCCTGGTGGTGGTGGCCACCGACGCGCCGCTCACCAAGAGCGAGGCGCGGGCGCTCAGCCAGAGCGCCCACATCGGCATCGCGCGCGTGACGCGGCCGTCGCACACGCCCCTCGACGGCGACAGCGCCTTCGTGCTCTCGACCTGCCGGGGCCCGACGGTCCCGCTCGCGACCCTCTCGATAGCGGTGCAGGAGGTCGTGGCGCGCGCCCTCGTCGCAGGCTGGCGCGCCGCGCTCGCCGACTGACCTCCAGCGCCGCCCCGAACCCCCAACGAGTTCACACCAGGCGCCCGCCCCGAAGGCCCGCGCCGCCTAGGAGATGACACGTATGAGCAACCTCTACCACCTACCCAGCGGAGACAAGGCCCCCGAGATGGTCAACGCCGTCATCGAGGTGCCGGTCGGCAGCTCCAACAAGTACGAGTACGACCCCGAGCTGGCGCGCCAGCTGCTGGCCGAGGCCGGCTACGAGGGCGGCTTCGCCACCACGCTCTACACCCCCTCGGGCCGCTACCTGCAGGACATCCAGACCGTGGAAGCTATGCAGGAGATGCTCGCCCAGGTGGGCATCACCGCCACCATCGAGACCCTCGAGTGGTCGGCCTACCTCGAGCAGGTGAACGCCGTGCCGGGCGAGAGCGTCGTGCCCGTGGGCCTGCTGGGCTGGGGCACCGTCACCGGCGACGCCGACTACGGCCTCTACCCGCTGTTCCACACCGACCAGCAGCGCCCCGTGGGCTCGAACCGCGGCGCCTACTCCAACGAGCGCGTCGACGAGCTGCTCGACGCCGCCCGCACCAACACGGACCCCGAGGAGCGCCTGGCGATGTACGAGGAGGCCATGCGGCTCATCTGGGACGACGCCGCCTGGCTCTTCCTGCACAGCGAGACCCAGCTCGTCGCCGTCCGCGACGACGTGCAGGGCCTGGTCATCCACCCCACCGAGCGGGTGCTCGCCCACACCGCCAGCCTGCAGTAAGAAGCTCGCACCGGGCGGGAGGCCAAGCGCCTCCCGCCCACCCCTATATCTGACGAGCACCGCCTGGATAAGGACCTATCTTGTTCCAGTACACGTTACGGCGCCTCCTGGTGGCGCTCCCCTCCCTGTTGGGCGTCCTCATCATCGTGTTCCTGATGGTGCGCCTGGCCCCCGGCGACCCCGCGCTCCTGCTGGCGGGCGAGTTCGCCGACGCCGCCACCGTGGAGCGCATCCGCGAGCGCTTCGGCCTCGACGACTCCTACCTGGTGCAGTTCCAGCGCTTCATCACGGGCGTGGTGCAGGGCGACCTGGGCCGCTCCACGCGCACCAGTCGCCTCGTCACCGAGGACCTGGCCGACTACTTCCCCAACACCGTGGAGCTGGCGGCGGCCTCCATCGTCTTCGCGCTGCTGGTGGGCGTCGGCCTCGGCATCGTGTCGGCGCTCAGGTCCAACACCTGGGTCGACGCGCTGGCCATGGTGCTGGCGCTCGTCGGCGTGTCGATGCCCACCTTCTGGTTCGCGCTGCTGGCCATCCGCTTCTTCTCCGTCGAGCAGGGGTGGTTCCCGGTGGCGGGGCACGGCACCCTCGCGCACCTGGTGCTGCCGGCCGTGACGCTGGGGCTGTCGAGCACCGGCATCATCGCGCGCATGACGCGCTCGGCGCTGCTCGAGGTGCTCGGCCAGGACTACGTGCGCACGGCGCGCGCCAAGGGCGGCACGCCGGGCTCGATCGTCTTCAAGCACGCGCTGCGCAACGCCCTGGTGCCGGTGCTCACCCTGGGATTCTGCGCCACCCTCGACTTCTGCCAGGCGGCCGACGTGCGGGTGATCCACGGACACGAGTCGGTGCCCGAGGGCGAGCGCCGCTTTGCGGCGGCCTTGGCGCGCCATGTGGTGCGCTGGTACCGCGAGGTGGGGCTGGAGGCCGACGCGGCCGACGACACCGGGCTCGCCGACAAACTGCAGGGGCAGCGGGTGGCGGTGCTCGTCTATGTGTCGCAGCCGACAGCCGCGCAGGTGGTGGCGTGCCGCGCGTTCATTGGGCGGGGGGGGCGTCTGATCGTCTGCTACTCAGCCTCGCCGGCCCTCGGCGACCTCATGGGCGGGGGCGCTGATCGCGGTGGCGGGCATCATCGCCACGCTGACCAGCGTCAACTCGGCCATGCTCTCGGCCCGCAGCGAGGCGCTCACCCTGAGCCGCCTGGGGCTGTGGCCGCGCTTTATGGCGCGGCTGGGGCGGCTGCGCACGCCCTATGCGGCCAGCCTGGCCATCGGTGCGGTGGTGGCGCTGACGGCATCCATCGGCCTGGTCGAGTTCTTGAGCTATATCAGCAGCTCGGGCTATCTGTTCGTGGTGTTCTGGGCCTGCCTGGCCATGGCGAGGCTGCGCCAGCGCCACCCCGACCTGCCCAGGCCCTTCAAGGCGCCGCTCTTTCCGCTGACGGCCTACCTGGGCGCGGGCATCTGCGCCGTGGTGGTGGCCTTTACGGCGCTCAAGCCGCTGCTCTTTGTGGTGGGCCTGCTGGCGCTGTTGACCGTGGCCTACTATGCCGCGCCGCCGTTGCGCCGCATGCTGCGGAGGCGGGCCGTGCGGCGCATGACGTCGTCGCAGCGCATTGTGGTGGCGGTGGCCAACCCCAACACGGCCCGCGGGCTGGTGCACGTGGCGGCCATGCTGGCCGAGGCGTCGCCGGGCACGGGCATCGAGGTGCTGGGCGTGGCGCGGCCGGGCAACCCCGACAAGGCGCAGGTGCTGCGCGATCTGACGCCCGCGCTGCGGCGGCGGCAACATCAGCAGCTCGAGCTGGCCGCTGACGAGGCCCGCGAGCGTAACGTGCCCTTTTACACCGAGATGCGCGTGGCCAGCGACGTGGGCCGCGCCGTGGTACAAGAGGTCAACACGCAGGGGCAGGTGGGCCTGGTGCTGATGGGCTGGCCGGGCAAGCTCACGGCCGAGACGCTGCCGGGCCACCCTGTGGCGCGCGTGCTGCACGATGCCCATTGCGACGTGGGCGTGCTGCTCAACCGCGGGCTCGATGGTCTTGGGCGCATCATGGTGCCCTTTGGTGGTGGCGTGCACTCGCTGCTGGCGGTGCGGCTGGCGGGGCAGCTGGCGGGCATTCACAATGCCGAGGTGCTGGCGGTGCGGGTGCGCGCCAGTGGTGAGCCCGAAGAGATGCACGACCAGCTGCTCGAGGTGCAAGAGGTGTTCGAGGCGGTCTATGGCGAGGTGCCCGAGTTTGCCACCATGAAGGTGGTGCAGGCGGCGAACACCGAGGCGGGCATCATCGAAGAAGCGCGGCGCAGCGGCTGTGATCTGGTGGTGATGGGCGCAGCGGTGGCCTATTCGCTGCAGACCGACCTGTTCGGCGGGTTGACGGATCGCATCGCCGAGGAGATGCCCTGCTCGGTGCTGCTGGTGCGGCGCTTTGAGCCGGGCGTGCTGGCCTGGCTGCGACGGCGGCTGCAGCACACGCTGACCGAATAGTCGCACGGGCCGCGGTGTGCCGCGGGGCCATTTGCGCGGCAGCACGCGCTGGGGCATCATGCGGCCGCAACACATGCAGGAGGGGCTGGGCATGTTCATGGAGGTGACGCGTTTCCGTACGGCGCCGGTGGTCTATTTTGGGCCGGGTGCCGTGTCACGGCTAGAGGCCGAGCTGCGCCAGTTGGGCGCCGAGCGCGTGGTGCTGCTGACCGACCCTGGCGTGGCGCGGGCGGGGCTGGTCGAGCGAGCGCTGGCTGGCGTCACCGCGCAGGTGGGGGTTTTCGCCGAGGTAGAGCCCGAGCCGCCGGTGACGCTGGTAGAGCGCGCCGTGGCGTTCATCCGCGCCCATGAGGCGCAGGCGGTCATCGGCCTGGGCGGCGGCAGCTCGATGGACACGGCCAAGATGGCGGCCCTGATGATGGGCAACAAGGGCAGCGTGGCCGACTACTGGGGAACCGACCGCGTGCCGCATGCCGGCCTGCCGGTGATCGCCATCCCCACCACCGCGGGCACCAGCAGCGAGATCTCGCCGGCCGCGGTGTTTGTAGACCCCGAGGCGCACACCAAAAAGGGCGTCAACTGCAATCTGCTGCTGGCGCGTGTGGCCATTCTAGACCCCGAGTTGACGCTGGGCCTGCCGCCGGCGCTGACGGCCTCGACGGGGCTCGACGCGCTGACCCACGCCATCGAGGCCTACACCTCGCCGCGCGCCTCGCTGCTCACCGACGGCAACGCCGAGCGCGGCGTGCAGCTCATCGGCGAGCACCTGCGGCGGGCCTATGCCCGCGGAGACGACCTCGAGGCGCGCACGGGCATGTTCGCCGGCTGTCTGTTCGCGGGGCTGGCGCTGGCCGAGGTGAACGTGGGCGCCGTGCACGGCCTGGCGCAGGCGCTGGGCGGGCGGCACCCCGTGGGCCACGGTTTGGCCAACGCCCTGCTGTTGCCCCATGTCATGGCCTTTAACCGCATCGCCTGCAGGGCCAAGTATGCCCGCGTGGCCGAGCTGCTGGGAGAGTACACCGAGGGCCTGTCGCTCGACGAGGCCGCCGAGCGCGCCGTCGAGGCGGTGCGCCGCCTGACGGTGGAGCTGGGCATTCCGCAGCGGCTGCGCGATATCAACGTGCCGCGCAACCTTTTGGATGAGGTGGCCCAGAGCGCCATCGACACGCAGCAGCGGGTGATGGGCAACAACCCGCGCGCCGTCTCGCTCGACGAGGCGCGGGCGATCTTGCGACTGGCCTGGTAGAGGCCCCGCGGACGGGGTGCGCAGACGAGGCCCCGCGGACGGGGTGCGCAGACGAGGCCCCGCGGACGGGGGGCTAGCTGTCGGGCAGTGCCTCCAGGGCGTCGAGGAGCTGGCGGCGGTAGGCGCTAAAGGCCCGGCGGCCCTGGCGCGTGAGACGATAGAGCGTCAGCGGCCGCCGGTCGACAAACGTTTTGTGCACCTCGACGTAACCCTCCTGCTCGAGCCGCGCCACGTGCGACGAGAGGTTGCCCCGCGTGAGCCCCGTGTGGCCCAGCAGATAGTTAAAGTCGAGCTCGGCGGCCACATAGAGCGTGGCCAGGATCAGCAGGCGGCCGGGCGCGTGCACGGTGCGGTCGAGGTCGGCCAGTGCGCGGGTGGCATCGGCCGGTGTGCTATCGCCCTCGGGGGGCAGGGGCGTGTCGGCCATGTCAGGCCGCCTCGTCGATGGGCGGGTGCTGGCGCAGGTAGCGCCCAAAGCACACGGCGCCCACGAGCGCCATGATGATGCCCACGACGCCAAAGCCCAGCGCCCCCGCCACAGCCTGGGCGGGCAGGCGGGCGGCCAACAGCCGCAGCGCGGCGGGCCAGACGGTCAGCACGCCCGCGACGACGAAGCCGACGCCATAGGCCACCAGGCGGGGCATGCCCAGGTCGAGGCCGTTCCACGCCAGGGCGCCGCCCAGCAGCAGCCCCAGCAGCAGGCCAAGGTAACGCATCAGCCAGGCGATGCCGACGTTGGCGGCGCGCACCAGCGGCCACTGGTCGGCCTGGCCGCTCAGCGCTGTGAGCACAACCAGGGCCAGCAGCAGGGCGGTCAGCAGCACCAGCGGCCAGCGGTGCCTGCGGTCGGGGTGGGCCGGCGCGGCGTAGCCGGTGCGCGGTTGCACCCAGCGTTTTTTGGCGGCGGGCAGCACGGTGATCACCCACAGCAGCGGCATGAAATAGAGCGACAGGCGGTCGGCCATGGCCAGGATGGCGCCGCCCACCATGCCGAGGCCATAGATCAGGTCGAACAGGCCGTCGCCATAGTAGGCGCGGCGCACCGCGCGACGGGCGCGTTGTTCAAGCAGCAGTACGTTCTCAACGGCCACAGCAACACCTCTTATCGGTCGAGCGCGGCTGCGCTACGTGCGGGCGAGCGCGCCGCCAGAAAACACACCAGCGCGATCAGCCCCACCAGGGCGGTGAGCCCGCCCAGCGCCAGCAGATAGAGCGCGGTGGCGTGGCGCGTGGTGAACATGACGGCATACCACAGCGGCAAGACGCGCCCCCACAGCAGCACGTCGACGCCCAGGCCGCACACCGCCCAGGCCATGCCCAGCAGCGCGGTGCGCCACTGGCTGTGGGCAAAGCCCACCGTAATCAGCACCAGGCCGATGGCCAGGCCCAGCGCAGCGGGCAGATGCCCCAGCACGGCCAGCGCCCAGCCAACGGCCACGCCCAGCAGCGGGCTGTCGACCTCGACCCAGACGAGCACCAGCGCAGCCGCGCCCAGGGCCACCAGCAGCAGCGTGGCCAGCAGCCAGCCCCAGCCGGCCGCCAGCCGCTCGCCAGAAGGGGCATTGGGCTTGATACGGCGCACGATGGCCTTGAGCGCCGGCAGCAGCAGCGCCGCCACCAGCACCGGCATAAAAGCCAGCGAGGCGCGGTCTGGATGCGGCGGCGAGGCGGGCAGCAACAGATAGCCGGCGCCGCCCAGCCCCAGGCCGGTCAATAGCTCAAAGAGCCCGTCGCGGGTGAGGGCGCCGCCGCGCGGCACGGATTGAGGCATGGTCGCTCTCCTGTTGGTATGGCAGTTTAGTCTGTAGCGCAAACTAGTCTGTAGAGAGTATAGCAGGCCGCGATGGCGATGTCAAGACGTCAGTGGCGGTTCGCGGGGACGGCGCGGCGCGCGGGGGACGAACAAGGGGCGGCACAGGCCGCCCCTTGAGGAGCGCGAGGAGCTACTTCCACTCGCAGTCGCTGGGGAAGATGTTCACACAGCGCGCGACGCTGCTGGGCGCCGCCAGCCATTCCTGTTTGAGCGTCTCACGATACTTGGCAAAGTGCGGCGTGGCCTGATGCGCCTTGAAGGCGTCCTCGTCGTCGTACACCTCGTAAAAGTAAAAGGTGTTGGGGTTCTGCTCATCCTCGAGAAAGTCAAAGCGGCGGCAGCCGGGCTCGGTGTTGGTCGAGCCGTCGGCATCGAGCTTGCCGACAGCGATGAACTGGTCGCGGAACTCGGGTTTGATCTGGAACTTTACCACCAGAACGCGCATCGAAACCTCCACTACAAAAGGGTTGCCGCATTGTGGCACAGGCGGGGCTGGCGCGCAAGCGGGGCAGGGCGCCGCGCAACTGGCCGCTCGTCGCTCGGGCGCACGGTGGGCCGCCGCCCAGCCAGAACCTGACTTTGCCGCTGGCGAATGATGCCCACAGCCAACAAACACAAATAGGATAGTTAGACAGGCACTCGTACAGTAATGCGTCAATGAACACAAAAGTCTGACATAAGCAGTTAGTTTAACCATAATGACTGATATAAATGATTGTGTAATAACCTAAAACCTGATAGACTGGGCCAGTTTGTGTTGATAGGGGGGATGTGATGCGAAAGCTGCTGCTCTGTGCCGTGGCTCTGGTGGTGCTGCTGGGGGTGGGGGCGGGCACGGCGGCTGGCCAGTCGCCAGCTTTGCCCGACTGCAACTGGCAGTGCACCTCGAGCGAGGTGACCATCGCATCGTTCTACCTGGGCGACGCCGAAGGCGACATTTTGGCGAGCTGCTCGCTGGGCGATACCGTCGCCGCCACCGTGTGGGCAGAGGTGGCCAGCGGCCAGGCCGCCCAGACGCTCTATGGTATCTCGATCGCGGCCAGGGTGTGGGTCAATGGCGTCGAGCAGACGCCCATCGCCGTTTGCGCGCTAGACACCCTGGCGGGCGGCGCCAGCCAGGATGTGGCGCTGGGGCAGGTGCAGCTCGCCTGTGGCGCCGAGGCGATGCTCACCGATGTGCTGCTGATCTACCGCACCAGCCTGGGCGACGGCGCCACAGGCTGCCCCGCGAGCGCGAACTGTCAGGACTATACGCCGGCCAGTTGCGGCCGCCAGCCTCAGGTGCTGCTGCAGCCGCGCACGCTGCTGGTCGACTTTGACTTTGAACCAAGCTGCGCGCCGCAGGGGCGCACCACGTTCAGGTCTGTCGTGGCCAACAACCTCAGGCCCGTGTCTTTTGCCTGGGATTTCGGCGATGGCAGCACCTCGACCCAGGCCCACCCGAGTCGCAGCTATGCCGCGCCAGGCCCCTATACCGTATCGCTGACGGTGGTTGAGGAGCCAGCAGCCACCGAGAACGCCGTGCAGGCCAGCACCAGCAAGTCGGTGGAGATCGGAGCGTGCCCGCCCACGCTCACGCCGACGCCGCAACTGCCCACGGCCACGCCCGCGCCGACAGTGGCGTCGCTTACGCCGACGGTAATGGCGCCCGACCCGACGGCCACCAGGCGCGCCAGCACCAGGTCGCCATCGGTTTCGACGCAGCCGACCGCCACGGCCACCCCCGAGCCTGTGATCGAGATGCCTGCGCTGCCCGAGACGCTGCCGCCGGCGGGCACGGCGTCGCTGCCGCTCTGGCCGGTGCTATCGCTGGGGGCGGGCTCGCTGCTGGGGCTCGCAGGCTGGGCGTTCAGGCGGCATCTGCGTCGCTAAAGGCCAGCCAGGCGCCAGAGAGCGCAACAGGGCCCGCCATGTGGCGGGCCCTGTGCTGTTTGGCGCAACGCAGCGCGTCAGGCGTAGACGCCGTACTGCTGCACCTCATCGAGAAAGGCCTCGATGTTCTCCCACGAGACGTCGGGCTCGAGCACGTGCGTGGGAGCGATGAGAAAGCCGCCGCCGGCGCCCAGGATGTCGATCAGCCGGCGAACCTCGGCGCGCACCTCGTCTGGCGTGCCAAAGGGCATGGTGGTCTGCGTGCCCATGCCGCCGTAGAACGCCAGGGCATCGCCAAAGTCGCGCTTGAGCGCGGCGATGTCGAGGCATTCGGGCTGCACCGGGTTGAGCACGTCCAGGCCGATCTCGATCAGCTCGGGGATGATGGTGGTGATGTCGCCATCCGAATGGTAGGTGATGATGACGTCGGGGTTGACGGCCTTGGCCGCGGCCCACACCTCGGCCCAGCGCGGCTTGAACCACTCGCGCCACATGGCCGGGCTCATGATCATGCCCTTTTGGCTGCCCACGTCGTCGCCGGTGGCGATGGCGTCGACGCCCGCCTCGGCGAACTTGACGGCGCGATAGACCTGTCGCGCGGTGATCTCGTCGAGCAGGCGCGTGGCGAATGCCTTGTTGAGGCGCATGTCGAGGAACAGCTGCTCCATCGAGCGGATGTACCAAGAGTACTCAAAGATGTGGCCCACGCTGCCCACGGCCCAGTAGCCCTGCTCGTGCAACTCGGCCACGCGCTCGGGCACGCCCTCAAAGCGGTAGGCGGGGGTGAAATCGGGAAAGGGCCAGTCGTCGAGCTCGGAGGCGTCGCGCAGGTTGATCATCGGGTAGACGTATTCGGTAAAGTGGAAAAAGCTGCCGGGCTTTTCGGTGAGGCCCCACTCGTCGCTGGTGGTGCCGGGAGGCAGATCTGTGGGCAGATAGCGCGCAAAGTCGGGCGGCTCGAGGCTGGGTTTGAACCCGACGTGGCGCATCTCCAGATCAAAGGCCTCTTCGGCACGGGTGTGGCCGGTGCGCTCGACCAGCTGCTGCTGCAGGTAGGGCGTAAAGCCCAGATGACGCGGCACGCGGTCGGGCACCTGGCGGCGAAAGGCCGCGCCCACACGCTGACGGGGGGTCATGGCTCCTGGCATGATGTCACTCCTGGTTACGATGTTGTGAAACATGACCGACGGGTGGGGCAGGCCCCACCCGTCGGTCAGTATACACCAAAACGCGGGCTAGGCCGTGCCCCACTTTTCCTTCCAACCAGACTCTTCCCACTCGGCCTCGACGTCTCTCTGGAAGGCGTCCATGGCCTCCTTGGCAGTCACCTCATCGCGGAACACCTGCTCGCGGTACTGGGCGAACTTGGTGCCCATGAAAGAGCCGATGGGGATATAGTTGCCGCCATAAGAATGGGTGAACTCGCTGGCTGAGTCGAGGTAGAACTGCAGGCCAGGGTACTGACTGCCGTCGACCTGTGCCACATACTCTTTGACGGCTGGCAACCAGCCGATTTCGTTAAAGACGATGTCGCAGAACGCCTTGGTCTGCAGCATCTCGATGATCGGGAAGGCCTCCTGGGCGTGCTCGCCTTCGGAGAACAGGCTGGTGACGTGGCCGCTAAAGCACTGCACCTTGTCGCCCTTGCGGAAGGCCGGCACTGGCACCCAGGTGGCCACGTTGAGAGCTGATACCTCGGGCTTTTCCTTGAACGTTTCGCCGGGGTGCCAATAGCCCTCGATGAGCAATGCCTGGACTTCGGCGTTGAAGGAGCCGCCCCAGGTGCCCTGCCCCTCGACGGAGCGCATGCCCTGCAGGTTGTCGGCGCCCATGTAGCGGATGAACTCGGCGCACGTCTCAACCGCGTCGACAAGCTTTTCGTCGTTGAGGTTGAACGTGCCCGTGGCCTCATCAAAGAAGGCAACATCCCACAGCTCGGGGATGGTCCAGCCATCCATACCGGGGCCAGTGCCGCCCTCAGCGTCGTAGGGGTCGATGCCAAACTGGATCAGGTTGCCCGCCGCGTCGAACTTGGTGAGCGTCTTGTGCCACTCAAAGAGCTCGTCCCAGGTGGTGGGCGGGGTTTCGACGTCGAGGCCTGCCTCGCCGATGAGCCGTTTGTTCATATTGAGGCCGCGCCGCACATAGCACTCGTGGGCGGGCACGCCATATTGCATGCCCTGCCACTGGCCACCCGTCCAGTTTTCGGCAAAGAACATGTCGGGACTGAGCTTGCTTGAGGCTTCGACAAAGGGCGTCAGGTCCATGAGCTTGCCGCCCATGGCAAAATCGAACTGGGGGCCAAGGTCGCCCACGTCGGGCGGCGTGCCGGCGGCCACTGCGGTGCGGCCAGCATCGCCGCCGCGGCCGGTGCCAAACTCGATCTCAAAGCCCTGGGCCTCGATGGCCTGCCACTCTGCGGTGGCCCGAAGGGCTTCTTCACAAGCCTGGATTTGGTTCCAGAAGAGGTGGTACTTGAGCAGTACCTTGTCTTTGGCTGCGGGCGCTGCCGGTTGCTCGGCGGGCTTGGCGGGCTCGGGCGCGGCCTCTGCAGGGGCGGGCGTGGCCTTGGGGGCGCAGGCGGCCAGGGCCATGCCGGCAGCGCCAAAGGCGGCCATTTGCACGAAGGTACGACGTGAGAGCTTCATCTTGTTCGCCTCCCTGGGCTGAACTCACTGCCGTGCCGACGCTTGGCACGTATGGATATCATGACTGACGCGCAACGTTCTGTCAAGGTTTGGAGGCGTAAAGCAACGATATCTGACCCAAGGGTGCACCATGCGCAAACGGGTTTCGGGGCAGCGGCCAGGCAAATAGAAACGGGTGGGGCTCAGGCCCCACCCGTTGTAGGTCGTTGCAGAGAACAGGCTTACGCCTGGCCCCACCGATCGGCCCAACCCGACTCGACCCATTCGGACTCGACGTCCTTCTGGAACTGGTCGGCGGCCTCTTGAGCGGTCATCGCGTCGCGGTAGACCTGCTCGCGATACTGGATGTACTTGGTCTCGACAAACGAGCGGATGGGCACCTGGTTGTCATAGTACCGGTGCGTGGCCTCGTCGGCCGATTTGAGCACGAACTCGAGGCCGGGGAACTTGGTCCCATCGACGGTGGCGATATAGTCAGCCTGGCCGGGCAGCCAGCCGATGCCTTCAAAGATCAGGTCGCAGGCGGCCTTGCTGTTCAAGAACTCGATGATGGGGAAGGCGTACTGTGCGTTCTCACCCTCGGCGAACAGCGAAGTCACGTGGCCCGAGTAGGTCTGGACCTTGTCGCCATCGCGCCAGGCGGGCACAGGCACCCACGAAGAGGCGATCTTTTCAGCGACCTCTGGCTTTTCCTTGACGGTCTCGCCCGAGTGCCAGTAGCCCTCGATGATCATGGCCTGGACCTCGGCGTTGAACGAGCCGCCCCAGGTGCCCTGGCCCTCGACGGAGCGCATGCCCTGCAGGTTGTCGGGGCCCATGTGGCGCACGAACTCGGCGTAGGCGTCCAGCGCCTCGACCATACGCTCGTGGTTCACGGCAAAGGTGCCGGTGGCCTCGTCGAACCAGGGGATGTCCCACAGGTCGGCGATGCACCAACCGTCGCCGCCAGGGCCCGTGCCGCCCTCGGCGTCAAACGGGTCGATGCCGAACTGGGTCAGGTTGCCCGCGGCGTCAAACACGGTCAGCTTTTTGTGCCACTCAAACAGCTCTTCCCACGTGGTGGGCGGGTTGTCATTATCGAGGCCGGCGTTGGCCACCATCTCTTTGTTCCAGTAGAGGACGCGGCGCACAAAGCCCTCATGGGCCGGCACGCCATACTGCACGCCCTGCCACTGGCCCTGCACCCAGTTCTGCTCGTAGAACATCTCGGGGCTGATCTTTTCCGAGGCGTCGACGAACGGGGCCAGGTCCATCAGCTTGCCACCCAGGGCAAAGTCGAGGGTGAAGCCGAGGTCGCCCACGTCGGGGGGAGTGCCGGCGGCCACAGCCGTCTTGCCAGCATCGCCACCGCGGCCGGTGCCGAACTCGATCTCGAGGCCCGACTCTTCCATGGCTTTCCACTCATCGGTGGCGCGGAAGGGCTCTTCGAGCGCTTGCGGCTGGTTCCAGAAGATGTGATACTTGATCAGCTTCTTTTCGCCTGAAGCGGGAGCAGCGGGCTGGTCGCCCGGTTGCGCGGCAGGCGCGTCACTGGGGGTCTCGGTGGCCTTGGGGGCGCAGGCAACCAGAGCCAGGCCTGTAGCGCCAAGGGCGGCAGTGGCTAGAAACGAACGACGTGTAAACTTCATTACCTTCCTCTCCCAATACATGATCTCGATGGTGCGCCCCTTTGGGCACACGCTCTCCATCTTGCACGATAGCAGCAGTCCTGTCAAGCCGCAGCGCGCTGGGGCATAAACCTCGTTCAAGGCGACATAAAGCGTGCAACGTCTTGCAGGAGAGCACAACGGGCGCTGCCTGTGCAGCGCCCGTTGCAGTGGCCCTGTGGCCAGCTTGAGAACGTTTGAGCGTCAGGCCTGGCCCCACTTGTCCTTCCAGCCAGACTCTTCCCACTCGGTCTCGACGTCTTTTTGCCAGGCGTCCATGGCCTCCTTAGCGGTCATCGCATCGCGGTACACCTGCTCCTCATACTGATAGCCCTTGGTCGAGATAAAGGAGCGGATGGGGATGATGTTGTCGCCATAGGCATGGGTGCAGCTCTTGGCCGAGTCGAGGTAGAACTGCAGGCCGGGGAACTTGCTGGCATCGACGCCGTCGATGTACTCTTGGAAGGCCGGCAGCCAGCCGATGGTGTCAAAGATGATGTCGCAGATCGCCTTGGACTGCAGCATCTCGATGACGGGAAAGGCCTCTTTGGCATGCTCGCCCTCGAGGAAGAGGCCGGTGGCGTGGCCGTTGAACCCCTGGATCTTGTCGCCCGCGCGATAGTCTGGCATGGGGATCCAGGTGGCCACGTTGTACTGGGCCACTTCGGGCTTTTCCTTGACGGTCTCGCCGGGGTGCCAGTAGCCCTCAAAGATCATGGCCTGGACCTCGGCGTTGTACGAGCCGCCCCAGGTGCCCTGGCCCTCGACGGAGCGCATGCCCTGCAGGTTGTCGGCGCCCATGTGGCGGATGAACTCTGCCATGGTGTCGACGGCCTCGACGAACTTTTCGTCGTTGAGGGCAAAGGTGCCGGTGGCCGGGTCAAAGGCGTTGGTGATGTCAAAGACCTCTTTGAGGAACCAGCCATCGGTGTCGCAGATGGCGTCGCCGACGGCGTCGTAGGGGTCGATGCCAAAGCGCACCAGGTTGCCGGCCGAGTCGAACTCGGTGAGCTTGACGTGCCAGTCGAACAGCTCGGTCAGGGTCTGGGGCGGGTTGTTGATGTCGAGGCCCGCCTCGCCGATCAGGCGCGAGTTCATATTGAGGCCGCGCCGCACATAGCACTCGTGGGCGGGCACGCCATACTGCACACCCTGCCACTGGGCATGGGCGTTGGTCCAGTTGCCCTCAAAGAACTTTTCTGGCTTGACGACCTCGCTGGCCTCGACATAGGGGCCCAGGTCCATCATCTTGCCGCCGAGGATAAAGTCAAAGTGCGGGCCGAGGTCGCCCACATCGGGCGGGGTGCCGGCGGCCACCGCGGTGCGACCGGCATCGCCACCACGGCCGGTGCCGAACTCGATCTCATAGCCCTGGGCCTCGATGGCCTGCCACTCTTCTGTGGCGCGGAAGGCCGGCTCGCAGGCCTGGGGCTGGTTCCAGAAGATGTGATATTTGAGCAGAACTTTTTCCTTGGCCGCGGGGGCAGCCGGTTGCTCGGCGGGCTTGGCAGCCTCGGGAGCGGCCTCTGCAGGGGCGGGGGTCGCTTTGGGGGCGCAGGCGGCCAGGGCCATGCCGGCGGCGCCAAAGGCGGCCATTTGCACAAAGGTACGACGTGACAGCTTCATCTTGTCCTCCTCCACCTGAACCGTTATTCGCGGCGTTCTCGCCGCTCATGCTCATGATGAGCACTTCAAACGAATATGTCAAGCGGTTCTCGTCTCTTTCTGGCGGTTTCGTCTTTGGAGCGCGCTGCCGGGCGGCCTAGAATCGGCGCAGCATAATGTGAGGCAGACCATGCGGGAGATGATGAGGCGGTTGGGGCGTATCTTTGGGCAGCGCGAGGTGCTGGCCCTGACCATCAACGTGATGCTGGCCGAGCTGGTGGTGGGCACCTATCACCCCTACTTCAGCCTGTTTGCCCAGAGCGTGGGCGCCAGCGTGGCGCTGGTGGGCGCCCTGGTGGCGGTGCAGACCTTGAGCCGCACCGTCAACTGTCTGACGATGGGCGCCCTGTCTGACCGCATGGGGCGCAAGGGCATCATCGTGGCAGCCATGGCCACCTTTGCGGTGGCGCTGTTGGCGATGACGCTGTTGCGTTCGCCGGCGCCGCTGTTTGTGACGCAGCTGCTCTTTGGCGCGGCACAGGCCGGCGTGTTCGATATCGGCATCGGCTACCTGGGCGACGTGGTGCCGCGTGAGGATCGCGGCGCCGCCATCGGGCTCTACACCACGGTGATGGGCATCGGCTTTGGGGTGGGCAGCTCGTTGGGCGGGGCGCTGGTGGGCGCCGATGGGGCCTATCTGACGGCCTTTCGTGTGACGGCGCTGTTTGCGCTGGCCGGCGCCGTGGTGGCCAGCTGGGGGCTGCGCCGCGTGAGCCGCGCGGGCGCGCAGCAGGCCCCCGAGCCGGCCGCTGGCTGGCGGCTGCGCGCCATGGTCACGCCCATGCTCGAGGCGCTGCACAACCGCCTGCTGCTGTCGGGCTCGATCCTCAACGCGCTCAAGTCGGCCTGGTTTGCCGTGGTGGGCGGGGGCTTTTTGTCGCTCTACATGGCCAACCATGGCATCAGCGCCGAGGCGATCGGGCTGATCTTTGGGCTGCGAGCCATCACGTCGTCGGCGGCACGGCTGCCAGCGGGGCTGTTGACACGCCGCTGGTCGAGCTACTGGATCATCATCGCCGCCACCAGCGTGACGATGGTGGGCTTTTGGCTGTTGCCGCTGTTCACCAGCCTGTGGGCGCTGGCGGGGTTTGTGGCCATTGAGGGGGCCATGTTCGGCGCGCTGATGAGCGTGGGCAATGCCTTTGTGGCCGAGAACGCCCGCCCCGAGAACCTGGGGTCGGCGCTGGGCCTGTTCGGCACCGTGGGCGGGGCGGGCTCGACGCTGCTCTCGCTGCTGGTGGGCCTGGTCGCCGAATGGCGCGGGCTGCCCACTATGTTCATGTTTATGGGCGTGGTGCTGCTGCTGGGCATGGGGCTGTCGCTGTGGGTGCGCGGCAGGGCGTCAGCGGCGCGCGTCTAGAGCGCATACTGAGCATAATGAGTATAGCAACCTAGTCGCGTGCGTCCTCGTCGCCCGCCGCCAGGGCCCCCAGCGCCACAAACACCAGCAGCGCCAGCAGAATCAGCAGCGCAGACAGCGGCGCTGCGGCGTTGAGCCCAAAGCCCTGAAAGCGCTCGTAGACCAGCACGGCCAGCGTGCGCGGGTGGTAGGCCAGCAGCACCACCGCGCCAAACTCGCTGATGCCCCGCGCCCACATGAGCAGCGCGCCACTGGCGATGCCCCGCCGTGCGCACGGCAGCACAATGCGCCAGAACGTCTGCCAGGGCGAGGCGCCATCGACGTGGGCAGCCTCTTCCAGGTCGGGGCTGACGGCGGCGATGGCCTCGCGGGCCGAGCTGACCAGCAGCGGCACGCTGACGAACACCATCGCCATGACGATGCCCGCCAGACGGTCGGTGAGCGCCACGCCCACTCTGGCCAGTGGCGCCCCCAGCGCGCCGCGCGCGCCGTAGGTGAGCAGCAGTGCCACGCCCGCCGCGGTGTGCGGGATGATCACCGGCAGGCCCAGCAGCGCCTCGACCCAGCGCCGCCCCCTGATGGCCCGCCGCGCCAGCAGATAGGCGAGCGGCACCCCCAGCGCCAGCCCCGTGGCCGTGGCCAGGGCGGCCGCCAGCAGCGTCACGCGGGCCGAGCGCAGCACCTCGCCGTCGTGCAGCGTTTGCCACAGGGCGGCGGGCGGTGCGCCCGCGAGTATCAGCCCCAGCGGCAGCGCGAGAAAGAGCAGCAGCAGCCCGCCCAGGGCGGCCCACAGCGGGTCGAGGCCGCGGCGCGGGCGGGCCATGGCTAGTTGGCCTCGGCGGCGGCGCACAGCGGCTGCAGCAGCGCCGGCAAACGCTCGGGGTGGTCGACTGTGGGCGGCGACAGCAGCGGGTGATGATGCGCCGCCATGATGCGCTGGCCCTCGGCCCCCAGCAAAAAGGCGATAAAGCGCTCGGCGGCCGCGGGCTGCGGCGCGTTGGCGGGGATGGTGAGCCCGTAGGCAATGTGCTCGCCCGCGAACACCGGCTCGATCGAGCTAAAGCGACGAAAGTCGAGCTGCACCGACACCTGCCCGTAAAAGTCGTTCAGCGCCGGCGTGCTCAGGTTGAGGCCGTCGGGCAGCACCACATGCTGCAGGCCGTGCTGGCGCGCCACCGACTCGTACTCAAAGATATAGTCCACATCGCCCGACTGCAGCAAGGGGATGAGCTGCACGCTGCTGCCGCGCAGCACGAGGGTGCTGTTGGGGCGCGGCTCGAGCAGCTCGGGCACGTGGATGGTGGTGTGGCCCTGGGCCTGCGCGGCGGTGATGGGCGCGATAAAGCGGCCCGCCAGCAGGTCGGTAAAGAGGTGCGGCCGCCCATAGACCTGTTCGGCCAGCTTGAGCACCATCAACTGGCGGTAGCCCAGGGCGTCAAAGCGCGGGTCGGCCAGGCCCAGGCGTGTGCGCGGCTGCGAGACGATCTCGGGCCAGTTGTTGGCGTCGAGGCCGTCGGCGCCCGGCGCAGTGGGGCTAAAAGCCAGGGCCACGCGGTTGCCGGCAAAGCGAATGTTCCAACTGGCATAGGGCTGGCCCGTGTCGGGGTTGACGCTCTGATACATGAGCTGCGACAGCAGGGCATGGTCGGCCGAGGCCACCACGTCGATGGGCCGGTGCAGGTCGGTGACGTGACGGATCACCTGGATAGAGCCATGCGCTTCGAGCTCGACGTCGATATCGGGGTTGGCGGCCTCAAAGGCCTCCTCGACGGCGGCAAAGGGGATCATCAGGCTGCCGGCCTCGAGCACCAGCAGGTGCACCCGCTCGGGCGGCGGCGTGGCGGTTGGGGCGGGCGTGGCGGCTGCGGTGGCCGTGGCGGTGGCGGCGGGCGGCTCTGGCGTGGCCGTTGGAGCAGTGGCCACCGTGGCGGGGCCGCAGGCGGCCAGCATGAGCGTCAAGAGCAGGGCGCCCAGGGCGTGCAGAGAGCGATGCGGAGCGATCAAGATGGCCTCTCTATGGTGGGGCCAGGGGAGAGCGGCCTCGTTGCCGCTCTCCCCTGGCGCAGGATGCTATTTGACCTCGAGCAGTCGAACGTCTTTGACCCACAGGCCCGTGTCCATGCCAGACATGGCCAGATCATAGCCCTCATCCGAGACCTCGAGCATGCAGTCGTCGCACGCCAGCAGGTCGGCCAGGGGCATGTCGATGGCATAGCCATCGCCTGCGGTCAGGTGCAGCGTGGTGGCGGCACCATCGGGCTCGCAGGCGGCCAGCAGCTCGTTGAGGCGCACCCCCTCGACAGAGATGGCGCCCTTTTTGAGGTGCTCGACGGCAACGGTCTCGATGCCCACCTGGGCCAGGGCGGCGGCATCATAGGCGATGGGTGTGGCCACCTTGCCATAGATGTGCAACACGCCGGCGGCCATCTCGGGGGCTGCGGCGGCCTCGACGGGCTCGGGCGTGGGCGTGGGTGTGGCCTCGGCCTGAGCCTCGACGGGTACGATGGCCTCGCCAGAGAGTAGCACCTGCGCCACAGCGCCCACCATCTCGTTCTTGGCCAGGTCGTCGCCCACCAGCCGCAAGGGCCACTGGTCGTCGGGCAGCGGCTCGTCATCTACCAGGTAGGCCATGATGATCTCTTTGTTGCGGCTGACGCGTGCCCCGTCGAGAGTGACGCGGTAACCGTCGGCGGCCACCACATCTACCTGATAGCCCACGCTCACCAGCTCGTCGTTAAAGGCGCCGCCCTCGTGCTTGTTGGCGTCGTCTACACGGCCCACGAGATAGTAGAGCGGCATGCCGATCCACTCGCGGCCCTCGTCATCGACCCAGGGGCTCTCGTGGCAGGTGGGCGCCGCGCCAGACTCGAAGGTGTCGCGGCTCATCTCTTCGACGATAGCGCCCTCGAGGTGCAGCGTCCACTCGACGATAGCCGGTTTGATCTGCATCTCGCGCGCCCATTTGACGGCCCAGTGGCCGTCGGTCACCTGGTTGGGCTCGCTGCTGACCACGCCAATGCGCAACGGGCCGTCCTCGTCGGTGGGGATGGGCTCGCCCTCGCGCTCGTACACCACGATGGGCGTGAGGGGGCCCTCGCGGGTCACCTCGTCGCCGGTGGCCGGATCAAAGGTCACAAAGGCGCCCTCGTACACCTGCGCGTGCGAAAAGGTGATGCCATAGCCATCTTTGGCCACGATGGTGATGGCCGTCGTCTCGTCGCAGCCGCCCACCTGCTCGCAAAGATCGGCCAGCGAAACGCCGGTGTGCACCGTGGGCGGGGTTATCTTGCCGGTAGAGCTCTTGGTGCCGGCATAGCCCTCGGTGACGGGCAACTGCTTGAGCTGGTCGATAGAGAGGATCAGCTCGCGCTCGAGCCCGATCAGCTTGATGCTGGCGCCAGGGTCTGGCGTGGGGGTGACGGGCGCGGGCGTGGCGGTGACCACCACGATATGCGGCGTCTGCGTGGGGGCGGCCTCGGGCGTCACAGCCAGCGGCGTGGCGGTGACGATCACCGTCTGCACCACCGGCGCGGCCTGGCAGCCCGCCAGCGCCAAAAGCAGCAGCGCGACGAGTAGGGTACGACAATGTCTCAACATGGGGACCTCCAGACGGGTGCGCTACGGCAGAGGGGGCTGGCCTGTTGGCCGGCCCCCTCTAGTGTGTGTGCGTCAGTCGATGCGGAGCTCGACCAGTCCTTTGACCTGAGCCTTGCCCGTCATGCCAGGCATGGCGGCGCGCAGGGTGCCGTCGTCTTGCACGGTCACCACGCAGGTGTCGCAGGCCAGGGCGTCTTCCAGAGCGATCTCTGACTCAAAGCCGTCGTCTGCCACCAGCACCAGCAGGGTGGCCTCGTCGTCGGGGTCGGCCTCGGCGAGCAGCTCGGTCAGGGCCGCGCCCCAGAAGCTGTCGGTGCCGCCCTCTTTGTTCTCAACCAGGGCCTCGATCTGGTCCAGGTCTTGCAGGTCGTCGAGGGTCCACTCGCTGGGGATGGCCACGTCGCCGCTCACCACGAGCGCGACCCCGCTCTTGCCGCCCTGGGCCTCGCGCCAAAGCGCCGAATCTGGCACGAACAGCGAGGAGCCAAAGTCCTCGACGCCGAACTCGGCGATGCGCTCTTGCGTGGGCACCGAGACGAACCAGTCGATAAAGGTGTTGGCCAGCTCAGCCTTGATGTGCGGGCCCTTGTCAGGGTTGACGGCGATGATGCCGTAGGGGTTGAACAGGATCGGATCGCCCTCGGCGAGGATCACCAGATCGGTGCCCTCGAGGGTGCGGGCGAGGTAGGTGGCGCGGTCGCTGAGGGTGTAGGCCTGCAGCTCGTTGGCCATGGTGAGCACGCCGCCCATGCCCTGGCCAGCCGAGACATACCAGTCGCCCAGAGTGGTGAGGGTGTCAGGGTCGATGCCAGCGGCGGCCCAGACGTCCTTTTCTTTGACGTGGGTGCCCGAGTCGTCGCCGCGCGAGACAAAGGTGCTCTCGCTCTCGGCGATCAGCGACAGGGCCTCGGCGGCGTCGGTGGCAGCCGTGACGCCGGCGGGGTCATCGGCGGGACCGAGGATGATAAAGTCGTTGTACATGACGTCCTCGCGGCGCACGCCGTGGCCTGCCTCCATGAAGGCGTCTTCGAGGGCGCGGGCATGCACCAGCACCACGTCGGCGTCGCCATTCTCGCCCAGGGCCA
>ERZ747221.1696-NODE-1696-length-21371-cov-5.786607_pt1 | contig 21371 bp, 20 predicted proteins | sample MGYA00374949_ERZ747221 | MGnify/ENA primary metagenome ERZ747221 (study PRJEB28779, sample SAMN05720172) | bioreactor metagenome | isolation source: Anaerobic biogas reactor | place: USA:Washington, USA | collected 2015-08-08 ... | reverse complement strand
GGGAACAACTCCGGCAGCAGGGGCCAGGACAGGTAGTCGTCGTCGGTGGTTACCGGCGTGTAGGGAAGGCCGAGCGCCAGCGGCGGGTGAACGCCAGCGTACTCGTCGCGGGGACCGGTCTCCGCCTCCGCCGCCAGTTGCGCCAGCTTACCCTGGCCCCACAGATGACGGAATGAGACCGCTGCGGCGAGCTCATGCTTCTCGTGCCGCAGCAGTAGAGCGATTGCCGTCCCCACCTGGATGCCCTCGCGGTTGAACTCGGTGGAGAAGATGCTGGGGTCGGGGTCGCCCTCCGGGGTCAGCTTGCCGGTCTTGTACTTGTCCCCGTTGAGGCAATCCACCCAGATGCCGTCGAAGACCTCCAGGTAGCGCTCGCGCATGCCGGTGTGCGAGAGGCCGTCCAGCCAGGAATAGTTGGAGATGAAGCAGACGATGCCGTGGCCGGTCTGCTCCACGATGCGGCGCTCGGCGACGCGGTAGAAGCGCACGTAGAGGTCGTTGAGGCCGTGTCCCTGGGGGGCGGGAGCGGCCGTGGTGGTGCGGTAGGCGTCGCTGAGGGCGCGCTCCTCGCCGATGGCCATGCCGGCGAAGCCGTTGTAGGGCGGGTTGCCGATCACCACCAGCACCTTGGCCTTCTGCTTGACGGCCTCGGCGGCGTCGCGCTCCGCCTGGAGTTCGGGCATGCCGGTGAGGCGATACTGGAAGCCGGTCTTCACCTCGTCCGGAGGCGTCCACCCCGTGAGGGCGTTGGTGAGGTAGACGGCGGCGCGCTCGTTGCTCGCCTCGCTCAGGGGGGCGCCCAGATGCTGCAGGAAGAGGCCGAGCTGCAGGTGGGCGATGACGAAGGGGGCGGGCAGAATCTCGAAGCCGAAGACGCGCGACACCGCCGCCTTCTTCACCTCCCCGGCGGTGAGGCCGTTGCCGCCTTTGGCCCGCAGCCTCTCGGCGATGACGCGCAGCGTCTCCACCAGGAAGGCGCCCGTGCCGCAGCAGGGGTCCAGCACCAGGACGTTCTCGTCGGCGAGGCCGTCGGGCAGGCCCAGGTGCTCGCGGAGGGCGCTGTCCACCCGGGCGACCATGTAGCGCACCACCTCCGGGGGCGTGTACCAGACGCCCAGCGTCTTGCGCAGAGCCGGGTCGTACGCCTCCAGGAAGGGCTCGTAGAAGTACTGGACGGCGTGTTCGCGCTCGAAGGCGGTGAAGAAGGCCTGCCGGTCTACCCGATTGAGGGTCTCGCAGGCCAGGTCCAGATAGCCGGCCAGCCCCATGCCCTTGAGGCGCGAGCTCAGAGTGAGGTTGTGGTAGAGGGCCTCCAGCACGGGCACGTGCAGGTACTGGGAGGAGCCGTGCCAGCCGAAGCGATCGGTGCGTTCTTCCTTCTCGCTATGCCAGAGCACCCAGGCGGAGAAGAGCCCGTAGAAGAGGGTCTGTACCAGGGTGGAGCGGAAGAAGTGTTCGCCCTTCTCGTCCTCGAACTTCACCCCGAGCGCGTCCTCCAGGGCGGTGCGGACGGTAGCGAGGCCGGTGACGTTCTCCTGGTCCTCCAGCCGCTTGAGGGCATCGCGGGCATAAGAGGCGAGGAACCAGGCCAGGTCGCGCGGCCGGGTGAGGGCGGCGCGATGGAGAAGAGCGCGCTTGAGGAAGCCCAGCAGCAGGTCGCCCTGCTCTTGGGCCAGCCGGCGCGGCTGGGCGAGGGCCTTGGTGAAGGCGTCCGCGCTCTCCGCCAGGCGGAACTGCTCCACCAGGCGGGGCCGACCGTCGTCCGCCTCCAGGAGGCGGAAGTCCCAGTAGTTGGTGAGCAGGACGGCCCCGTAGCGCCGCACGTACTCGCCCACCTGGGTGGAGCCGGTGATGGCGTCCAGATCCGCGGTGGGGCCCTTGGCCTCGACGACACCGCGGGCGGGCGGTTGGCCGGAGACCTGTAGATCCGCGGCGCGGCCCAACTGGTCGGCGGTGAAGAGACCGAAGTCGGGCACGCCGGCGCCGAGGTCGGCCAACTGGGCAACGCAGCGCACGCGCGGCTTGAGGCCGGTGCCGGCCGCCTCCAGGAGGGCGGCCAGGGCCGGATAGTGGGAAGGCTCGGGCAGGCCGACGGCGGAGAAGAGCACCTTGCGAATGTCAGCGGCGTAGTCTTCCACTGGGTGCACGGCCGGTCACTCCCCGGTCATGGTTGGCACCCGGCAATGTACCCCGTGCCGGACGAGTTGTCACGGCGCACCCGCCCCCGACGCCCGCCGCGCGCCCGGCCCGCCGCGGGGTCGCGCTGGCTGAAGCCGCGGCGCTACATCGAAGCGAAGCCGGCCTTCGCCGGCTTAAGAAGCCCACCGCAGGGCGGGCTTTGCATTTCGTAGCCCCGCGGCTTCAGCCCGGGGCGTCGCTCGTGGGGACCGCCGCGGCTATGCCGTGTCCGCTTCGCCCGCTCCCGGAGCTCGCCACCGGGCACCGCCACGTAGGGGCGCACAGCCGTGCGCCCGCCCCGCCGGCACTCCCCGCCCCGCCGGGGGGCCCAAGCAACCCCCTCTCTTTCCCCGCGCTCTCACCCCGGCTATACTAGGCCGTTAGGAGGCTCCCAATGGACATCACCTGGTACGGGCAGTCCTGTTTCCGCCTGAAAGACCGCTCCGTCAGCGTCGTCGCCGACCCCTACGCCAGAGCGGGTGGCCTCAAGCTGCCCCGCCTGACGGCCGACATCGTGACCATCAGCCACGACCACGCCGACCACAACTACGCCGAGGGCGTCAAGGGCGATCCGTTCGTCATCAACAGCGCGGGCGAGTACGAGGTCAAGGGCCTCTTCATCACCGGTATGGCCATGTGGCACGACGACAAGCACGGGGCCGAGCGCGGCCGTAACACTATCTACGTCTACGACTTCGCCGACGCTCGCGTCTGTCACTTGGGCGATCTCGGCCACGCTCCATCCCAAACCCAGGTGGAGGAGATGGGCGACGTGGACGTGCTGCTGCTGCCCGTGGGCGGGCACTACACCATAGACGCCCGCCAGGCGGTGGAGGTGGTCAGCCTAATCGAGCCCTCCATCGTTATCCCCATGCACTACGCCCTCCCCGGGATGGAAACGCCCATCGAGGGCGTGGAAGCTTTCCTCAAGGAGATGGGCCTGCGCGATCCGGAGCGGCTGGACGCGTACGCCGTCACCGGCAAGCGCTTCCCGGAGGAGACTCAGGTCGTCCTGCTGGAGAACCGCTCGAGCTAGCGTCAGGCCGGAGGTGCAGGTTGCCCAAGCTGCTCATGAGATGGAACATACGGCCGGGAAAGGAGTCCGACTATTTCGAGTACGTGCTCAAGGAGTTCGCTCCCGGCATCAACCGGCTGGGCCTGCGCCTCACCGAATCCTGGTACACCGTCTACGGCAAAGGGCAGCAGATCCTCACCGGGGCCGAGTCCGAGGGTGACCAGGAGATGGACGAGGCTCTGCAAGGAGAGGCCTGGACCAAGCTGGTGGACAAGCTCCAGGAGTACGTGACGGACTTCAGCTACAAGGTAGTGCCCATCACCGGGCGCTTCCAGCTCTAGCGGAACGCAGAGAGCGGAGCCCGATCGGGCCCCGCTCCCATGGAGATGCGCGCGCCTTACTAGTCCTTGGCAGCAGCCTCGGGCGCCTTCTTAGCCTCCGGCTTGGCCTTCGCCTCCGTGGACGGAGACGAAGTATCGCTGTGGTCATGGCTGCCGTTGCCGTTTGAGGGTGGCTCGACGGTCGCCTTCTTGCCGCGGCTGTCGGTCACGTACCAGCCGGAACCCTTGAACACCACACCCACTGGCTGGTAGACGCGGCGCACATGGCCGTCACATTCGGGGCACTCACAAAGGGGAGCCTCGGAGACAGACTGCTTCTTCTCGAAGGCGACGCCGCAGGTGTCGCACCGGTATACGTACACAGGCATTGCTAGGGACCTCCGCGACGCAGAGAACTTACGAACGGTCATTATAGCGCTGCGGCGGATCGTGCTCAAGAAGGGGAAGGAGCGGGGTGGGCGTCAGGACTCGGGCTAGTGGCGCCACGAGAGCCCCCGCCATGTCAAACGCGGGGCAGACCGTAGCGGCAGCCGCTGAGGGCGACAGTATTGCCTTAGCCAAGGGCGTGGTCACGGCACCCTGAGAGCTGGGCGTGCGCCCTGGTCGCCCCGCCATGAATGGCCGGGGCTACGATGTGCGAAGCCCGCCAAGGCGGGCTGAGACAGCCGGCGCAGGCCGGCTTCGCCGACTCATAGCCCCGCGGCTTCAGCCCGGGGCGATTCAGCAGTGATCAAGGCTTTCCAGGCTCTGACACACACCTGCGGGGCCGCCCAGCGAAGGCACTGCGCGGCTCATGTTCCTGCCCTCCGGCGAGCGAACCGCATTGATCGGCGCGGCCGTGAGCAGCATAGGGGCCCTGGACTGATCGCCACCAACGCCTGCCCGCTGGGGGCAGGCGTCACCAAGAGGAGGATGGTTTGACTTCCGAATACGTTCTGTCCACCAGCCGCGACGCGTTCCTGCGCGTGGCCCATCACACTGCCGTCGCCGCCGCGCTTGCCGGGGGCCGGGCCGCCCTCCAGGCCTGCCTCAGCCCGCTGGAGACAGCCAACAAAGCGGCGCACGACCTGGTGACCAACGGCGACCTCGCCTCGGAGAAGGCGCTCGTTTCCATCCTGCGCACCGCCTTCCCCCAGCACGCCCTTCTCTCCGAAGAAGGACAGGGCGCCGAGGGCGACGGCCTGCGCTGGGTGGTGGATCCGGTGGACGGCACCACCAACTACGCCCGCGGTCTTCCCTGCTGGACGGTATCCGTCGGCCTGATGGACGGCGACGACTACCTGGTGGGCGCCGTGTACGACCCGGTGCGCGAGGAGATGTTCTCCGCCTGGAAGGGGGGTGGCGCCTATCTGAACGGCGAGCCTATCCGCGCGCGGGAAACGTCCACCGTGGACGAGTGCCTCTTCAGCTTCGGCCTCTCCTACGACTCACACGAGCGCGCTCAGATCATGGCCGTCAGCGCCCACATGGCCCCCATCTGCATGAGCGTGCGCGACCTCGGTTCGGCCGCCCTGGCCCTGGCCTACGTCGCCTGTGGCCGCATGGACTGCTACTTCCACTCCCATCTCCAGCCTTGGGACGCCGTCGGCGGCAAGGTGATCCTGGAAGAGGCGGGCGGCCTGATGACTGACCTGGCCGGTCGCCCCTGGACGTTCGCCACCCGCGGCACGCTCGCCGCCGGGCCGAACATCCACCAGCCGCTGCTGGACATGCTGGGCGAGCTGTATGAGGGCGACTAGCACCGGCCGGCGCCGCGCCCTGGCGACCCTCGCCGCGCTGCCGCTATCGGCCTGCGCCGGCGCCGGGCTCGCGGTCGCCCCGGATCCCCCGCCCCTGCCGACGCCACAGGAGCCGGCGGGGGGCATGCTCCTGTTGCTCGTGCCCGGCCTGGGGCTGGACGACGTCCTGCTCGGGGCGGGCCAGGGGTACCTACCCAACTTCGACCGCGCCCTGGAGAGGGGGGCGCTGGTGGAGTCCATCGCCCCGACCGACGACACCCTCTACACGCCGGCAGAGATGGCCCAAGCCTTGACCGAGGGCCTGGACATCCACGTACTCCACGCCGGCTGCCGGCAAGGGGATTCTGGGCTCGACTCCGAGGCCGCGGAGACCTGCCCCGCGGCCGGCACCGCCGAGGCGGCGCTCGAAGCTTGGCTGCAGGGCCTAAGCGAGGTGCTCGAGCAGGCGGAGGCACGCCTGGCCGCACCCGGCTCCCTCTGCGAGGTGCTCTTGCTGGACGGACTGCTGCCGCTGGAGACCGGCTTCCTACTGGCGCATCCCGAGCAACCCGGCTACAGCGCCGAGGCGGCCCTCGACTACGCCAACCTCTGGCAGACGGCCCTCCGCGCTTTCGATGCCGCCTTGGGTCGCCTGCTCCGGCAGATAGACCTGGCCGCCTGGACGGTCGTGGTCGGCTCCACCTGCGATGCCTGGGCCGTGCACGCGCGCCTGGACGCCGCCGAGGTGCTGGGCCCGACGACCATTCTGGCGGGCGGCGCCGTGCTGCAGAGCGACGGCGGAGTCGTCTTGCCCGAAGGCGAAGCTTGGCAGCAGGTGCGCGTGGGGCAGGACCCGGACGGCGCCGGGAGGGTGCGGCTACAGGCACCGCCCGGCTACGCCTTCGCCGACGAGGGCGATCTACCTCGCGCCGTCCCCCAGCCGGCGGCGTTCCTCCTCGGCCTGGGGAGGGGCTTGGCCCGGGGCGCGCGCGTCGCCTCCATGGCGCCCGCCTGGGCGGCGGAGTTGCTCCGCGGCCTGCAGAGGGGCGACACTGAACTTAGCGGGGAGAGCGGCTCCTAGAGGGCGCTCCCCGACCTACTGGAGACCTACGACATATGCTAGTTGACCTTCACCTGCACACCACGCGTTACTCCCGGTGCGCCAAGGCCTCGCCCGACGAGATGATGGCGGCGGCCGCGGCCGCGGGCCTGGACGGCGTGGTCATCACCGAACACCACGTTACCTGGGGCGTGGACGAGATCGCGGCTCTGCGGCGGGCGCACCCGCGCCTGCGCATATTCCGCGGCATGGAGATCACCACCGACCGCGGACGGGCCGACATCCTGGTGCTGGGCGTAGACCGGCCGGAAGTGCTCGAGCGCGATATGCGGCCTCATGACGCCGTCCGTCGCATCCGCGCTGCCGGCGGCACTTCCGTCCTCGCCCACCCCTTCCGCCTGGCCAGCGCCATCCCGGCCGAGTTCCTAGCCGAGCCGCCGGACGCCTACGAGGTCATGAGCTTCAACATGCTGGCCTACGCTCGCCGGCGGGCCGCCAGCCTGCGCGACCTGCTACCCACTTCCCACCCCCTGGTGGCCAGCGACGCTCACAACACCGACGGCCTGGGGGCCTATGCCATCGAGGTGGACGATGCCGTGGCCGACGAGGCCGACTTGGCCCAGGTGGTGCGCGATGGGCAGTTCCGCGCCGTCACCGACTACTCCCGCCTGCGCGAGCGGTACCCTCACTGGCAGCGCATGCAGGAGCGCGTGCGCGTCCTCGCCGCTGCCGGCGCTTCGTTCAACCAGATCCGCCTCGAGACGCGCTTCAATCATCCCCTGGTGCAGTTCGTCATGGGCGGCGGCGACTTGCTGGAGGGCTGAGCGGGCGGGCCAGTCCAGAGCTTACCTAACCCCCCGGCCCCCTTCCCTACGCGGGAAGGGGGAGCCGAGATGCGCCTTCCGCGCTCAAACAGGCCCTTCACTACGCGGCTGACTACACGACGTTCTTATCGCGGGGGGTACGCGGCAGGTCCCTCGACTGGAGTCGGGCCTGTGGAGCCTTCGGCTGGCCGTCCGCCTGCGCGGACGGGGCAAGGGTGGCAGCTTCGCCACCTCGTGTCCGCCTACGCGAGCACCCGGCGCGTCCGACCGCTCCGGCCCAGCTGGAGTGTCTCCGTGGTGCGTACCACCCGAGGCCAACCTATGACGAACAACCCCTTTGCAGGAAGTGTCGTGTAGTCAGCCTACGCGGGAAGGGGGAGCCGAGATGCGCCTTCCGCGCTCAACCAGGCCCTTCCGACCCCCCTTCCTTCCTAGGGAAGGGGGGCTGGGGGGTTAGGTTAGTCCCTAGCTCCCCACCCAAGTTAGTCCGTTGGAGCAGGCGGCGTGGGGTTGTGCGCCCCTTAGGGCAGCGCTCCGAGCACGGCATTGAGAGCCAGCCGCGCCACTCGGTTGTCCTTCCACACGTTGGTGAGGAAGACGAACACCAGGTCCCGCTCCGGCTCCACCCAGAGCATCGTGGCCGTCGCGCCGCCGTGGCCGAAGCCGGCGTCGCTGCTCAGGAGCCCGGCGTGATTGGGCGTCTTGGCCCAGCCGAGGCCGTAGCGCGCCGGCCGTCCCGACCCATGCTCCTGGATGCCGCCGGTGTGCAGTGCCGTGATGGTGCGGGCGGCCGCTGAGCTGAGGATCGGGTTCTTCAGGCCGCGCACTGCCTTCAGCATAGCTTGCCCGAAGCGCGTCAGGTCGGCCGCGGTGCTGCAGATACCCCCGGCAGGCAGCGCCAGCGAGCAGAAGTAGTCGAAGGTGAACCCGACCACCTTTGGGTCCAGGTCCACCGGTACCAGCCGCCCCCGCTGCCCGGCATCGAGCACGAAGCCGGTGTCGGGCATGTCCAGCGGGGCGCAGATGTGTTCGCGCACGTAGTTCCGGTAGTCCAGCCCCGACACGCGGCTGATGATCTCGGCCAGGACCCAGAAGGAAGAGTTGCAGTAGCAGTAGCTCGAGCCCGGCGTGAACTCGAGGTAGGAGTCGCAGGCAGCCTGGAAGTGCTCGCTCGGACCGGCGCCGGCGATCCAGGCGGGCTGCGACGCCGCTTCGGCCAGGCCCGAGGTATGGGTGAGCAGATGCCAGATGGTCACTGCCGCCTTGCCGTGGCTGCCGAACTCGGGCACATAGCGCGATGCGGCGTCGGCGAAGAGCAGGCGGCCCTCTTGCGCCAGTTGGGCGATGGCCGTGCCGAGGAACGGCTTGGTGATGGACGCCAACAGGAAGATGGAGTCCTCGCGCACCTCGGCCTCGCGTCCGGCGGGAGCGGCCGTCTCCAGGTACAGCAGCGATCGCGAGTCGGCCACGGCCAGAGCGGCCAGGTCGGCGTCCCCGGCGGCGATGCCCTCCCGCAGCACCTGCCCGGCCCGATGGAGATCCTGCTGTCGAAGGCGAACGGCGGACATGACACGCCTCCCTTTGGCTAGCTGTGTGGCGAGCGTGAGTATAGCAGCAGGGAGCGTACCACTTCCAGGCGCTCAGCCCTCGCCACGCCGCGCCCGTCGGCGCCATGCTTGGGCCGGCGGCCGCCAGATGGTAGACTGGCACCAGACTGCCCCGGCCGGCTAGCCCGGGGTGGCGTGGGAGGACCTCTGTGTATGTAGTGATGTTGGTGCTGGACGATCAGGAGCTGCTGACCGCCGTGCTTGACGCCTGGCAGAAGGCGGGGGTGACGGGGGGGACGGTGCTCGATAGCACCGGCATGCATCGCATTCAGGCGTGCCGGGTACGACTGCACGCCCGCTTCGACTTCGCCCGCATCGCCGACGAGTGCCTGGAGCGGCACAACACTCTCTTCGCCGTCGTGAACGACATGGAAATGGTGGAGAAGTGCCTGGCCGCCACGGAAAGCGTCGTCGGGGATCTAGCCGAGCCCGACAGCGGCATCTTCTCGGCCTGGCCGCTGGCCCTGGTCAAGGGGCTGCCCAAGAAGGGCGCCGGAGCTGAGAAGTAGTGGTCTGGCTGCAGTTCATCGGCGCCAGCGTCGCCTTGGTGATCGTTGCCAACAAGCTGGCCGAGTACGCCGACGTCATCTCCATCCGCACCCGGCTGGGCGGCGTCTTCGTAGGGACGCTGCTTATGGCGGGAGCCACCTCACTCCCCGAGTTCCTGACCATCTTGAGCTCGCTCGGCCAAGGCGCCCCCAATCTGGCGGCGGGTAACCTTCTCGGCAGCTGCATGTTCAACATGTTCCTGCTGGCCGTGCTGGACCTGTCGTTCTGGAAGGCGAAGGTGCTGCGTCAGGTCGCTCTGCGCCATGCCCTCACTGCCGGACTGGCCATCCTGCTGCTGACGATGGCCACCTTCTTCATCTTGGGGGACCTGAACTTCCGCATCGGTTGGCTGGGGCTGGACAGCCTGCTGATCATGGTCATCTACTTCGTGGGGATGCGCCTGCTGCAGCGGGAGAGTCCCCCCCTTCCGGACCCCGAGGACCTCTCCGACATGGAGGGCCTCGTGTCGTTGCGGCACGCTCTGATTGGGTTCGGCGTCACCGCGGGCCTGTTGGTGGGAATCACTCCGGTCCTGGTGAGCGGCGCCATTGGCATCGCCGAAGTGACCGGCCTGGGCACCGGCTTCGTCGGCACCACGCTGGTGGGGGCGGCCACATCGCTCCCCGAGCTGGTGACCATGCTGGCCGCGGCGCGGCTGGGCGCCTTCGACTTGGCGGTGGGCAATCTCTTCGGCAGCAACCTGTTCAACATCTTCATTCTGGGCGCCACCGATCTGTTCTTCACCCAGGGCCGCTTCCTGGGCGCCATTGACCCGGCATTCGCTGCCGTCGGCCTGCTTGCCCTACTCATGACCGCCCTGGGCCTGATCAACAACCTGGCCCGGGTGGAGCGTCGCATCCTCTTCGTTGAGGTGGACGCCCTGCTCCTGATCCTGGTCTACCTCAGCGGGCTCTACTTCCTCTACGCCCGCGGCATCGGCTAGAAGCGCGGCAGCAGCTCACCGCGGAACACCGTGACGGCCTGGCCGCTTATCACCACTCGCGACCCGGCCGTCTTCACCTTCACCACGCCCCCGCGGGCCGAAGCCTGGAAGCCCACCATCTCGGTCAGGTCCAGCTTCTCCCCCCAGTACGGTGCCAGGCAGCAGTGTGCCGAGCCGGTGACCGGGTCCTCATCAATGCCTGCCGCCGGAGCGAAGAAGCGGGAGACGAAGTGAAAGTCGGTCTGGGCGGCGGCAGTGACGATGACACCCCGGCCGCCCAGCACCGCCAGCCGGGCCATGTCCGGCCGAAGCTCGCGCACCTCGTCCTCGGAGCCCAACTCCACCAAGAAGTCGAACCGGTCCTGGCCGACGAATCGGGCCCCACTCACCCCCAGCGCCGGCAGCAGACCGGTCGGCGGCTCGATGGGGCGGGCCGGGTCGGCGGGGAAGTCCATCTCGATCCACTCGCCCGTACGGCGGCAGGTGAGGCGCCCGCTGCGCGTGTCGAAGCGCGCCTCTTCCGCGGCCGCCAGGCTTCTCGTCTCCCACAGCGTGTGCGCCGAAGCCAGCGTCGCGTGCCCGCAGAGGTCCACTTCCACCGCCGGCGTGAACCAGCGCAGTCCGTAACCGGCGGCCGCGCGCACGAGGAAGGCGGTCTCGGACAGGTTCATCTCCGCTGCCACAGCCTGCATCCATGCTGCCGGTGCTGCCTGGGGCAGCAGAACCACTCCGGCCGGGTTGCCGGCAAAGGGCTCGGAGGTGAAGGCGTCCACCTGGTGCAGTTCCACGGACATGGTTAGCTCCTTGGTCATCTATTGAGCCTGATCATCGTTCCTTGACGGGAACGAGCGGAGAAATATACTGGCAGGCGTAGCGCCGCGGCGGCGGTAGCGGCGGCCGCGGCCAAGGGGAGGAAAGCATGTTTGCACGTGTTAGTCAGATAACGGGACTCCCGGGCAAGCTGGAGACGGCCGTGCCGGTGCTCCAGGAGGGGCTAGACCTTACCCAAGGACTGGCCGGCTTCGAGGGCGCCTACCTATTGGTGGACCGGGACAAAGGCAAGATCATGGCGGTCACCTTCTGGAACAACCAGACGGACCTCAAGCTGTCCGCACCGCGGGCGGAGAGCACCGTCGCCGACGCCGCCAAGAGGGCCGGCGCCGAGATCGATCCCCAGGTTGAGTCCTACGAGGTCCTGCTGGAGATCTAGGCCGGCAGCCCGAGGGCGCCCCTTAGCGGCTCGATCCTTGCAGGGCGCGCACCAGTAGCACCGCTCCGACAGCCATCAGGGCCAGCGGCCAGATGTAGCCGAGCAAGCCGACGGACCCGGCCATCAACAACGCACCCATGACGCCCAGAACGCCCGCCGGGATCAGAGCCCACTTCATCTGTCCCTCGGGCGTTGGCACCAGGTAGACGATCAGGAACGTCAGCGCCAGGCCCAGGAAGAACACCCCGCCCAAGGCATCGTCGCCAAAGACGGGCTCCAGGCTAACGATGGCGGCGATGGTGAGCAGCACCCCGCCCGGGATGAGAGCCCACCACTGTTCGCGCGTGCGCAGGTAGACGAGCAGGAAGCCCACCGCCAGGCTGCCCAGGAACAGGCTCGCTCCCAGCTCGCCCTCCTCGTCTATCATGGTGCTGTAGCCGATGAGCAGGCCGATCCCCAGCAGGGCCATCCCCGGGATGGCGGCCCACCACCACTCCCGCTGGCTCGCGTAGCCCCAGAGGAAGGCCACCCCACCCAGCGCGAAGCCGGCCGCCACGGCCAGTTCTGCCCCACCGCGCAAGAGGCCGACGTTCTCCAGCAGCAGCAGAACCCCCAACAAAATGAGGAACACGCCGATCATCAGGGCCGGGCTCGATCTTCTCACGTCATCCTCCTCGGCAGTGTCGTTGAGCCGGGCGACGCGTCCGGCGGGCGCGGCATCAAGCTTACGCGATGCCGGCCGCAGCCTCAAGGCCGGCCCCGCCGCCCGTAGGCCGGTGGCGACCGCTGTCGCCGCCTGACGGGCCCTTGCCGCCTGACAGCGATTGTTGTAAACTGGCTTGGCTTACGCGTATCGCGCCATATAAGCTGTTAGGGAGAAGCACGCATCATGGCCGTAACCGGCAAGGAGCAGGCGCTCGATACAGTTCTGACCGACTTGAAGCGCCGTTACGGCGACGGCGCCATCATGCGCCTGGGCGCCGACCAGTGGACCAAGGTGGAGGCCATCCCCACCGGTTCCCTTACCCTCGACCTCGCCCTGGGTGTAGGCGGAGTGCCTCGCGGCCGCGTCACTGAGATCTACGGCCCCGAGTCCGCCGGCAAGACCACCCTCTGCCTCCACATCATCGCCAACGCCCAGAAAGCGGGCGGGGTGGCCGCCTTCATAGACATGGAGCACGCCCTCGATCCGGTGTACGCCCAGAGGTTGGGCGTCAGCATCGAGGACTTGTTCGTTTCCCAACCGGACACGGGCGAGCAGGCGCTGGAGATCGCCGAGGCGCTGGTGCGTAGCGGCGCGGTGGACGTCGTCGTGCTGGACTCGGTGGCGGCGCTGGTTCCTCGGGCCGAGATCGAGGGCGAGATGGGCGACTCGCACCCCGGCCTGCAGGCTCGCCTCATGAGCCAGGCCCTGCGCAAGCTCTCCGGCGCCATCAAGCAGTCCAACACCGCCATGATCTTCACCAACCAGATCCGCTACAAGATCGGCGTGATGTTCGGCAACCCGGAGACCACCCCGGGCGGTAACGCCCTCAAGTTCTACTCCTCCGTGCGCCTGGACATGCGCCGCATCGAATCCCTCAAGCGCGGCGGGGATGTGATCGGCAATCGCGTCCGGGTGACGGTGCGCAAGAACAAGGTGGCGCCGCCCTTCCGCCAGGCCGAGTTCGAGATCATGTACGACGAGGGGATCTCCCGCGTCTCCGATATTCTCGACCTGGGCGTCGAAGCGAGCATACTCACTAAGCGCGGATCCTTCTTCTCCTACAACGAGACGCGCCTGGGCCAAGGAAGGGAAGCAGCTAAGGATTTCCTGCGCGACAACCCCGACATCGCGCTGGACGTGGAGAACCGGGTCAGGGAATCGCAGGGTCTGCTGAAGGTCGGCCTGTCGGCGGACATGGACGAGGATCAAGAGGGCGCCGGCGAGCCGGAATAGCGGTTCGCGTCCTACTGACATAGTCGTTTCGGGTCGGAAGACTCTGAAGAGCATAGAACGCTGTAGCGGCATGATCGCAGCATTTGGTTTCGTGGCGAAGCCGATGTAGACATTTCGGAGAGCGAGCGCACTGCCCGGGGATACGGCAGGCTTGCCCTCAGGGACCGGCCCAGTGATTGGCCGGCGAGCAGAAGCCGACAGCGGATCGGTTCAGATGGAGACCGAAAGGGCTATGGCGTGGCGGCGCCATGGCCCTTTGTCGTCTCCGGCGGCAGAGAGGGATGAGGCAATGCGGGGAACGGTTACCCGGCTGCAGAGGCAGCAACGCCGGAAGACGCGCGTAAATGTCTTCCTGGACGAGGAGTATGCCTTCAGCCTGGAAGAGATCACCGCGGCCGAACTGCAGCAGGGCCAGGTCCTGGAAGAGCGCGACATCGAGCACCTGCTCCGTCGCGATGGAGCCAACCGGGCGCAGGAGCGCGCTCTATCATTGCTGGAAGTGCGGCCGCGCAGCCGCCGCGAACTGGAACAGAGGCTGCGTCGCGCCGGCTACGAGGCGGCCGCCATCGTCGAAGCGCTGGACCGCCTGGAGCGGGTGGAACTCGTGGACGACGCTGCCTTCGCCCGGTTCTGGGTGGAGCAACGCCTCACCTTCCGTCCCCGCAGCCGGCGGGCGCTGCAGTATGAGTTGCGCCGGCGAGGCGTATCGGGCCAGGCGCTGGAGGAGGCCCTGGCTCCGGTGGACGACGCCCAGGCCGCCGAGGATCTGGCGCGGCGGCATCTGGAGCGGATGACCGGCCGCGAGGACCAAGAGGCGGTGAGGGAGAAGCTGTACCGGCTTCTGCGCAACCGCGGGTTCGACCATAGCACGACCAAATCCGTACTGGATTCATTAGAATCATGGGACAGTCAGCAGCATAGCGAGAACGAGCCGGAGCGGCTCGACCATTCTGGAGAGGACGAGTAGACAACATGAATGCCACTTTGTGGGTTGTCTGGATAGCCATCACGGCGGTGGCCCTGGCGGGTGGGTTCGCGGCCGGTATGTGGTACTTCCGCCGACAGGTCCGCGTACGCCTCGCCGGTGCCCAGGACGAAGCGGAGAGGGTGCTGGAAACGGCCCGCGCTGAGGCCCGCGAGATCGTGCTTAAGGGCAAGGACGAAGCGCTGGCTCTGCGCGATGAGGTAGAGAAAGAAGAGCAGCGCGTCCGCAAGGAGATGCAGGCCTACGACGACCGCGTCCGGCGCCGCTCCGACAACCTGGACCAGAAGCAGGAAGCCCTGGAAGATCGGGGCCGCAAGCTCGACCAGCGCCAGGCCCGGCTGGACAAGCAGACGGCCGACCTATCGAAACTGGAAGAGGACCGGCAGCGGGAATTGCAGCGCGTGGCCGGCCTGAGCCAGGAAGAGGCCCGCCAGATCTACCTGGAGCAGGTGGCCGAGGGCTGCCGCCAGGACGCCGCCCGCCTCATCCGGGAGATCGAGGCACAGGCGCGCGAGGAAGCGGAGAAGGAGGCGCGACAGATCGTCGGCCTGGCCATCCAGCGGTGCGCCGCCGACCAGGTCGCGGAGACGACGGTGGCCTCGGTCGAGCTTCCTACCGACGAGATGAAGGGCCGCATCATCGGCCGCGGCGGCCGCAACATCCGCGCCATCGAGAGCATCACCGGCGTGGACCTGGTGGTGGACGACACCCCCGAGGCGGTCACCATCTCCAGCTTCGACCCCATCCGCCGCGAGATCGCCCGGTTGGCGCTATCGCAGTTGGTACAGGACGGTCGCATCCACCCGGCGCGCGTCGAGAAGCTGGTGGAGAAGGCGCGCGAGGAAGTGGAGGATCAGATAGCTCAGGCGGGCCAGGAAGCCGCCTACCAGGTGGGCATCCACGGCCTGCATCCAGAATTGCTCAAGCACCTGGGCCGCCTGCGCTACCGCACCAGCTACGGCCAGAACGTGCTCAATCACTCGGTGGAGACGGCCCTTCTGGCAGGCATGATGGCGGGGGAGATGGGCGCCGACATCCAGTTGGCCAAGCTGGGCGGCCTGCTGCACGACATCGGCAAGGCCACCGACCACGAAGTTGACGGGCCGCACGCCGCCATCGGCGGAGACGTGGCGCGCCGCTTCAACATGCCCCCTCTGGTCCTCAACTGCATCGTCGCTCACCACGGCGAGGAGGAGCCGCAGTGCCTGGAGGCCATCCTGGTGGGGGCAGCCGATGCCATCAGCGGGGCACGGCCCGGAGCCCGGCGCGAGGACCTGGAGACCTACATCAAGCGGGTACGCGCCCTGGAAGACCTGGCCAACTCCTTCAAAGGCGTGTCCCAGTCCTACGCCATTCAGGCCGGGCGCGAGGTGCGCATCGTGGTGAAGCCGGAGGAGATTGACGACCTGGCTTCCATCGAGCTGGCCAAGGACGTGGCCCGGAGCGTGGAGGAGAACCTCCAGTACCCAGGACAGATCAAGGTCACCATCATTCGCGAGACCCGCGCCGTGGACTACGCCCGCTAACCCTCGGCGTCGCCCGCGCCAACCTGAGCTCAAAGGCCCTCCCCCGCAGCGGGGGAGGGCCTCTCGTTGCTCGATGAACGACGCTGCCGATGGGGCACTAGGCCGGGGGCATCTCCGGCTGCAAGGCCGAGAACATGTTACCTTCCGTGTCCCGGAAGTAGGCCAACAGCCCGACTCCGGGCACCTCGAGCCTCTCTTCCAGCACCGTCCCGCCCGCCGCCTTGATCCTGGCGACCGTCTCGGCGAGCGACTCCACGGCGATGGTGTTGACCACGCTGTCGTTGAAGCCCTCCCGCTTGGTGATGGCCCCGTGGATGCCGTTCTCCTCTTCGGGGCCGGTCGTCGCCAGCCAATAGTCCATGGGGCCGTCCCACTTGCCGATCTCCCAGCCGAACGCCTGGCGATAGAAGTTCACCGCCCGCTGCATGTCCTCCGCCGGGATTTCGAAGTGCACTACCTTAGCCAACATCTGCCTCCTAACAGCAAGATATCCGACCGCCCCACTATACTATGAGGTACAGGGGTAGTCCAGCCGCCTACTCGTACTTCGCGAAGCAGGGCCGACACAGTACGCGCCCGTCGAGCAGACGCGCTCGCGTCTCCATCACTGGTTCGCCGCAGCGGTCACAGACAACGGAGCGGCGCAACTGCGCCCGGCGAGGCAGGGGAGTGTCAACGGCCTGAACGGCGAACATCGTCTCCTCCGGGACGTCGAGGAGCTGCCGCGCCCGTTCACGGTGCAGGACTCCGAAGCGCTCGCGCTCGGCGTCGGTGGCGCTGCCGGCGTTGATCTTCTCTCGTAGGCCGGCGTATTCGGGGTCCGGCGGCTGAGCGTCGCGCGGCCGGCTTGCCACCCGGATGGCCTTGCCGTCCGAGCGGCGAATGAAGGTGAACGCCGTCTTGCCGTAGTCGCGGAAGATCAGGTTGCCCTTGCCGAAGGTACAGCCCAGCATCTGCTGGATAGCGTCCACGGCGCAGTTGTCGCACTCGACGATGGCCACCAACTCCTCGTCCTCTGCCCGGCCGCCCAACTCCCGCAGCGCAATCTGCGCCGCCCGCACTCCCGTGATGATGCCGGGACAGAGGTGCCCGTGAAAGGCCACCACGTCGTCTACCAGTGCCGTGTCTCGGTCCTTAGCCATACTCCTGTCGCCCTCCGCTGCACTCCGCGTTATTGCGAACACTTGCAGTAACGGTAGCACGCGCTCCCGGAGGTGGCAACCGATGGCTACTCTCCCCGCAGCACCGGGCACAGGTGCCGGGCGTAGACGGCGGTGCCGCGGTCGTTCTGATGCAGACCGTCGTTGGTGTAGGTGGGGCCGCCCGGCGCGGAGCCGGCCAAAGCCTCATAGCGACTGCCGAAGCGCGGGTCGGCGTCGATGGCGGCCAGGAAGGCGGCGGCCATGTCCAGCCAGGGCACGTCGCCGCGGCGGCGCAGCAGCTCGCGCACGGCGGCGAAGTACTTCGGTGGGGCGATTTTGCCGTACCCCGCCCAACCGTCTTCCGGACTAAGGTGCACGTGAGTGTGGTGGGGCAGAAGCAGCAGTACCTCCGGTGCGACCTCTCCGTCGCGCCCTCGCGTCAGGGCCCAGTCGTTCTCCGCCCCGGGCCGGTCGCCCCAGACCACGTCCCACACCCAGCGCACGCCGTCCTCGGGGTCCGGTCGCTGGTGGAGCATGTTGAGCAAGGGCAGCTCGAGCACTATGAGGTCGGGCCGATGGGAGCGCACCTCGTTCTCCAGCGAGTGCACCAGCATCTCCAAGGTGTGGCTGCCGCGGGCGGAGTTGATCAGGCGCAGCACCGGCCGAGATGGATCCCAGGCCTCCAGCCCCCAGAGCAGGAGCCGCTCCCCCTCGCCCCCTCCCACCCGGTGCAGGCGCATGGCCACGGCACGGTTGGGCGGGGCGATGCGCCGTAGGTGCAGGTGCCGCTGGTAGGTGGTGTTGCCGGTGCGGGGTACGCCCGTCTCCTGACGCTGCCAGAGGCGGTAGCCGTCCGCCTCCACCCAGGCGCGCCGCGCTTCGTCCCAGGCCTGCACGCTTCCGGATCCGCCCTCGGCGTGCAGCTCGGCCTGGGTCCCGGTGGCGTCCGTCCGGTAGATCAGGGCGGCGGCGGACCAGTCCCGCCCGGCGGGCAACGTCCAGTGACAGGCGGCGTCTCCATCGGCAGAGAACGCCGTCCAGCCGGGCCGGTAGCCGGTGTCGTCCCAGGCTGGGTCGCCCTCGGCAACGCACCAGTCGCCGTCGGTGCGGAAGAAGCCGGGGTAGTCCAGCCGGCGGTAGGTTGGCTGGGGGTAGTGGAGGCCCTGCCAGACGTGCCAGTCCAGCTTGCGGGTGTGCATGGTGGGAGGGAGGGCAGCGGGGTCGAGGTCGCCGGCGGAGGTGTGCTGCTCCCGCGCCAGGAGGCTATCGCCCCAGAGGACCAGGGTCAGGTCGCGGGTGCGCTCCCGGAGGGCCCGGTGGAAGCGGGGCAGACCGGCCCCGGGGTGGTAGAAGGGTGCGACCGACGGTTCCATGCTCATCTCCGCCAATCCTGAGCAAGCAGAAAGGCGAACGTCGCCGTCCGCCTCGTGGGACTTGGGTTGCCGGACGCCGCCACCGGCCTAGAAGGTGAGTACCGTGCGCACGTCGTAGCCGTTGAGCTGCTCGCGACCCTTGAGTTCCGCGAGTTCGATCAGGAAGCCGATGCCGACCACCTTACCGCCCAGTTCCTCGATCATGCCGACCGTCCCCCGCGCCGTGCCGCCCGTCGCCAGGAGGTCATCGATGACGAGCACCCGCTCCCCCGGCTCAACGGCGTCGCGATGCATCTCCAGGCAGTTGGTGCCGTATTCGAGGGCATACTCACAAGAGATCGTGTCCGCCGGGAGCTTGTTGGGCTTGCGGACGGCGATGAAGCCGGCGCCGAGCTTGTACGCCAGCGGGGCGCCGAAGATCCAGCCCCGGGCCTCGATGGCGGCGATCTTGTCCACCGGGACGTCGGCAAAGAGCTCGGCCAGGGAGTCCACGGCGTCCTGGAAGGCCTCGCCGTTCTTGATCAGGGTGGTGATGTCGCGGAAGAGGATGCCGGGAATGGGGAAGTCGGGGACCGTCCGAATCAGCGGGACGAACTGCATGCTATCTCCTGCGCGGGCAGACATATCGGCGCGATTGTAGCACCGCGCCCGGGTCCGAGCAACGAAATGGACCGTCTGCTCCGGCCACGACTAGGTCGGAGCCCATTGCGACCGCCCGGGGCGCCGCCGCCTACACCGCCCCGACGCGCGAGAGCACCAGGTTGTTGAGGATATCCAGGAGCAGTTGCAGCTGCTCCGGCTCGGGCGCCTCTAGGCTGGGGCAGACGAACGATGCCGCCAGCCGGCCCGCCCCCGCCGGGAAGGCCATCATCTCCACGGAGTACCGGGCGGCGCAGTGCTCGCATGTCGGCACGGGCGTGCCACGGTAGTGCATCTCGTGCCAGATCAGCTCATCGCCCATCCATACCCGCCTCCCGGTCGGCTCAAACTCCAGCCCGTCCCGGAAGCAAGAAAGCTCAGCCGCCTCGTGCATGACGTCCAGGACATCCGCCTGAGTGAGGCCTTCGGGCTGCGGACGCTCGCTGAAGACCAGGTGCAGCCGGCAACCGTCGGGGGCCGTCAGCGACAACTTGCTCGGGCCGACGTCCTGCAGCCGCCAATCCTCCGGGTGCGCCACCTCGACCGCTCCATCCCGGCTCAGGCTGACCGTCCAGGGCGTGCTTCCGGACCGGCTAGCCCGACCGGACGCGCGCGCGGTGCACCCGCACACCGCCAAGGCGAGGCCCAGCAGGAGAAGCCGTCTCTTGTGCACCACTCCAACACCTCTCGGACGCGCTAACTCGCTTCCGCGATCTTCTCAGCTTCGTTCAGCATCAGAGATAACAGCCTGGATGTACCGTCGTCACCCATGGTGACGCCGTAGATGGCGTCGGCAGCCTCGATGGTGTGACGATTGTGGGAGATGAGGATGAACTGGGTACGGGTGGCCAAGCTCTCGAGCACGCGGCGGAAGCGGCCCACATTGGCCTCGTCGAGCATGGCGTCCACCTCGTCCATGACGCAGAACGGGGTGCCGCTGGCCTCCAGCAGGGCGAACAGCAGTGCCACCGACGTGAGCGCCCGCTCGCCGCCGGAAAGGAGGGCCAGGTCCTGGCTACGCTTGCCCGGCGGCCGCACGGTGATCTCTACGCCCGTGGTGGTGAGGTCCTCGTCGTTGCTGAGGGAGAGGTGGGCCGAGCCACCGGAGAAGAGCTCCTGGAAGAGGGCCTCAAAGCGCACCGAGACCTGCTCGAAGGTGGTGCGGAACCGGCGCTGCATGGTCTGCTCGAGTTCGGCGATGACCTCGCGGAGGGAGGCAGCCGCCTGCTCCAGATCCGCCGCCTGGGTGGAGAGGAAGTCGAAGCGGGTGCGGAGCTCCTCGTACTCCTCGGGTGCGTTGGGGTTGACGCCGCCGAGGGCTCGCCGCCGCCGCCGCAACGTCTCCACCCGGGACTCAAGCTCGTCCAGAGGCAGATCGTCTTCCTCCGGAACGGCCGCCTCAGCCTCATCGAGAGTGCGGAAGTCGTCCTCGTCCAGCTCCATCTCCGCCGAGTCGCGGATGGCCTGGAGCGCATCGCGGTTGCGCCCGGCAATAACCTCTGCCTCGCTGCAGACGGCGCTGAACTCCAGGTGGCGCTGGCGCCGCAGCCGGTCTTCGGCCTCGAGGCTTTGCCGTAGCTGGCGGCTGCCGCCCAAGCGCGTGCGCGCCGGGAGCAGCGCCGCCTCGAGAGCCTTCAGTTCCTCGGAGCGACCCCCGCCCGCCGTCACCGCCTCCTGGCGCCGGCGGATGACCTCGTCGAGCTCCTCCTGATGCGCTGCGGCCTGGCGAACGCGATCCTGCACCCGTGCCTCCAGGCGCATGTGCCGGTGCTCCGCCGCTTGTGCGGCCGCTGCCGCGCGCCCGAGCCGCTCCTGTAGCTCCGTCAGGCGGGCCCGCTGCGCCTGCAGGCCACGCTCCCCGTCGTCTCCCATCTGCGACAGCTCGTCCTCGATGCCCCGGGCCGACTCCTGGAGCCGAGCCACCTCCGCCTCGGCGGCCGCCGCTCGGTCCCGCGCTCCCGACTCACGGCCGGCGAGCGTGGCGCGCTCCTTCTCCAACTCGGCGAGACGGTCACGCTGCCAGCGGACCTGCTCCTGGGTGCGACGCTGCTCCAGGCGAGCCCGGTCCTCCTCGGCCTGGGCCTGCTCTACCGTGGCCCGAACCTGCCGCAGCTCCCGGTCAGCCGCGGCGACGGCCCGGTCCGCCTCTTCCATGGCCGCGCGCGCTCGCTCGCCCCGTTCCGCCAGCGTCTTCTGCTCCGCCCGCTTGCGCCGGATCTCGTCGGGGAGGGCACGTCGCTCTCGCTCCCGCTCCAGCAGGGCGCTTCGGCCGGAGCGCTCGCCGCCGCCGGTGACGCTGCCGGACGACTGGGCCGTCTCGCC